>Ga0080005_131802_pt1 | contig 94847 bp, 103 predicted proteins | sample JossMetagenome_2_FD_69208 | JGI IMG/M metagenome (GOLD analysis project Ga0080005, IMG submission 69208) | Hot spring sediment microbial communities from Joseph's Coat, Yellowstone National Park, USA - JC3_ASED (SPADES assembly) (version 2) | ecosystem: Environmental > Aquatic > Thermal springs...
GTTAGGGGGATTAGGGGTAGGTGACTTAACAAAGCTAGGAACATATTGGTGGACTCAGCCCACAGATCATCTAAGAGGCTTGTGGATATAGCCAGAGAGTATAGAGCTCTAATAGTCTTTGAGGATTTGGAGAGGCTTAGAGAGAATAGCAATAACGGTTACAAACTCTCGTGGGAAAAATCCTTGTGGTGCTACAAGAGAATACATAATGTTTACAGAGTATAAAGCTGCTTTTCACGGAATTAAAACACCCTATGTGAACCCATTTAAAACATCTAGAAGGTCTCCAAATGGTGAAAGGCTGAGTTTCATAAACTATAGATATGTCATGCTAGGCAATGTAATAACATCTAGAGATGTTATAGCTTCTTGGAACATAGCTTTGAGAGGTTTGAAGAAGTTAAAGCGAATGAGGGGCTCTTGGGTTAAGTTGAGCCCTGATAGCCCCCGCAATGAAGCAATGAAAACCCGAGCAAAGCGGGGGAACCCCGAGGCAAGAAAAATATATCCACAAATATTTACGGTTAATTGAAAATAATTGCCTCGGGGAAACCCTTACATAGATTGATGTTGTTGAAGTCTTATAAGCGCTGAGAAAATATATTTAACTAATGTGTTCAGTAAGGGATGAAGAGCCTGGGGTACTTCAAAGTATCTTGAGATGTGGGGTCCCTGGGTGGCCTGAATGCCTCCTGAGCAGATGCGGATTCAAGGAGCTATGAAGGGGGAGGGGATGAGGCTATGACCATAAACCCCTATAAGAGCTGAACTTCAATCATTGCAGGGCATCAGACCCTACGAGTGAAGTGAGGGTGGTAGCCCTTGATGCAACCATGATCAAGCTCAAAATGAATGGGATGAGCATCAAGGGATAGACGATGAGCAAAAATAGGGCACAGTATGAAACTGGTAATGGGTAAACATATATGGAGATCCCAAAGTCAATTGTAACGTATTGCCCTAGGTGCCGTGCACACACAGAGCATAGTGTATCGATATATAAACATGGGAAAAGGAGAACTCTAGCGCAAGGACAGAGAAGATATTTGAGAAAGCAGGAAGGTTATGGATCTAAAAGAAAGCCAGAGCAGAAGAGATTTGCTAAAGTCACTAAGAAAGTGGTTTTAAGACTGAAATGTAGTAAATGTGGTTATACTATTCATAGAAAAGGTATTAGACTGAAAAAAGCTGAGCTTGTTGAAAAACATGGGTGATGCACAGTATGGGTAATGTAAAAAGGAAAATACTCATTCCACAACCTAAGAGCAGGTTCATAAGAATAAAATGTAATACATGTGGAAATGAACAGACAATATTTGATCATGCAACTTTTCCTGTAAGATGCTTAGTCTGTGGAGCAGTTCTCGTAAAACCCACAGGCGGAAAAGCGCAATTTATAAACGCAGAGATTGTTAAGGTTTTTAGCTGAAATTAAAATCATTAGAATCTTAAGTGGTAATTGCAGAGGGGGCTATATGAGTATTCCATTCAAAAAGAAGGGGTTGCCAGAAATTGGAGAATTAGTAGTAGCACAGATAAAGAAAGTATTTGATTATGGTGCTTACACAAATCTCTTGGAGTATGAAAATCTGCAAGCCTTTATTCCATGGAGCGAAGTTAGCACGAAATATGTAAAAGATATTAAAGACATTTTGAAAGAAGGCCAAGTTGTTATAGGTAAAGTAATCAGAGTTGAGAAAAAACAAGGAAGAATAGAAGTTGATATATCATTGAAAAGGGTATTTGAGGGAGAGAAGAAGGTGAAGATGCTTAGGTGGAAGAGAGTTCAGAAAGCTCAAAAAATAGTTGAAATAGCCGCAAAGAACCTTGGTAAAACTCTTGATGAGGCATACAAAAATGCATGGATCTTTTTAGAGAAAAACATTGATCCAATGGCTCTAATCGAAGAAACTGTGTTAAAGGGGCCACAGGAATTTATGAAAATAGGTATTAATGAAGAATGGGCCAAGGCTCTATATGAAGAGGCAAAGAAACATATTACGATAAAAATGGTTAGAATTAGAGGTGTTGCAAAACTTATTTCCTATAAACCTGATGGTGTTGAAAAAATTAAAGGTGTTTTAATTGAAATCAAAAACAAGTTTAAAAGAGATGATATTAACCTCAATATATATACTGTAGGAGCTCCTAGATACAGAATAGAGATTGAAGCACGTGACTATAAGGTAGCTGAGGAGGTCTATAACCAAATTGCAACCTTTCTTAAGGATGTGGCACAGAGCATAGGTGTGGACTCTGTCGAGCTTGAAAGAGAAGAGCTAGAAAAAGGGTAGTACAATGAGGTGGAGAATCAGAAAATGCCCTAAGTGCAAAACCTATACACTTAGCGAAACATGCCCTAAGTGTGGGACAAAAACTTTTGTACCACATCCACACAGGTTTTCACCTGAAGATAGATATGTTGAGTACAGGCTTTGGAGCAAATATCCACAACTCATAGAGAAAGTTACGCAGAGAAAGGAAAAAGTGCATCTTCTTTAGTGTCAAGCTCTTTTCACAATTATAACCAAGTTATTCCATAGTCTGTTATGACAAACTTGTATGAAGTTTTCAAAGCAGGTTTAATGATTTTTAGCACCCTTGTTTTATTTGGCAGTACAGAAAGTTCTAACATAGTGTCACACCATGCTTCAAGATATTCAAAGCCTGCAGGGGTATTTTCATCAAATCTTACTTGGGCTGAAGCTATTATTGTAACTCCTTTTTCATTTATAGAATTAAGCAAGACTAGTAGGTAAGTAAAGGGATTGCGACTTCCATTCTCTTTAAATTCAACTCTATATAGATGATTTATACTATCTATAATAATTAAAGCTGTGCGATACTTCAAAGAGTCTAATATTAAAGAAATCAAGTGATCTTGAGAAAGTGCAAGTGCAAAATAGATGTTTTTAGTTTCAATACTTAATCTAGTAACTCTATTTATAAAGGTCATACCTTCCGTAGATATGAATATTGCCGCTAGGTCATCAACTTTCGAACATTTGAGAATACTTAGAAGAAGGTTGGTTTTACCTGAACCTGCAGCACCATAAATAACAGCTCTTACTGGTTTTTTAAAAAGTATCTCATCTAGATTTTCATTACATGTAGAGATCTTCATTAAATAACCTTTGCCCTTTTGCAGCTGTTTCTAGTTTCATTAGGTTTATAAGGTTTGACACTATTACACATCTTGATGAGATTCCCTGTGAGGGGCGAAGAGCCTGCAAGGGCTCTCCCCAAGGGCAGCAACAACCCAATATGTGGAGTCCCTGAATTTTCTGAACGCCCCCAAGGCATATGCAGACCCGAGGAGCGGTGCAGGGGAATAGAGATGAGGCTATGACCATAAAACAATATGAATCTATATAAGAACTGAACCCCTATAATTTAAGCCTTTCCCAGTAAATATATGAGCTCATTGTTTATCTTTTTTATGATACCCTTTTTAACAAGAATATTTACTGCGCTATTGAAATATCTGTTATCAACTTGAATACCGTACCACTCTTCAAATTCTCTTACAATTTCATCTAGCGTCCACGTACTCTTCTTTTTCTCATTATAATTCGCTTCAATTATTCTCTTTATGAATTGAGTAACATCCTCTAATCTAGTCCATGGATATTGAAACCATATCCATTCTTTAACTTCCATGTAATAGTAATCAGGTTTTATCTTTGCTACTGGCGAAATCCATTGAAGTGCTGCTATACGTAATTCCTTGGGTTTCCAAGTATTCAATATATAATCTCTTGCTAGGATTACAGATTCCCCCGTATCAATGATGTCATCAATAAGTAAGGCTCTTGCGTTTTCAAGATTAATTACATACTCAAACTTTATTATAGCTCTTTCCCCCTTTTTCGCAGCTTCTGTCCAATGCTGCGACTGAATTGAAATAAGGTTTTCAACACCTAAGAAATCACATAATAGCCTAGCTGGAACATAGCCCCCGCGTGCAATTGCTATTATTACGTCAGGAACATAGTTGCTTTCCTCGATTTTCTTTGCTAAACCCCAGCTCCATTCTACAATTTCATTCCACTCAACTAACTTTACAGGTATTTTCGGCATTTTATATAACCCTATTAGCAGTCTGCATAGGGATATATAAACCTAGTTTAAATGAGTTATGTAAATAAAAATATTTTGGAGATCTCTGGAAGAAAATTAAGGGCCCCCGTTTCGGCCGACCCGTGCAAATCTGTGAACCTTGAACTATATGGCGAAGATGTACACGGGGTCTCTGCGGGGGTTACAATCCGTGCATTTTTAGTGCAGATGTACTCAGGTTTAGTGAGGTATTAGATGACTTTGATTTTTAGCCCTTAATAACAGCAATTGGGACGAGTCGAACAACAGGTTTTAATAGCTGTGCCCGAGCACCTACATCTACAACTCTATCAACATCCTTATAAGCTTCTGGGGTTTCTTCAGAGAGCTCTCTCATTGTTGCAGCTCTTACCATAACCCCCTTCCTTTCTAGCTCTTCAATAACTTCTCTAGGAGGCTTTGTTCGTATGGCAGCAGCTCTGCTCATCCATCTACCTGCACCATGTGGTGCTGACCACCATGGGTCCTTAGCTTTTGGAGCTGGTATTGTAATGTAACTTGCTGTACCCATGCTTCCAGGTATCAGAACGATCTGTCCAAATGCTTTATGATCCTCTGGAATTTCTGGATGTCCTGGTGGAAATGCCCTTGTAGCACCTTTTCTATGCACAACTAATTTAATTCTCTTATTCTCAACTTCGTGTTCCTCTACTTTTGCGATATTGTGAGCCACATCATATATCATCCTTATTCCTAGCTTTTCATAGTCTGTGCCAAACACCTTTGCAAAAGATTCTCTGGCCCAATGTGATATTAATTGTCTATTAGCCCATGCGTAATTGGCAGCCGCAGCCATTGCAGCAAAATAATCTTGCCCTTCATTACTACTGAATGGTACTGCTGCAAGCTCTCTATCAGGCACTTCTATACCATATTTCCTCATAGCTCTTTCCATAATTACTAGATAATCACTTGCAACTTGATGACCAAGTCCTCTGGACCCTGTGTGCACCATTATTGTTATTTGGCCCTCCCCAAAAATTCCTATATTCTTAGCTATGTTGGGAAGATATATCTTATCCACTACTTGAATTTCGAGAAAATGATTACCACTACCAAGAGTCCCAAGCTGAGGCGCTCCTCTCTCTTTAGCCTTTCTACTCACTTTTGATGAATCAGCCCAGTCCAGTTTTCCTTTAGATTCAGTATAATCGATGTCATGTTCCGATGCATAACCTTGTCTCAACGCCCACTGAGCCCCTTCTTCAAGAACATTATCAAGTTCTCTTTCTGTTAACCTAATTTTACCTGTAGCACCTACACCACTTGGTATATTTCTGAATATTATATCAACCAACTCTTTTAATTTTGATTTTATATCCTTTATTGTTAAATCTGTTCGCAGAACCCTAACACCGCAATTAATATCGTAACCCACACCACCAGGACTTACAACACCATCATCAACAGTAAAGCCTGCAACACCTCCTATTGGAAAGCCATAGCCCTGATGCCCATCAGGAAGAGTATAGCTTGAACCAACAATTCCTGGTAGACAAGCCACATTTGCAGCTTGTTCTAATGTTGCATCTTCCTTCATCTTATTTAGTAAAAATTCATCGGCATAAATTATTGCAGAAACTCTCATACACTTCTTGTATTCCCTAGGTATCATCCAAACAACGTCATCAATTCTCCTCAGATTTATTACCATAAATGCCACCAAATTTGTTGCTCGAAAAACGTTTCGTCAACTCACTTCTGTGAGTTGGCTAATAAGCTTAAGCATTAAGTGTGGTGATTAATCATATAATTGATACGAAATTGAATAAGATACATGCTACAAGAAATTTTCATGAGCATCGCGACCATGACTCTTCATTTTAAAGAAGTTGAGCTCAATAAAGCTTTTATTTCTTTTTCCAAAATCAACAAGTATATATCCTGAAGCCCTGAATGCTTATAATAATCTATATCATGGTGCACGAATTAATGGGGCATTGGCGCTACTCGCAAATTGAGAAATATGATAAAAGTAAAATAGCTGTAGCTGTAATTAGAGATGCGCCTATGTCGTTTAAGGAAGCTTATGAAGTGTGTAAAGTGATTAGAGGAATGATGCTAGCTGAAGCAAAGGAGTTCTTAAGGAAAGTTATAGAATTGAGAGAGCCTGTTCCATATATAAGGTACAAGTTGAATGTGGGTCATAGGAGGGGTTTAGCAAATAAGTGGTCTAAGTGGAGATCCCCCATAGGGAGATACCCCATAAAAGTTGCAAAATATATTTTGAGACTCTTAGACAATGCTGAAAATAATGCTATTAGTAAAGGTCTTGATGCAGAAAAACTTAGGATTGTGCATATTGCTGCTCACAAGAGTTATTACCTAAAGAAATGGATGCCTAGAGCATTTGGCAGGGCTACGCCTTGGTTTAGAATACATACAACTGTTGAAGTAATAGTTGCTGAGGTGTAAGGGTAATGGTTAATATAAAGAGGTACTTCATTGAACAAGGTATAAAGAAAGTAGCTGTTGATGAATACTTAGCAAGTAAATTTTGGAGAGCAGGTTATGCAGGTGTTGATGTAATCAAGACCCCTTTAGGCACGAGGGTAATAGTATATGCATTAAGGCCGGGCCTCATAATTGGTCGTAAAGGCCAAACATTAAAAACAATTCAAACAGTACTAGAAAAAGTTTTTGGGATTGAGAACCCTCAAATAACGGTGGTTGAAGTTGAGAACCCCGATATGAATGCGAGGGTTGTAGCAGCAAATATAGCGCTTGCCTTGGAGAGAGGAGTACACTTTAGAAGAGCTGCCTTCATAGCTTTACGAAGAATTATGGCAGCAGGAGCACTAGGATGTGAAATTGTTATTAGTGGTAAACTTGTAGCTGAAAGGTCACGTTATGAAAAACTTAAAGCTGGCAAGGTATATAAATCAGGTGAACAAAGTTTAAGACTAGTAGATAGAGCTGTAGCTCATGTACTACTAAAGCCTGGTATGTATGGGGTAGAAGTACTGATAACAAAACCGGGCGTAACAGCAGATTACATTGAGGTTCTTTCTCAGAGCCCACAAACAGAAGTAAGCAAGGTGGGATAAGACCATGAGTGATAGACCGTTATCAGCAGAGGAAATAAAGGCTATGAATCCAGATGAAAGGATTAAACTACTATATGAACTAAAATTAGAATTAGCGAGACTAAGATCACAAGCAAAAATGGGTATACTGACAAACGTTGGGAGAATAAAAATTGTTAAGAAAAATATAGCAAGGTTAATGACTGCTGTCAATGAAGAGTTGAGAAAGGTGCAAAGCAGTGCTTAGAACAGGAGATAACATAATTTATCATGAAATCATAGGCTTAAAAGTGAAAATATTATCACATGTAGATCCAACCTTAATTAACACAACAGGTATAGTCGTTGATGAAACTATGAATACCTTGCAGATGCTTAGTGACAAGCGCAAGAGGGTAATTAGGGTGTCTAAAAGGGGAGGGATATTTCTTTTTACAATACCTGAAACCGGTGAAGAGATAGTAGTAGACGGTATGCAAATTTTTGGAAGACCCGAGGATAGGCTTAAAAGGATTAAATCTGTTAGTATAAGAAGGTGACACTTTTACAATGCCTATGCAAAAAGTGAGAAACACCGGTATCGCTCATCCTGGTCTAAAACCTCCTGAGAAACCATGTAATGATAAAAAGTGTCCATGGCATGGTGATACCAGAGTAAGGGGGTTGGTCCTTGAAGGGAGAGTTATTAAAGCCAAGATGCAGAATACTGCTGTTGTTGAAAGAGAATACAATATATGGATCAGAAAGTTCAAGAGATATGAAAGAAGAAGAAGTAGGATCCATGCTCATATTCCTCCATGCATAGATGTAAAGGAGGGCGATATAGTACTTATAGGCGAGACAAGACCACTTGCAAAAAGTGTAGCTTTTGTTGTACTAGGCGTTATTAAAAAGGCGAGCTAAGGTGATGAAATATGGCAGCGAAAAGAGCGAAGACTGGTGTAGCAGCACCTAGAAGAAGGAGAGTTGTAGGAGTAATTAATGGTACGAGGCTTGCAGTAGCAGACAATAGTGGAGCTAAGGAGGTCATGGTTATGGGTGTCATAGGGATAAAGACAAGGTTGAGGAGGGTTCCATTTGCATCAGTAGGCGACATGGTGATAGTTACTGTGAAGAAAGGGGCGCCAGAATTAAAAGGACAAATGTCAAGAGCTATCATAATAAGACAGAGAAAGCCCTATAGAAGGCCTGATGGTACTTGGATAGCTTTTGAGGATAATGCTTGCGTTCTTGTAAATCCTGATGGCACTCCCAAAGGTAAAGAAATAAGGGGACCTGTTGCAAGAGAAGCCATAGAGCGTTGGCCTCAAATTGCTAACATGGCCACAATTGTTGTATAGGGTGTCGAATCGATGGAACTGAAAACAAAACAACCTAGAAAGCAGAGAAAGAGAATTTTTAATTTACCTCTTCACTTGAAGTGGAGGTTATTAACAGCATCGCTTTCAAAAGAATTAAGAAAAGAATTAGGAATAAAAAGGCTGTATATAAGGAGAGGTGATGTTGTGAGAATTGTTAGTGGTGATTGGAAAGGTCATGAAGGTAAGGTTGTGGGTGTTGATCTGAGAAGAGGTAGAATTCATATCGAAGGTGTAACGATAAAGAAAGCTGATGGAACAGATGTTTTCTATCCAATACATCCATCAAAAGTGGTTATAGTGAAATTAGGCGAAATTGATGATGTTAGAAGGAAGATTATTGAAAGAAGACAGAAAGCCAGGGAAGAACTTGTTAAAAATGGTAAAGCAAAACCGCTAAGTGAGGAGCAGATGAAGCTTGTTAATGCTACTCAGAAATAACTTTATTGGGTGTTGATATTGGCTAAAATGGGAGAATCTAGACATTTAAAAAGGTTAGCAGCACCATGGTTCTGGCCCATTCTTAGAAAAGAATATAAATGGGTTGTAAAACCATCTCCAGGACCGCATCCAATTAATCGAAGTATGCCATTATTAACTGTGATTAGAGATGTGCTGGGATATGCAAAGACAGCTAAGGAGGCTAAGTATATTATATATAGTGGCAAAGTGTTGGTTGATGGAGTGGTGAGAAAAGATTATAGGTTTCCTGTAGGAATCATGGATGTTGTTGCAATACCTGAAATAGAGCTATATACACGTTTCATACCATATCCCACAAAGTATTTGTGGTTCACTAAAATACCAAAAGAAGAGGCTAATCTAAAGATTGTTAGAATAGAGGACAAGGTTACAGTAAAAGGTGGGCATATACAATTAAACCTGCTAGATGGCAGAAATATAGTTATACGTGTTAAGGATCCCAAGCAACCAGCTGAAGCCACCAATTTCGCAACACTTGATTCATTACTCATTGAAGTACCATCACAGCAAATAATTCAACATATTAAATTAGATATAGGTAAAATAGCTATAGTTATAGATGGTAAAAATGTTGGGAGGATAGGTAAAATAGTTAATATGGATGTCAAGCCAGGATTGAAAAGAAGGAGGTCTGTAGTTACATTAGAAGATATGCAAGGTCATAGGTTTCAGACAATATTAGATTATATTATGGTTGTAGGAGACGAAAAACCCTTGCTAACATTAGTGAGTTGATGATGGTGAGTAAAAATGTCAGTTATTGCAATTAGGAATGGTTCATTAACCTTAGCTACAGTTCCAGAGACCTTTACAAGCTCGGTATTAAGCCTTGAAGAGGTGAATTCCATTTTAAAGTGGTGGAGGGAAAACCCCATGAGAGTGCCATTAATAAGCAAAGTCACGATAAACATTAGTGTAGGTGGGGCCTCTGAAAGATTAGACAAAGCCGCGAGGCTTCTTGAGCAATTAACAGGGCAAAAGCCTTCAATAAGAAGGGCTAGAAAAACCATAAGGGAATTTGGAATCAGTAGAAGACAGCCCATAGCAGCCATAGTAACGCTTCGTGGGCAGAGAGCTCTAGAGTTTCTTAAAAGAGCTCTGTATGCAGTTAATAATACGCTTAAACTGAGCTCATTTGACGAATATGGCAATATATCTTTTGGAATTAAAGAACATCTTCTTTTGCCAGGAGTAAGATATGACCCTGATATAGGAATATTTGGAATGGATGTTGCTGTAACAATTGAAAAACCTGGTTTTAGAGTTGTAAAGAGAAGAATTAAAAAAGTGCCATCAATACCACATAGACATAGAGTTCGCAAAGAAGAAAGCATATTATTACTTGAAATATTATTTAGTGCAAGAATTTCAAGATAAAGGTGAGAAAATTGGGGAAGTTCCGGCCTCCTACTGAAAGAAAATATGGTCGTGGTGTACAGGTCTGTAGAAGATGCGGTAATAGAGATGCTGTAATACAGAAATACGGTATGTATCTCTGTAGGCAATGTTTTAGAGAGGTTGCCATGACTATGGGATTCAAAAAATATAGTTGAGGTGTGTTGCACAGATGGCATTGTTGGATCCTTTGGCAAGCGCTCTTGTAACGATAACAAATTCAGAAATGCGTAGAAAGCAAGAAGCAGTAATATGGCCTGCATCAAAGTTGATAATAAGGGTGTTGAGAGTTATGCAAAAATATGGATATGTAGGAGAGTTTGAATATATTGATGATGGTAGATGGGGGAAGATAATGGTACAACTCTTAGGCAGAATAAACAAAGCTGGTGCTGTAAGACCTAGGATATCTGTTACGTATAGAGATGTTGTCAAAATGCCTCATTATCTCAGAAGATATTTACCATCTAAAGACATTGGAATATTGATAATATCAACGAATCAAGGCGTAATATCGCATAGAGAAGCCATTGAAAAGAAAGTGGGTGGAGTGCTTTTAGCATATGTCTATTAACAGATAGGTGAGCATTGTCTATGGCAAGGACTGTACATATAGTGGATTACATAGAGATCCCAGAAAATGTTAAAGTAGAGGTCAGGGGCAAATCAGTCATGGTCAAGGGGCCAAAAGGTGAATTGATGAGGAACTTTGATTATGCGAGGGATATAGATATAAGAATTGAAGATGGCAAAGTAGTGTTAGAGACTTTTTTTGCTGATAGCAGAAAGAGAGCATTAATTTACACAATATCTTCACATATAAGTAACATGATTATAGGCACTACGAAAGGTTGGAGATACAAACTCAAGGTGGTTTCATCACACTTTCCAGTTTCAGTAAAAGTTGTAGGCAACTATGTTGTTATTGAAAACTTTTTGGGTGAAAAAGCTCCTAGAAAAGCCCGCATATTGGAGAGTGTCAAGATAAAGATCGAAGGAAAGGATATAATAATTGAAGGTGTAGATATTGAAAAAGTTGCGCAAACAGCTGCAAATATTGAACTGGCCACTAAGATCAGAGATAAGGATAGGAGGATATTTGTAGATGGTATATACATATATGAAAAAGGTGTAGCTGAATGAGTTCAGATTATGAAATTGTCATGTCAAAAAGATTAGAAGCGTTTAAAAAGATTAGCACTCGGAGAAAGATAGCTTCATTGAAGCGTAAAATGAGAAAGCATGAGTTTTTGCGCTGGTCTTGGTGGAAATTTACAAAATTTGAGAATGAATTGAAATGGAAAAAACCTAGAGGAAAGGATAACCCAGTTAGATTAGCATTAAAAGGATACCCGCCTAAAGCATCTATAGGTTATGCTACACCACATGAGATTAAGAACATGCATCCTTGTGGCTTAAAGCCCGTCATTATAAGGTGTGTAAAGGATTTAGAAAATCTGGATCCAGAAAAACACGTGCTCTACATAGCATCTGATCTAGGTTTAAAAAAGAAATTGGAATTGATTAGGATAGCTAGTTCAAGGGGGTTTAGAATAACAAATGCTTAGGTGAAGATGTCATGGATCTTGGTTATCAAAGAAAACTAGCTGCAGAGATATTAGGTGTTGGCGAATCCAGGATAAAGTTTGATGCAACAGCAGTGGATAGAATAGAGGCTGCTGTCACAAAAGATGAGATAAGGAGGCTGATAAAGGATGGCATAATCTATGCTATTCCTGTAAGAAGTAATTCTCGAGGTAGATGGAGAGAATTTCATGAAGATCGTAAGAAGGGTAGACACAGAGGTGAAGGAAGAAGAAAAGGTAAGAAGGGTGCTAGAACAAATCCGAAGAAACAATGGGTAAACAAGATTAGAAAAATAAGAAACTTCTTAAAATGGCTTAGAGATAACGGTGTCATAGATAAAAAGACATATAGATTACTTTATAGAAAGGCAAAAGGAGGGGTGTTTGATAGTCTTGCCTCGCTTAAGAGGTTTATGAAGGACCATAACATGTTACCACAGAACTATAGGTGATTTAGAATGGCACATGGTCCTAAATATAAGGTGCCAAGAAAAAGGAGAAGAGAGGGGAAGACAAACTATCATATTAGATACAGGCTTATCAGAAGCAGACCTATAATACTAGTGGTGAGAAAAACGAATAAGCATATTGTGGCACAATTTGTGTATCCGACACCTATAGGTGACTATGTACTTGCAGCTGCTCATAGCAGAGAGTTGGTAAAATTATTTGGATGGAAGGCAGGTACAAAGAATACTCCTTCATCATATCTTGTGGGGCTATTGGCAGGGCTAAGAGCTAAGAAACTGGGTATTAAAAAAGTTGTTCCCTATATAGGTCTTCATAGACCAGTAAAGGGTTCAAAGATTTTCGCTGTTATTAAAGGGGTTATTGATGCAGGAATTGAGGTTTCTGTAAATAAAGAAATGTTCCCAGATGATGATAGGATAAAAGGTTTAGTAATAGCTGAATATGCCAAAATGCTAAGCGAAAAAGATCCAGAAAAGTTCAAGAGACAATTCTCTGCTATGCTAGCAACAGGATTCGATCCTAGAAGCATTGTTGAACATTTCGAACAAGTAAGGGATCTAATTCTTAAAGTTTATTCAAATATCCCTGAAAGTAGGGAAGGAACAGCATTCATAGAACAACTCCTTAGTGGGTGATTTTGTATGAGTACAAGTATTGAGGAATGGACTCCAAGGACAAAACTGGGCTGGATGATTAAGGAAGGCAAAATAACATCGATGGACCAGATATTTGCTATGAATGCTGTGATTATGGAGCCTGAAATTGTAGATATGTTACTTCCTAACCTAAACCAAGAAATTCTTGATGTGGTGCTAGTACAAAAGATGACAGATGCCGGCAGAATATCAAGGTTTAGAGCTGTTGTGGTGGTGGGGAATGGAGATGGATATGTGGGGTTAGGCATTGGCAAAGCAAAACAACTTAGAACAGCTATTGAAAAAGCCACAATAGATGCAAAACTAAATATAATCCCAGTCAGACGTGGTTGTGGAAGTTGGGAATGTAACTGTAGAGAACCTCATTCAATCCCCTTTAGAGTTAGAGGAAAGGCTGGAAGTGTTGAGGTGACGTTGATACCTGCACCACTAGGTGCTGGGCTTGTAGCAGGAGATGTTGCAAAGATTATCTTGCGATTAGCCGGCATAAGAGATGCATGGACCTTTAGCAAAGGTGAAACTAGGACAACAATAAACTTTGCAAAAGCTGTTTACAATGCTCTTAGAAATACAAATAAATTTACAACACCTTTAGACTGGGGTAAAAAGGCATGGGAGTAGAGGGATACACACCAATATATGCAATAATTAGGCTACGAGGAATTGTTGGTACACCACAGGATGTTGAATACACACTTAGATTACTAAGACTTGCCAGGAAGTATCATTGTGTAGTTTATCCAGGAACGCCAGCAATTAAAGGAATGTTAGAAAAAGTAAAGGATTGGGTTACATGGGGAGAGATAGACCATGAGACACTAGTTCAATTACTTAAATCACGCGGCAGAGTAAGAGGAGATAAACCCCTTACAGATGAATATGTTAAGAAGGTTTTAGGTTTAGAAAGTGTTGAAGACCTCGCAAAAAGCATAATTGAAGGTAAGATGCTGCCTCATAAAATGGAGAAATTTGGGATAAAACCAGTATTTAGGCTACACCCACCCAAAAAAGGATTCAAAGGAAGCATTAAAAAGCATTATAAAGATGGTGGAGAATTAGGTTATAGAGGGAAAGAAATAATTGATTTATTAAAGAGGATGATATGATATGGTGGTTCGTAGAGAAAAAAAGAGTAGAAAAATGCATGGTTATAGGAATAGGGGTTGGGGAAATGTGGGTCAGCATAGGAAATCCGGATCGAGAGGTGGTAGAGGTGCTGCAGGTATGCATAAACATAAATGGACTTGGGTTGTAAAATACTTTAGAGAATGGTTTGGCAAAGAGGGCTTTGTACCTAGGAAAACTGCCATAGAGGAATCATCAATAAACCTTACTCAGCTAAATGAAATTATAGCAAAGATTTTGCAATCGGGTTCAGCTACAGTAGAGGAAGGAAAAGTTGTTGTAAACTTAGCTACTATGGGTATAAACAAATTACTGGGAGAAGGGGTTGTAGAGTATCCAGTAAAAGTTTTGGTGCACAAATGTTCTAAAAAAGCAAAAGAGAAGATAGAGAAAATGGGAGGCATTGTACAACTCCTTAGCCTCAGCACGTAAACCAGCCAAATAAATGCATTGATTAACAGCTTATATCTTAAGTAGTTAAATAACATTTTATTCATGTATTAAATAGTAGTAATATGTGGTGTTATAGTTGGGGATTATAGAATTATTGGCTAAGATAGGGCAAATAATACCATCTGCCCCCAGACCTGTAAAAAAAGTTTCACTAGGCAAGAGACTAGTCTTCACAGTATTGGTTGCCATAGCTTACATAATGCTAGCATCAACAAAATTATATGGTATTCAAACAGCTGGGCGTGGAACCTTATCACCTATAATAAGCATCATTCTCGCTATGCAGTCAGGGACTTTTGCACAACTTGGAATAGGTCCTGTAGTTACTTCAGGGATGATATTGCAGATACTAGTAGGAGCAAAAATTCTTGATATGGATTTAAATGATCCTGAAGACCGAAAGAATTTTACACTAGCCTCAAAAGGACTTGGAATAGTTTTAGCTATTGTTGAGGCAACAGGATTTGCAGTGAGTGGGATATACTGGTATATACCACAATCAGTTCCAATATGGATCAAAATTGCAGTAGTGCTTCAACTTATTTGGGGAGGAATAATAATCATAATGCTGGATGAGGCTGTGCAAAAGGGGTGGGGCATGGGCAGTGGTGTAAGCCTATTCATACTAATAGGTGTTGCATGGAGATTTTTCAGCGAGTTGCTTACACCATACCCTGTTCAAAGCAGTGGCGAAATCTATGGTCTAATACCATACATCATTACAATGGTAAAGAATGGTGTACTAAACTTCTGGTACATTTTCATTGGGAGGCTCGCAGGAGGATACCCCACAATTGTGGGGTTAATAACATCACTAATTCTCATAATAATACTATCTTATCTCAATGCAGCAAAGATAAATATTCCAATAGTAATTAGTAGGTATGGTGGTATGAAGACTAGGGTACCACTCCAGCTTCTCTATGTAACAAATATACCAGTACTACTTACAGGGATATTGATATCGGATATAATATTGTTCTTGAACCTGCTTCAAAACTATATTGGCACTAGCACCATCAGTACTGTTCAAGCTTATCTAACACCACCAACGTTGTATCACTTTATGTATATGCCATGGGCTTCCATAACCTATACAGTGATATTCTTTATACTTTGCGTACTTTTTGGGCTTTTATGGGTAGAAATAGCAGGGCTGAATCCTGAAGCTCAAGCAGAGAATCTAATTAATGCAGGACTTGATATTCCTGGTATGAGGAGGAATCCAAGGGTTTTAGCATCGTATCTCTCTAGATACATCTATCCACTAACTGTCTTTAGTTCCATAGTAGTTGCAGTAATTTCGCTTGTTGGAGATATATTTGGATGTTATGGTACTGGTACGGGTATTCTGCTTGCAGTTGGAATACTGTTCAATTATTACCAGATGTTGTTATACGAGAGAACTATTGAGATGTACCCAGTACTTAAGAGGTTTATAGGCGAGTAATAAGTTGAACAAAGCAATACTATTAACATTTGCAATAAGTTTTGCAATAAATTCAATAGCCTTATATGGAGTTGTAGGCATTGTAAAGCGTTATAATGTAGTTCAGCAGAGTTCAAGAATTGAAAGGTCTGTGAGAAAGGCTTACATAAGTAGAAAGAAACGCGAAGTAGTATCAACACAAATTAAGAGAATTAGAGGTGAAGTTTTTAGACTTTCGTTATTTCAGTTTATAATTCCTTTTACATCCTATATATTTTCATTAGTACTTTACATACTACTATCATTTGCTCTATTTGGTGAATATATAATGATGATTTTAATTAGAGGTGCGTGCCTAGCTCCTTTACCTATAGAATATCCTGAGACCCCTAATTCATGTTCAGTTTCATTGATGTGGATACATTTTCTGGTCTTCCTATTATACCTTCCACTATATGATTACTATGCGAGGAAATACCTTAGGTAGAACAATATTATAAAGAATTGAATTAAAGCTTATAAGCATGTAAATACCTAATAGTAATTAAGGTAAGACCTGGGTGGTGTAAGATAGTAAGACCTGCATTACGCTCAAGATCCTGCAAAAGAATTCGTAGAAGAACTCCGGGTAGTAGAACAGTTACTCATTATGAAAGGAGGAAGAGAACATTAATGAGATGCGCTAGGTGTGGAGCTATATTAAATGGTTTACCTACAACAGATCATCTAAGAAGAAATCTTCCCAAAACTTCTAAAAGACCAGAAAGAATGTTTGGAGGTTTTCTTTGTTCACGATGCTTAAGGGAGGTCTTAAAGAATGTGGTGAGAGGGTCTGTGCTCAAATAGGCTCGTCATAGCGATTGGGGGTCCTCCAGGCAGTGGCAAAACAACTGTAGCAAGGCTCTTAGCTCAAAAGCTTAACATAAAACACATTTCTATAGGGCAATTTTTCAGAAAATTAGCTGAGGAGCGGGGACTAACGCTAACAGAGCTAACTAAACTTGCTGAAAAAGACCCGTCAATAGACCTTATGCTGGATTCTCTTGCAAGAAAGGAGGCTGAAAGAGGTAATGTTATCATAGATGGCCATGCTGCTCCATGGCTTTTAAAAGACTTAGCAATGCTACGGGTAGCGGTAGTAGCTAGCCTTAATACTAGGGTTAAGAGACTTGCTGAAAGAGATGGTAAGCCATTTGACCAAGTTATGGAGGAGACGTTGGTTAGAGAGGAAGTTGAGAGGAGAAGGTATCTTAAATGGTATAATATAGATATTAGGGATTTTACAGATTTTGATATGGTGGTGAATAGTGAGAGATTTTCACCAAATGAGATCGTTGAAATAATACTTAAAGCACTTGAAATCATGTGTAAAAAGAACTTAGCAACCTCAACTCTAAACTCACCTTAATTTATAGTGAATGGTGCTTAAAGTGGGTGCAGTTAGACAAATCCTCAGATTAATAGAATCTTTTTCAACAATCATAATACTAATTTTTATAAGTTTTTTCATATTTTATTTCAGAAAACAGTTGATTAAATTCTTTATTAGCATGAACTTTCTTATAGCATCATTCTTCATTTCATTATTAGCCTCTGTATCCCTATTTCCAATACCTTATACATATATACTATTCCTAGTGACTTCCATATATAATTTAAGCCCCAGCTTTATAGTATTTCTATCGATTGTAAGTGGGCTGGGATCTGCACTAGGTGAGGCTGTAGCTTGGTTTATAGGAAGAATTAGTGTTAAGGTATTGAAGAATACGCAATACTTTAACAGAGTAGATGCTTTACTTAAGCTCATCAATATGTGGGGCTTCAAAGCTGTGGCATTCCTCGTGTTTCTCTTCTCACTTACACATCTTCCAGACAAGGTGCTATATCTACCTTTAGGCATGATTGGTTATAGTCTTTGGAGAATTTTGCCAATCACATTCATTGGGAAAACTACTATGACGCTTGCAATCTTGGTTGCAGGAAAGGTTGTAAGCAAATTCTTTAAAGAGTTCCTCATAGAGAATGAGGTTCTCGTATTCGGAATCATGACTGCATTACTTGTGGTTGCAATGGCTTTTACAATGTTTGTTAGATGGGATGAAATACTGCTCAAATACCTTCATTCAAAGGATAATGCTATTTCTGAGCAATAAAAATTTTATTTTTACACCTATACTTTAAGTTGCTGTGAGATTTATGGGCAAAAACCTTGTTGTACTAGCATTTGACCTAGGGGCAAGTAGCTGTAGAGCAATGATAGGTCTTGTTGATGAAAAAGAAAAGAAGGTGAGTGTTGAGGAACTTTATAGATGGTCCAATTTCATGATAAAACTTGGCGACAGTCTTTATTGGGATGTTTTGAGAATATGGCATGAAATGAAACAAGCAATAAAAATGGCTTATAAAAGATACGGCAATAGTCTTGTATCTATAGGTGTTGATACGTGGGGTATAGATTTTGCTCTTCTAGACGAGAAGGGCATGCTTATAGAAAACCCTCATACATATAGAGATCCCAGAACTGAGGGTATGATGGAAGAGGTGTTTAAGAGGATTTCAAAGGAGAGGATATATGAAAGAACAGGTATACAGTTTATTAGGATAAATACACTATATCAGATTTTCTCAATGGTCTACTACGATGATCCTAAGCTGAGAATTGCAAAGACATTTTTAATGATACCAGACATCTTCAATTATTGGCTTACAGGTGAAAAACTTGCTGAATATACAGAGGCTACAACAACACAGTTTTTAGATCCACGTGTAAAGAATTGGGCGTTTGATATTTTAGAGGTCCTCAGAATACCCATTCATATCTTTCCTGAAGTAATAGAACCTGCAACGAAAATTAGTAAAATTCATTCAAAGCTAGCTTCAGAACTTGGAATACCTGGGGATATAGAGGTTGTAGCTCCTGCAACACATGATACAGCATCAGCTATTGCAGCAGGACCTATGGTTTCAGAAAATGTAGGGTATGTGAGCTCTGGTACATGGTCCTTAGTTGGTGTAGAGCTTCCACAGCCGCTGATAAACAAAAAGGCCATGGAATATAATTACACAAATGAGGGTGGAGCGTTCAATACAATAACATTTCTCAGAAATGTTCAGGGGATGTGGATAGTTGAGGAGATTAGAAGGATTCTTGCTGACAAAGGACAACAACTATCATATGAAGAGATATTGAGGATGGCGCAGGAAGCAAAACCCTTTACAGCATTCATAGATCCAGATTACGAAGGTTTTATAGCTCCTGAAAACATGATTGAAGCAATACATGGCTATCTCGATAAGACGAATCAAAGAAAGCCTCAGGGAATAGGTGAATTGTTTAGAATAGTTTTTGAAAGCCTTGCATTAAAATATAGACTTGTATTTGAGCAGGCAGAAGATTTGCTAGGTAGAAAGTTACAAGGTATAAACATATTTGGTGGTGGTTCAAGAAATTGGTTCTTAAATCAGCTCACAGCAGATTTCACAAATAAAGTCGTATATGCAGGACCGGAGGAGGCTACATCAATAGGCAATGTGCTGCTTCAAGTTGCAGGGCTAGGTGTTATAAGGTCTTTAAAGGAGTTGAGGGAGTATGTTAAAAATTCTTATAGTATAAAGGTGTTTGAGCCTAGATACACAGGGGAACATGAAGAGGCTTATGAGAGATTTAAAAAGATTCTGAGTGGTACTGCATAGAGGTAAAAACTATGAGCAAGCAATTATTCATAGGAATAGATGTTGGAAGCAGTGGAGTTCGTGTTGAAGTATATGATGAAGAGGGGAATCTGATAGCTGTTGGAAGAAGTAGCATAAGCAAACAGGATATAAATGAATGGATTGAGGTGTTACGTAAGGCCATGCCTCATGTAGTAAAAGAGTGCATAAACTGTGAAAAGCATGTCTCCATTGATAGCACGTCTGGTACATTCATAGCAATAGACAAACGCGGCGAGGTTCTTTATGGCCCTGTTATGTATTATGAGAAGAAAGCTGATGTTTTTGAAGAGGTTAAGAATATGCCAGAAATTCAAGAACTTGCCAAGCGTGGAATAACAACGGATGCTACATCCCCATATTTAAAAATACTCTACATGAAGAGGGCTTTAAAAGACATATATATAAATGTTCATAAATTTGTCCCAGCTGCAACATGGCTTCTCCATAAACTCTGCTACTCTAGAGGAGAAGAGTGGAGCAATGTTAGAACTGATTATACAAATGCATTAAAGTTTGGTTTAGACATAACAACAATGCCTCCATCATGGTTCAAACCTTTGTTCGAGGCTCTGGAAATAGACCTAGATAAGTTACCAGGGCTTGCTCCCTCAGGTGAGTTTATCTGTAGAGCAAAAAGCGAGCTTGCTGAAGAAATAGGTCTTAAAAATGCTAGTGTTTACCAGGGATTGACAGATGGGAACGCTGCTGCATTGGCGGGAGGAGCTCTGGATAGAGGTGATGTAAACATCTATACAGGGTCCACAACAGTGCCCAAAGCAGCTGTGGATAAAATCATAACGCACCCAGCTCTCTATTATCACATTCATCCACTTTATGGTTATTTAGCAGGCTCAGCTACTGGATTTACAGGTGCTTACATATCCTGGTTTGCTGAAAAGATACTAGGTCTCACAATTGAAGAGGCTTTAAGGTATGCAGAGGTTGTTGAAGCTGGTACTGAGTATTTGTTCTTTCCGTATGGAGATCGTGGACCATTCTACGATTCATTGTTAATGCCTGCTTTAGCAAATATTGCGATGTATGATCAGCCTCGTGAAATTGTTATAGGCAGAATTTTTAGGAGCCTGGTATTAGGCGTTACATTGTTAGAAAACATCTACTTAAAGTTATTTGAAAATGTATTTGGTGTAAAAATAGCTGAAGTAAACTTGACTGGTGGAGGCTCAAAATCAAAGTTCTGGAATAGGCTTAGGGCCTCTGTGTATGAAAAGCGTGTTGTTATACATGGTGATTTGGTGGGTGTGGGAACAATAATACCAGTGTTATATAGGAGTGGATTATATACCCGCATTACCGAAATTAAGCAAAGGTTCTTAAAACCAGTAGATTTCATAGAACCTGATAAAGAGCTTGCAAGTGTGTATAAGCCATTTAAGGAGCGCTTTGAAAGTAGGTGGATGAAGTTAAGAGAGCTTTATAGAGATTAACAAAAGCTATTTGATTAACTAATTCTCATGAAATAATTCAATAATGCTAGCAGAAGGTATTTTGTTGATTGCGATGCCTTGTATGGTAAAACTATCTTTGCCTCTTTCTTCACCTCTTCATCAGCGTCACCTACAACAGCACCTATTCCGACGCTTTTAATCATGTCCATGTCAGTAACACTATCACCTATAGCAATAGCTTTTTCGAGATCCACACCAATCTTTTCTGCAATAATCTTTATTGCAACGCTTTTGCTACAGTACTTAGGGTATATATGTAGAACATAACCTGTGTAGAGAGCATTTATATGTGGATATCTTTCCATAATCGCCTTTTCAAGTCTTCTCACATCTTCATGTTTAGCTTTCATAGCTTCAGGTATGTGAAAAGCTCTATCACAAAGCCTATATAAATTGCTTGTAGATCTCTTCAATGAAAATATTTTTTCAATTTCATCTACAATTTCATCTAAATTTTCTCTACATAATCTAATCAACTCTTTATTTACCTGGATAACACAACCATTTTCCGCTACAAATATTTGTGAAAGGCCTAGATATCTTTGAAGAGTTAAGACAGTGGGATATGCATTTCCAGAGACCAAACAAACAGGAATATTGTATGGCATCAATCTCCTAAGTAGATCTATAGTCTCTAAGTCAATAACATAGGAGCCTCTCTCAACAGTTATTACACCATCTATATCGATGAATATAGCTGATGGTTTTGCTCCATGTAGATGTTGCGATAATAGTGATTCAATGAAGTTTTCCAACATAAATCACCATTAGCGATATGCTAAAGTGGATCTCAGGATAAAAAGAGAGAAAGGGATAAAAATAAAAGATTTAAATAAGTTATATAGGTCTTGCAGTACCCCACTTTTCGAGGGCTCTTCTAAGTTCTTTATGATCTTTAGCATAATCTTCGAGTGGAATTCCTTTAGATATTGCATCAAGCGCTTGCCTAACAGCAGCTGCACCAGCTCTTGGCCCATCTGGATGCCCTATTGTTCCTCCTCCTATTTGCATCACTAGATCTCTTCCCAAAACCTTGACGACTTCAGGTAGTGTACCAGGATGTAGGCCTCCTGATGAAACCGGTACTACTGGCTTTATTGATCCAAACTCCTGCTCTAGGTGGAAAGTGTCATTGGCATCAGGTTTGAATGGGTTTTCTCTTAATACCTTTGCATTTCTTATGACATCTATGGTTTTAGCCTCTAATTTTCCAACTTCAGGAGTACCTATATGAAGCTGGTCAACTCCTATTATTCTAAAAAGCTTTGCCAATGTAAACATGGATATTCCGTGGTACGCGTTTCTAGTTATTGCTGCATGCATTGCTCTATGAGCATGTATTGCAAGACCATATTCTTCTGCTAAATCCCTTACATATGTTAATGCTGACCACCCTGTTATAACAACATCGACCATGATATATGGGTTTCCGTAGTCTGCAACAAGTTTTAATCTTTTCTCCATTTCTCTAATATCTGCTGTTATGTTTGCAAACCAAACCTTTCTCTCTCCTGTCTCTTTCTCAACCTTATCTATCACCTTCATTATGGCCTTTGCCCTAGCCTCAAATCTACAATAGTTAGGGCCAGTAAGATTTTCGTCATCCTTTATATAATCCATACCCCCTGAAAGAATCTCATAAGCTAGCTTCTCAACTTCTTCAGCGGTATAACCCACCTTAGGTTTTGGAACAGTTCCAACAATAGGTCTATCATAAACCTTGAAAATATCTCTAACACCTTGAATTCCCTTAACAGGGCCTTTGAAAAACTTTACGAAGTCTAATGGCATGTATATATCCTCAACTCTAAGCCACTTAGCTCTTCTCATGCCAAATATGTTACCAGCAACACTAGCCAAAAATCCAGGCATATTACCTTCCTCAAATAGCTCCGCAGGATAAGCTATTCTAACAAGCCATGAACCATCACCTAAATCCATGAAGTGATAAGCCCTACCCTTAAGTTTCTCTAACCTATTCTGATCATACCAAACGTAAAGCGTTGTCCAAGTACCAGTACTACTCTCAGCAGCAACACCACCTGCAACTTCCTCTATGGAGAAACCCTCAGCAGGGGTAACTCTAAATGTTACAATAACATCCTTTTTAAAGTCTGGTACATATCCTTTATCAACCCATACATGATATGGCTCAAAATCTGCTTTAGGTTTATAGCTCATACTCATACCCAGTAACATCCTATGTATTTCTGCTTATAAAATTAACTGAAAATAAAATTATTTTCAGTTACAAAAATACTAGCTAAGCAACTAGATCGCTAGACTTCTACAAAAACTAAAATGCACATTAATTAAAGAAATACATTAGGGCCCGTAGCTCAGCTAGGAACAGAGCGCCGGCCTCCGGAGCCGGTGGCCCCGGGTTCAAATCCCGGCGGGCCCGCCACACAATTGAATGTTGATGGAGCTCATTTTCAACTTCTTATCATCAAACCACCATCACCATTGCATGCCTGATATTCATCACATGCAATGGTGATATTCATTGAAACTGCTCATTGACGATGTATATCAGCTGTTGGTTTTCTGCATGTTGTAGGAGTAGACAATTTACTGTAGTTTCTCTAGGTACTTGGGCTATTTCGAAGTTTATGGCTAAGAGTTATTAGATTTACAAATTTTCATTTTATTTGCATTTATTGTAAATCTGCGTTGATGAGGGGGCAGCGCTCTAATAAATCACTATAACAACTCCCAAGAGGCTGTTACAGAATTGATGGTAAGTTTAAATATCTGTGAATATCTGTAAATATTTGCCAATAGAGAGTAATGTTTAAATAGCTCTCCACTTTATAGTTTCTCGGATGATCCGCGCTGCGGTGACATAGGGAATCAATATAGAGATTCAGATGGGAGCCCTGTGGCGTTGGGCTCGACGGGGGCCCATGGGGTGTGGGTGAAGCTAGTGAACCCACATCGAGGCCCAGCCCCTCTAACGAAAATACAAATATTTACAAATACCATCAAGTACCGTTAGAGGGGGAACGCTCCTGTTGCTAGCCCCAATGTCCATTGAGCTCGCTTCAGAAGTAGTAGTGCTACCTATGAGGGGGTGGGGTGAGGAGAAAGCCCTTGACACTATAAAATAAATATGAATAAATTAAATATAAATTGTTAAAAATAAGCATCTAGAGACAAACGAAAGTTTAGAACAATCTCAAAGACCTTGCATACTGTGTTTCTTGGGAAGCGCTTCTAGCCCCATCAACATACTAAAATAGATTTTCCCTCACAAACTTTAGCAACAATCCATATAAAACAGCATAAACCTATATTAAACTCAAAACAACAGCCAAAGGCAATTGAATACCTTAAAAACTGGAATAAGAAAAGTACAGAAACTGAGCAACATCGTTATGTTAATTTGCTTGAACTTAAAATCTCTTCTAAATATTGTTATCGAGTTGAATGTAAATCATCCACTACTTGAAGATATAAAAGATGCTAAAAATTTTTGAGAGTGATGGAAATAGGAAGACTCAAGAAGAGCAAGTTAAAATTTAATAAGGGTATAATAGTAAAGCATATTGTACACTAAATCAGGGTGCTAAAAATGAGCACTACAGAATTTAGGAGGCTATTATGGGCTCCGTGGAGAGAATCTTATGTAACTCAATACCATAGTAGTGGATGCATCTTTTGCATGGCCTTAAATCAAGATGAGAAACTGCACTTAGTGGTTTACAAGTCTAAGTACAGCATAGCCATACTCAACAAATTTCCCTACAATAATGGACATGTAATGGTTGCTCCAGTGCGGCATGTGCCGAGCATCGAAATGTTATCAGAGGAGGAGTTGCTTGATTTAATGAAGGCTTTGACCAAGGTAATTAAGGCTATTAGAGTATGTTACCAACCACATGGAATTAATGTAGGTGCTAATATAGGGAGGGCTGCAGGAGCTGGCATAGAGGGGCACCTTCATATTCATGTCGTACCTAGATGGAATGGTGACACAAATTTTATGCCTGTAATTGCCGGTGTAAAGGTTATTCCTGAAGATATACATATCACTTGGGAGAAGCTCAAAAATTGCTTAGAAAAATCAGATTAGAGCCCATCATCACAAAAACTCAGATTTGCTACATATCATCATATTGCTGTTATACACCAAAAAGCATACATTGCATGCTTTCATGTTTTGTAAAATGATTTTAGTATTTTAACACCATAGTAATTAACAATTAACACTAGAATTCGATATTATTTTCATGTTTTGTTGAATTTATTCAGGGTCTCTTATTCCAACATCTATAATTACAAATACAGCTTCGCTTTCTGGTAAATGTGGAGCATCAACTATTCTCGCAATCCTTCTATTGCCTCTGCTTTTCTTTAGCTGAACCCTTATACCGGGAGCATGATACAGTACATGCCCCCCTATTGCTGTTGTGGGGTCTCCATAAAATACATCCGGCCTTGCCATAACCTGATTTGTTATCACTACTGCAACGTCATAGAGCTCAGCTAGAGACATTAATTGATGCAGGTGCCTGTTGAGCTTCTGCTGCCTTACAGCTAAATTTTCGCGCCCAGCATATTCTGCTCTGAAATGCCCTGTCACAGAATCTACTATTACAAGTCCTATACTCTCTTTAGAGATAAGATCTTTGAGTTCTTCAACAACAGCCATTTGATGATCACTATTCACAGCTCTTACATAAAATATGTTTTCCATGGCTTTGTCAGGATCAAGCCCAAACCCCCTTGCCATTGCTTCTATTCTTTCCCATCTAAAAGTTCCTTCACTATCTATATACACAGCTTTTTTGCCAAGCCCACCCTTCTCTATCGGCAGTTGCACATTTATGGCAAGCTGATGACATAGTTGTGTCTTGCCACTACCGAATTCTCCAAAGAATTCCGTTACAGTCTTTATTTCAACACCCCCACCAAGAAGACTATCAAGATTTTTACTACCTGTAGTAATCTTTGGAAGATTTGCCCTCTCCTTCTTTATTTCTAAAGCTGTCTTAAAGCCTAATCCTAGGGCCATTCTAGCCTGAGAAATAAGCTTTTGTATTGTTGGAAGGGGTACAGCAAGATTCTGACTAAGCTCCTGAGGATTAGCAGCAGCTAAAGCCTCCAAAGTAGTTATGCCCATTTCTTGCAATTTCTTAATTATTGTTGACGAAATTCCGAGTTCATCTAAACTCTTAATTTTTCTTTCACTTTGGCTCACAGCACTCACACTTATGATATTTTTCTCAAAGAGCTAATATATTGTTATACTCTGACCCGAAACTATTCCTAAACAACATCGAGCAACCGACAGTAATTTCTAGACCTGGCTTTCTAAGAAAAAGCAGAGAAGGCGCCGGGGGCGGGATTTGAACCCGCGCGGGGCAAAACCCCACCGGCTCTCAAGGCCGGCCCCTTAGACCGCTCGGGCACCCCGGCACTTTACGTACCTTAGATTATTATCTCCTACACACATTTTTATTTTTAGCTGTTCATAGGCTAAGCTAGTTCTGATGCCCAAAGTTTGGATAGTTGCGGATGATGTCTTGTTAGATATTTAAAGCTTTGACAACACGCACTGTGATTAGCTTAAGTAGTGAAGACACATGATGACAAGCTCACTAATCATCCGTGAAATGCCACACAATTGAAAGGTAACCTAGTATAACATCAGCAACAAGGTGTTATATAGTATGAGGTACGTTGCTACGGCTAGTGACATAAATGTTATCATTGGAATACCCCATGACACTACTATAACTAGGTTATCAGGAATATTGCTTAACCTCTGCTTCCACACCTCATCGTCTTCATATATATTAAACGATACTCTGCTTATAATTGACTGCACATAGACTGGATAATAAAATTTCTTTCTGCGATACTCTTTTACATACATAAATCTGCAGAAAAGCGTATACAGAATTTTGTTTGTCAGCGGTACTCTTAAAGTCTTTATCTCTTTATGAAACCTTAAGTTGTTGAGTAAATTAAATAGTATTAAAGAGATCATGATTACTGAGTATATTATTAAAACCCATAGAATTGGCGGCAAGAAAAATAATAGTTGTAATACAATGATATTTTCTGAATAACCTAAAACTAATAATCTATTAAATGGGTAAAGAGCGATGAATGAAGCAACAGCAAGAAAATCAGCTCCACCAATTATCTTAATAATGAAAACCAAGATGCTAATTATGCAGAGCAGTATTAGTGAAAGAATGAGTTGTAGTAGTTGAAGTTGGAATTGATATTTACATATAGTAGCAAAGTAATTGCTACAGTAGAGGAAGTAGTATAAAATATTTACAGAGATCCCAATGATTACTGGCATTATCCAAAGTGTAGGTGGGATTTCCCTCCACCACCAGTCAAGTACACCAGCAAGAGTAAAGATTACTATAGTAGTTAGTGATGCCACTAATTCAATTAGTATTATATCCATGCTCAAGTCACATTCTCACAATTTCATATTCTTAGCGGCAACTTAAAAGGTTTATCATAGAATTCAAAACTTAAAAATAAATAATGCAATTCTGAAACTGCTTCCCTCCCCACTCTTTAGGGGGAGGATTCCATTCATCTATTCATATGCTTTTCATATCTATTTGACTTGCTAATGCTTGTAGATATGTTTACAAGCTTTTATTTCAGTTCATACCTTAGTAAAATCCTTGGGCATATATGTCTTTGAGAACAAGGTTATTAGGTATGGTGGTGGTAGATACGTGATATATCCATTGAGAGGTATCAGAGGGGGTTTAGAAGTTCCATGGGAGGAGGTTGAGGCTGTGGCGATTGAAGAGAACTATTAAACTATGCATTTATAGCCACTCATAGATAATTACAGCTGATACACAACTTGCTACTACAACTTTTAGTTGTGATTATCTTAGCATTCCTCCTGATGCAGGTGGAAATATTACTACTTCACTATCCTCATATATTTTATCTGATTTTTGAAGGAGTAGACCATTAACTAGTATTATTGGGGGGAACTCCCTGATAAGTTTATCAAATTTTGTATTTATTGAAGCTAAGATGTTTATGAGTTTTTCAACTGTTATTTCATTTTCATATAGCTCTAGCGACATCTCATTTGAACCAAAAGCCTCTTTATATAATGAGAAGAATTTTATCTTAATTTTCATAGAACATCTCCTTTAGCAAATTATTAAAGCATTCACTTTATTTAGCTTTACACGTCTGAGATTTTAATGTTTTGAACTTAATGCATTTGTAGCTGGGTTTAGTATAGCTTAAAAACCCTTTCATAGAAACTAATAAGTAATGTTCATAGGGTATGGTGTCCATGCCTGCAATAGAAATAGGTAGAATATGTGTAAAGGTAGCAGGTAGAGAAGCGGGTAGGAAATGTGTTATAGTTGATATAATAGATGAAAACTTCGTAGTGGTAACAGGTCCTAAGCAGTTAACTGGTGTAAAGAGAAGAAGATGTAATATAAACCATATAGAGGTTTTAGATAAGAGAGTAGAGATTCAGAAAGGGGCCTCAGATGAGGAAGTGACAAAGGCATTGGAACAGGCAGGTCTAGTAGATTACATGAAGGAGAGGGTTAAGGTTCGTTTAACACCTGCTCTACTTAGAAGATAATTTGCTTTTAAATTAATTGAGAGTTAAAAGACTTATTTAACACTATAGTACAAGTAGTTTAGTTAGCAAAATACAGCTCTTTTATAAGGTGATTTTCCTGGGGTTTTTAGGAAGTAAGGGTATGGAGTTTTTGAAGAGATTAGATGAGCTTGCAAATAGAGAACATAGCTATATAGTTAAGTCTGAGGAGACAACAAGTGAGAAGTATGGTTACTATCCACTTGAGAGACCTATCAATGTATATATAGAGTACGGCTTCATACCTTTGGATAAGCCTCCTGGGCCTACAAGTCATGAAGTTGTTGCATGGATTAAGAAAATGTTTAATATTGAAAAGGCTGGTCATGGGGGGACCCTAGAACCCCAAACCACCTAAATAGGTGGTTTGGGTGGGGATACCCCAAGGTAACAGGAGTCCTACCTGTAGCACTGGGAAGAGCAACAAGGATTATAGGGTTGCTGATGCACTCAGGTAAGGAGTATGTGGCACTTATGGAGCTTCATGGTGATGTTGATTTAAAGAGACTTTATGAGGTTTTTGGAATGTTTACTGGAAAAATTTACCAAAGGCCTCCTCTAAGGTCATCTGTCAGGAGATCTCTAAGAATTAAAGAGATTTATTCATTAGATTTACTCGAGTTCTCTGGCAGGCATGTTCTCTTTAAGGTTAGGTGTGAGTCTGGAACTTATGTAAGGAAGTTGTGCCATGACATAGGTCTTGTTTTAGGCGTTGAAGCACATATGAAGGAGTTGAGGAGGGTTGCAGTAGCACATATAAAAGAAGATTTGCCCGTAGTTACATTACACGAAGTTAGCGAGGCTGTGTACTTGTGGAAGAGATATGGTGATGAAACTCTTCTCCGTAAGGTTGTTTTGCCTGCAGAGTACATTGTGGCGCATTTGCCTAAAGTCATTGTGAAGGATTCTGCTGTTGATGCTATTGCCCATGGCGCTCAATTAGCTGTGCCAGGTGTGGTGATACTGTCAAGCGATGTTAAGAAGGGTGAAAGGGTTGCTATATTTACGTTGAAGGGAGAGCTTGTGGCTGTTGGTAAAGGTGCTATGGATGCAGAGGAGATAGTCAAAAACGAGAAAGGCATTGCAATAAAAATTGAGCGAGTTGTTATGAACAGAGGAATATATCCATCTTTATGGAAAAAAGCTGAAAAGGAGGAGAAAAAGTGAGTGATAATCACTACTACAAGAGCTCACATAAAAGAGCTTCGCAGTATATACTCATTTCAGACTTCATCAGAGGAATCACAGTAGAGTTTGAGGCTATTCCAGGGCTCTTTTCCTATAAGTATGTAGATGAAGGTACAAAGCTCTTACTTGAATATGCAGAAATACCATCTGAGGGTGCTGTGCTTGATATGGGTTGTGGTTATGGCGTTATAGGAATTACTATAGCTAAATTGAATCCCAGATTGAAAGTTTATATGATTGATGTAAACGAAGAAGCAGTTAGATTAGCAAAGCGAAATGTTGCTAGAAATGGGTTAAAGGAAGACAGGGTTATTGTGCTGCAAGGAGATGTTTATGAACCTGTCAAAGACATGACTTTCAATGCTATTTACAGTAACCCGCCCTTTGCCGCAGGACTACATATAGTAAAAAGGATAGTAATTGAAGCTCCACACTATATGAAGCCTGATGCCACATTGCAAATAGTTGCTAGAAAAGGAGCAGAAAAAGTCAAGAACTTAATGTGTCAAGTATTTGGCAATGTAGAAACAAAAATTTCGAAAAAAGGATACAAAGTATTACTATCGCGAAAACAAGAATTCTAACATAGTTTATGATCTGAGTATTCACTGAGATCATCAAATACAATGCAATATAACATGGAAGTTCTGTTGCCAGGTCATTATAGAAGAGTCTATGCAGTTTTTCATAGATTTTCATTTAACTTCTAAATCCTATTTACAATGACTTGATCAGCATTACAGTAAAGCCTCAAGAAATTTGATAGATGGTCATAGCTGCTCTCGGGAAGAGCCCCTGGCTACAGTTTTTGGTTTCATACAGGTTTATTGTATTTGATATCATTCTTCTGCAATAAGTACTACATGAACTCTCTTACCATAATAACGACTTTACCTCTTTCTGATACTTTGCTAAGCTAATGGATATATGACCACAGTTTCACTTCTATATTTTGTTATAGAGCACTTAGCATATATGAATTTAGATATGCAAGCATCTATGATTGTGAATGCTAGAAATTTTTATAAGTATTGAAAGCAATTTCAAGTTTGTGAGCTACTCTATGAGAGACGAAGAGCTTGTTGTTATAGAGATTTTGAAAGTGAGGGGGTTCAGCTCTTATATAGATTCATATTGCTTTATAGTCATAGCCTCATCTCTGTTCCCCCATATCCCACTCAGAGCTTCATTGGACTTAGAGATGTTAGAGCAATCACGTACTGTGTTTCTTGGGAAGCGCTTCTAGCCCCATCGATATACTAAAATAGCTTTTTCCCACAAACTTTAGCAACAATCCATATAAAACAGCATAAACCTATATTAAACTCAAAACAGCAGCCAAAGGCAGAAAAAGTTAATATGAATTGTGTGGTGTAATATCTTTTTCAATGGTGTGTATTATGCGCATACTTTTAATTCATGCTAAAGACTTTTGGTATAAGGCTAAAGAAAAAGCTGTAGATGATGCAGATGAACTTACAACAGATATTACTGAGAAGGCGTTTGAAAATGTTTTAGTTATTTTTACATCTGTTGAAGAATCTGATGAAGGTGATGTTGAAGGTGTTGTGGAAAAGGCTGTAGGTGAGATTATTAGTGTGTATAAGAATGTTGGTGCAAAGTATATATTGGTTTATCCATATGCTCATCTATCTTCTTCTTTAGCACATCCTAAGGTTGCTCGTGTAGTTTTGGAAAAACTAGCTCAAAAACTATCGAAGGAGATTGGTGAAGGACTAGTCCATAAAGCTCCCTTTGGTTGGTACAAAGAATTTAGATTGCATTGTTATGGGCATCCATTGAGTGAATTATCCAAACATATATCTGTTGCTGTAGAGGCAAAACGAAGGGTTATCGAAAAGAAGTATTTCATATTAGTACCTGAGGGGGTGCTTTTAAAGCCAGAAGAATACAAGTTTGATGATGAATTCAGAGTGCTGGTTGAAAAAGAGGTGTTTAAAAAAGAGGTGGAAGGGGGACAGGGAAGAGTATATCATTATTTAAGAAAATTTGGTTTTGAATGGGAAGAGCTATCAGATAGAGGCCACATGAGATTCGAGCCCCATGCCACTACGATACTAGAAGCTGTAAGCATGTATTCATGGCATACAGCTAATTCCCTTGGAATCCCTGTTTTTAGAGTCAAAGGCACTAATATGTTTGGTCTTCATGCAGAACCTGTGAGACAACATGCTGAGCTTTTTGGCGAAAGAATGTATGAAGTTAAGATGAATGGTGATAAATTTATACTCAGATTTGCAGCTTGCTATCAGCAGTTTTCTATACTAAAGGACTGGGTTCTTAGCTATAAAGACTTGCCACTAGGTATGTTTGAAGTCGCAGATAGCTACAGATATGAACAGAGTGGAGAATTAGTATTAGGTTTTAGATTAAGAAGATTTCACATGCCTGATCTACACATCCTTACAAAGGACTTAGAAGAGGCAAAGAGCATTACTTTAAAGGTTAGGGAAAAAATAGTTGAGGAAGCAAAGAAAGTTGGACGAGAATATCTAGCCATATACAACGTTACTGAAGATTTCCTTAACACCAATTTTAATTACATAGTAGAGCTTGTGAAAAATGAGGGTAAGCCAGTTCTCCTAGTAGTCTACCCTGCTGGGATATATTACTGGGTTATAAATGTGGAGTACATAATAATAGATGAGCTTAATAGACCTAGAGAAATAGCAACATGGCAAATAGATGTTGGAAATGCTAAGAGATTCAACATAAAATATGTTGATGAGAATGGCAATGAAAAATACCCAGTAATAATACACACTGCAATACTGGGATCCATTGAGAGGTACATATACATGGTATTCGACACTATAGCAAAAAATGAGAGACGTGGTACTCCACCAACATTACCATTATGGCTTTCACCAATACAAGTCAGAATAATACCTGTTTCCCAAGAGCAGTTAGACTATGCCATCAAAATAGCACAAGCACTATTAAGTAAGGGCTTTCGTGTAGATGTTGATGATAGGAATGAGGGATTAGGTAAAAAGATTAGGGATGCTGGCATAGAGTGGATACCTTATGTCGTAGTAATTGGAGTTCGTGAAGTAAAAACAAATACATTGAATGTTAGAATCAGGATTGAGGGAACCCAAAGGGTGATGACTTTAGATGAATTCATCTCATTACTTGAAAAGGAGATGGAGGGGTACCCTAAAATAGACATGGCAATGCCTATGCTCATAAGCAAAAGACCTACACTAAGCTATATTCAGCAACTAAGAGGTGCCTAGCATCGCTATCTATATGATGATCTGTCGCCTACGCTGAAAACTTAAATACAGATGATGATATGAACCTCCTCTGATTTTGGTGATAAAGATTGTACATTATTAAGGTGCCTTTAAAGGTGACATTACTAGGAGAATATGCAGTTGTCTTTGGAAAGCCAGCAATAGCATCTACACTACCTGTGTATATGATAATAAGAGTTAGTGAATGTAGTGATAAAAGTTCTATACGTGTAAAGCTTAATGGTATTTCGGTACCAATCATTAGTGTTTCAATTAATAGAGATGATTCTAAATATATGAGGGTCTCAGTTAATGAAGGTGAAGTTGAGAAAATGCTTCAGTATATCATAAAAGCCATATATTTATGTGAAAATGAGTTGAGACCAGGTACATTAATGGGTTTCGATATAGAGATTCAAAGCCCTGTTCCACCAGGTGTTGGCTTGGGTACATCAGCAGCTACCTCAGTTGGTTTAGTCGCTGCATGTTTCGCTATATACATGAATGAAAAACATGTAGACAAAGACCTGGTAGCAAAAATTGCATGGAGAACTGAACAAATTGTGCAAGGCGCTGCAAGTCCTATGGATACTTATACAATAACATTTGGCGGCTTGAGATACATAGAGCCATCAATACCAAGAACAGAGCCGCTATTAATACCTAAAAAACCTTCCCTAGTAATTGGATATACTCTAAAGAGATTTACAACTGCAGAGTTAGTAAGTAGCGTAAAGAAAAAAATGGCCTTAATGCCTGCTGTTATTAGCAAAATCATAGAGACTATAGGAGTTGTTGTAGAAGAGGCAAAGAAATCTCTCCTAAGTGGCGACACACAATCACTTGGCACATTAATGAACTTGAACCACGGTCTTCTCGATTCATTGGGTGTTGTTTCAAATGAGCATCACCTCATAGTGAATACTCTTAGAAATAGCGGGGCTTTGGGTGCAAAAACATCTGGTGCAGGTGGTGGTGGTGCATTTATAGCCCTAGCAAAGAGTGATGCTGATGCAATGATGCTCAGCAGAGTTTCAGAAGCTTTGGGTGCAAAGATTGTATCACTTGAGTTAGGATCAAGCGGCGTTGAGATTACACATGTTTAATACCTGGTATGATCATGATGAGTAGCTACATATTGCTAGGAGATGTGTTTGAGCATTTATTTAAGTATAGAAAAATTAGTCGAAATGAAGTTAAGTTTCTAAAGCTTCACGATAGATCAATATTTGATAGAATTATATCATCTGGGATGGAAAAAAGTCTTTTAAGTGTTGAGGAAAACGAAATAACTCTTTTAAAGCCTATAGAACTTCTTCTTTTATTGGAGGAGTTGATAGCTGTTGATACTGAAAAGCTTGCAAGGTACATAGAATGGGATGAATTTGAAAGATATGTAGCTGAAAAGCTAAGGTCTATGGGATTGGATTATGTATCTAGCTATAAGCATAATAGAATAGCACGTTTTCAAATAGATGTCTTGGCGCTGGACTTGGCCAACAAGATAGGTTATATTATAGAATGCAAGCATTGGAAAAAGTCTATGAGCACTTCTCAGATTCGTCAAGTTGTAGAGAGTCATTTAATTAGAGTAGAGAAATTATTGAAAAACTGTGAGTGGATTGCTGTAGAGATACCTGCAATTCGTAAGATTAAGTATTTCATACCCCTGATATTCACACTCTATGCACCAAAAATCCATTCTCTGAACGGTATTCCGATAGTGGCAATAAGATTTTTGAATGAATTTCTTGCCAAAATAGATATGTACATAGATTTGCTGGAAATCAAAAAGTATGGTAATGCATGCTATAGTTTGTGATCATCTATAGAATAGAATAGATGCATAACCTACCACAACATCCTCTTCACCAGTGATCTCGGCAGAATTATAGTACTTTAATAATTTCGCTCTTCCTTCAACAAGCTTTGCATACTCCATAATTATAGCTATAGCCCCAAATCCACAAACAGTAGCATCGTACTTTCTTATCAGAGAGAGAAACTTCTTTGTATCAAGCTCCACAATGGCGTTTATAAATTCCATGTCAAGTCTTTTTACGTTACTTGAAATATTTGAGGTAAACATGACATAGTCATAGATCGAGCCATGATGAGTAAAATCAGATGATGATATGACAATGATGTCCCTACCCAAGGAAGTTACAACGTTTTTTAAAGCCCTAGCAAATTCCTCGGCTTGAACATGATCAACCGCCTTAACAACTATTGGCACAATCTTGAATGTATCTCCATAAATGAGTTGTAGAAACGGTAGTTGCACTTCAAGTGAGTGTTCCCTCATATGAGCTAGTGCATCATCGTCTAAAGCGCGATATTCCTTTTTCAGAAGCTTTATAAGTTCTAAATCAACTTCCACACGACCTAAGGGAGTTAGCCATGCAGAAAAGTATGTTGTTGTCGTTATAGCACCTCCAAATCCGCTGTGGTTCGTGCCAATCAAAACAATTGTATCAACATGAGGCTTATTCTCACCAATTTCCTTATATAGCCATGCTGCACAAGGTCCAGAGTAGCTATATCCAGCATGTGGAGCTATGCCACCTATTATCTGAATTAATTGAGTTTTTTTCTCAGGTAATGCGCCAGGCCCTAGAGTAGGATTTTTAAATGATTGCTCAAGTTCCTTCAGCAATTCATTGCGTTTAAATGAGTAGAATCCCCATATGGCAGCTTGAGGCTCTCTAATGTTCGATGAGCTCATGGACAACACCAAAGGTTCATACTGTACTAAGCTATGCTATACCATACTTAGTTTGTTTAAATCCTCTTCATCTAATCTTAGGTCTATAGCTTCTCTATCTTCAACTACATGCTCAATTCTTTCAGTTTTTGTAAGTGCAATTACACGTGGTCTTGCAATTACATAATTTAGAGCTACTTGAGCAGCAGTTCTACCATGTTTACTAGCTACCTGAAGCACTACCGGATGCTTTAAAACACGTCCCTTTTCTAATGTGGTACAAGCCTGAATAGTGATACCTGTTTTTACTGCAAATGGTATTAAATCTTTTTCTATTCTCTTCTCAAAAACACTATACCTGCTCTGAACCATTACAACATCATATTTGTGTAGCATATGTAACACCTCATTGATCTGCCTCACCTTAAACTCACTTAACCCTAAATACCTAGCCAAGCCCTTATCAGCTATAGCTTCCAATGCCTTAACTACTGTATCTAATGACACGAAATCTGTATAGCCAGCAGGCATAAGCACATCAACGAAGTTTGTACCCATCTTTCTTAATATTTGTTCAAATTTCATAATAGCGGTACTTGGATCAGAAAGTACTATTGGTGAAACCCTGAAAGTTATGAATATTTCGCTTCTCTCAATATTTGCCAGAATTTTCTTAATTAAATCCATGCTTAAACCAAAAGCATAGGAATCAGAGACCTCAATGACATTCAAACCTAGCTCTATTGCCTTAAGCAATGCCCTTTCAGCACTTACAAAATCCCTAATACTGAGAGTGCCAAGACCTAAGGTAGCTACCTTTTCATTTGTTTTTCCAAGAGGCTTTTTATTGGCATAGTCTAATACATGATAAGACATAGCTATTCACAACAATACGATATCTTTGTACGCATAAAGCACTCTATCAAAGCAGCTCTCTAATTAAATTTTATAGCTGAAGGATTTATTATTCATTAAAAGAAATGAAAGCAAGAATGTTATGTAAAGTATACGAAGCCCAAAGTCCTTGGAAAAGCTACCCTATTATTTAATTCTGTTTTACTTTATCATAGATAAGGACTTTTTATCTTTGTATTATAAAAATATTTAAGCTTTAAGAGGTAAATATATCCTATAATAATCTTAGGTAATGCTGTATGGAGTATAGGAGGTTAGGTAGAACGGGTCTAAAAGTCTCAATCCTTACTATAGGTGGCTACGGACCTGGCGTTTATCCGGATATTCATCAGGCTATCAATGCTGTTGAGAGTGCTTTGAATGAAGGTTTGAATATGATTGATATAGCTCCAAGCTATGGCGATGCCGAGGTTAGGCTAGGTCCTCTAATAAAGAAGTATAGAGAGAGGATTGTTATAGCTGAGAAAACTCTTGAAAGGAGTTATGAAGGGGCTTGGAGAGAGCTAAGAACAACTCTATCCAGGTTTGGAGTTAACTCAATAGATATCTATCAATTCCATGCTGTGAGTTCCTTAGATGAGTTAGACAAGATCTTTGGAGAGAATGGTGCTATGAAAGCGTTTTTAGAGGCTCGAGATCAGGGCATAGTGAAATTCATTGGTATAACTGTTCATTCAGATATGAGGATAGCTTTGAAGGCTTTAGAGATGTTCGATTTCGATACAATCCTCATACCTGTTTATGCAGCTGCTATGGTCATGCCTAGACCTGAAAACGATTTCAGACCCATTCTGAAAGTTGCTATGGATAGAGATATTGGTGTAATAGCTATAAAGTCCATAGCTAAGAAGAGATATGAGGGGGAGAAGAAGTATACAACATGGTACGAACCCTTTGATAACCAAGAAGATATAGATAAGGCCGTCTGGTATACGCTATCCCAAGAACCAGTAGCAACATACTCAATGGCAGGAGATGTAAGGCTATGGCCAATGATTTTAAGCGCAGGCAAAAGATTTAAGAAACTATCCATAGAAGAACAAAAGAAAATAATCGATGAATTCAAAGCTAAGGGAGCTAAACCACTGTTCCCCGAAACATTGTACAAATAAAGTGCATCAAACTACTGTTTGTTTTTAGGTACCCATTACCATTAATTCATTTTTATTTAATGCATTTAAGGCTGTTACAGATTTGGAGTGATTTGTGAATAGCTGTAAATATTTTTAAATACCTCTCAGAGCAATGCTAATACGCTAAGCAAAAACCTATAAACTTCAATAGCTTATATTCTTTATGATGACCTCGAGTTTCCGAGACCTGCAGGGCTTTGAGCCTCTAGGCAACTAGGTGAGCCACTGTGGTGAGGGGCTCGGGGGTAGTACGAGGGGTCTTCCACCAGGCTCTGTAATTATGATATTTAGTGGATGATAAAGTTCTCCTCACCCATTTCCTCTATTAGTATATAATTTACATATGCAAACTCAAATATATGCAGAGAGCTTGTGAACTATCTAAAGGAAACCCTCGTACTTTAGTGTAGAGAGGAAATCAGCTTAACAGTGAATTTACTGAACATTGTAGTAAACCAGAATACACCCGTCAAAAGCTTTATTTATAATATAGATCTAAACTAGAACATATTGTTCAAGATTTATGCATAAATATGTACATTTACATAAATGTTGAACCTCCACGTGCTAAAGGATAAAGCTCAATTTCTTCACAACTTGTTGGGATTTCATCATCGAGATAAAGCATTTTATCATTACATATTATAAGTACCTCGTCTTCCTCTATAGTTATATTCAAGCGCTTAAATACTTCTTTAATCACAACATCTACTACTTTTCTCTCTTCTTCATTCAATTGAATATTTATTGCGAGCGGTTTGGGGAAGCCTCTAAAGCCTGCAATCTTAACCTTAACCTGCATTGCATCACCTATTTTTTTATTATGCACTAAGGTTTGCAATTATGTTGTGTACATATCTATTGAGAGTATCTTTACTAACTTTTATAGGTTTTGGTATGAGAGGTTTTGCATTTTTTAGTACCATACCCAGTTTTCCATCATATAAATTATACAGCTTTTCTAAAGCATTTTTCTCTTTCTCGCCAATACTTTTTTCATTCAATTCTAAAGCTACAGCAAACTTTATGTTGAGACTTTTTGATTTATGCAGTTCTAGAATTGAAAGAGGAATACCTTGAGATGCTACTTCCATTAGATCTACAGAGAGAATCAAGTTTGGAGATTCCAATAATATTTTCTCAATAATTTTACTCATACTCCTTACATTTTTAACATAAATTATTAAAACAGTGTCGCAGGCCTCGGCAACATAGCCATAGGATTCTATTATAAACATATCCTTATAACTGTAAAGAGCCTCGCCAGCTTCCCCAAGCTTATATAATGTGGTATCAGAAATAAATATTGCTAAAGGCTTTGACTCGCAGAATCTTTGTACAATGTTTCGAGTAAGAAATACTAGGGCAGAGACCATATTAGGTTCTGAGAGCAGGATCTTATCTTGATAATGTATGCGTTCAGCTAACTCAAAAAAGCTGGGCAATGCAAATCCTTTGCATATTTCAGGTATGCTGATATGAGGATATATGTCAAGCAATCTCTCTATAAACTCAATGCGCAGATCGTATACAGAGTTGTTTTTAGGTACTACAACACCGCTTTCAGCCATGATATTGATGTAGTGCTTCACCAAATCTTCTACTAATGGTGCTAGAAAAAGTATTGCCATACTATCATTTCCATTAATTTCATCTTCCATTAAGGGCCCTACATACATAACTAAGCTCATGCCGTAGACACCTAAGATATATTTAGTTAGAAACTATTAGCTTAAAATTGTTTTAAAAAGACGCCACAAAAATCATAAATTGCAATGATGATGGAGGGAGAGATAATGAAATTCATGATGAGGCTCACCATGCTGAAGAATATGCTAGTATGATGAATTTGAACCTCCCTGAAAACAGTGTTCTTCATATAAATACAACCTTGGTCTTTGAGTTTACCATTATATTTTTGAGTAGTAGTGAAATCCAAATTCTTTTACTATTTATTGCGCCAAACTCTGCAAATAGGTCTTGTAAAAGTGCCACTTTTACAATTTTGGGCATAGTATTTCTTGAAGCTAGCATTCTCCCAGCAATACTGAGGTCTTTAACCAAAGGTGTAAAAAACCATATATAATCATATGCATCTCTATCTAAGTAAACCATAGAGCTCCAGAACTCAATAAATATTTTTTCCATTTTTTTCAAGTTATCGTATTGAAATCTTTGAAGAAATTCGATTTCATTGTTAAATGAATATGGTGAGGATATAGCAACATCTATGCATGTAAGGGGATTACATATTTTCTTACTATCTTGGTACAGAGGTGTAGGGGTAATTACATATGCTTCTCCAGAATTCACGTCTATAGGAAGACCCTTAAAGGCACTATACCTCGTAAATTGTACAACGCTAAACTCTTTGCATTTGCCTATACTCAATATTTTATCGTAGTCAACACTTATAATGATTGGAATATCGCTTAATAGAATCTGCCACAATGTCTCTCTATCATAATAGATCATAAAACTTAATTCAAGATCCTTATCTATAGTCTTTGAAGAATCGTGCTTCATAATCCTATTAATCCACGTTGCAGCGTCATGCTGAAACATTTCAAGACTTGTAAGTGATGTTATATAACTACGCTTAACCACAATGAGAATCTGATGAGTGAAAAATGGTATATTGAGAGCTCTTGATATATAAGGAGCAACCCCAAGAACTGGTGTAAATAGGCAATAATCATAACCACTCATTTTTATGTCTTGAATATATTTGTTTAATATCCTCCACAGCATTACAACATCGTCTACATGTGAAATTCTAAAGATTTTGATGTATTTAAGCAAGTCCTCAGTTTTATGTAGTACAGCAGTCAAAATAGATAAATTGGAACTTGTAACAAGAATTTTAATACGCATAACTAGAGCTCCGCTATAAAATAAGGGTTTATAAGAGGAGGAAAGCTAATACAAATACTTGATAACACTATGAAATTGAGTTGAATCCTCAGCACAGAACTATGAAATTCAATGCCACATTCTAGGGACGATTTCAAATCCTTTGGTAGAGGAGGTGGCTAAAGCAACCCACACATGTGATTATAAAATGTTGTGTAAAAGATTGTATATGGAGAAATGTGCTGCGTTGTATTTTGGTCTATGATTAGCTTATTTGCAGCTAACAATCTATAAGTATAAATATGCCCTTAATTATCATACTTCATATAAGTATCAATGTAATCTGGTTATTATGATGTTTAAGCGCATTCATCGTGGTGATGATGGTTATACAGATGTTATTGGAGGTAGGGTTACAAAAGATTCTCCCATAATAGAATTCATTGGCGAGTTAGATGAACTGATTTCGTTTATAGGGCTAGTTAAGGCATATTTGAAGAGTAATGGTGGTAAGGATTATGAGCATATAGTAGCCATGCTTGCTGAGATTCAGCAAAGATTAATGCATATAGCAAGTTATGTTGCTACTTTAGGAAGAAAAAGTTCGCCTATCAGTAAAGATGTATTGAATGGCATTGATAGAACTATAGAGGATTTGTCAAGTAAAATTTCTGTACCTAGAGGATTTATAATACCGGGTTCATCAATATACTCTTCATTATTTCATGTTGTGAGAGCAATTTGCAGACGAGTTGAAAGAAAATCCGTTAGGCTACTTAGAGAAAACATAATCGACAATAACACTTATGTATACATCAATAGACTTTCAGACTTGTTCTACCTCTTAGCATTATACTTGGATAAAATTAATGATGTTACGGAGGATGTGCTCTTGTTATGAGACATATTAAGTTTGTTAAATGGAATGCAAAAGAAATGCGAAGAGCCCTGCAAAAGCTGCTGACTTTAGCATCCTAGTGGCTTTTAAAGCATCATAGGATCTTAAAGATCTTGCATACATAAGAGAGATTATAACTATAACATCTACAAATAACGCCAATACTGCATAAGCTACACCATATCCAAGGATGAATATGGGCATTATACTTAGCATGATTAGCGATATGAATACTGTTACTGATATGTAAAAAGCTACTTGAGTTCCATAAATCGAGGCAATAGTAATTATTCCAAACATCTTATCACCTTCAACATCTTCAATGCCTTTCAAAAACTCTCTTCCCAAATTAAAGAGAAATGCGTACAAGGATGCTAGAGCTACATGTATCGTAAATTGTGAAAAAGCAGAGCCATAGATTATTGCTAGTGCCGTTAAAAAAGCTATCGTAATGTTACCAACAAGAAATACTTTCTTTAGGCAATAAGAGTACAGATACACAAGAACAATTGCAATAAAAGCTATTAAACTACAGACAATGGAGTGTGATAATGCTAGTAGCATTCCTATAACGAAAAATATTAGAGACATGATTAAAGCTTCTCTAGGCTTTATTAATCCTGAAGGTATAGGTCTCCATGGCTTATTAATAGCATCAACATTTCTATCATAGTAATCATTTATAATATTGCCTCCACTACCAATAAAAAAAGCTGTAGAAAACAGCTTAACCATGTTTAGGATGTTCATTCCATTACCAAGTACATACCCCGCTACTGAGGCTATTCCTAATGCGGTAACATTGCCAATTCTAATAATATTGAACCAAGCAAAAAGTTTTCTTTTAAAAACAATATAGCTAGAGATGTTACTTCACCTCATTTCAGTGTTAAGCCATTCCTTGTATTCCCTGAAAAACTTTTGCTCCTGCTCACGCCATTCAATATATTTGCTTGGATCTTGTGGAAAGTTTAAATAGAATTCTCGAGCTTTGTCCATGTATTGCTTAAGCTTGTAAAGCTTCAATAAGAATCTAGGCTTTGTTAGAAGCGAAGCGAAGGATCTTGCCTTCTCTAAAATTGAGGTATTTAGGTTTCCTTTAGAGCCCATGTCATAAACCTCATCTCCACCAACAAGTCTTGATTTGAACACGAAGTTCAATTCACTATTTGACATCCTCTGTAGAAACATTCTTAATACGTCTAGAGATGCCTGCTTTGCACCATAGACCTTGTGAAACTTTATGTGATAGCTCCAGAGGCTTCCAAGACTGGTGTCGCTCTTTTCAAGGGCTTCAACAATTACCTCGCTAGCAATCTTAGCGCTGAGCATAGCTGAGCCTATTCCACCGCCATGGATGGGATTAGCCGTAGCAGCAGCATCGCCTATTGCGATAAAACTGTTCCAAACCATGCATGGTATAGGTCTGCGTGTAGGTACAATACCGCCACCACTATGAATAACTTCAGTAACTTTATTACCTATTTTCCGAAGTATGTGCTTCTGAAATTGCGTCTTTGGATTAGGGTTTCCATCCTTCCATTGAACCCCCAAACCTATGTTATAAACACCTTTACCCTTTGGAAAAAGCCACCAATAACCACCAGGAGCTATATCAACGTTTAAGTATATGTATGCAAATTTCTCATCAAGCCCAAAATCTCCCATCACAACTTCTCTATAAGTCACATTATAATCTTCTTTTGGAATAGGCTCAGAGACCCACCAATCACTAGGAAGACTCCTTCTAACAACAGCTGCTGCTCCAGAAGCATCAACAATAACCTTACCCTCCATTGCTTTCCTATAACCATTCTTATCCCTAACCTCAACTCCTACAATTCTTGAACCTTCAATAATGGGGTTCACAAATGAGTGCTCTAATAGCATCTCAACACCTTGATTTACTGCCATTCGATATAAGCGCATACCAAAATTCTTTCTATTCAACGAATACCCTTTTCCAGAGACAATAATAGAGTTATTCTCATCAGGCGAAATTAGTGCAACCCCATCATATTCATGATCTTTGTCAAATCCTTGCATTGGTGGCTCTAAACCAAGCTCTATGAAGTGGTGTTCTCCAATAGCATCACCACATACCTTATCTCCAATATTCTTCTCACTTTTCATTTCTATTACAGCAACATTTAAACCATTTTTAGATAAGATATATGAAGCGTAGAGCCCTGCTACCCCACCACCAACCACAAGCACATCATACTTCATACCTTTCAAGACCTAGCACCAATTCAAAATGTGGAAAACGAAACTCTTTTTAACCTTAAGGTGTTTTACTAAGTAGGCATATAAAGTATCCCTCCATATTATGTCTATGAGGCCATATTCTGATGCAGTTCTTCACGTCTTCATCAAATTCTAGACTAGAATATTCAGAGAGCCCATGAGACCAGTAATTGAATGGCGGCGGCTTAATAGACATCTTGTCGTTTAACTGAAGAACTTTTGTAACTACGTACTCATTCTCTTCTGGTGCAATGCTACATGTCGTGTACACAATTTTGCCACCGTTTCTAACTAATGTTGTAGCAGCATACAGAAGCTTTATTTCTCTTTCAACAAGCTTTGCCAAATCTTTAACAGAAGTTTTGATCTTTCTACTAGGATCAAACATTATGCTACCCTCTGCACTGCATGGCGCATCCACAAGTATGTAATCAAATTTCAATCTCAATTTTTTTACAAGTTCAATTCCATCTTCATTGAGAACAATATACGATTTGAACCCCATTCTTATAAAATGCGATAAAAGTGAAGTAGCTCTTCTTGTAGAAATATCATTTGCTACTAGAAGTCCAGAATCATGCATTAGTAATAGAATATGAATGGCTTTACCACCAGGAGCTGCACACATGTCTAGGGTTAATGAACCTACACTAGGATTCAAAATTAATGGCGCAATCAACGATGCCTTATCCCTATAAACATAGTAATACCCTTTAAGATACTCGTGTGTAGAGCCTATGGATGGAGAAGTGGGGGCTGCAACAACTGTATAACAATAACTACACCACTCTATTCTCTTCAATGAAAAGCTCAAGCTATTGAGTTTGTCTACAACTACTTCACAGTTGGATCTAAGATAGTTACACAATATTGCAGGCTTTTTATCAAAATGCTCAAATGACTCTAAAAGCTTCAATGTCTCTTCATAACCCAGCATTCTAAAATACCGCTCTATCATATATGGCATGTAACCATATTTTTCAGCAACTGCATGTGCCTCTCTTGAAATATCATCAACTTTTATTTCCCTTAAGACCCCCTCTGCAGTAATTGATGAAAGCCTCTGTATTGAAGCATCAGCTGCGGGTTCACCGTTCATTGCTATCCCAGCTCACACCTTGTAAGTTTCATCACATTACTTTTCCCAATACCATCTAACATAATACAAAAATATCTTTAACTTTAAATAATCTTGTTGCCTAATGACTTTTACTTAATTAAAATTTACAGATATAAATACGAATAGATGTGGGAAACCCTTGAACACCCTAAAGGAGGTCCTAGCTCTTTAGAGTGGGGAAGGAGATTAGTTAGCGGATGCCTTACTTATGAAGCTGAGGTATAGGGGTGATGGTGCCAATGGTTTGCTTTTGAATTCGGGATGTGATTGTGTGCCTATAAATAGTATATGGCTGTTTAGCTCCATGAACTCAACAATACTCTCATTATCAAGACTGACGCCACTTACAACGAAATCAGCAGATTCGAGTTTGTCGATGTATTTCATATTCACTCCATATCTATGTCTGTGTCTCTCCGAAATTATCTCTTTGCCGTAAGCTTCGTATACCTTTCTACCCTTATACAATTTAATGCTTATCGCACCTAGTCTCATAGTGCCGCCAATAGTGTCTATCCCTTTCTGCGAAGGTAGAAGGTCTATAACTGGGTGGGGTGTTGAAGGATCTAGTTCGGAACTATTTGCATCACTCAATCCAATAACATTTCTAGCTATTTCAATAACCATTAATTGAAAGCCAAAACATATTCCAAGAGTTGGTATGTTGTGTTCTCTCAAATATTTAATTGCTCTTACCTTACCTTCTGTGCCTCGTTTTCCGAAACCAGGAAGAATTAGTGCTCCATTTATGTCGGTAAGTTCCTTCTCTATATCAATATAACCATTCTCTATATCTGTAGATTCAAGCCATTTTAAAGCAGGTTTGACACCTACATATGCTGATGCATGTTTTATTGCTTCTGTAATGCTTATGTAGCTATCCTTTAGCTTGGTGTACTTTCCTATCATTGCAATTTTGACCATTTTTGCATTTTTAGATACTTTCTCCAAAAAGTTTAGCCAAGGCGACAAGTCAGGCTCTCTGTAATCTAAAGCAAGTCTATTAGCGAGAATTCTGTGCACCATCTGATTCATTAAAACAATTGGAACCTCATATATGTTGGTAACATCATGATTTGACACAACAGCCTCAGGAGGAACATTGCTAAATAAAGCTATCTTGCTTCTTGCTTCAGGATCTAATGGTTTTTCACACCTAGCAACTATTATATCTGGCTGTATACCTATCCTCCGCAACTCTTGTACACTATGCTGAACAGGTTTTGTTTTTTGCTCACCTGTAGCCTTAAGCATTGGAACTAGTGCAACATGGATAAAAGCTACGCTGTTAAAACCTTCCTCTAACTTCATTTGCCTTGCCGCTTCGAGAAAGGGCAAGCCCTCTATATCACCTACAGTTCCTCCAATCTCTACAAAAACTATGTCAGCATTGTGCTCTCTTCCAACCTCTTTAATTCTTTGCTTTATTTCATTAGTTACATGGGGAATTATTTGTACAGTGGTGCCTAGATATTCACCCCTTCTCTCTTTCATTATAACAGCATAGTAAATTTGACCAGCCGTAATATTATTCTTCTTACTCAAGTTTGTGTTTAGAAACCTTTCGTAATGACCTATATCAAGATCTGTTTCTCCACCATCTTCTGTTACAAAGACCTCGCCATGAGCATAGGGATTCATGGTGCCTGCATCAACATTGAGATATGGATCTATTTTTACGATAGTGACATTGAAACCCATAGCTTTGAAAAGTAATGCTACGGATGCTGTAGTAACACCTTTTCCAACACTACTCAAAACGCCTCCAGTTACGAATACATACTTTGTCATGAGCCCTACCTAATTACACCTAGAAACAAAAAAGGTTTTTGAGAACTTTGCACTAAAGAGTTATTATACCTCCTTAAAAGAGGGCCTTGAATCACATATTGAGTATTTTATAGGTGTGTATTTAGAGTACTTGATAAACACAGAGAGTGAACCGAAAGTATCAAATCCATATACAGCATATGAACACCCTTTGTTTCGCTAGGAATTGTATGCCATTCAATTGAATATAGATAAACAGCTAAGTTTGAGTATGAGCATGGTATGAGATATTACCTAGGTATGCTATGAGTTATACATTAGTAACCCTTATCCCTCTTTATAAACTAGAAACTTTCAAAATATTTTCATGGTGGCACAAAGTTGGATCAAGTTCTTTCAATAATCTTAATATTGATATTTATTGTAACAGCGTTGACTGCTTCCATGATAAATTACTTACGATATGAAAGTTCTCATAGGAGAAAAGAGGATGCTCATATCTTAAATTTTATGAACATACTTAAATATATGAAGAAAGGTTATGCTTATAGTGTTGATCTGGGGGATTCCATAGTTTTTATAGCAGTTATGGAAAAGAACTCAGAATTGACACGACTAAGAATAGAGCCTCAAGAATCTGCATTAAGCATATCTAAGCAGAGCAACACCTAGCAATGCGTGTGATTTTTATATTTCAAGTTCTTTAGGTACATATCGTATTACTACATTAGGCATCTTTGTAATATAGCTCTCTATGTTTTCCTGAATAATCCTTCTCTCACTCTCATTTATGCGAATTTTTCTTAAAGTCCACTCCACAGCATCCTTATCTATAATACCCTTTCCCTTGCTGGCTGCAATCCTAATCACAGAATCTAACTCAGCAGCATTAAACCATCTCGTTCTTGCTACAATATCTTCTAACAATTCATTACCTATCTTCACACTATATATTTTGCACAAGTTTGAGATTATCTTTCTTCGCATTTTTCTGTCAGGATAACCTACAAAAATTGATATGTCTAATCTGCCAGGTCTAAGCATTGCAGGATCTAGAATTTCAGGAGTATTAGTGGTCATAACGACTAGAGGTCTTTGTCTCTCTTGGAGAATGTTAAGCCAGATATTCATCTCTGCTACAAATGCTTCGTGAATAGCATTGAATCTATTCATCAGAAAATCTGCATCGTCTATCAAAACTACAACATCTTTTCTGCTTCTTAATGTTGAGAAAATTGATATCAATGTTTTTTCGGTCATTCCATACCACATAGATCTATAGATGCCAGGATTTATTCTGACAACCTTTTTATTAAGCCCCTTAGCTATTGCCTCAGCTGTTACACTTTTTCCAACACCTGGAGGCCCTATAATTATGATGCCATTAGGGGCATATTGTGCATTGATGTTGATGGGTTCAATAATAAGTGTAGTGATATCTTCTTTAAGTTTATCAGGTAGACTCTCCATATCCCATGAAGGTGTGTTAATGGGTATTATTAGTGAGGTTCCTTTTCCATACTCCTCCCTTAATTTAACTCTTATAACATTTTTATCATCAACAGTCAAAATCACTAAATGTGTACTTGCAAGCTGAAGAACTTTTGAAAACCTTTTGTAGTATTTCCTCACATATTGCTTTAAAAAGTTGAAGCAAAGTTCAGCAGCTTCTTCAAGCTCTATGTTTCTATCAGATATCATGATTACAACTGCATTGGCATTCTGATTACCGTAGTTCATCACATTAACTTTATCCTCTTTATAAACAATTGCAGCGCTATAGAGACTTTTCGAAAAAATCATTGAAATTACAGCAAAATCTATATTCAACAACTTAGCTTCAGAAGCTATGTGCAAGACTAGTTGCTTAAAATTCAGAAGCAAAGACCTAACAACTTTACTATACTGTTCCTTATCTCTAAACATTATAACCTTCTTACTAACATCTCTGTAGAGAGAGTCTAGAACTCTTGGTATTAGAGATAACACCGTTTCACTATAATCGTCTACAGCGCCCCTTCTAATTATAAATCCTTGCAATCCAGTAGGCAAAAAATCATTCAAAGACTCTACACTTACCTCATTATCTCTTTCTACACTACTACTCATCATCTCCATAACTCGTAACCACAATAAGCAAACCACCTATTCAAAATTTAAATCTTTGCGCTTCGCAAAGCATTTTAAATTTGTAAAACTTGGGAGTAGTATCATACACTATATTTGAAGTATTTACAACGATGAATCGATGAAAAGCATTTGATTGTTTAATTGAATCAAGTGTTTAGAATGTAATTAAATTACTTTTCACGATCATAAATGGTTTCGCTATCTTTAACTATTCTGATAACTCTGTGAATAGGTACTATTGTAATTTCGTTATTGCAAGTAATATAGACATAGTTATTGTCAATTCTAGCTATGCATGTAAATGGAATCTCACTATAGCCTAAAGGGCTAATTCTATCGGTTATGACTAGACGATATCTTTCAAGCTCTTTCTTCTTTTTTACTGTCCATAATATTTTGTTTACAGCCTCCTTCACTCTCATGAAACATCAAACACTGCTCTATTCATGTACAGAAATGAAATTAATAAGTGTTTTGCAAGCATTGTCAACATTTATTCCACTAGCTATAGCTTATAATTACTGTATTAATTAACAATAATAGTTATACTTTAAAGCAATTTAACCTCTTTCATAGAAAATGTTCTTAGTCAATAAAGGTTGAAGGTGTAGGTCAATTTGTTTAAGTATACTGTGTTGAGATTAAATGTTGATAGCAGAAAGTGGACTTTAAATAACTATCGTGTTGAAGAGGTACTAGGACCTGTAGGCGTCGGCATTAAGATACATAATGAACTTGAAAGCTGGGGCAAGGACGTCTTTGATCCTGTTAATGCATTAGTACTTGGTTCAGGAGTCTTTGCAGGTAGTAAACTCTTTGGAACGCATAGACTTGTTGCTGTATTTCGAAGTCCTGAGACTGGCGGTATACATGTATCTGAAATGGGTGGAGCTGCATATAGGTTCATAGGGTGTGGTGCTAATGCAATTTCTATTGAAGGTAGAAGCGAAGAGCCTGCCATAATCTTCGTAAAAGGTGATGAAAAAGGTGTTAAAGAGGTTAGCATAGAGCATATTAATGAAGCCAAGCTGAATGACATATTCAAGAACTATGGGGGGTATGTAGGGGCTTATGCATTAGAAAAGTACTTGATAGACACATACTGGGACGTCATATCAACTCTGAAGGCAAGGCCCATAGTTGTAGGGCCTGCTGCACTAAAGACAGTATATGGAGCACTTGTTTCGATAGATGTTGATTTTGTAAGGAAAAGGTTTGCTGAAGGTTCTGAGGATTTTGCTGCAAGAGGTGGACCAGGAAGTGTATTAGCACAAGCACATAATGTAGTAGCTATTATTGCTGGAGGAGGTTATAGACCAGAGCTACCTAAGCAATTAACAGATTATGCTGAGCTAGTTACATTTATGAAGAATGCGCTGGGCAAGGACTACATCAGCGCTGTTAATGAGGCCACTGTTAAGTATAGATATGATCCCAGCATTGGTGTAGGTGGAACGTTTGGTGTAAATTACCCCCATTATAGGGAGTCTTTACCGATGTTCAATTATAACACAATATATTTACATAAAGCAATGAGAAAGAAGATAGTAGATGTTCTACTAGAGAACTTCTGGAGACCCGTAAAAGAGGAGACATTTGATAAGGCTAAAACTTGGGCAACTTGTGGCGAGCCTTGTCCAGCGGCATGCAAGAAGATTTGGAGAGGTAAGAAGCTAGATTATGAGCCTTCAAATGCTTTAGGACCTTGGATAGGGGTGTTCAAAATAGGCTTAACAGCAAAGCTAATTGATTTAGCAGATCAATTAGGCTTTGATGCTATAGCTATAGGTCATGTTATTGCATGGCTCCTTGAGGCTACTTATAGAGGTCTTCTTCAGCCTCAGGAAATAGGTCTTAGCGAAAAACCAAAGTTTGATCCAATGCTATTAAATGTAGAGGAGCTGGCTATAAACGCTAAGCTTGCTGAAGAGCTCTTGGTAAACCTGGTAGAAGGGAAGATAGAAATACTTAAAGTTGTGGCAAGAGGTATTAGGGAAGCTGCAAAGAAACTAAATGAAATGTTTGCAGATAGAGTGAAGAGACTTGGAATGAAATTTGAGGATCTAGTGGTATACCAGCCTTATGGTGATAGATGGTATATGACACCGAATTACTATTGGACACCAGGGCTTCTTCTACCTCTGCCTGTAACAGGTAAGTATTGGACAAATTATACAACAACATTCACAGAACCAGAGGAATTTGGAAAAACTGTTGCTATGCGTATTATTAAAGAGGCTGAAATATCCAATGCAGGGCTTTGCAGATTTCACAGAGGTTGGGCAGAGAAAATACTGCCAAAACTCTATGAAACTTTGGGTATTAAAATAGATTTAGATCAACACATAAAAGCATTATATCAACAAATAGCTGAGTACAACATTAAGGCAGGGGCAAAACCTAGAATAGTTGAAGGAGAAAAAGCGAAGGACGCTATAGCACTCCTAGCTAGTGAGCTTGGTGTAGAGGACTGGAGCAAAAAATTTGCATCTAATAGAGATGTTGCATTACGAGAATGGATTGAAAGAGCCATTAAGATTATTGCAACTCAGTTAAGCCTTTCAGAGCAATGGTATAATGAATTAAAATAAAGACATTTTTATACATTCCATTGCAAACCTCAACTATATACTTTAATGCTTAAATCGAATAGAACCCTGCAAGACAAAAATTAGGATGCCGCTGATAACGAATTCAGTACATGGATAAAAACATAGCTTGATTTGCCTTTTGCAACTGTTTTGAGTTTCATCAGGTTTATAAGGTTTAACATTATTAGGCATTTTCATGAGATTCCCTGTGAGGGGCGAAGAGCCGTAGAGGGCTCTCCCCAAGGGCAGCAACCTAAGATGTGGGGTCCCCGGGGTGGTTCTGAACGCCCCCAAGCCCAATGAAAACCTGAGCGGGATGCAGGAGAATAGAGATGAGGCTATGAAAAACATCAAGTTATATAAACCTATATGAGAGCTGAACCCCTCTTGTCCTCAATCCCATTGACACACTAAAATACTTGTTTCCAAAAACCTACAATTTTTAACATCATCAGACCATGTAAAAACATATGAAACGCAAAGTAATAGTCAAGGATAGATATGACGTGAAAAACTTATAAGCTATCTTGGCTATGCTGTGCTTGGTGATGAGCATTAAGCTTTGTAGTCCATTGATAATGACGACTCGTGGAGCTAAAGTCATGAGCGTCGTTTGGAGTAAGGGCAATGGTTTGGGGATTCAGTTTAAGGTTAAGTCAGCAAAATATCATGGTGCAATTCTAAACCCATCTATGTTATTAAGTGTTTTCACGTTTAAGGATGGAAAGGGGGTTAGAAGAATTCAGAGTTGTGGTGATTGTTATGACTGAAGAGACTCAAAAAGAGTCTAGGATTCGTAGAGGTATTTGGATCGAAGGAGATGTGATGTATGTTGCTGGTGAGGAGTTTATAGAGAAAATAGCTGGCGCTTTGGCATCATTAACAAGGTTGAGAATTATTGGACTCACATTCAAAGGTGATATGGGAATAGAGGATCTAGCCGAAAAACTTGGTCAAAGCAAGGCGAACATAAGCACCCATGTTAAGCGTTTAGAAGAGGCAAATATAGTTAGGGCAGTTTACCTACCTGGACATAGAGGGGTTAAGAAAATTGCTAAGCCAACGGTGAGGGAAATAAGAGTGATACTCTCAGAACTGGCTGAAGAAGTTGAGGAGAGAATAAAAGAAGTGCCATTACCTCCAGAGGAGGGAGAAGAAATATTAAAATCAACCGAAGAAGCCATATAATATTTACTTTTTTAGCTTAGAATTTAACTCATACAATTAGTGTACATTACGAAGCACTTCTTTTCTTTGCAAGCGTTCATAACTTAGCTGCATTAGTTCATAAGAATTATTGGAAGAGAAGATGTATATCTAGTTAAAGTAAGAATCTTGATACTAATTAACTGTGTTGCTAATAATAAATGTGAAAGCAGTAGATGTAGAGAATTGATAAACAATTTGTGAACATTCATAATTCAGAATTGTAGAACTCTAGCTGTTCCAATCTTTAGTATATTAATGCAATTAAATAATGATGCTTGCACACATCGTTTTTATTCTCTTAGCATTCATATGTAAGGGGCAATAGTGCCCTAAAGCTGTGTCCTGTTTTAGGACTCTTAAAGAGTCCTATCTTCACTATTTTACCCTTATTGTTTTTTATTATGTAAACTTTTTCAGGTGCTAACGTAATTTCTATATGTGATATTGGATCCTTAACCTTCACTTGAGTTTTACATGGCATGGTTTCGCACACCTCTTGCAATTATATAAAGTACACTATCATTGAAAGACCAGTATATGCTAAGGTTTATAAGCTTTTAATTTAACATTTCTCTAAAAATATGATGAAACTGCCACACCATAGTAAATAGCTGCGATTAGCTATAATTTGAATAGTTCTTAACATCATTAAGTATGCTAATGCCAGAAGCATTAGTGAGCAGCGAATACTTATCTTTATTTAGTCTGATCTCTTTTCCATCTTAAATTGTGGTTTCTGTCAGTATGAGAGGTTTGGCTGTATCCCTCTTCCAAATGGTTTAGCCCAATCCATTACCCCAGCCCTTTCGAGGCTTATGGCTATGGGTATGCAGTTGATTATCACTCATAACTCAAAGATTTTAATACTCATTGCCAAGAATAACTACATCAAAAACCATTACAGAACCCATCCCCACCCCAAAAACATAGCTCTCAATCATAAGCTTTAATAATGTTGTATAAGAATCCTTGTATAGGGTTAGGCATGAGTTTCATTAGATCCTTTATAGCTATAGAAATAGAAAATGAAGCGACTTTGAAGAACATTATTGAATTGAAACATGAATTAGAGAATCTAGAACTTGATGCAAAGTTTGTTGAGAATGAGAATATTCATTTAACTATAAGATTCCTTGGAGAAGTATCAATGAATACAATTGAACAGATTAGAGAGGTACTAAATTATGTAGCCAATAATGTAAAGCCATTTGAAATAAGGATAGCTGGTTTAGGTGCCTTTCCTAATATTAATAAACCTAGAGTTATTTGGGTTGGTATAGTTAGTGGATTTGAGAAATTGATGGAGATTAGAAGAGGAATAGACTTAGAAATTGTAAAAAAAGGTTTGAGAGATGTTCAGAAAGATCAGCATGAATTCTCTCCGCATATAACTATAGCTAGATTAAAGAGTTATAAGAATGTAGAGAAACTTAAACGATATTTTCTTATGTATGAAAATTATGAATTTGGGTTTTCAGAAGTTACGCAAATTAAGCTCAAGAAGAGCATCCTTACACCAAGGGGTCCAATATATTCTGATATATATGTTGCAAGACTACAAAAACCCTCTTAAGTTTCTCAAGGAATAGGCAATATGTGGAGAAATCGATGAGCAAAATATATCCAGATGACAGCTCAGTAAATGATATTCTTAAAGAAGTGTTGCAAAGAATAAAGCCTGATGAAAACATGAGAAAGAGATTAATCGTGATATATGAAACAATTAGAGATGTGATTCAACAATGTTTAGAGTTGAATGGTTTAATGAACTTTGAGATTTCTCTACAAGGTTCTGTAGCAAAAGATACTTTCTTAAGTAATGAAGCTGATTTAGATGTGTTTATTCTATTCAGTCCCAATAATTACAGTACTGAGTGGATTAATAAAGAATTTGTTAACATCACTACAAAATGTCTTCAAAACCAAGGTTATAATACTATTGTAAAGTATGCTGCGCATCCCTATGTAACGACACATATTGATAATATTGAAGTAGATGTTGTTCCAGCATTCCTCATTGAAAGTCCTAAAAACATTATTAGTGCTGTTGATAGAACACCATTTCACACACAATATGTTAAGACAAAGCTATGCGAAAAATGCAAAGATGATGTAAGACTTTTAAAAGCTTTTCTAAAGGCTTGGGATCTATATGGAGCTGAGATTAGAGTTCAAGGTTTTTCAGGATACTTAGTTGAGCTCCTCATCATAAAATATGGATCTTTCTTAAACGTCCTTAAGGCATCCCAATCGTGGAGAGCTTATAAAACCTGTATAGAGGTTGAAGAATTTTATGGGGATGAAAAAGCTTGTAGGAAGAGGTTTAAAAAAGATGTATTAGTTGTTGTGGATCCCGTTGACTTCAATAGAAATGCTGCAGCAGCACTCTCCATAAAATCATATGCATACTTCAAAATGTTGGCCAGACTCTTTTTAGAGAAGCCTGCTAAAGAATTTTTTGAGTTGGGTTTTGAACCAAGTGTAAGCGTTAATGATGTTGCTAAAATTATTGAAGAAAGACAGAAAATTTCAGATAGTTGTATTTTAGCATTGTTTTTTAGTGTTATCAATAGATCTCCTGATGTTGTATGGGGGCAGTTAAAAAGAGTTCAACGTGTTCTCAAAAATGTTTTAGAAAAATATGGGTATAGAGGGATGTATATAGATTCCTGGGTTAATGACGAAATGAGCAAAGCATTAACTGTTGTGGAGTTGTTAAATTGTAGTGGCTACGAGCTTCGCAAGGGACCTCCTGCCTATAGTAATGAATCTATAAACTTTTTAATGAAGAATCTCGATGCCGTTATAGGGCCTTGGATAGATGAGAAGGGTAGTATAATGTGTATTAGAAAGAGAAAGCATGACCCTGTTGGGATACTAAGTAAAATTGTTGGAACAGCAATGTATACTGCAGTTAAACTTGAAGAAGTGAAGAAAATCACATCTGTTAGTGATATTCAATTAATAAATGATCCAAAATTCATAATATGGTTTAAGAAATTTCTGCAGAGAAAACACTTTGATAAAATAGCAAGGATACTAACAAAATAGGGCATCATTTCCTCAAGGCAATCGATATGCGGTTTAACTCTATGCTATTAGTTAATGGCTTACCGCAATTTGGACAAGCATTTCCAACTCTTATCATGAGCTCTGAAGGGGATGGAATACCATAATAATCTTGACCAGCTCTCATAAATTTATAGATTATCGTTCCACATTTCGAACATTTATAGACTACTGGCATTTATCAAAACACCAAAATAAATATTGTTAGAAATTTGACAAAGTCTTCTTCTGTAGTAATACCAAGGTCTAGTTGCACAATGTCTTTATAAAACCTACTTTAAGATGCCGTTAGCAAAAACTATTCATGTATTATTAAAATAGCTATATTTAAACTATTTAATAAAAAGATGTAATAATATATCACAAGGATATCCATTCAGGAAGTAGTGGGGCCGCCGGGATTTGAACCCGGGACCACCAGCGATCTGGGCTACGGGGACGTCTCCCCAGGCTGGCATCCTAGCCAGGCTAGACGACGGCCCCAAACACAGCCTAGACTTACTATGATGAATACTGAATATGTGCCTAGGTTTTAAGCTAATAAATTAATCAAAACTTTATAATCCTTATTTCACTTGCATTTTCGCATTTCTCCATTTCTCTCTTCCATAAGATAGCTGGTGTCCACGCTATCCATGCAGGCACTTTCTTTACAAATTCGTAAGCCTCGCTCCAGCCATCCAAACCCAGTTCTTCAGCTAATTTCTCTAAATTCATCTCTGTTCTAACATATGTGTTAAGTATTTTCACAACTTTTTCATCTATTTCTATATCTTTTTCGCCAATCTTGATAACATATTTCCTACATGTGCTCAAAATTATTCACCTTTTATTTTGCTCTGTGTTGTGAATGCAACGCTATGTTGGTTAAATATTGTGCAAGATTTTAAGCTTGTTGCATTTATTAGATTAGACAACTGGTGCGTAACATCCCTCTTTTACTTCATATATTAGCCCCTCTCTTCTCATTCTGACTAAAACCTCTTCAACTAGCTTATCCTCAATATTTTGTTCCCTGGCTTTACTTACTATTGCCTTAATTTTTGCGCAACCCTCTTCCTTGGCCAGATTCCGTATCACCTCCTCTATAATTAACATCTTCTCCCTCTGTGACTTAGGTTTGCCTGTCATGATCACATCAATATCGATTTCTCCACTTTCAACATCTATTCCTACACTTTCTAACATACTTTTTACCAGTCTAATTGCCTCAGCAGCATCATCTTCTGTAACAACGTCATTTAAAGCCATTTTGGCATGAGCTTCAGCGAGCCTTATCAGAGCTTCTAATTGCCTTGCAGTTATTGCCACAGGTGAATCTGGTACTTCAAGGCTTTTCCTCCTCATTTCAACAAAGAACTCTTCTAACATTTTCCTAGCCCCTTCGCTTAGTACTGGTCTTGTAAACTTCCTTGCATATGCTACATATTTGCGCAGGGTCTCTACTTCAATTATGGGCTTCACATCCTCTTCCTTCATGTGAGCATATGTAATGTGCTTAGCAAGACGTAGATCTCTTTCACTATTAGGAACATCTCTCATTACAAAGATTAGATCGAACCGTGAAAGTATTGTTGGAGGCAGGTTAACATTTTCTGCTATCGATCTATTCACAAGATATCTTCCATACCTAGGATTACCAGCAGCTAAAACAGATGTCCTAGCATTTAGTCTTGCCACAATACCTGCTTTTGCAATAGATATTGTTTGCTGCTCCATGGCTTCATGTATTGCTACCCTATCCTCTTCACGCATCTTATCTATTTCATCGATACAGGCTATGCCGCCATCAGCTAAAACGAGGGCTCCTGCCTCAAGATAATATTCACCAGTTTGCTTATCCCTAACCACAGCAGCCGTAAGACCTGCAGCCGTAGCCCCCTTGCCTGTTGTGTACACAGCTCTTGGAGCAATACGTGCTACATATTGAAGTAATTGCGACTTAGCTGTTCCAGGATCGCCTATTATCAGGACATGTATATCTCCACGTATTTTAGTACCATCAGGAAGAACTTTAGGAACACCACCAAAAAGAAGAAGAGCTATGGCTTCCTTGATATCCCAAAGCCCATGTATTGCTGGAGCTATTGAAGCAATAATCTTTCTTCTTATTAAGGGGTCCTTTGCAAGTTCCTTTATATTCTCCTCATCCTCTTTTGTAATTTCTATTTCCTCTAATATTCTTTGAGAAACCATGATGTTGTTGGTCTCTATATACATATCATGCAGGCTTTTTAGCCTTTTGCCACCATCACCTCTAAGCTTTAGAACGCCTATTACAACTACTCTATCTCCCGGACGCGCCATATCAACCAAGTTATCATAAATATCAGCTTCTATGGATCTAGGCATTCTGCCAGCAGGCATCTCTTCAGGCTTTTCCTGAATTACTAAGCGTTGGAAATCTCTAAACCTCGACTTTTCTTCTACAAGTCTCCAATTCCCTGAAGATTTGTGGCAATAAGGACACTGCAAAGGCTTTTCAACTGTATCGCCAGCCACAGGTACTTTAACCTCATTTCCGCAATCATGTTGAAAAACTGCCTCCACAATCTTCTGTTTTGGAGGAGAGGCTCTCACTACAATACCTTCAACAGCTATCAAATTATTTAATAAGTGGCTTCTCAGATCCCTGATCTTAAATATTAATGGAAGGTTTCTAAAACGTGGGATTATCTCATACACTCTTTCAGCATAATCAGGAGCCTCATATTCGACTATCTTTCTCAACACTTCTGAAAACTGTTTTAACATGTATTCAGGGTTCTTTATCACCACCTCAGCTAGTTTTGGGTTGTAAGACATCACATCGTTGAAGTCTATTTCAACATCATATCTTCCTTCTAAGATCATTCTCCTAATAAGCTCTCTATACTTTGATTTTCCATCTAATTTGAAATTATGTAAGAAATCTTCTATGCTACTAGCAACATCAAGTAGTTGCTCATTAGCCTTTGACACAGCAAAGACTTGCTCTTCCATCTACTGAATCACCTTAGTAAGGTGTATTTTTGGAGCCAGCACTCCAAGAGTTTGTAAAGTGATGTTGCTAGTGTTCGTTCCTCTATTGTGAGGAACTTCAATACAGTGTCTAAGCTCCTAAACTGAATGGCTCTTAAAATGTTGGCTATTCGAATATTGTGAATCTCATTGAAATCCTCTTTAGCTCTCTCCACAATCCTCAATAACGTTATATCAGCCTCCTTCTTAGCCTTCTCTTCCAGCTTTGCAATCATATTACTTATGGAGATATAGAAGTAATCGTCCAATTTCATCAACATCGTTCTTTGCTGAATATGAGAAAATCTGAGCTTTGTGAGTTCTTGAGTACTAGGCACTTTATCTAAGATTTCAACATAGCCAAGTTCTTCTAGAATTTGTGCATAAATTCTTGGGATTCTTTCTTCAGAACCTTTCTGAAGCGATGTTCCCAAAGCTGGGATATAGGGTGTATTTCTCAGTACCATAACCTTCACAGGGCTTAGCATATATATAAAATCAAGTATATCAAATTCTAAGTTAATTTTATAGCACCTGGCATAGACTATATTTGTGCTAACTTGTTTAAAATCTGTTTAGTCTTTAATTAAGCAAAAAGTATTTAGCATTTCTTTAGTACAATAACTGCTTCAGAGAGGGCGTTAGCTGTTGAGCATAACTACTTCAGAGCTTTTATGGGCTGAGAAGTACAGACCCAAGTCCTTAAAAGAAATGGTTAATCAAGAAGACATTGTTAAAAGACTTATGAAGTTTGTTGAAGAGAGGAACATGCCCCATGTATTATTTGCAGGTCCTCCTGGCACAGGAAAAACAACAGCAGCTTTGGCACTAGCACACGACATGTATGGTGAGGATTGGAGGAGATACGTTTTAGAGCTTAATGCTAGTGATGAAAGAGGCATAGCTGTGATAAGAAATAAAGTTAAGGAATTTGCTAGAAGTAAGCTTCCTGGCGATATACCATTTAAAATTGTAATACTGGATGAAGCCGATAATATGACGGCTGATGCCCAGCAAGCGTTAAGAAGAATAATGGAGATGTTTGTTGAAACTACACGCTTCATACTCATAGCAAACTATGCAAGTAAAATAATAGATCCTATACAATCGAGATGTGCGGCCTTTAGATTTACACAGCTTAGGAAGGAAGATGTTGTGGCTAGACTAAAATGGATATGTGAGCAAGAAAAAGTCATATGCTATCCCGATGGTCTTGAAGCTATATATGAAATTAGTGGAGGTGATTTGAGGAAAGCCATAAACATACTTCAAGCATCAGCATCTCTAGGTGAAGTAGCTGTATCAAATGTCTATAAAGTTGTTGGTTTAGCACATCCAAAAGAGGTGCGAGAAATCCTCAATCTAGCTTTTGCCAGTAAATTCATTGAGGCTAGAGATAGATTGAGAGATCTCATGGTGACTTATGGTCTTAGTGGAATAGATATTTTAAAGCAGATGCATAGAGAGATATTTTCAGCAGATTTAAAAATACCAGAGGATATGAGAATTGTGATAGCAGATAACATAGGCGAGATTCAATTCAGACTCGTTGAAGGAGCTGATGACGAAATACAGTTAACAGCGTTGCTAGCTAGGCTAAGCCTTCTTGGAAAGAAATTGCAAAGCAAATCTTAGACTTTAGTTAAATAGGGTTTGTGCTGTGTCGCATCAGTTGAAGATCCCGTGGGTAATAAAGTATAGACCTAGGAAAGTAGAAGATGTAATAAACCAGGAAGAGGCTAAGTCAAAGGTCTTAGAATGGCTTAAGAAATGGCCTAATGTTACAAAAAAAGCGCTGTTATTCTATGGTCCTCCCGGATGTGGGAAGACTTCACTTGTGGAAGCAATATCAAATGAATTTGGTTATGAGCTTCTTGAAATGAATGCAAGTGATTTTAGAAGAAAAGAGGATATAGAAAGAGTAGCAGTTAGAGCATCTACAATGCAAAGCCTTTTTGCAAGTGGAAAGAAGAAACTTATTTTGCTTGATGAAGTAGATGGGGTAGCTAATAAGGAAGATGTTGGGGGTCTTGAAGCTATTGAACATCTTGTGAAAGTAACGAAGGTGCCCATCATTATGACTGCAAATAATCCATGGGATCAAAAACTAAGGATATTGCGCGATATAGCAGAGTTTGTACAATTTAGAAAGCTTGAAAAAAGGGATCTAATGAAATTATTGCACCGCATTTGCAACGCTGAGAATCTTCATTGTGATGAGGATGCATTAGATTATATAGTTTCTAGGGCTGAGGGAGATGCACGAGCAGCTATAAATGATTTACAAGCTGTTGGAGAAGGGTTTGGTGAAGTTACATTAGAAAGGGCTAAGGCAATTCTTAGACCGAGAGATAAAGAGAGGGATCCTTTTGAAACATTAAAGTTGCTATTTTCATCGCGATACGCGTGGCAAGCAAGAAACGCTTTAAGCCAGTCACAACTAGATTATGAACAACTTAAGCTATGGTTAGAAGAAAACATACCTCATCAATATACGGATATGGAAGACGTTCTCAGGGCTTATGAGGCCCTTAGTAAATCTGATATTTATCTAGGTAGAATTGTTAAAAGTGGTGACTGGGATCTACTAGTTTATGCTATGGATCTCATGACTGCGGGGGTGGCATTGGCAGCGATAAATAATCCTAGGGATAAGGATAAGTGGACTAAGTATACCTTTCCACAAAGAATATCTATTATGTCTAAACTTAAAGAGGTTAGAAGTATTAGAGAAGATCTTGCAACGATTCTAGCAAAGCATCTACATACATCAGCTTCTACAGCAAAGAGCGATGTTTTACCCATATTGAAAGCAATGTTTGTTTCAAATCCAGAATATGCAGCAAAGCTAGCTATAGGCTTAGGTTTATCGGAAAAAATGATAGAAATACTTGCAGGAACCAATAAACAAGCCATATTAGATTATTATAGAAAAGTTGAGGAGCTATTAGAGAAAAAAGCATCCGAAGCTTTAGCGGGGACCAAGAAGTTAAAGCAAGAGATGAAAAAGGAAAAGCCTGAAACTGAAAAAGGTAAAGAAAAGAAAAATACTAAAGATCTGTTCTCCTTTACGAAGAAGTCAGGCTAGCATTCTACTGTTTTCATAGACTTAATATATTAATAATTGCCTTAACATATTCGTTGTCAGTGTTCAGCTTTATTAACCTAACCCTACCCATTCTAATTTCCTGAACCATATCCAAAGATTTCATTAGATCAATACATTTCACAACATGGCTATAGTTACTGTTTAGTTTAGCAATTAGAGACGTTATGTTGATAGTTTTTTCATCTAGAGAGTTAAGATGCGCTACAATGCTCCAAATACACGATTTTCCTAATACATCTATTTTTTTCTTTATCCGTTCCGGAATATTTACAGTATACCTTTGTAATATTGTCATTCGCTAGCCCCAGTATATATGAAAAGAGTTATATAGTGTTAACCTCCTTCTCTACAAGTCTCTTGTCTATTAATTCATCAACTCTTTTCTCAAGAGGGTCTAGAGGTACAGGTATTGATATAAGTGTTGTCCTACCTCTAAAGCCCTTGCCAGATATCTTTGCATTTATTATGCCCATGTTTTTAAGGTTCCGGATGTATTCATAAACTTGTGTATGTTTTCTAGGCTTAATTTTTAGAATGTTACATAGATAGCTATACTCTTCTTCAGCTTCACCAATCTTTATATAGCCTTCACCACTGCTCCTAAGTTTTCTAATGATAGCCTTTAGCACCATAAGTTCGTGTAGCTGTAAGAATTGCAAGTTATCTGAAATGTCTACAAGCAGTTCTTCACGTATTTCGCCTATAGCCTTTCTAACATGCTCTATCTTTATGTATGGAGAACCCTCATAATCTGCTATGATGCCAGCGCGAAGAAGTATTTCTATAGCTGCCCTAGCATTACCTCTTCCACCCTTATCATATCCCTCTGTCTCAGCTATGTATTTTAAAATCTCGTCATCTACAGTATTTTCATAAAATGCTAAATCTCTTCTTTGCTTAAGGATGTCAAATAATTCTTCAGTTTTATATGGATCAAATTTGATTATGTATTTTGTTATGTAACTTTCTGTTGCAGGGTCTAGCGATCCCAAGACCTCGAGACTTCTAGTAATGAGTATATAGTGTAGCCTTTTTTCTGCCTCTGGATATTCATCATACAACCTTATCAAGAAGTATACAGCATCATTGCCAGCAACTTGTACAAAATAGTTGAATTCATCTAACGTTATTAGTGCATGCAAATTATGTTTCTTCATATGATTTAGCACAATTAGCATCATTTCTCTAGGTGAAAGCCCTCTAAATGGAATACTCAAACTAAGTGCAGCTGCAATACTCTGGACAACACCATAAAGGGTTCTTGCACTATGACAATTAACATGAATGTAACGTAACTCGATACCCTTTTTCTCAGCCACCTTTACAAGCTCTCTCCCAAAAACATATGCAGTAACCGTTTTACCTACACCAATATCGCCGACTAAGAGAGCGGTAATGGAAATGCTTCCAGGAGAAGTAACAGTTGGTTTAAAGAGTTCTGCAAGTAAAGCCAATTGCCGATCTCTATGTGGAAGCTGCTCTGGGACGTAAGATCTATCCAGAACACTCCTGTTTTTAAATACACTAGCCCTATTAATAATACTTTCGACAATGTTATTAATATTCATGGCTACTTACACCTATTAACATATATTCTTGAACATTGAGTGTGTAAACAAGTTATAAAATATTATCGTTTGAGTCAGAGTTAACATTTCCGAAAATTTTGAATAAGGGTAAAATAAAGTTTGACAAAATCACCATACCTTATTCCGATAGCCCAAGTCAAAAATTCATTAAAATCTGGCCAACATGGCCCTAGTTACTAAAAACTTAACCATAACACAAAAACATCAGCAAGAAACATGGCGAAGAAAAACCAATAAATCCAACCCCATCCAAAAACAAAACCCTTAACTACAAATAGATTAAAAACGTTGTCTGAGAACGAGTCTTTGAAAAGGAATGTAGTTTGAACTAATGAGATATTTCATAGAAATTCTTATGATTGAGAGCTATGTTTTTGGGGTGGGGATGGGTTCTGTAATGGTTTTTGATGTAGTTATTCTTGGCAATGAGTATTAAAATCTTTGAGTTATGAGTGATAATCAACTGCATACCCATAGCCATAAGCCTCGAAAGGGCTGGGGTAATGGATTGGGCTAAACCATTTGGAAGAGGGATACAGCCCAAACCTCTCATTGACAGAAACCACAATTTAAGATGGAAAAGAGATCAGTTTTCAATACAAGATGAGGTCAGAATATTTAAATGTACTGAAAACTAATCCATAATAATTTGACTGGAATAGTTGAATAAATCAGGTAGATTAATTTTTAAACCTTTGTCTCAAATTTCTATAAACGAAATGGTGTGAGTTATGTCATTTATGCCTGCGGCTATGGGTTATGATAGAGCTTTAACAATATTTTCGCCAGATGGTAAACTTTATCAAGTTGAATATGCTGCTGAAGCTGTTAGAAGGGGTTGGACATCAATAGGGCTAAAGTCAGAATATGGTGTGGTGCTAATAGCTGAAAGGAGAAGGGTTGCACCATTACATAATGTAATGGATCTTGAGAAGGTATTCATAGTTGATGCACATATAGGGGCAACTTTTTCAGGATTAGGACATGATGGGAGAGTGTTAATAGATTATGCAAGGCTTGTAGCGGTGAGACATAGGTTGACGTTTGATGAGGCAATCGACGTTGAATTACTTGCAAGAAGTGTGTGTGATGTTAAGCAAGCCTACACTCAACAGGGAGGGGTAAGACCTTTTGGAGTTTCAATAATATTTGGCGGAATTGATAGAAAAGGCATTGAGTTGATAAAGACAGAGCCAAGTGGTCTCTACTTCAAGTATTATGGTGTTGCAGCTGGTGCAGGAGAACAAACTGTTTCAAGTTACCTTGAGAAGCACTACAATAGCAAGATGGCTGTTGAGGAGCTAGTGATCTTAGGCTTAAGAGCTTTAAGGGCATCGCTTGAAGAACCTCTTAAAGTTGAAAGAGTCGAAATAGGCATCGCAGACGTCTCAACAAAGACATTTAGGAAGCTAGTGACAGAAGAGGTACAGAAGTTTTTAGAAAAAGCAGGTGTTACTTCGTGAGCAAAAAGGAGTATGTCGTTGCGAGGCTTATTGTAAAGGGAAAGAGATTTGAAGTTCTTGTAGACCCCCATAAAGCTTATCGTTTTAGGGAAGGTGAGAAAGTAAGTATCGAAGAGGTAGTAGTGGGAGATTATGTATATAAAGATGTAAAAAAAGGACTGAAAGCATCTCCCTCAGAGCTATTAGAAGTTTTTGGAACTGAAGATATATATAAAATTGCTGCTGAAATTGTAAAGAATGGAGAACTGCAGTTAACTACAGAACAGCGAAGAGAGTTGTTAGAAATGAAGAGAAAGCAAATAATATATGCAATTGCTAAATCAGCTATTGATCCAAAGACCAAAACACCCATTCCCCCAACAAGGATTGAAAAAGCTATGGAAGAGGCTAGAATAAGTGTAGACCTATATAGATCAGTTGAGGAGCAGGTGCCGGAAGTTGTTAAAGCAATATCTAAGGTGATTCCAATTAGAATAGCTAAAGCATTGGTAGAAATTGTTATACCACCTGAATATGCTACAAGGGTATCAGGACAATTAATGAAATTAGGAGAGGTTAAGAAAAACATGTGGCTTGCTGACGGTTCTTTAATATTAGATCTAGAGTTGCCAGCCGGTATGCAGAGTGAATTGATAAATAAAGTAAACGAGCTTACAAGGGGTGCAGCAACAGTTAAGGTGCTAAGTATTGTCTAGCCCAGTAAAGAGAGTAATAGCATTACCAGGAGACCTTATAGTAATAGATAAAAATATTAGCATTGAAGGAACAAACTTGTATAAATTAAGTGAAAATACATACATTGTTACAACAATATCTATACAGGACTATGAAGAGGGTGAGAAAAAGAAAATAAGAGTTGTAAGTTTAAAGGGACGATACATTCCTAAAGAAGGTGATGTAGTGATTGGTATTATTATTGATGTCACCTTATCTTACTGGCTTGCTGACATAAAATCTCCATACCCAGCAATATTAAATGCCTCAGACTACTTGGGAAAATCATTTAATCCTGCATTAGAAAACATTCGTAAATATCTTGATATAGGTGATGTTATAATAGCAAAGGTAACACAATTTGATAGATCAAGATTGCCCACTTTAACCGTTCAGGACAAGGGTCTAGGTAAAGTTATTGGAGGATCTCTCGTCGAGATCGAGCCAAGCAAAGTTGGCAGAGTTATTGGTAGAAAGAAATCTATGATCAGTATGCTTACAGAACAAACAAAATGCGAGTTTGTGGTAGGTATAAATGGTAGGATACTCCTCAGATGCCCAAATAGCGATCTTGAATATATAGCCATATTAGCAATAAAGAAAATAGAGGAAGAGGCTCATATAATTGGTTTAACCGAGAGAATCAAGGAATTCATTATAAATGAAAAGGTTAAAAGAGGATTGATAAGGTATGAGACAGAGTAAGCCTCAACTAATTATTAATGGTAAGAGAATTGATGGAAGAGAGCCGCAAGATCTAAGGCAAATAAAGATGGAGGTAGGGATACTGAAAAATGCTGATGGTTCGGCCTTGGTAGAGATAGGCGGTACAAAAGTTTTAGCAGCAGTTTATGGACCTAGAGAAGTCGTGCCAAGGCATCAAGAACAGGTTGATAGAGCCATAATAAGGTGTAGGTACCGAATGCTATCATTCTCAACACTGGGTGAGAGAAAGAGCCCAGCACCAACTAGACGCGAAATAGAGCTTTCAAAGGTCATTAGAGAGGCTCTAGAGCCTGCGATCTTGAGCACACAGTTTCCTAGAGCAGCAATAGATGTGTTTGTCGAGGTTATAAATGCTGAAGGAGGTACTAGAACAGCAGGAATAACAGCGGCATCCCTAGCACTAGCTGATGCAGGAATACCAATGCTAGATCTGGTGGCTGCTGTAGCTGTTGGAAAAATCGATGGGGTTATAGTACTTGACTTAAATGAGGTTGAAGATATGTATGGTGAAGCAGACATGCCTGTAGCGGCAATGCCATCATTGAAGAGAGTGACAATGCTTCAACTCAACGGTGTTTTAACACCGGATGAATTTAAAAAAGCCTTTGCATTGGCTTTAGAAGGCATTAATAAGATTTACCAGTTCCAAAAAGAGGTCTTAAGGAAGAAATATGTGGAAGTAGAGGAATGAGGATGAGGTTACATGTCTTCAACACCTGAGATCCCCATAATTCCGAAAATAAAACTTGATACAATACTTAACGTTGTAACAAAAGGATTTCATATAGATAAGAGGTCATTATTGAACTATAGAAACATTGAAGTGGTTAAGAATGTGGCGCCAAATGCAGATTCATCAGTGCTTGTAAAATTAGGACATACACAAGTATTGGTCGGAATAAAGGTTGATGTAGGACAGCCTTTTCCAGATAATCCAGAAGAGGGGGTGCTAATAGTTAATGCAGAGTACATACCTGCAGCCTCACCTAGTTTTGAGCCAGGTCCTCCAGATGAAAATGCAATTGAACTGGCTAGAGTAATAGACAGATCTCTTAGAGAATCCAAAGCTATCGCACTTGACAGGCTTTTGATAATTCCAGGGAAAAAGACCTGGATAATCTGGTTAGACATCTATGTGCTGGATCACGATGGAAATTTAGTGGATGCGGCTATGATAGGTTCTATGCTAGCCTTAGCACAACTAAAAATACCTTACTTCGAAGTAGACCAAGTAACAGGCAGTATTAAGATTGATAAAAGCAGATATGCAGGTTCTCTATCAATCAATAGATATGTAGCTACAGTAACAGTCTATAAAGTTGGTGACGTGTTATTAGTAGATCCAACGGCCGAGGAAGAGGCTATAGCATCAGCTAGTATATCGATATCCGTTAGTGAGGAAGGGAACATAGTAGGTATGCAGAAGAGAGGTATGGGTTTCTTTACAGAAAAAGAGATTGAGCAAGCAATTGATATAAGTTTGCATAAAGGTAAGGAATTGATTGAACTTATGAAGAGATTTTCCTCATAATGTAACAAAATGCTTTTAACCTAGAAGTTAAAAGTTTTGTTAGCTGAGGAGAATATCTATGGGCAGAACAAAGGTTGTAAGTATAGCAGGGAGATTTGGAACCAGATATGGATCTAGCCTGAGAAAGAAGTGGAAAGAAGTAATGGAAAAGAGATATGCTGAATATCAATGCCCACACTGCGGCAACATTACAAGATTTAAGAGAATCGCTTTCGGGATATGGCAATGCCCAAAGTGTGGAGCTAAATGGGCGGGAGCAGCATATACTCCTTGGACTATAGAGAAGTAGTTATGATTTCGCATAACATTTTTATAACACAGTAATATAATAAAGTTTCTCACATCTATTGTACAAATGCAGAGAGTTGCAGATGAGAAATAAGTAAGTTAAATATATTAATGTACTTAATACTGGATAAATTCTGCTGTCTGGTATGAGAGAATTCTTCCATAGTAAAATACTGCTCACAACATCGCATCGCCCCTCAAGAAATGCCCGACGCCTAGTCAAGGTATTGGCAAAGCTTATACCAGGATGTACAAAGATAAATAGAGGTAAACTTACCTTCAAGCTTCTAGCTCTACAAGCCCTTGATCTAAATTGTGATAAGCTTATTGTTGTTAGAAATAGGAAGGGCAATCCAGGCTATCTAGACCTCTACGCAGTGAAACCATTTGGCGAGCTAATTAAAGAGTGTACTGTAAAGTTATGTGGATATTCTGTATCAGCTAACTATAATAAAATAGCTACTAGTATTCAAAGAGTTTTGCTGAACTTGATGCCAGCATTGATAAGTAATACAGTGGATATTGATACAGAGTTCAAAATACGAACACTAGAATGCATTATAAAGATATTTAATGCAACAGTAGTCAGCAAGAATATGAATATAGAGAGAAATGAGAATGATGTGTGCATGCATATAACGATACCAAAAATAGGAAAAAAGAGTTGTACTAAAAAGAGAAATGTTATTGAAATAATTTTTACTAGATGTTCTAATGGAGAGAAATTATTATCACTAAATATATGCTACAATAGTTATGGTTAATCTGACCTCCCTCCCAATTCTAAAGAGTGAACTTCGGTATAAGGTGCTAGAAAAAGACCATTAAGTATATTAAGAGAGACCGATAATAACATATGTACTGATATAGAATTATGAATGTTGTAAATACCTTGAGTAATAAGGCAGATCTCGTGCTAAATCTTAGTGGCGATGAGTGTAACATGACTGAGATAATATATAACAGCATCTTTGCTGAAGTCATAAATCCTGCAAATGTAGGCAAAATAATTACGAAAATAACTCTAGATAATTGTTCTATTAAAATCCATGTTGAGGCTGATACAATAAGCCATCTACGAGCCTTTCTAAATTCCATTCTCTACCTAATTAACACATCTATTGGAATCATAAAGATTGGAAAAGAGTTCAAGCAATCCCAGACACAAAAATGAACACCCTTTATAACTGAAAGCCTCGCTTTTCAAGGCGAGGATAAAGGAAAAGATTATGAACTTTCTTTGTTTTGATTACTTTGATGATGAGTAAGATTAGAGCTGTGGTTTCCTCTAAGCATTTGGATGTGGGTTTGGCAACCACATAGACAGGTGTTGTGGGGGGAGGCCCTGGCCCTTCAGGGTGGGGAGGAGGTTGGTTTAAGCTTGGCTGTGAGTTTTTGATAAACTGAAAATTATAAAATAGATAAGATGATAAGATAATAAAATAGATAAGAGTGTGCATCAAATGATTTAAATGTGTGTTACGATGAGATCCGAAACCATTATAAGGGTGTCTGAATACATAAATTTTATGAGGTTTTAAAAATGGCTGAAACAATACCCCCAGAAGTACAACAACAAGTAATAAAATATCAACAGCTCCAGGCACAGCTAAATCAGGTATTAGCGGAGAAAGGCGTTATTGAACAAGAGCTTAGAGAAATTAATAGAGCTCTTGAAGTATTGAAGAATGTTGCAGATAATGTTGAAATGTATAGAAGTGCTGGTCATCTACTTGTAAGAATAAGTAAAAATGATGCTGAGAAAGAGCTTAGTGAGAGAAAGGAGCTGCTAGAGCTACGCCTAAAGACCTTGTCACGTCAAGAGGCTTTGATAAGACAACAATTGAGTGAAATCCAGTCTAAGTTAACACAGTATGCCTCTTCACTATATAAAAAGCCGACATAGGATTCTATAAATATTTTAAACCATATTTGTTTTGATATATTATGAAAAGCAGCAGGGTATTGAATCTCGATCTAAATAAGATGCGCCTTGAAGACCTGGCACAACTTACACATATAATTGAAGATGAGATGACAAAGCACTTAAATGAAGTTCTAGGACTAAGACTTACTGACTTCAATATAACGATTGGTGCTGAAGTGAAGGAAGAAGAACTTATAATATCAGTTGATGTTGAGGTAAAGGCATATTTTACAGATAACTTGAATCTAGAGGCAATACTAGATAGTGCTTTGAGGAGGGCATTTAATGCAGCTGAGCAATTCCTTGCAAGATATAGAACTGGCAATAAGCATGTTACAGTCAATTCAGAAAGCTGTAATTGTAACTCACGTTAATGCAGATCCAGATGCCCTCTCCTCCGCATGTGCACTATCTAAAGTAATTCAAAGCCTAAACACATTTGCTAATACAAAAATTCTATTGCCTGAAGGCATGAATCAAGAAAGTAAGAGGATCTATGAACTATGCAAAGAGCTTGGCATACAAATTGTTATAGTTAAGAAATACTCGGATATAGAGGAGAAGGAGCCAAACGATATATGTGTAATCGTAGATACAGCATCCTTTGAACAACTAAGGCTTGTTAAAGATTACGTTAAGCAGAACTGTAAAAGCATTTTAATACTCGATCACCATCAATTTCGAGATTTTAAAGAATTAGATACAGCATTGAAAATAGTTTGCATAAGTAGTGAAATAGACTATAGCTCTACATCAGAAATAGCATTCATGTTGTTAGATAGAGTTTCAAATAGAATTGATTCAGAAATATTGAGAAAACTTGCAACAATACTTCTTGCGGGAGTATTATCAGATACAAAGAGATTTCAAAGAATTGCCAAGAATACTTTTTATATAGTGGCCAATATGATAAAATATGGAGCAGATTATGAAAATGCTCTACACATGCTGACGGTGGAAAAATCGCCTACAAGCAGAATTGCTAGAATAAAGTGCGTTTTAAGGCATAGAGGATTTAAAATAAGGATCAAAGGCAGAGAGATCTATGTAGCTATATCAAATGTTGGTGCATTTGAATCCGATTGTGCTACTTTTCTCATTGCGTTGGGATATGATGTAGTATTTGTTTTAACAGAAGATGATAAACTAAAGGCTATTAGACTAATCTATAGAGGTAAAGAAGATATTATCACACAACTAAACATTGACATATTTACTGAATTTGTAAGAAAGCTTATAGATGTATATGGTGGTGGAGGTGGTGGTCATAAAGCAGCAGGAGGTGCAATATTAAGAATATACGATCTTAGAAATGTTGTTACACAATTAATTAAAGTAATGAACTCAGTTAGTGAAGTGAGTGTCATGGAAATTATGGAGGAAAAACCTAGTTAGGGTGTGGGAAGAATGCCTGTAGTACATGTTGATGAAAGAGAACGCAATTCAAAGGTACCACAGTTTTTAATGGAGAAAGGGGTGACAGTTATATTCAAGTTTTTAGATGTAGGAGATTATGTTGTTTCTGATAGGATTGGAATAGAGAGGAAAACTGCAATAGATTTCGCAAAATCTATTGTTGATGGAAGGTTGTTTGATCAAGCCTCTAGGTTGTTACAAGCATTTGAAAAAGCCATTATCGTGATAGAGGGTGGCCTTAGAAAAGTAGCGAGAACAACAAATTTGAAGAGATCTGCCATTATAGGGGCATACATAGCTCTAGCTCTAGACATGAACATAACAGTTTTAAACACCAGAGATGAGGAAGAAACTGCGGAGATTATAAAGAGAATTGCACTAAAAGAATTCAGAAGAACACATACTATAAGTTTTAAGAAACCCGTACAAAAGCCTACCACAAGTAATGTAACTGAGTGGCAGTTGTATGTGCTTCAAGCATTTCCCCATATTGGTCCAAAGATAGCTATCAGGATTTTGGAAAGATTTGGGTCTTTAGTTAACTTTTGTAATGCAACACTTTCTGAATTAACTAGAATAGAAGGTTTAAGTGAGAATAAGGCTACTGAGATATACAGAATTTTGCATGCTACGTATAAGGAGTATAAGAAAGAAGTGAAAAGTGAAACACCGAAATCCCTCATGGACTACTTACAACATCAAGAGGAGGAAAAGCAGGAAAAGTAGATACTTCTATAGGAACTCTCTAAATAACTAAAAGTTCTAGTACAAAAAACTAATAAGCTTGAAAGTTGGAAAAGATGTTTAAGGGTAAGCTTAAATGAGGTTTGTAAAGTCAGTAGACCAAATACTAAAGATAATGAATAATCCAGAACATGTCAGAAATGTTGGGATAATAGCTCATGTAGATCATGGAAAAACTACAACAACTGATAGTCTATTAGCAGCCGCAGGGCTAATCTCACCGCGTTTAGCTGGACAGTTATTGGCAATGGATTTCCTAGATATTGAGCAAAAAAGGCAGATGACGGTTAAGGCAGCTAACATTAGCCTTTATCACGAATTTGAGGGAAAACCTTATGTCATTAATCTAGTTGATACCCCTGGGCATGTCGACTTCACAGGGAAGGTTACAAGAAGTTTAAGAATGATTGATGGAGCTATAGTGGTTATAGACGCTGTTGAAGGTGTTATGACACAAACAGAAACTGTGCTTAGACAAGCCCTTGAGGAGAGGGTAAGACCGCTTCTATTCATAAATAAGATTGATAGATTGATAAAAGAGCTTAGAATGGGGCCTGAAGATATTAAACAAAGATTTATTGAAATCATTAAAGAGGTTAATAACCTTATTGAGACATATGCAGAACCTGAATTTAAGAAGAAGTGGATTCTTGATCCAGCACAAGGTATGGTAGCTTTTGGTAGTGCAAGAGATGCTATAGGCATTACAGTACCATTGAGCAGAAAGAAAGGTGTGAAGATAGATGATTTAATAGATGTGTATTCAAAGGGAGATAAAGAGGGGATAGAAGAATTCAAAAAGAAGATACCACTTCACGAAGCACTACTAGATATGGTGGTAAAGTTTGTGCCTAATCCACGTGATGCACAGAGATACAGAATACCGAAGATATGGAAAGGGGAAGTAAGTAACGAAATAGGTAAGGCTATGATGGAAGCAGATCCTGACGGCCCTCTAGTCTTTTTCGTATGTGATATGCGCTGGGATCCACATGCAGGTTTTGTTGCTACAGGTAGGCTGTTTTCAGGCACTGTTTATAGCGGGCAAGAAGTATACTTATTGAATACCAGAACTGCGCAGAAGGTGCTACAAGTAGGCATATACATGGGTCCTTATAGAGAGGTTGTTGACAGAATTCCTGCAGGGAATATTGTAGCGGCTTTAGGACTTGACTTGGCGAGGGCAGGAGAAACAGTAGTAGATGTGAGACTAAAAGATGTTATGACACCATTTGAGAGAATGAGGTATATATCAGAGCCTGTTGTAACCATGGCTGTCGAGCCCAAGAAGACAAGTGATTTGACTAAACTCATAGATGCTTTGAAAAAAATGAGTATTGAAGATCCAAACCTGGTTGTTAAGATAAATGAAGAAACTGGTGAATATCTGGTTTCTGGAATGGGGCACTTACATCTAGAGATAGTTCTGACTCTACTGAAAGAGAGGTTCGGACTAGAGGTCGACACAACCCCACCAACAATAGTGTATAGAGAGACCTCTAGGGAAAAAAGCAAGATTTTTGAAGGAAAGTCTCCGAACAAACATAATAGGCTGTACATAAGTATTGAACCATTAAATGAAGAGACAATAAAGTTAGTTCATGAAGGAATAGTTACAGAGGATATGGATGCTCATAAAAGAGCTAGGATACTACGTGATCAAGCTGGGTGGGATTATGATGAGGCAAAGAGGATATGGGCAATAGATGAAAATATCGATGTGTTTGTAGACATGACATCTGGTGTGCAGTACCTTAGAGAAATTAGAGATACAATAATTCAAGGTTTCAGACTTGCAATGAGGGAAGGACCTCTTGCTGCAGAGCCTGTGAGAGGATTAAAAGTAATACTTCATGATGCCATTGTTCACGAAGACCCAGCACATAGAGGACCAGCACAGATATACCCAGCCGTTAGAAACCCGATCTTCGCAGCCATACTTACATCAAGGCCAACGCTTTTAGAGCCTTTGCAAAAAATTGAAATCAAGTTCCCAATGGATTATCTGGGACCTATATCCTCTATAATATCTAAGAGAAGAGGTAGAATAATAGAAGTAGTTCATATGGTTGGTAACATAGTTAAGATGATTGCTGAAGTGCCTGTTGCAGAATCTGCTGATCTAGCTAATGAGTTGAGGAGTGCTAGTGCTGGAAAAGCATTTTGGGGAATGGAATTCAGTCGCTGGGCTCCAGTGCCAGATTCAATGTTGGTAGACATAGTGAAGAAGATAAGACAAAGAAAGGGATTGAAGCCAGAGCCGCCTAGTCCAGATGAGTTCATATCTCTCTAACTTTAAGAGCTTTGAGGATATCATATATATGGACTTTGTAAAACTTTTTAGATCCGGCAGAAATATATCAAAATCTATCTTAGAGAATATCTATCATTACACCAAAGAGTTGAGTAGTAGAGGTACAAAGGTTATCAACTTTTGTGGCACACATGAATGGACTGTAACGTATTACGGCATTAGGAATATTATGCCTAGAGAAGTAGAATTGGTGGCAGGCCCTGGGTGTCCTGTATGTATAACACCAGCTAGTGCCGTAGAAGCTGCAATAAAGCTTGCGTTGGATGGTATTAGGGTGTATACATTTGGCGATTCATTTAAACTACCTACTACTTCACTAAGAGGCCCCAGGTCATTGGCAGAAGCTGCTGGCATGGATGGAAATATTAAGGTTGTTTACAGCTTTGTAGATGCCATAAAAGATGCTGCAGAATACAAAAAAGATGCAGTGTTTCTAGGAATAGGTTTTGAAACAACTGCCCCTTCATACGCTATACTGTTTAAATATGGTAAAGTGCCTAAAAATTTAAAGTTCTTGAGCGTTTTAAGACTAACACCACCTATAATGAGACATACTATAGAAGTGCATTTCAGGAAAAGTTTAATTGATTATATTGGAGTTGTGGCACCTGGGCATGTATCTACAATCATCGGTGCTTCGGCATGGGAATTCCTTCCAAGAGACTACAAAATACCTACTGTTGTTGCTGGGTTTGAACCAATAGATGTTATGATAGCAATAGAGAAGATTCTCTACATGATGATCAGCAAAAAACCAGGTATATACATAGAATATTCGCGATCTGTAACATGGAATGGAAATCTTTATGCCAAAGCAATGATGAAAGAAGTATTTAATGTTGTAGACGCTATGTGGAGGGGCATTGGATTTGTACCCCAAAGCGGCTTATCTTTAGCCGATAAGTATAAAGAATGGGATGCTGCTATACAGTATGGATTTTTGGAAAACTCTTTTCAAGCAGTTGCCGAGCCACCTGGATGTAAATGTGGTGAAGTTGTACTAGGTATAGCAAAACCAATACAATGCCCATTATTTATGAAGGCCTGTACTCCAGAAAGACCTTATGGACCTTGTATGGTATCTTCAGAAGGAACATGCCTCATATGGGCTCTGTACGGAGGATATAGCGAGGCATAGCTTACTTCTTTTCCATTCAAGGATAGCGTTTCTTTGAATGCCATAAGCTCTCCTTTTATCCTACCTATTAACGACAAGTTTTTAGTTGCAAGTGAGATAATGAAGAGAATTGCCAATTATGTAAAAAGCTTAAAATATCGAAAGGCGTAGTAAGGTAATGTGAATCGCAAGGGCCCGTAGCTCAGCCAGGTAGAGCGGCGGGCTCTTAACCCGTAGACCAGCTATGGGCGGAAGTCCCGGGTTCGAATCCCGGCGGGCCCGCCACATCACAGAATTCATAGGATTTCAATGTTGTGGAAGATCATTACTTCTTTGGTATTTTTTTAAGAGCTCTATAGCCTTATCAAATGTTATCTTCCCTTCCTTAATCATCTCATCTACCACTATATCTATCAATTCTCCATGAGCTCCTGCGGCTATTGCCAGGTTCCTAGCATGGAGCTTCATATGGCCTGCTTGAATGCCTGTTGTTACTAGCGCTCTTAATGCTGCAAAGTTCTGTGCAAGTCCTACTGCAGCCATAACTTCAGCTAGTTCTTTAGCTGTCTTAATGCCTAGTATTTTGAGGGCTATTTGTGCAACCGGATGTGTCTTTACACTTCCACCAATTATTCCTACCTGTAGTGGCATTTCTAGAACCCCAACTAGGTAACCTTGTACATCTATATCCCATGTACTAAGGGGTTTGTAGGCTCCACTTCTTGAGGCATATGCATGAACCCCTGCCTCGATTGCCCTATGATCTTGAGCTGTGGCTAAAGCTACCGCTATTACGCCATTCATAATCCCTTTATTGTGTGTTACAGCGCGAAATATATCGGCTTCTGCAATTGCACTAGCATCAACTATTTTTTCTGCAACATCTTTACCACCAATGTGCTTTGGATCTATTCTGATCCATGCTTTTGCAATCCTGTAAACAGCATAGTTAGACACTATTCTAAGCCTAGATTCACCACCAACTATCTTTTCTAGGTAGGGGGCTATAGCCTCTACCATTGTATTAACAGTATTTGCCCCCATAGCGTCAAGTACATCAACTATTAAGTGAACAACTAGACAAACCCCTCTCCCAGTTTCTATAACTCTCACTTCAACATCCTTTGCACCTCCACCAAGTTTAACAAGAGTTTGATTTGTAGAGTTCGCTAGCTCTAACAACTTTTCTTTTCTCCTCATAATCTCCATGGCAGCATAGCGTGGTGATGGAACTTTCATTAAGTGCACTTGTCCTATCATTAATTGTTTTGAGGCTTCAGCCCTTATACCATCTCCATCATTAGCTTCACGAAGCATTCTTGCAGCATTGCTTGCAGCTGCAACGACGCTAGGCTCTTCCAATACCATAGGTACTAGATAATCTTTTCCATTGATTCTGAAATTCGTGGCAATGGCGAGAGGATAGCTCATTGCACCAATAACGTTTTCTATCATTGCCTCAGCTATCTTAGGATCTAAATTACCAAAGTTTTTGAGTAAACTTACCTCACCTTCACTTAGATTTGCCCATGACTTAACAATATTTACTCTTTCATCTATCGACAACTTGTAAAAACCTGGCAATCTCGAGCTTTTCACTAAATCGGTCTGCGCCATAACACTACCCATAAGAAGTAATGGTAAGCGCAGAGCATAAATATAGATGTGTTAATTACAGCACCTAGAAGCATTTACTTGACATGTAAAATGAAGGTGATCAAGAATCTAAGAAGAGGTCTATTATAACATTCAATAAAGCTCTTTCAGCTTTTGTAACATCCTCTGAAAAAGAAACCAGAATTGCATCTTTGTCGCTTGCAACTAGAAATTCTCTTAATCTCTTTAAGCTACCATATTTCATTTCATTGAGCGAATAATCTGGAGGAATGTATGCTTGTCCATTACTAATAAATACAATTAGCGCTGCTTTAGAGCCATATGCTATAACTCTATCTCTAACGTTAATTATGCCAATTTTTTCTATTAATGGTACTCCATGTCTTATGAGAGAGGCCCAGGCATACCCAGCTAGCCTAAGATCCTCTCCAAGGACCTTTGACACATCGCAGACTTTAGGTACAGTATTTAAGATTTTTGTTGCAACTTCCCTGCCTCTTTCTGTGAGGTAACAACCTCCAATGACATCCACATTTACTAGGCTCCATTCTCGCATTCTTCGAATCAGAGTCCTAGTAGATGTAATACTTAGTCCCAGCATTTTTGATAAGGTATTTCTTCCCATAGGCTCATTTTCATATAGAATAAGAAATGTCTTAATTACATGCACAGCTTCAAAAGATGGCTTAACACCTTTTCTGCTAGCAGCTATTTCCTGGAGTAGGGCTTTTAATGTAGCCACAAACTTAACCCATACACTTAGCATACTTTAAAGCATATAAATATAAATACTTCTAGAGTTTTCAACCTAGTTTAAAATTCATGGTATTTGTTGTGAGATGCTATGACAGAGTTGCTATATCAATATGATAGCTATTTGAAGGAATTCACGGCAAAGATTACAGACATTATTGATGACAAATACATAGTTTTAGATAAAACAGCATTTTACCCAAGGACTGGTGGTTTAGAAAACGACACTGGCTATATAATTAAAGGAAATATCAGATACACTGTAACAGAGGTTCAACTAGAAAAAAATAGCAATAGAGTTCTGCACAGAGTCCAAGAACAAGTTAAGGACTTGATGATAAATGATGATGTTGTTGGGATAATAAACTGGGAGAGGAGGTATAGAATGATGAGACTTCACACAGCATCACATATCATAGCAGCTATAATGTATACAAAATACAATGCTCTTATAACTGGTGGCAACATCATACCAGAATATGCTTATGATGATTACAGCCTTGAAATCTTCGATAAGAAAATATTTGAAGATGCTATTGCTGAAGCAAATAACGTAGTTAGAAGAGGTATTGAGGTCAAGATATATTGGCTCAATCGAGATGAAGCAATGAATATACCAGGCATAGTTAAGCTCGCTTCCAGAATGCCCCCATCAGTATCAAAGCTTAGAATTGTTGAAATACCTAGCGTTGATATACAAGCTGATGGAGGACCTCATGTGAAGAACACTAGTGAAATTGGTGAAATAACACTTATAAAAACTGAGAACAAGGGTAAAAATAGAAAGAGACTATACTTTACTGTAAAGCCTTGAGACAAGAAACAAAGCATCCACATATAGCTGCTCATAGATAGATACTCTGAAAACCCGTAAATAGATAGCAACACATTTAGTGCACATCATTCATTAAGTAACCATAAGCATTATACACATATTTGCAGAACTTGACAAAGTCTCTATTTTTAGAGTATAGGTTTATATTGAATTATTTTTATTGTTGACTTTATAACTCTCAGCATCCTCTAGGTAGAGGAATTTACTATTAGGCTTTACAACTGAAAGCTTCACCTTAAAAGGTAAGAAATGGAGAGAGATGCTTAAACTATGTTTTGGTGATGAGTGATTGTCTTAAGCATATAAATGCAAAGAATGCAACAAAAACCAGAAAAGATGCAGGGAGCTCTGAATCCTCTAAAAATGCTGCTGTGAAGTCAAGGACAGAGATTTTAAAGCTCTAGAACCACAAACTCGTACTTGATCTGGCTTCCTTAAGATTTAAAGTTCTGAGAAAGTTATCTAAGATTAAATTTGTTTTTGCTATTAGAGTAAGATATGATGTATAAAATTACAATAATTAAATTGTCTAATGTGATGCGTTATGAAAGCCGTTATATCCATACCTAAAAACATTAATTATAGTGAGGTTGGGTTGAAGGTAGGGTTAGAAATTCATCAACAGCTAAATACTAGAAACAAACTTTTTTGCAATTGCCCTCCATCTCTTGTAAGTGATGACATTTTATCCCATTTAATTCCTTATGAGAGGTTTTTGCGTGCTACAAGAAGTGAGCTTGGAGATGTGGATGCAGCTGCTTCATTTGAATTTCAGAGAAAACGCTTATTTAAATATCTGTTGCCATCTGTTGCTTCTTGTCTTGTTGAACTTGATGAAGAACCTCCACATCTGCTTAATGAAGATGCCCTCGTAACTGCTCTTGCAATTGCCCTGGCCATAGGATCTTTCATAGTTGATGAAGTGCATGTAATGAGAAAGATTGTGATAGATGGTTCTAACACTACAGGATTTCAAAGAACTGCTATTGTGGCTTTAGGAGGACACATAACTGATTATGATGGAGATGTGGGGATACAGAGCATAGCTGTGGAGGAAGATGCCGCCAGGAAGATTGGTGAAGATATTACATCTGTGTCATATAGTCTTGATAGATTGGGTATCCCATTGATTGAGATATCCACAGCACCAGATATCTCAACACCATCACAAGCAAGAAGAGTTGCTGAAAAAATTGGTTTAATGCTTAGATTCACTGGAAGGACTAAACGCGGCATTGGAACTATAAGACAGGATCTAAATCTATCCATTAAAGGGAGTCCAAAGATAGAGATTAAAGGTGTTCAAAAACTTGAGTTAATACCGAGAGTTATAGAAGAAGAGGTTAGAAGGCTTGTAGGCTTAACTATGATAAAGGACTTGCTCATAGAGAGAGGTGCTTCAAATGAAGAGATAAAGGCGCAACATATAGTAGAGGTTACAGATATCTTGTCAAAGAGTTCTAGTAAATTGATCTTAAATGCTGTTAGAGAAGGGGGTAAGGCGTATGCTGTAAAGCTACCAAAATTTGCTGGTGTTCTGGGTATAGAGCTACAGACTGACAGGAGATTTGGAACAGAGCTTGCAGACTATGCAAGACAATGGGCTGGTGTGAAAGGTATTATTCATAGTGATGAGTTGCCTGGCTACGGAATCGATGAGAATATAGTTTCAGCACTACGCTCAATACTTGAGGTAAGCGACTTAGACGCATTTGTAATAGTCGTAGATAAGCCAGAGAAAGCAAAAAGAGCCCTTGAGGTAATTAAGGATAGGTGCATCATGGCCATAGCTGGAATACCAAAGGAAACGAGAGCAGCTAATGAGGATGGTACAACTCGATACATGAGACCTCAACCAGGCGCGGCAAGAATGTACCCCGAAACAGATATCCCACCAATAAGGATAACCAGTGAGCTTATTGAAGAAGCTAAAAAGCTTATCCCACCAACTGTAGAGGAGAAGGTAAACTACTTTGTTAAAGTATATAACTTGAGCTCAGAACTTGCAAAACAACTTGTTTACAGTGAGTATATGGCATTATTTGAGCAGCTAGTAAGCACATATGGAGTAAATCCAAGAATCCTTGCCACGCTATTTACATCATTATATGGTGAACTTAAGAAGAATGGAGTAGACATGGATTTGCTTAGTGATAATAGTTATCATAAGATAGCGGCTATTGTGAAGAGCTTAGGTGATGTAAGTAAGGAAGATCTGATAGCAATTACTGAGATTGTTTATAAATATCCACAGCTATCAATCGAAGAAATTGTTTCTAAGATGAAATCCCGAAGATCTGTTGATATAGGTAAATTGCGAGAACTTGTAAGGTCTAAAATAATGGAGTTTTCTGATGAAGTTAAAAAGAGAAGGGAGAAAGCTTTTCAATTCATAATGGGTAAGGTAATGAATGAAGTTAGAGGGTATGCTGATGGAAAAACTGTTGCCAATATTGTCAAAGAAGAGCTGGAGTCTTTCTTAAGAAATGCAAAAACGTAGCATTCTTTTATTTCTCTTCAAAGGGATTTAACGTGTATGTGCCCGAGGTTAATGAGAAATTATGGAGAAGCAAGAGGGAAGAAGCTTATAAAAGATTTTTGGAAGATATTGAAATAGGCTATGTTGATAGAGATGTGAGAGAACTCATAGAATTTGTATTTACTAAAAGAAATGTATTTACTACAAGTTCTTGTAGTGGTAGGGTAACAGTAGTGGATGCTACCTATCCCTGGTTAAGAGAGGAGACAGATATATTGTTCAAGAAGCATGACTCAATCTCAGTAAGAGAGATTTTACCCATCTTAAATCAAAAAGCCTTACACAGGCTCTGGCTTATTGTAAGCGGGCCTATAATACATTTCAATGCGTTAGACCTCAATACAGCAATAAAGTTATTAACTATTGCAAGAAATGCTGGGTTTAAGCACAGTGGTATTATATCTATTGGTAGTGGAGGTATTGTTGTGGAAATAGTAAGCGGTATATGGGTACCATTCCTATTAAAAGATGGTGATGAAATAATGGTAAAAAATCTTGAACATGTAGTGAGTCTAGCTAATAATATGCTCTATGAAGGAAAAGCCAAGTTAGAAAAGCTATTTAAATTTTTAAGAGATGCCAATATTTAAGAGAAGGTATGTCATTGATGAGGTTTTGTTAATATGAGTAGCGATGTTTTGGGAAAGATAAAGCCTCTTACACCTGGACAAGAAGAAATGTATAAAGCTTTGACAGATAAAAACTATGAGGTACTAGGATTTTTCGGGCCAACGGGTACAGGTAAGTCATTATTTAGTTTAGCATATGGAGTTCAATGTGTATTAACAGGAGATTTTAAGAGGTTTATCATAATAAAGCCTGTGATCGACATAACAACAGGCGAAGAGATAACCATTGCTAAGGCAACTACAGCATTTAATGAAGCTGTAAAGAACTATATGCAAGATGTTCTAGGTGGGGTTATTGAATGGAGCCAAGTTGAGAACCTGCTTGGCAATAAAGTGGTGATAGCAGATCCTCATTACTTAAGAGGAAGAACATTTGATAACGCTGTTGTATTCATAGATGATATTCAATTACTAAAGCCAGAAACAATTATAGAGGCTATTGTGAGAGTAGGTCAAAATAGTAGACTTATTGTAGCTGGAGACCCTGTTTTTCAAGCGCTAAGGGAAGTCCAGAGCGATCCTGCTGCATTAATTAGAGAAGTTTTGTTAAGTGAGGAAAAATCGCGTGTAGTAGACCTGGGGATCAAAGACATTGTGAGGGAAGGTGCAAAGAGGGGGTTAAGATTTCTATTTGAGTATAAGTTACGTGCTAGGGTAATGAGTGATGAGGAGAAGAAGGTTTATGATTCTGTAAAGGCAAAAGCACCTGATGCAGACATCGTTACTGTGGTTGATGTAACAACGTATAAGCAGAGCTATGAGATATCTTCTGAGCACGTTCCTGATGCACTTGTAGTAACTAAGCAAGGGCATTTGGGAAGAGTTGTTGGGAGGGGTGGTGAGAGAATAAATTCAGCTGAAAAAGAGTTAAACAAAAAGCTTAGAGCAGTAGAATTAAATCTAGATTTCAAAGAGCTCGTTAAGGCGTTGCATCCAACCGCATGGATTTGGAAGCATATTGAAGAGGCAGACTTTGCTGGCCCCAACCTCCAACTAAAAATCTATGAAGATGCTATAGGGGCTGCTGTGGGGCAAAGAGGAGCTTATGTTAGATTCCTAGATGCGGTAATGAAGAAACTCTTGGGTATAGGCGTGAGGATAATAGCAATAGAAAGACCTAGGACAAAGCGTGAAAAGAAGAAATCACAAGAGTAAAGCAGTTATGCATCATTGTCTCAGAGTATACTCTTCACCAAAGTTTATGCTTCATATAGAGCATAGCTCATGAAACTTTAATACTTATAATATTAAATTTTGGCTGTTAATATGGGGTTAAATGAGGCCATGAAGATTCTCATTGAAGGTCCTAGTATAATTGCTATGAATAAGCAGAAGCCTTTTATCCAAAGTGGTTATATTTACATAGATCGAGGAGTTACTGTAGCATATAATGAAGGAGTACCTCCACCAGAGTTTGAGTTTGCTGAATATGTCATAAATGAGAAGTTTGCTGTCGTGCTACCTGGCTTTACTGTAGGTATAGGTAATATGCTGGAGTACTTATTTCAATTTGATAGAAATTCTAAGGAACTTGTTAACAGTTTGTCAAAATTATCTAGATCAGATCTTGAGGCTTTAATAGAGGTTGCATTAGCTTCACTTACATATAACGGCGTTACTTCGGTTATTTCACTTGTCACAAATCTTGAAGAGAAGGTGATAAGCTCATTAGTAGCTGCAGCTTCAGGAGCTTGGACTAGGCTTAGAGTTGTATTACCATTTTCATCACTATCCTCATCACATGAACTCGAAGGTATTGCAAAGGCTGTGTCGAGAGGAGTTAAGGATATCGAGGCGTTGAATAGAGGTATAATCTCGCTAGGATTATTCATAGAAAATGAGAAGAGGATAAACAGTTTTTCAAGTGAATGGATTGATGTTGTAAATAAGATGAATATATATATCTACACACCTGCACAAGTTTATAAGAGGTATTATAAAGAGCTCGTAAACATTAAAAACATTGTGTTGCTAGATCCGGAAGAGGCCGCTACTCCATGTCTATACACTGTGCACACTCTCTGGAAACCACCATGCGGATTCATCTCTTTGGATAGCTCTCTACTTAATCCAAGAAAACTCTTGCCAATGTTTCACAGCCTTGAAAATGGTGATATATATACTCCTGCATACATGTTGGCTCATTTCAATCCTTTAAATAATAATATTGGCATGCATTCCATTAATGAAGGTATGCGAACAGATATCCTCATAATTAGCTTTAAAGACCCTCCTTATGGTCCAATACCTATCTCCGAGTATAGCATCTTTAAAGCACTAAGCAACGCATTTTACAATGTTAAGACAGTGCTAATCGATGGCGAAATTGTTGTAGACAACTCTCTTCACCTAAATGTTGGTGAGGAAAAGGTTAGAAAGGTGCGTACACTTATAGAAGAATTGAAATAGAAATATTATAACCAGAGTTCTTGCATTCCATCTGCCCTGAATGATCACATCAGCTAGTCTATGCTCAACTAACATTCTAGAGGTCTACACCTCATCTACAGGAATGTTAAAATCTCTAACGCGCAAATTTGTCGTCAAATTGTTGATGTCTATACATAATTTGATGTGCCCTACACTGTATTAATTTCCATTCCAATAATGTTTAATGTAGGGCTAGCAATTATATTGTGTAAAGGTGATGTTTATTGCTTTCAGAGGATGGGCTGTGTTTTAATAGTTTCTGTATGAATATGCTAATAGGCGCTCTTCTTGATTACTATAGACAGCAACTCTATAGTTACAATAGCTTGATTAAGAGGTATAATGTTTACTTAAAGCCTTTACACATAGTTGTAAAGAAGGATTTAAAAGGTTCAAAGAAGGTTTATTACTATTTTGGCAAATATTGGTATAGGCTCGAAGTATCTAATTCAAAACTTAAATGGATTTATATAGGTAAGGAGAAGCCTTTTGATTATCTTCCAGATCCTCCAATTAATCCATTGCTCATTATAGAGGTGAAGAGGGTTCAAGATAAACCTGACACTTTGTGTGTTTACATAGAAAATTTTGGCGAGGTCTCTGAACTGATTAGCTATGTTGCAAAAATTGTGTATGTTTGTTGCCACGAATTAAAAAAGCATGTTGTAAAGAGTTGCATAGAAAATGAGTTGAAAAACTATGGCAGTTCCTAATGCTGTAAAGATCTTTCTAAATGCACATTCCTGTGAAGACATCATTAAAGATTTTTTTGTGGGTGATGTTGAGTTACTTACGAATGTGTGTAAAGATGTTGTGCTCATAATTCAAAAAGTTATGGAACTAGATGAGAATTCCTCTGCAGAGTTTTTGAAAAAAGCTGATGATAAACATGTAGTAGCTTTACTCTTGCTACTATCACTATTTACGCAATATACAAGTATTGTAAATAGGCTTGTTCACAAGATTTCTGTAGCCCTGCGCCTTGATCTTAGTAATTATGATGATGTGTTTTTAACAGAATATGCCAAGGCGCTAGATATACCGCTGGACTTCTCGGAAAGGTGCTTCTTAGAAACAATGTACATTGTGGTAAAAAATAGAAGACAATCAGTAGTGAAGACATGTTATAACTATAGGCTTACAATTAATGATTATCTCAAGGTTGCAAAACCTTTGTTAACTGAGGAAAGCTGGAAAATAATCTCTTTCCCAATGCTGAAAGGTTATGTGTACATGGATAACAGGGTTAAGGTCTCTAGACTTTTATCAGAATATTTAAAGTATTTACTCGTATCAAAGTTGCATCAACTTTCATCGCAATGTACTGTTTTAACAAGCAACAAAGATTTTATGCAGGTTTTGGAGGATTTTAAAAAGATTATGAGGGTGGATAAAGTAGCTCATTTTAGTGAATTGAAGAAGAGTTCCATTGTCTCCGTTACTACCTCTGTAAGGAGTTTGAAGAAGGTATTCGAAAATATGAAAAATGTGGATGAACTTTACAATGCATCTAAAAGCCTTTTCCCGCCCTGCATAAGTAGCATTGTTGAGTCCTTGATGAGGAGTGAAAATATTTCTCATCATCAGAGATTTGCTTTGGCAACTTTCCTAATAAACTTGGATATACCTCAAAACCTTATAATCGATTTATTTAAGCGCAGTCCTGATTTTAATGAAAGGATTACAAGATATCAAATTGAGCATTTACAGGGATTGAAAGGATCTAAAAAGAGGTACTTAACCTATAATTGCGATACCATGAAAGCCTTGAATATGTGTAAAGCTGAGTGTGGGATTAGGAACCCTCTGCAGTACCCCTATAAAGTAGCTTTTAAAAATAAGGTATTCTAGATCTTTGCTGCTAAATAGTACTCTGCTTTACCACCAGAAAACTCTGTCGATAGGTAGAGAGGCGCTTCAGAGCCATACTTTATGTCAACTATGTTTCCGAGGCGCAGAATGTTGAGTATTTTTGATAGGTACTCGCTGTCGTAAGCTGCTGTGGCATTCTCTTTCTTCACATTTAATGTTATTAAGTTTCCCGAAGCTGTAGTTATTCTATAGCTACTCTTTTTTGTGTCTAAATCTATAAAGGTTAAAACATCTTTAGAAGCTGTTACCCCTATCGTGCTTGTTATTGACGAAAGCTCTGAAATTATTGTTCTAAGAGCTGTTGAGAGTACAGATGCTTCTACATCGAATTGTGGAGATAACTCAGGTAGTTCCTCGCTTACTACTTCTATATTTCTGAACTTGTATCTTCTAATTGACGTTCCTTCAACAAGTATCTCAACATTCTCTTCATTAGCTCCTATAGTGATCTTATCTCCTTTTTTCAAGTTCTTTAAAATCTTAGATAGATTCCCTACCGCTAGACCCATTTTCAATTCTTGCTCAGTTCTAAACTCTTGAAAAGCTTCAGCAGGTATTGTTATGTACATCATAGCAACTCTACTGGGATCTAAAGCCTTAACACTTAAGCCCTTCGAGTCTATTACAAATAGAACCTCTTCAACAATTTCTGAAAGTGCGTTCAAGACATCTGTAAAGTCCTTTGCACTCGGATAGGAAATAACTATCTTGGGTTGTATTGTAAATGATATGCTCAAAGCACTTTACACCTATTTTAGAGCTGTAGCTACCAAAATTTTTAAGTGGTTGTCTACATAAGAGTTTGTTGGATGATGAGGGATCTCGATCTGCGTATGTGATGAAGCATATGAATTCTGATTTTCATAGTTTACGAATAGTTTCGGTCTGCTCTCAGTGAGTATGAATAGAGCTTTACATACCATTTTATATAGTCTCTGAGGCTTTTGCTATACCTGGTGCTATACTGTGAAATGCCCATATTGCAATTCAATAGATTTGGTGTACGACTTTGAAAAAGGATATGTTGTGTGTAAGGAGTGTGGAACAGTTATTGAGACAATATTTGTAGAACAGTTTCTAGGTGTTGCTCAGGAATATGTAAATGACGTTGTGAAAAGCGTTAAAAATGCCATGAAGTTTAAGAGAGCCTATAGCTACAGACTGAAACTCAGCGAATATGTGAAAGAGGTTAATCGCTATGAAGATTTTGTGAGAAGATGTAGAAAGAATGTAAAAGTGGATTTAGATGCCATAAAAATTGTAGCAAATGGTGGAAAAGCCAGGGTGTACAGACATGTAAATGATGATGGGTTAAAGAAGTTAGTAAAGGAAGATGAGATTATAGGGAAAATCCTGGAGGTATTAGAAGAAGATGCTATCCTGTCTTCAAGAACATTCAGAAGTAAAGTAGCACTAGCACTACTAATAAAGGATCTCATAACGCATGGCGAAGCAGACATAGATGAAATAGCTCACAAAACCAGCGTCAGCAAGGTGCATATGCAAAGACTTGTAAAAGTATTGAAAAACAGAATGAGAAACCTAAAACTAAAGCTAACAGAAGTAAAAAACCTGGCAAGCTATACGATATCCGTATCATCATAAAGCAATAACACATACACTTTTAAGCCTACAAATACATAAATACCACATAATGGGGCCGTAAATAGCGGGGTAGGGCAGCCTGGCAGCCCGCGGGGCTCATAACCCCGAGGTCGGTGGTTCAAATCCACCCCCCGCTACCAAACACCGGCCCCACTAAACAGCATTCCAAAATAAAAACATCCTCGTTTGATTCTCGCCACAACTATAAGTAAATACATTGTAGAATAAATATCGAGAAACACTATAGCATATTTAAAAAGGTTTTGCAACTAAGAACACTGCCCTTTATGATGAAGAAGTTGTATATACTATACCGTTTCTCGGTAGATAGTGGTTCATTGCCCTTCATCTTCATCGATTCCAGGCTCTCCACCATCTACTTCTCAACGGTCCCCCCAAGCCCCCTCACCGCAGTGGCTTCCACCTAGTCGCCTAGGGTTCACAGCCTCTGCGGGTCTCGGAAACCAGGGGTCACTAACCAAGCTTATAAACATCAGCAGCTTATAAACCTAACTCTAGGTCTTAAACATCAATGAAAATAAGTGTTGCAAATAATTATGAAGACCGAAACAGCCCCAAGGAAAAGTTTATTAAACAGCATGCAACTTACTATTTAAGGCTGTTACAGAATTGATGGTAAGTTTAAATATCTGTGAATATCTGTAAATATTTGTCAATAGAGAGTAAAGTTTAAATAGCTCTATAACTACTATAGTTTCTAGGATGATCCGCACCGCGGTGACATAGGGAATCAATATAGAGATTCAGATGGGAGCCCTGTGGCGTTGGGCTCGACCGGGGCCCATGGGGTGTGGGTGAAGCTAGTGAACCCACATTGAGGCCCAGCCCCTCTAACGGAAATACAAATATTTACAAATACCATCAAGTACCGTTAGAGGGGAAACGCCCCGCTGCCTCACGTCTCTCTAAAAGACCCGTGGATGGGTATGGAGATGTTGAGAGATCGGTTAGGCGGGGCACAAGCTATTATGCTTAATTGTGAAAATTGTGTATATAGAAGTGAGGTAAATGGTGTGTGTTACTTTATTCTTGCTTTAATCGAATTTGTAAATTCCTCTAGACTCATTTCTTCTCTATGCTTTGGAAGTTCTATTAAGAGGATTTTACTATCTTGAACTCTCATAGCTCTCACAACATCTCTCTCCTTATATCTGTATACATCTAGTTGTCTCAAGCCCAGTTTTTCTAATACCTCTTTGTACTTCTTATAGTTAGCCATGCGAGCCAGCCTGTTAGCATACCTACTTATTAGATTTTAGGGCCGCGGCCGGGATTCGAACCCGGGACCTCGGGATCTCTGCGCCTTTGCGCCCCACAGTCCCGCGCTCTGACCAGGCTGAGCTACCGCGGCCACCCCTGCTGCGTTATAGTGTTGTTTTTGTGGGCTAAAAACTCTATCTTAAAATTCTATAATTTTGTACTCTAGTGTTGCTGTGTTTAGTGTGGCTACGGATCGCCTTCCTGTTAGGTATCCGCAGACCTCTCCTGGGTTTAGCACTATAACTTTTCCTATTTGCGTTACTTCAGCTTTATGTGTATGTCCATAGAGAATAGCGTCAAATTTTCCTGTTATTGCAATAGCGTGTGCTATGGTTTTCGTTGTTTCAGCATCTCCAAAGCCATGCATCAAAAATATCTTCCTCCCGGTTACCTCCATCACATAGACATCTCTTCTAAGCACTGCACCAGCTTTTACCGCAAGCTCCTTAAGCAACAGCACATCCCCATCATTATTGCCTAGCACAGCCACTATTCTACCAGGGTATTCGAGAATCCTCATGAACGTGAATGGAGAGATTATGTCACCAAGATGAATTACAGCCTCAACACCATTCTTCCTAAAGATCTCAAAGGCTTTTAAAAGAGCCTCTAAATTATCATGAGTATCGCTCATGACTCCCACTATCATGTTTAACCCGCCTTCATATCCACAACACTATTTGCAGATAACGAGTAGTGTAAAAGCTTATAACCCTACCTTAGTAAAGCTATGTTGCCGAGGATATGACTATGAGTAACCAGGTTCCAGATACTGCGCACAAGATTTTAGCTGAGAGTGTTGGACAAATAGTGTTGATAAAGCTTAGAGGTGGTAAATCTATTAGAGGTAAGCTGAAGAGCTATGACCTCCACTTGAACATAGTTCTCGACAATGCTGAAGAAGAGCTGGGCGACGGTAACTGGAGGAAACTGGGCACAGTACTAATTAGAGGAGAAAACATTGTTGTGATATCACCTATGTAGAGGTGGTGCGCTGTGAAAGGAACGCCATCAATGGGTAAGAGAAGCAGGAATGTGACGCATATTAAGTGTAGGAGATGCGGAAGAGTAGCATTTAATGTATCAAAAGGTTATTGCGCTGCCTGTGGTTTTGGCAAATCTAGCAAAATGAGGAGGTATAGCTGGCAAAACAAGAAGTACAACAGAGCTAGAATTAAGTAGCAAGAGCTAATACAACTCACTCAAAAACTCTTTGGCTATTGCAATATATAGTTCTACATGGATCAATATCAAAACTTATAAATTCTGAAGACAAACCTCTGAAAGCAGCTAATCACTATGCGAAGAGCCTAGGAAACTCCCCTGAGAAATCGTGAGGCATTATCCCCGAATTGCTCTAAATACACCAAAGCCTGGTAAAGCCCAGAAAGTGTGGGGAGGGAGAAAATGCGATGAAAATGACGCAAACCATGCAAAATACATGGGAACTGAGCTTCTGTGGTTTGATAGCTCAAAATTCTCTATGGTAGCTTATAATGCTGCTACAGTTTGCTCTACATCTTAAGAGAATGCTTTGAGAATATGCTGTTATGAGATTTGCCGTCCCATGAGCTCTCACACTTTAGAGTGGGGAGGAGGTCAGTCCCAGACCTCTAATCTCTACTAAATATACAGATCCCATTGGCAGGGTTCTGTATTCACAGCCAGCAATGTCTTTAGCTATCTTCAGTGCTGTTTCCATGTGTAGTGTTATCTTAGGTGTGGTGTATCTAGTTATGCCTTTTGCTAAGCAGGCTAGAGCTACAATCATGTCCCCCATGTGGCTATCTATAGCTGCTCCACTTTCCACTTCCTGTAAAAGTTTTTGTGCAGCTTCTCTTCCAACAGCCTCAGCTGGTTTCCCCTTTTCTCCAAGCGCATCCGCCCCCATAATACTGTTGCTGAAATCTGCGTAGAGCGCAATACCGCTTCCAGGCCCTGGATGAGAGTCTGATTTAGGGTCATAGAACTCGAGCTCTATATCTATTGGTACTCCAAGCCTTTCTAAAACTTCTTTAGCTGCATTAGCCTGTCTTTCAGCAATATGTTTTGGTAGTTTCACGCAGTGCGACTTCCCTCCAATCCTCTTCAGCTCTCCTCTCTCAGTAAGCTCCACGGATTTCAGTCTATGAGTAGGTTTTGCACTAATTTTGATAATGCCTCCACCCCTTGGATAATGCCCCCTCCTAACCACCTCCAAATCCATGCGCATCCCAAACCTCATTGCAAGTGGGATGAACACAAACCTCATATAATCCACAGTTGGGCTCCATGGAACATCAGTACCGCCTCTAAGCTCTATCACAGTATCCCTGTCTAGAAATGGCAATGCCGGGATTAATGCTTGCAATACAAGCGTGACACTACCCGCAGTCCCCACATCAAATACATAGCTTCCTCCCCTAGGCTCGCCAGGCTCAAAAACAAGTTGCATGGAACCCACCTCGGCACCCACAACCCTAGCACTAGAAAGCTTTGCAAGAGCCCTTACAGCTGTTAAATGCTGTGGCTGAAGCCCAGGGTTCCTCCTCCTAGCCCTTATATTCACAATCTTAATAGGCTTGCCAAGCACCGTTGCCAAGCCTATTGCAGTCCTAAGTATCTGCCCACCACCCTCACCAAAACTACCATCAACCACAAGCATGCTTCAAAGCACCTATAACAACTTTTATTTTATGCACTCTATCAAATGTCTTGAAAATGTGGTTTTAGGTGCTTGTGCAAATGGTTATAAGAGGCGTTTACCCAGGCAGGTTTCAGCCCATACACTGGGGCCATGTAAATGTGATTAGATGGGCTTTGGAGAAAGTAGACGAGCTAGTGATAGTTATTGGAACGGCTCAAGAGAGTCACACCATTGCAAACCCATTTACAGCTGGTGAAAGAGTGGTCATGGTTAGAGAGGCGTTGAAAGATGCTAAAGTAGACCTCTCTAGAGTTTACATAATACCTGTGCCCGACATCTTAATGAATGTTGTGTGGGTTAAGTATGTAGCCATGTACGTACCTCCATTTAGATTTGGAGTGGCTAGAAACCCCCTTGTGGTGCGGCTTTTTAAGGAAGCTGGCTACGAAGTTCTCATACCTCCTGCATATAGTAGAGAGGTTTATAGCTCTACAAGGATAAGATCCATGATGATTATAGGGGATGAGAGGTGGAGGGAATTAGTGCCTCCATCAACAACAAAGTTTATAGATGAAATAAAAGGTGTTGAGAGAATTAGGGAGATTGCTGGAAGGGACTAGGTAGCTGAAGTCTATTTAGATGGCTTGGCAAAAACATCGAGAATCCCCTTAAATATGCTCCTCCTCTCAACAATATAGTTAAAGGCTTCGAGAACCCCTTCTATAAAAGCAGCGAGAAACCTCATAACCTCTGCAGGTATCTGGGGAGAGACACACCTAACTCTAACACCATCACCTTCGCCATGTATCACCAAATCCACAAACTCCCACCTAACCTCCTTCAAAAACCTTTCGAGCTGAGAAATCCTAGCACCACTATCCCTAAAGCTATCCCTAAACCTTATAGCCAGGTACTCACCATACCACCTACCAGCCTCTCTCCAAAGCCTCTCAATCTCTTCAAAACTCTTAGAATCAAGCCTAGAAGCCATCGCCACAAGAATCTCCACAGGTATAAGGGTTTGACCAGAGCTCCTATTAGCCTTAAGAACCTCATACACATCAAGAACCTCCCTCAAGCTCACACCCATGGACTCAGCTCTCAACGCCTGTTCAATAACCTCATTCGTAAGTGAATACAGAGTTGAACCCCGCCTCCTAGCAACCAAGCTAAGAGCGTTAACAAGGTCTTCCCTAGCTACAAGAACCTTTCTCTTCTGCTCAGAACTCACAGCACCCACACAAAAACATAGAGCACTACAACAGCTATAAATACTTATTGCCCAACCATATGACGACAAAAACGTGCTTCACACTCAGCATACCTACACCAAGAGCTGGCCTCCACTCACCAAGCTTTGTAGTTATGATAATTAGTTGAAGCTACTGTATATAACAGCGAGATAGCTGTATACAGAGCTATGCAGGGCATTGAAGTCGCTGTAGACAAAACCCTTTTAAAGGTTATCCATGCCAACTACTCTACTTGAATTGGGTGGCTCTAAGCTATGAAACCAAATCTCAAAGCAATAACCTCTATAATAATGGCAATACTATTTGTAGCACCACTGCTAATAACAATGGCAGTACCTGTACAAGCACAACAGTTCACTCCTGCAACAATAGTTTCGGTATCCCCCAGCCCAGCATATCCAGGAGAGCCTGTTACAGTGACAATAGATGTAGCTATGTCTGCAACAGTAACAGTAAAGCTATGCAATGATGCTGCATGCACTGCGACATGGGCCTCAACATGGTTTACACCACCAACAGCAGGACGCTACACAGTTAGCTTAACACTACCAGAATCATTACCAGGAGTACAATATAGTAATAACAGGGATTACTTCTACGTAGTTGTTACAGCAGTTGGAGTTCCACAAAACAGGAGTGTACTCATAGCGCCAAAGGTTAAGGTAACGTCAATACAAACCGCAAATGTTGATCCATTTGGAAGACCAATGAATATAACTGTTAAGTTCCTAGGCTACGTACCAGGAGACACAATAACTAAAGTACAATTTGCGGGACCAATAACAGCTGATTACTCAGTATCCCAATCTGTAGCCAGTGATGGAACAGCAGCTGTGAACATAACATTGTTGTCAGTGACAGGAAAAGGCTTGCCTAGAGGTACGTATAGTGTTGCAGGGCTGGGCACTTTAACCAATCTGTCTGGTGCAAAGAATGGGACGTTGGCAATAGTGCCTCAGGTAATCATAGAGCCTACTGAAGGCAATGGTAGGTGTGATAACAGCTTCTGCGAATTAACAAAAGTTAACATAACTGGTTATGGATTTGATCCAAAGGTTCCAATAACCAAGATAGCTCTATGGAACATTAACTTTACAAAGGTTAACTACACATTTAGCGGCATCAATGTGAACACAGATTCCTATGGCTACTTCAGGGTCTCGAACCTAGCACAATACCTACGCACAAATATGACAGCAGGTCTATACATACCCATAGTCTACGAAGGTATAGCACCACCTTCAACACTTTCAAACACATCAACTATTGGGTTAGGCGTGAAGGGAACTGTCAACATAACCCAAAGTGCTATGACTAACACATTTAAGACGAGGGCCTCTGTTACCGCAACATCCTTTGTCAATGGAACCCTAGGATATGCTGTAGCTACTGCAGCAATGTCATTCACAAAGACAGAGGTTTTAAGGATAAACATCACTGAGAATGGAATGAAATACATGCTGGCAGCAAACATTGAAGG
>Ga0080005_119232_pt1 | contig 94478 bp, 93 predicted proteins | sample JossMetagenome_2_FD_69208 | JGI IMG/M metagenome (GOLD analysis project Ga0080005, IMG submission 69208) | Hot spring sediment microbial communities from Joseph's Coat, Yellowstone National Park, USA - JC3_ASED (SPADES assembly) (version 2) | ecosystem: Environmental > Aquatic > Thermal springs >...
ATTTATCCCTAGATGCCCATTCTCATCAATTCACGTTTGTTCGCTAAATCCATGAGCTTTCCCACCCACCCCCCCATTGGTAGTATTGCTACCTCTAGAGAGAATTCAATAGGCATTGGAGTTAATTGCATGAGTCCCTTAGGAGAGTTGAGCTAACGATTTATCAGGGCACAGCTCTTCATCAGCATAAATGCATAAAACCATAGTTTACAAACCCAACCTCCAATCAACAACTCTGAAACAGCCCCACTAACAGTATTTAATGGTATCTGTGACTTATAGCTCTATTTGCGGGATTATATCTCTACATAGGTTCGCTAGCTTTCGCCTTTTGCAACTGTTTCCAGTTTCACATAGGTTTATAAGGTTGCATTATTAAACATCTTGATGAGATTTCCTGTGAGGGGCGAAGAGCCGTAGAGGGCTCTCCCCAAGGGCAGCAACCAAGGTGTGGGGTCCCCGGGGTGGCCCTGAACGCCCCCAAGGCATATGCAGGCCCAAGGAGCGGTGCGGGGGAATAGAGATGAGGCTATGACTATAAAGCAATATGAATCTATATAGGAGCTGAACCCCTATATTCCATGGTGGTTATAGAGCCCAACACCATAGGGCTCCTATCTGAGTCTTTCTCTATATTACTGCAGTGAAGTCATCTAGAGGTGTGTAGTGGGTTTAGAAATTTAACTTCTATCAGAAAAAGAAGTCAGGTATTTATATATATTCATAGCTTAACTACAAAATACTTTAATCATTGAAATTTCTTTGTTCTTCGATGTTGATATCAATTGTTTTATCTATTCATGCTTATTAAGATTTAAAATGAGTTGAAAAATAAGATGATTTTAGATAAACTCTTTTTTATTGTTGCACTAGTTCTCTCCACTTAATCTCTTTTTCAATGGTTTCAAGGATGTCAGTCTCCTTTACTTTTAGTGAATTGGGTGTTACTATAGATTGCACTTCCTTAAGCTTTTCAACCGTGGTATAGGTATCGTAGGGTACTAGAAGTATTGGTGTGCCAACTTCACGCGCCTTGATTAAAACACCTATATCTGGATATAGACCTCCGGTGAGTATCACAACACTTGGTCTTGTTTCTAGTGCTGTCATTATTAAATCTGTTCTGTCCCCTCCAGTAACTATAGCTGCATTAACAGCTCTTCTAAACCATCTTAAAGCTGCTGCAGGAGCCATTGCACCGACAACTATGTCTTCTACAATGTTGTTAAGCTTGTCTTTATTTTCTAATACTTCTGCATTCAGGGCTTCAACTACATCATTGACTGTGGGTGCTAGTAGTCTCACTCTTTCCCTAATAACGCCATATACTTTAAGTCCTAGTTTCTCTATTTCTGGCACTATGATATCCTCTACTCTCTCACTATAGTAAATAGGTACATTGTTTACTATTACACCATCTATTTTAGCTCCATAATGCTCAAAGTAGCAGTTATGTAATATAATTCTGTCTATCATTTCATCAATAACATCTCTATCTTTAGCATTCAATATAAATACCGTCTTAGCATTGAACATCTTAGCTAGCTGAGGTGCTGGCAGACCTATAGATGTCATTACCTCTAGATTTGGGTAACTCTCAACTAAAACAATATCTCTCCCACTAGCTATTCTATTGTAAGCCTCCTCAACCTGCTTCTTCAACAAATCCACACTATTCTTGAACTCTAAAATGTTCCTAGTGATTGTAATGGGATTCATATCCTCAAGTTTATCCTCTAAATTTAGAGCCTGCTTTATAGCAAGAACATCTGGATCTACGTAAACCATTGAGGGAAGTCTATATCTAGCTTTTGAAATAGGTTTGAAGTAACCTACCTTCATTCCTTCATTTAAGAACTTCTTTAGCAATCCATAAATTAAAACTGTTTTTCCTTTCTCACCAACTATAAATATTGTTTTTACCATTTTCATACACCTACCCATTTATTCAACAACTATTTTGACATCAACTGCTGCGGCTCCTACACCCTCTTCGTATACAAATAGCGGATTTATATCCATTTCTGCTATCTGTGGAATATCTGTAACTAACTTGCTTACCCTCAAAAGAACATTGATTATGGAATTTATGTCTGCAGGAGGCTCCCCTCTGAATCCTCTTAGTAACATGTAGGCCTTTGTCTCAGCCACCATTTCTCTTGCTTCATATAGTGTAAGAGGTGTAAGTCTGAATGAAACATCCTTAAATAGCTCTGTATAAATTCCTCCAAGCCCAAACATTATTATATGCCCAAACGTCGTATCCTTAGTTGCACCAACTATCACCTCTCTTCCCTTAGGAACCATTTTCTGGACAACAATGCCATAAACTGAAGCTGTTGGAGCATATCTCCTTACGTTTGATATTATTGTTCTAAATGCTTCAGCTACTTCCTCATCAGATTTCAGATTCATAATTACTCCCCCAACATCAGATTTGTGGGTTATATCTGGAGAAGCTATTTTAAGCACAACTGGGTATCCAAACCTCCTCGCAATTTCTATAGCTTCATCTTCGTTTATGGCTAGTTTTGTTGGTGCTACTGAAATTCCATAGCTCTTCACAACTTCCTTAGCCTCATGTTCTAACAATACCTTTCTACCTTGCTTTCTAGCTTCCTCAATAATCTCCAAAACTCTTTCTTTATCCACATCAAAGATCTCCATGTGCTCCGCAACTTTTGTTACATATTCTCTAAACTCTCTGTAGCTGGTAAGTCCAAGCATAGCAACAATGGCTCTTTCAGGCATTTCATATACTGGTATGTTGTTTTCTATCAACATTTTTGTGGCTTTCTCCACCTTCTCTCCCCCTATAAATATAGCTAGAAGAGGTTTTGATGAATACTCCCTGCTCAGCTGTATTATGACCTTAGCTGTTTCTTCAGGTTCTGTCACAGCTTGTGGTGTTAATATGACTAAAAGTCCATCAACGTTTTGATCTCTGAGCAGTGCTTCAATAGCTGTTCTATACCTATCAGCTTTTGCATCACCTATAACATCAACAGGATTATATATGCTTGCTACAGGAGGTAGAGCACTCCTAAGGTAATCTATTGTCTGCTTCGATAGCTCTGCAAGCCTAAGCCCTTTTGATACAAGCAGATCTGATGCTATAACCCCTCCACCACCAGCATTAGTTACTACACCAATTCTATTTCCCATGGGTATAGGCTGCGAATTAAATGCTATGGCCATGTCAAACAACTCTGAAAGTGTTGTCACCTGAATAATCCCAGCCTTTCTTAATGCTGCTTTGAGTGCCATAACCCCTCCAGCCATAGCACCTGTGTGACTCAGAGCTGCCTTAGCCCCAGCCTCTGTAACACCACCTTTAAGCAGTATTACAGGCTTCTTTCTCGTTACAGTAGAGCCTATCTCCACAAATCTTCTTCCATCAACTATGGATTCTAGATATAACAATATCACTTTTGTCTCAGGGTCTTCTCCCAGATGTGCCAAGAAATCTACTTCATTGAGATCTGCTTTGTTACCTAAGCTAACAATTTTTGAAAACCCTATCCCTACCTTAGGAGCCCAGTCCAGAATTGCTGAAAGAAGTGCTCCACTTTGTGAAACAAATGCTATACCCCCTCTAGTTCTCGGCATTAAGGCAAAGGTAGCATTTAACGGTGTATGCAAATCCATTATACCCAAACAGTTTGGACCCACAACTCTAATTCCATACTTTTTCGCAATTTCAATAAGCTTCTTCTCTCTTTCAATACCCTCGCCACCAACCTCCTTAAATCCAGCACTTATTACAACAGCATACTTAACACCCTTCTTTCCACACTCCTCCATGACATCCAAAACAGCTTGCGCTGGAACAACCACTATAGCAAGGTCTATGTCTTCAGGAACATCTGAAACAGTTTTATATACATTAAGCCCCAGTATCTTATCAGCATTTGGATTTATTGGATACACCTTACCCTTATAACCACCCTCAACAATATTCTTCAGTATGGCGTGACCCACTTTCCCAGGCTCTCTAGATGCTCCTATGACTGCAACACTTCTTGGCTTAAACAAATACTTCATATTGTCTTCCTTTATCTGCATAACATCTCCTATACAAAGACATGAGCTAGATAATTAAAATCCTTAACGGTATAAATAAGTGTATTGTAAGCTATATTCCTATTTTAAGTTAGAAATAACATTATTAAATGCTTTACAAACTTTTTCATACCTAACACTAGCTGGATAAAAATATGAAGATTAGCAATAAAAGCAAGCATAAATTGCCTAGCTCTGAGTTTACCTTGAGTAACAATTGATAGTAATACAATATAGTTGAAATAGTATTTTACTCAATAGGAAAAATAATGTTGATGTATTCGCTGTGAATAATTATCATTAGTGAAGGTAGTATTAACTTATCTATACATAGCAATTATTCTTCATAACACTTTTAATGCCTGCCTAAAAACATTTATTGTGGTAAATAGCTATGAAGCTAGTTTTCATAGGACCTCCGGGTATTGGAAAGGGTACGTATGCTAAAATGCTGAACCAGAGATATGGAATTCCACATATTTCAACAGGCGATATATTTCGTGAGGAGATAGCTAAGGGCACAGAACTTGGGTTAAAAGTTAAGCAGTACGTTGAGAAAGGGCTTCTGGTACCAGATGAGGTTGTTATTGAGGTTGTGAAGAAAGCTTTGCAGAGCCCTATGTGTAGCAAGGGGTTTATACTAGATGGCTTTCCAAGAACATTGAGACAAGCAGAGGAATTGGATAAAATAGTTAAGATAGATGTAGCATTTCTCTTTGAGGCTCCTGTTGAGGTAATTGTAGAGAGGGTATCCGGAAGACTAGTGTGCCCTAAGTGTGGTGCCATATATAACATTTCATGGAAACCTCCAAAAACCCCTGGAATATGTGATGTGTGTGGCACGCCTTTGATTAGGAGAAAGGATGATGAACCTGAGGTTGTTAGGGAGAGGTACAAGATATATAAGCAAACTTTTGCTCCTGTAATAGAGTATTATAGGGGAAAGGGGGTTCTCATAGAAATTGATGCCGCACGCGATGCTACACTAGTTGTTGCTGACGTGGAGCGTATACTAATTGAAAAAGGTCTTATTGTAAATACATAGTTATAATATTACTATAAGTTTTTAAATTTTACTCTAACACTAGCTACTCCTGGTGAACATCATGAAAGTTTTGCATGAGTTTGTTCCTACAAGAAAGTTCTTGAAAATGGCTGAGGAAACCAAGGACCTTGTTGATGGCTGGAATATAACTGATAGTGCAGCTGGAGTTCCTGCACCAAGTGGTACTGCAGTTGGCTGTGTCCTGAAGACGAGGTATCCTGATAAGATAGTAATACCGATATTTATATTGAATTACAAGGGCCCTGTAGAAGTAGGGGCTTTAGCGCTAGCAGCTGATGCTGTGGGTCTGGATGGCATAGTTATGACTATGGGTGATGAGCCAGTATATGGAGAGCCCTTGGGACCGAAATACTGGGGCAAAACAGAGAGTGCTAGGGATTTCCTGAGAGAGAAGGTTAAGATAAAGGCTTTGAAACTTGGATGTCTCTTATCACCAAGGCCCGTAAGGGAGAGGTATGGTGAAAAAACAAAAGCAGGGTTTACTGCGCAAGATATGATTGAAAGGGTGAAGAGCGGATGGGACTTTGCATTCTTTGCAAGGCTTACACCAGAAACATTGCCAGTACTTGAAGAGGTGTCTAAGGAGATAAAAAAGGTGGGTAAGCCGCTATACACATACTTCCTTATTGAGACACCCCGCAATAAGGAGATACTGAAGAAGATTGGTTGGAGCCCTACAACAACGATTGATAAAGCTGTTGAATTTGCTGAAAAGCTTGAGAATCTTGTCGATGGAATTATAGCAACATGTGCTGGAGATTATCAAGGAGATTTAGAGCTCTTAAAAGCATTGCAGAGGATCAGGAAAAAGTAGGGTGGGAGTAGTGTCTGAACAGAGATTTAAACCTGTATTCATATTCATTGACACTGATAAACATGCTAGCCCATTTGATATCCTTATGACAATAGACCTTGTACCTGATGTCATGGTACTCAAATATGAGAATGTAACTCCTGAAGATGTTGAGAAAATAGTTTACGATGCTCTCTTTCCCAGAGGTCCAAAGGGAGTAAAATTTACTAAGATTTTTGTTAACGGAAGTAATTTAGAGGTTGTAAACGCTGTTGTCGAAAAAATAAAGAAATGCATGTTTCCTCCATTCGAACTTGCAGTAATAGTTGATCCAAGGGGCTCTTACACAACTGCTAGCGCAGCTGTAGTAAAAACATTAGAGGTGACGCAGAAACTGGGTTTAGGTGTTATTGAGGGCAAAAATGTTACAGTACTAGCTGGCACAGGTCCTGTAGGGATTGCAGCTACATGGCTTTATGCTGCTGAGAAAGCAGCGAAAGTTGTTGTAACATCAAGAGATTTTGCCAAGGCTCAGAAAATAGCCTCTAAAATAAATGATGAGCTGAAGACAGATGTTGTAAAGCCTTTTCAGGCCAGAGCCTCAGAGGAAGTAGGTAAGGCTATAGAGGATGCAGATATAGTGCTTGCAACAGGTGCTCCAGGAGTGCAGCTCCTCCCATTAAACACCTTAAAAACATATGGAAAAAGAGTGAAGGTAGTTGCAGACTGTAATGCGGTTCCACCCTATGGCATAGAGGGGCTTGACCCGAAGTTGGATGGAAAGGAGGTTATGCCTGGAGTATATGGCGTTGGTGCACTAGCTATAGGTACGCTTAAAAATAAAATAGAGGCTGAGTTAATTAAGAAGGCATTACAAGAGCGGAAGGGAATATTTGATTTTAGAGCTGCTTATGAAATAGGTAAAGCAATGCTTTCTACAACTAAATAACAAAAATTTTTACACAACATTTTTGGATCATTTCTTGCTCTTTAAGCAAGATTTGTTCTGAACCATGACGAGATATACATATTCTGCATCCACTCATTGAGATGTGTTAACAGCAACATTTATAAGTAAGGATTTCATTAAGCAGAGGCTTGGTGAAGTACATGGTTAGTGATATACAGAAACATTGGGGAAAAGTTATTGTTACTGGTGGTGCAGGGTTTATTGGAAGTCATGTTGTTGACCACATTGTTGCACTATCCCTAGCTAGTGAAGTCGTGGTTATAGATAATTTTAGTAGCGGTTCTATTAAAAACATCGAGCATCATATTGGTAAAAGCTACTTCAGGCTGGTTAAGGCTGATTTAAAGCATTTTGATTTATCATGGGTTGAGCTATTTAAGGATGCAGACGTGGTATTACATTTTGCAGCAAACCCTGAGGTTAGAATTTCTTCTGTAGAACCAAGAATCCATTTTGATGAAAATGTTGTTGCAACGTTTAATGTATTGGAGGCTTCGAGGAAAGGTGATGTGAAGCTACATTTCTTTGCCAGCTCCTCTACAGTTTATGGTGATGCAGAAAAGATACCTACTCCCGAAGACCACCCCTTAAAGCCTATATCAGTTTATGGAGCTTCTAAGGCAGCTTGTGAACTCCTCTACTATACTTATTCAAAGCTCTACGGATTTAATACAGCTGTTGGTAGATATGCAAATATAATTGGATATAGATCTGGTCATGGAGTTATAATTGATTTTATAAATAAGCTCAAACTTAGCCCGCAAGTACTTGAAATTCTTGGTGATGGAATGCAGAGAAAGAGCTACTTACATGTTTCAGACGCTGTAGAAGCTACCATAGCTACTCTACGCTATGTTGAAAAAGTGAGGAACTTTCACGTGTTTAACATTGGTAATGAGGATTGGGTGACCGTGAAAGAAATTGCTGATATTGTTGTAGAGGAAATGGGTTTAAAGAATGTGCAATACAGGTATGTAATGACTATGCCTGATGGGCGTGGATGGCCTGGTGATGTAAAGCTTATGCTTCTTGACATATCCAAAATTAAAAGCGTTATAGGATGGAAACCAAAACTCTCCTCTAGAGAAGCTGTTAGGAAAGCTTCTAGAGAGGCGCTGGGAAAAGAGGTTTTTAGCTGGGTAAAAGCATAGCTTTTAGCATTGCTAGATAGACCTTGGCTACAGCCTCTACTTCACTCATCAAAACATATTCGTTAACTATATGAGCATTTTCATCGGGTCCAGGGCCATAAGCTATTGCCTCTACACCTTGTTCTCTATAGTAGTGGAGATCAAGCCCCCCTAAACACACTACGAGCCTTGGTTCAAAGCCCAAAACCTCTCTTACAGCTTTGCTAAGAATCTTCACTACTGTTGAGTCTGGGCTTGTGAGTGCTGGTGGTGATCTGCTTGTTATGGATAGCCTCACCTTGACCTCAGGGTAATTTAAGGAAACTTTGTTTACAAGCATTTCAATCTCCTTCTCAACATCATCAATCTTCTCCTCTGGTATAACCCTTCTATCAAATGAGAAGGCGTAGTAACCTGGAACTATATTAGTCTTTGTAGAGCCTCTAACCTCACCCCCAACATTTATTGTTGGCCTAGCCCCCTCTACATCTCCATAGTCATAACCACTCTTTCTACTGCTCAGCACCCTTCTATACTCATTAACAAATTCTAATGCTATTTTCGCCATGTACTCAAAAGCATTTACACCTCTCCAAGGTGTTGAGCCATGTGCTTGCTTTCCAAACACCTCTACAAATCCCCAAACAGCTCCCTTATGCCCAATCCACATCGACTTTAAACCACTGGGCTCTGCAATTATTGCGTAATCAGGTTTTGATATGTGCTTTACGAGGTAGCCAGTACCACTCTCCCCACCTATCTCTTCATCTGGTACGAGTGCTATTTCCACTGTTCCCCCAAACTCTCTGTATTTGGATAGAAATGACTTTACAGCAATCATTGACGCTGCTATGCCTCCCTTCATATCAACAGATCCCCTTCCATATAATCTATCCCCTGAAACCCTGGGTAAAAATGGGTCTGAGGACCAACCACTACCAGGGGGTACAACATCATAGTGTCCATTAAACTGTACAACAGGTTTGCCTGAGCCGGCTCTACCTAAGATTATGTATCTTGGATGCTGTGCACATTCTCTACACACAGCCTCAACAATACTTCTTGGCACCTCTACAACCTCTACTTCCATACCAATATCCTTTAACGCGCTAGCTACATATCTTGAGAATTTATCAAAGTTTTCGCCAGGCGGATTAACTGTGGGTATAGAGATCATGTTTGAAAGCACTTCTAGACCCCACTCCAAATCACTTCTAGGTATTCCCATCCCAAAACACCAATCAAAACTGTTTGAAATAACGAGATAAAAATGCTTATGAGTCAGCGGGATTCGTACCAATCATCAATCATAAAAGGATGCGCTTCTTCATCCCAATAGCTTAAATCTGTATACATCTAATCACTAAAGTTAAAATAATTTATTGCGGTGCAGAATCTTGAGAGCTCATTATGGACGAAAGATATGGGGGGTAATTGCACTCATTATAGCTTCTGTGATCTGGGGATCTACTTTTCCCATTATAAAAGTTGTTATGAACTATGTAAATAGCTTTAGATATGTGTGGGTTAGGAACCTTTTAGCTGTTTTGTCCATGTTGCCATACATTGTTTACAGGATCCGAAGAGGATTATTATCTAGGCACTCAGCTATTGGAGGAATACTAATAGGCTCTGCATATACCCTTGCTCTTTGGCTCCAAGGACTCGGCACTTTTTACACTACTGCCTCTAATTCAGCATTTATAACAAATCTCTACTTCATATATCTACATGTTTACGAAGTATTAAAAGGTAAGAAGTATGATTATAGGCTTGTTGCATCGGTTTTAACGGCTTTAACAGGACTCTACATAATGACGAAAGCAAGAGGATTTGGATTTGGAGAAACCCTCATTCTCATAGGCTCTTTTCTATGGGCTTTGCAAGTGCTTCTAGTTGATAAATACTCTAATACAAACCCTCTTGACACAACATTCTTCATGCTTCTACCCTCACTCACATTATCAATACCAGACATGTTTTTCCTTGAATCTTTCTCCATAAGCAAAATAACCTTAGTTTTGCCCCACCTACTCTACTTATCGCTTGTAGCATCAGTTATTGCTTATGCCCTTCAGCTATACGGACAAAGATACGTAGTTGCATCTACAGCTTCAACCATATGCTTAATAGAGCCAACCTCCGCCCCCATCTTCGCCATGTTTTTAATCAATGAGAAGATAGATTTTGCTCAAATAACTGGATTCATACTAATCATATTAGCTCTGTACCTCTCCATAACCTCTAAATATAGCTACAAACAATCCCAAATATAAGACACACAATAGAGAATTTCATTAATTATATACCAACCACCTATAGCTAAAAATCTACAGAATTGAACATATTAACCATATTTCTGTTTGACACTCATTCAAATCACTTCACATTTATTCATAGTTACATCAAGGATTTTACCTGCAGGGCTTTAATATCCTAGTAATGCCATGAACTGTTGTCAATAGCTTTTGGCTGCTGTTTTATGTTTTTACGGTTTCTGTTCTTTTAACTCTCTAAATAGAGATATAGAGCTACTCACCAGTATAAGGCCTATGGCTAGCGAGGCTAATGCCTGAATATATCTGTCTGCATAGAGAGCGTAAAGGGCTGTGAAAAGAAAAGCTAGTCCTGATACTAGTAAAACAATTACATATATTGTGCTGAAGCTTTTCAAATTCGTGCACACCATGTACATTAACAGGCTTTATAGTTAAGGTTTTTATTTTTATGCAAATCTCAGATTTCAAATAACGTTATAAATCCTTGAGAAAGACTGCAACCAGCACTATTATGTAAGGAGTCAACTCTATAGATATTTTCAGAGATGCTGTGACTCTTTTTCTTATAAATAACGCTAATATCCATATTAAGAATGCTAATATTCCATATAGACTAAGAATATTTATTGTAAGTAAAATGGATATCAATCCTATGATGTGGCCCATGACAAGCATAATTTTTGCTAATGCTTCAGGTTTTATAAACATCCATTTGCTGAGAGTCTCTATAGCAAGCGAAGGTTCTATAATGGATGATAGTAAGAGAAGAAATATCGTTGTAAATAATAGTTCTGAAACCCATTTACTCATTCCGATGAAGAGCACTCTAGAGCTTACTACCACAATGACTAGAGGTGTTAGCAAGGCTAGCACAATTGGCGCTAAATCAAATAGTAAATGATATGCTATACTCCTACCTGTCTTTATCATCTTTATTATGTCTAGAACTCTAGATAAGGGTATAGCCAGCAACGCCATTGCTAGGCCTATAACGTTTTGCAGAACAATGGAGATTATGGCCACAGCTAAAGATGCTATGGGTACAGTTTCACTTCTAGCTATGTAGTCAAAGATTATGGATATTGAGATTACTATAGCGAAAGCAATAGTAATAAGATTAAACACTCTTGTTCACCTCAAAGCCTTCTTCAGAAAACTCTATGCCTATCAATGATCCTCCCAACACCTCTTCAACACTGTTCAAGAGTTTTGAAATACTTTCCTTGCTCAAATACTCTTCATATCTAAACATAGGCATTGCTATTAGCAATTTCTCAAATACTTCTCCAAGTGTAGCAACATCATCTGGGTTTTCGAGAGCTAGTATGAGAGGGCTTGTAATAAGCACGACTAAGTCGTAGCTTAACACACTTCTTCCAATATAGTTAATCACATTGGTGAAAATACTTGCTGTAGATTGACAGCCACCGCCAGCATCCAAAACAGAGAATATCCTATATAGGGCAGTTTCATGTCCTTTCCCTTGATAAGGCATAACCTTTGGCATGAGTTCGCTACATATAGCTACATCTACAACTAAGCCACTTCTAAGCATAGTGGTTAATAATGATGCTGCAAATCTCAACTGTACATGTGCTAATGTGTTTGGTATAGAGCCTATGGCCCAAGCCCAGGGTCTGATATCTATAAGTAGCAGCACTCTTGCTCTAGACTCTCCATAATCATCTCTAACCATGAGTCTTCCTGTTTTTGCATAAGCACTCCACACAATCTTCTTAATACTATCTCCAGGCTGATACTCCCTTATCTCAGCAATATCGTATAGCCCACCAACAGCTTTTCCCATTGTGTTCATACCTATAATCTTTTGCAGTGTCTTAACACCAATACTTGTTCTTGATACTAGAGGGAGTGCTACAATATATCCTCTAGCAGTATAATAAAGCTCTTCAGTGAAGTACCCAAGAAAGTCACTTGCAACCATAATTACTCTATCAAATTGATGCACACCAGGAGCTTCTACAATAGCTTTGTAATCTATGGTCACAGAGGTTTGATTAGGTATGGAGATTATGGTCAGGGGTTTAACTCTTGCCTTTACATATTTTGGCAGTATATCCATTACAAGAGCCCTGGGCACAGCATCCAATCCCCTATTATCAATGGTTATAGAGACCCCTATATCCTCTAATTCGCTTACCACATTCCTCTCAATCTTCCTCTCAATAGAGATTTTTTCAACGGCTTTTCTTACTCTACCAAAGGACTTGTACTCCTTGTAAAAAATCAGTAGAAGGGCTAAACCAAGTGAGTAGAGAAGTAGATTTTCCATGGCGAATCCATAGATAATTGCAATTATTGATAGGGCAAAGCTTATTATTCCGTGGAGTGTTATCTTCAAGGAGGTTCAACCTTCTCTAAAATGTCGTTGATTACATCATATGGTGTTATGTTTGAAACCTTTGCCTCTCCTTTCATAATGATTCTATGAGAAAGCGCTGCATATGTCACATATTTTACATCATCTGGTGTTACATAGTCCCTTCCTCTAATGAGTGCTATAGCCTTTGAAAGGAGGTAGAGTGCTATAGCCCCCCTTGGAGAGGCGCCGAACCTCACATAACGATGGCTTCTCGTAGCCTCAACTATAGCTGCTATGTACTTCAAAATATTTTGCTCTACATACACACTCTTTGTGAGCATTATCATGCTTAACACATCTTCTCTTGTTAAAACAGGTTTCATATCATCTAATGTAGAGATCTTTTCATAGCTGCTTATGATATCGACAGTTTCGCTCAGCGTTGGATACCCTATTTCAACCTTAGCTAAGAATCTATCTACTTGGGCTTCAGAGAGTGGAAAGGTGCCCTCAATTTCAATAGGATTCATGGTAGCTATTACAAGGAATGGTTTTGGCAATGGGTTAGAAATTCCCTCTATAGTGACTTGCCTCTCTTGCATAGCCTCTAAGAGAGCTGCTTGCGTTTTTGGAGGGGCTCTGTTGATCTCATCAACAAAAAGTATGTTTGTAAATATAGGCCCCTTCTTAAAGATAAACCTAGATTCCTTTGCATCGAATATCATAAACCCTATTATATCTGATGGAAGCATATCTGGAGTTGCCTGAATTCTTTTGAAGTCTAAACCAAGCGATATTGCAATGCTCTTTGCTATAAGTGTCTTAGCTACTCCTGGCACCCCCTCGAGAAGCACATGACCTTCTGAAAACAGTGTTGCAAGTATTAACTCAAGCTCCTTCCTCTTACCAATTACCTTTCTCTGAACATTCTCAATAACTTTCTCAATTATTGTGCTATAGAACTTTATATTTGTTTCTCCTTCTCCACCCCACTTTTTAACTTCCCCCATGTGCTTACACCTATTAAAATCCTTCTCCGAACATCTTCAGCAACATTTTTAGTGATACGTTGTTGTTCTAAATATCTTTTTGGATTTTCCTGAATACCGAACTTTATAAGCATGTACACCATTAAGACAGCCACCACCCCCAAAGCAAATTCGAGAGAACTTATAGCACCCCTTTCAACAATTATCCACCGAAGAATCTGGGTCAGGCCATTTAGGAGTTCATCGATAAACTGTGCAATTGCTTGAGCATAGACAGGTGTGTATATTCTTGACCCTTCATATATCAGCAAACCTCTATTACCAATTACAAGTTCTGCAAGTTCCGTATTGTTTTTAGCAAAGGTGGGTTGCGATAAAATTTCGTTTATAACTATGCTAGAATCCCCCACAACAATAGCGTAACCTCTACCCAAGCTCACATTATATGCTATAGGCTTTGACATGCAGAAGCATAGAGGTTTTGCTTTACTATTTACTGCCATAAGCTCTTTTGCAACATCTATGATTATGTCAATAGTCTTATTACCCAGAAAACACCTTGCAAGAAACACACCATGAAAATCATTACCATATTCTATTCCTAGCCTCTTAAGCATGTCGGTACTGAAATTCAATTCATCACCAATCAATGCTACACCCCCTCTATCAATCCACTCAATCAAGTAATCAACATCTTTAACAATGCTATCTGGACCCAGTAGCATGAGTATATAGTCTTGTGGATCAAAGTTTCTTAGCTCTTGCAAGCTATATACTATGCCTACTCTTCTCTTACCAAGTTCACTATAATAAAATATTGTTATTCCTCCTGAACCATAGTTGAATACCGATGGGGGATCTCGTTCTACAACATATGCTATTGGCGCTCTTGTCTGTGAGAATATCAATATGATGAGGAGGAGAAGTGAAATTATTAACAACTTATTCTTCAGCTTTTCTCACCTCCTGCAAAGCTTCATCTACATCCAATCTCTGCTTATCCCCATAAACAACATCTTCGTAAACCTCTGCAAATTTTCTAAATAAACCAAGTTTAAGTGAAATTTCTCTAGGTGTGCATGTGGAGCACCCAAATCTTTTTCTCAACATAGTAAAGTATTTTCTCAAAACACTCTTCACACCCCTGTAAACATAGTTAACGCGAGGAAAATTCTCATGAAATTCCCTTCTTCCCAACACTATAGAGGTAGTTCCATGCACTCCATAACCACTTTTAAAATATAGAAGCACTATGATTGCAATGAGTAGAAGTACTAATGTTATGAGGAGCACCTCAATCAATTCGCTTGATATCCGATGATAGTCCATGGATGGTGAAATATAGTTTGCAGCCCTTTGCAATTCTATAGAAATATTAGTAACAGCTGATACGTTTTGTTGCAACCCCGAAAGATTTCTGAAAAGAGTAGGAGGAATTGGAACATACCTTATACTCATACCACTCACTGAAAACCATATTTTAGCTTCTAACAGGAACCTATCTACAGAGACACAGCTATGGTTTGCCTAACTTAAATACTGTGATGAGTGATATCCGGGTCTGAACTTATGATGAACGGTGCAAACGCTGAGCTTATGAACTTTAGTGCATCCCTGGAAGGGTTTCCCCGAGGCGATTACTTGTAATTAGCTGTAGTTAGTTGTGAATCTTGCCCCGGGGTTCCCGGGCTCTGTTCGGCTCTTCACAGCATCATTGCCCGGGCTATCAGGGCTTCACATAACCCTTGAGCCCCTCATCTGCTTCAGCCCCTCGCCCACATCTTGGGGGCAACTCCATGTGGTTGCCAAACCCTCATCAATGCGGGTTCACAGGGGTTTTGAAAGCACTAGGTGTTTATCATGGTTATAAGCTTTAGAGGTTTGTGAAAATGTTGCACAGCTAGACCAATGCATTTACAGCTATTCACAAGTATATACAGCTGATGCAGACCCAGCCACGGCTGACGGCTCCTCGCTATAAATGGCGAGGTTCTGCACACATGGGATCTCCCTCATCTATCAGAAGCCCACACAGATGCGGCATCACTGTTTCAGACCCTGCCGCTAGCCCCGGGGAGGTGCAGGCTCATAGCCTGCTAAACTCGTCTACACCCAACATCAATATTTTTACCTGTAGGCAAAAGTCCATAAGCCTTTTGCGGCTGTTTTGGTTTTCATATAGTTATAAGGTTTGTTGATCCCTCCACTATTTGGGAGATGCCTCGAGATGCGGGTATATCGCGAAGACCCAAGAGAGGTGGGTTTGAGGAGGAGCCAGGATGCGGGGGTTACCCCACAGCAGTGACCCAGAGAAAAAGTGGGGGGCTGTGGGTAGGGGTCACCCCGAGTGGGTGGAGCCCAGTGATATGGATCCCGATGAAAGGGGTTCTGAGGGCTGTGAAGCCAAGGGGAGAGGGCTTGATACCAAACAACATCAAGCCCGATGAAACCAGAACCCCTTCCTACTCGCTGATATTCTTGATAAAAACCTCTTCATCCTGAAGGGCGAAGCCTCAAACAAGAGGTGAAACCTGTTTTCTCATTCGAGGGTTTAACCTTTAATTCGTATAGTAAGCGGTATAGCAATTCATATACTATAGGAGATATCTTATTGTTGATGAAAACTTTTATGTGAGAGAAGAAAAAGTTTTTGCAGATTTGTTGTACTTAATACACAACATTATATATGGTGGTGATTGGAAAGTGTTTGGTATTGGTGAGGATAATTTAGAGATGCTTTTAAAGGGTTTTGATGAGGGTTCTATGGTTCTCATCTTAGGGCATCCTGGTGCTGGCAAGACAACCTTTGCTGCTAAGATTCTCTATAGAAACTGTAGGAGTGGTGGGGTAAAGTGTGTCTATGTGAGTCTAGCTGAAGATAGAGACAAGTTTCTTAGGTATATGGGTAGGTTTGGAATAGATCTAGACACTCTTGAGAGGAAAGGGATATTTGAATTCATTCACATGCCGACATTTGCTGGAAAAGATCTTGTAGAGTCTGTTACAAGTGTTCTTAGTGCAAAGATTGTTTCAGAAGGTTTTAGAGTTGCTGTAGTTGACTCTGTAACTCCCTTGCTCAATGCCTTAACAACTGATGAGGCGAGATCCTATCTTCATGCCACTCTCTATAATCTTGTCCGTAGCTCCCAAGGACTTTTGATTTTAGTTGCTGATCTGCCCTACGGTAAGGAGACTGTGGATCTAAGGGGTTTAGAGTTCATAGCTGATGCTGTATTTGTATTTAAGACAAGAGTTGAAAGAGGTTTGATAACAAGGTTTATGGAGGTGAGGAAGTTTAGAGGTAGGAGAATCCCAATAGTTGAAATACCGTTCACCATAGCTGAGGATGAGGGGGTAAAAATTATTTTACCCCCGCCACTCGAAGAAATACCTGTACTTACTGAAAAGCCTGCCATGAAATCCCCATGTTCAGAACTTCTGTGGGGTCCTATGCCACGTGGCACATATATAGGTGTTGTAGGGAAGGATGCTCCAGTATTCTATACGACATTCAAAGTGCTTTTGGATCTCGCACTCAAAAGCAATGCTTATCTTGCCTTACTAAGCTTTAGAATGCCTAGTTCAGAAATGAAAAGGCTTGTACATCACATTGCCCAGAGCCTTGGTCAAGACATTAAGAGCGTTGAAGAACTTATAAAATTTGAGCAGGGTGTCAATCCCTCTATATACTCTTGTTACGAGGTTATGGGAATCCTTAGACAGGTTATAGACAGAGACCCTGACATTCTACTGCTTCACGGTACTGAAATGCTTTACCTATATCATCCATCGAGATATATTGATAGAGGACTTAGAGACTTGGCGCTTTATGCAAGGCGAAAAGGGACTTCGATAGTAGAATTTGTTTCGGGTCTCTTTTCAAAAAAGCAACTAGCTAGGTATAGTATGATCCACCTCATTAACTTGGATGAGCATAGCAAAGTAGTTCATACAGTATACAGGCACGTTCCTATAATTGTAAATGGTAAGATTGTAGGTGCAGAGCCTAGGAGAATTTATGAGGAAGAGCTGCTTAAATGCATTAAGCAAATGTGAGCCGCTTTCTAGCCAAAGAGCATGATCTTTAACTGCAAATTCATGAATATCCTAAGCAACACTGTGTTAATAGACGAGGAATTATTCAATAAGTGCTGTGGAAGGGTTTTTATCATCAAAAACGCTATATATATATTCATGAGTAATGGTAACATTTCTAAACATATTGATATAAATATGATTCAAGAACTTTAAAATCTATGAATTTTGTGCCCAAAGTTAAGCTTTTATTGCAGAGACTGCAATGCTGTGCAATATGATTACTCTAGATGCATTTATAGTGTTAGCATCTCTCACCATTTTAATAGCTCTTCTTATCTGGAATAAGATAGAGAGGCATTGGATTGGGTTAGCTATAGCAGTTGTTTTAGTGGTTACAGGTGTTGTATCGCCTTCTGAGGCAATAAAATATGTTAATTGGGATGTTCTGGGACTTATACTAGGCGTAGGCATATTCACGGTATATCTAGAGAGAAGTGGTCTTGCAACACTTGCAGCTAGGTACATATTGAAGCATTCTAAAGGCTCTCCTTACACAACAGTGTTCCTGCTATCGTTACTAGCAGGCTTAGTGAGCATTTTTATGGAGAATGTGTCGGTAGTGCTATTATTTTACCCTGTTGTCTTCACTATTTCTAGATCCATTGAGATAGATCCTAGAACACCAATGATTCTCATGGCGCTTTCAGCTAATATCGCTGGGTCTGCAACAATGATTGGAGATCCACCAGCATTAATTACAGCTGGTGCTTTCAATCTTTCATTTACTGATTTCATATTTTATAAGGGTAAGCCATCAATGTTTTTCTTCACTCTTGTATCAATGATTGTCGCTATAGCTTTATCAGCATACCTGTCAGTCAAAAGAAATGCGAGAATCATGAGCTCTAGAGGTGTAGACCATGCTGTGCTTGGATATGATTCTCAAGGGTCATTGGATGAGATTTTTGTGTGGGAAGCTGCATTCTTTCTATCTATAAAGATCATTCTTTTAAGCCTTAGAAATATTTTAAGTATACCACTAAGTTTCTCAGCATTCATAGCTGTTTCCGGAATAACAATTGCCAGGCTTATCCATAGAGATAGGGGTAGCGTTAAGGAGGCATTTAGACATGGATTTGAATGGAGGCTTCTAATTTTCTTAGCATCATTATTTATACTATCTGGCGCTTTTGAAAAACATGGCATTGCAAAAATACTTGCAGAATACCTTGTGAAAGAATTCAGCTACAATATATTCGGCTTAACATCAGTTATAATGTGGTTGTGCGTCGCCTTATCTTCTGTAATAGACAATGTGCCAATAACTCTAACAATGATACCAATAGTCAAAACAATGTCATCTATAACATCTCATGACCCTGTCATCCTTATGTGGGCAGCATTGATAGGCATAACACTAGGTGGGAACTTCACATATATAGGTGCATCAGCAAACGTAACGGCTGTTAGAATGCTAGAGAAGAATGGTTATAAAATTGGGTTCTTGGACTTCATGAAAGTAAGTATCATATACAATGCAACATCTGTTTTACTAGCATGGCTCCTGTACTCATTAATCTATATAGTTGCATAGATAATGGCTCTACGCATAGGTTTCTAGCTTAATAGGAAATACTATAGTGTGTTTCACAATTACCTTTAATACTTTATTCTGATAATGTTTTTGTTACTCTCTCTTCTAACATTGTTAATAGGTTTTCTGCATCTATTTGGATTTGCATATGTTATCTGAGGAGTAGTGGATATAATGACTTGACTTGATATGAATAGCTGCTAACAGGAAGTATAATACCTCATTATGTTCTGCAGAGGGTTAGCAATGGAAAAAGGTTTACTTCTTGAGTAAAGCTATTATAGCTCCTACTATAAATCCTATAGATACTGGTCCTACTGTCATTAGGCCTAGCACTATTGCAAGTCCTTTAGCAGCATCTATAGCTATTCCAACGTTTTTCAAAACATCTTGTGGTGTTGTCCCAAGGGACCATATGGATAGAAATGTTCCTAGAGCAAGTATAGCTATGAATGCTAGTATATATTTCAATGCCTTTACAGATATGTAACCCAGCGCCAAACCAAGTAGAAACTGTAGCACCATTATAGCATAGCTTTGGGGATTGGCTAACACAGCCTCTACTACACCCAAAGAGATGCACCAAACTAGTAAATGCCTCTAGCGAGATTTATAACTTTTCGCTAATTTAAGATCTTATGCTACCTAAATACTAAAGTTGTGATATTATGGAGCATATGGTTCACGGTTTTGGAGGCTTCAAATTTAGAGTCCTTTTCTATAGACATGGCTATGCCATTCATTATGCTGAGCATGTGGTGGATCCGAGGGATGGAAGAGAGAAGCTTGTTATGGCAGATCCCCATAATAGGTTTAGTGTAGTAATATATGATGTTATTAAGGGCGCTGTGGAAGAAGAGTTAACTGTACCAGGCAAAACAATTCCAAATCCCCATACAGCTCATTTGCTGTTAGATAACATACCTGCCATAGGCGGTAAAGCTGGTGATATTCTGTGTACTGATAGGGAGAGTAGATGGGTTTTAATAGATAGGGATGAAAAGAGGGTGAAATGGAGTCTTAGTTTAGAAGATGCCGAGTGGCCTCAAGATATTGTTCCTGTTGAAGAGGGTTTTATCATATCTGATTATGGTTCTGGTGGTAGTGGGGGATTTGTACGTAAAGTGAGCTTCGATGGGGCAATTAAGTGGAGTTTACCTATAGGTAATGCTGCAAAAATTTCTAAAATCTTTGGTGCTACGGCTAGCGGTATTCATAGCAATTCTTTTGGAGGTGATTATATAGTTACACAGAATTCTGATATTGGAAGTGTGTATGAAATTGATGAGAATGGCAGAGTTGTGTGGAGATGCCCAAAGGGTTATGGTGAGGCCAATTCAATATGGCTCTACAAACCACATAGTGCATTTAGATTGGGGCTTGCTGAAGCTGGTGGAAATCTCACTGTAGTTGGTTTAGAGGCTGGTGGTGGTGTTATAGCCATAGACTATAATTGTAGGCCTAGATGGGGAATAGCCTCAACATATTCCCACATACCAACACTACACTACAGACCATCAACATATGGCCTTTTTGAAACTACTCATGTGTTTCCAACACTGTGGGGAACTATAGGAGCTGTTGATTGGAGAGGTTACGCTGGCTCAGCTGTGATAGAGGTTTTAGAATTTCCTAGAAAACCACTTACATGGATACTAGCGCTGGGCATAGATCCCGGAAATGGTATGTGGCTAGATCCACCTCTTGAAATTCTTGATAGGGAGTCTGTAGCCATGGACATAGTAAATGACGGTGAAACGCAAGTAAGGTGGGGTCTCTATGTAACAAGACAGCCTGCATTAATAGAATTGAAACATAGGGTTAGGTGGCAACTCTATAGCTCTGGTATATCAGATCCGGGCTCCGTACAATCCATAGAACTAGATAACAGGAGAAGGATGTTCACTTTTGCTAGGCTACGTGCAGAAAAAGTTGGTAGTGGGAGATCCTCCATAACAATATTTGTGGTATGGCTCTAATAATTTCCACAATCCGTTTTGACCTTTTTGAGTGTGTGTAGAAAAGTTCTTCAAATAGTGGATAACCACAATTATAGCAATTGCTGTAAATATTGAAATCTCTATATCTATCCTGTTTTTATTGATACAAAAAACATAAGATGATTACAAATCCCACAAATTTTTATTCTATCTAAGTATCTCTTGATGCTACTCAACGTTTTGTCAGGTTTCTTAGATATGTTGCTAATCCCAGTACTATTAGTGCTGAACTCCATAGCGCTAGCATTGCAAGATCTGTACAGTCTATGTATGTGTAGTAATTAAAGCACCATCTGTAGATGTCTGCTGCTAGGGAGATAGGTGAAACACTTACTATTTGTGGTATTGGCTGTGGAAACCTTAGCATCAATACTTGCCTTGGGTAGTACACATTGGAGAAAAAGAATAGGAGGTAGTATGTAATAGCTCTGAACGTTGCCTGAATATTGAAATCCCTGCTTATAGATGAAACCGCTATCGCAAGGCTTGACATAGATGATGTTAGTAGTATTGATGCCATAAACAAAATTGGCAACTGTTCTAGCTTTGGTGAAGAAAGTATGATGGATGCTAGTACTAAGAATGTGAGTTGATATAAGAGACCTCTCAACATCCCTCCAAGCAGTCTTCCAATAACCAAAGCCGTTGTGAAACTGTTTCGGTTTCATATAGGTTTATATAACTTGATGCTACTCTTTTGCTATTATTATTACGTGTACTCTTTTGCTGTGCAGTGGCTTTACCTCTTCTTGGTATTCTATTAGTGGGTAAAGAACAACAGCGTTCCTCCCAAACTTTATCACAGAGCATTCAGCATATATGAACCTAGCTATTAGCTGTCATCTACACTAAATAAAACATTTATAAGCTTTAAGAGGGTATATGTGTTGGTGAGCCACTCTATGAGGGGTGGAGAGCCCGTTGTTATAGAGGCTCTTAGGGTGAGGGCTCTCCCCGAGGGTGGCTATGACCATCTACTAGAGTTTCTGAAGCTATACCGTGATGCAGTTCAAATGATTGTTGACAGGATTTGGAGCCTTAATGAGAGATTGTCTAAGAGGAAGCTACACAGGCTATTCTACAATAACCTAGTGTCTATGGGTTTCAGGGCTCACCACGCTAAAGAGATATACATATACGCTAAGAGCTTGGTGGAATCAGCTAGGAGTAATGGTGGTAGAAAGCCAATCCTTAGAAAGCTGAGTGCTAGAATAGATAGGTACGACTATAGGTTAGACCTGGACAACATGACTCTGACGCTGAAGCTACACAGTGGCTATGAGGCTAGGTTAAAGCTTGTATCATCTAGTGAGAGGGTTGGGAAGTTCAGGGGTTGGAGAAACTACGAGGTGGTAGTGAAGTGTGATGGGAGTGGATTCTGGGTCTCAATATACTTTAAGAGAGTTGCTAAAGCTGTGAAGCCTAGGACAGTTATGTCCATTGACCTAAACTTTGATAATGTAACTTTAGCAGTACTCACTCTCGATGGTGGGTTATTGAAGTTGAAGAGGTTTAGAACACCTCACAGAAAGGTTTTGACCCACAGGATATGGGTTGAGAGGGTTCAGAAGAGGTACCCAAGGTCGTGGAGATTCATCAAAGGTGTTAAGAAGGCTATTGATAGGCATGGTGAGAGGATAAGAAACATCACATGGGACTACGCCCACAGGGTGGGGGACATGGTAGCAAAAATAGCAATTAGGTATCGCTCAGCAATTATCCTCGAAGATCTGGAGAAACTGAGGGAGAACAACAAAAAGAGTAGAGAGTTCAATAAGAGACTTGGTCTATGGATCTATAGGAGGATACAGTTCTGCGTAGAGTATGAGGCTAGGGAGAGGGGTATAGAGGTTGCTAAAGTAAATCCCAGGGGAACATCTTCAAAATGCCCTAGGTGTGGTAAGAAGCTAGCTGAATATAGGCATAGGGTGTTGAGATGTAGGAAATGCGGCTTCGTAGGAGATAGAGATGTTATAGCAACAATAAACCTATACAAAAAGTACATGTCTAAACACTCAATATGTGGGGTCTCTGGGGTGGCCCTAAACGCCCCCAAGCCCGATGAAAACCCGAGCGGGGTGCAGGGGAATAGAGATGAGGCTATGAAAACACATGAACTTATATGAGAGCTGAACCCCAGTCTACTCATAGGCAGTACTAGTAAATAGTCTACAATATCTCTCCTAACCTCCATACCAACTTCTCTACCTATGGAGAATGCAGCTACAAATGTTGCTAGAGACGCTATACCTGGTGTCACATATTTGAAGTAATCTGGTACAAGATCCTTTCTTACAATTCCTCTAAATATAAGTGCAAAGATAAATACATCTGCAAGGTTCATGGCTATTTGCCCTGCTAACCACTGCTTTGATTGCCAAAATCTATAGAGATCCCTTTCAGCAACTAGGAACACGCTTTTAATGCTATTCATCTCCATCCACCTCCTTCAAGCTTTGATTCAATTATATGCATTGTCATTACTGAGACACCTACAGCAAGACCTATGATATAGCAAGCCATAGCTAAAGGGTTTGTTATAACAAAGAATTTAAAATCTTCGAATGAGTAGAAAATTCTCAACAGATCTGCCAAGTGAGAAACTGGGTTTACTAAAGCTGCATAATAGTATGGCGCTATGTTTCTCAACACTATAGATGGGTAGAAAATTGTAGAAAGCCTAACAAGTATTGCATCAAGAGCTCCCATCAATATGTCAGTAGCATCGCCAGATTTTATACTAAGAGTTATAGATATTACCATTCCCGCTATACCTACTGAAAATAGGAGTGATGCTGAAAGCGACAGAAGTATTGATGTGAGCGAGAATTCGTTTGCCAGCACCACTACTGTGAAAAACATGGGCAATGTGAAGACTGTTGACGCTATTCCCCCACCAATTGCTCTTCCAATAGCTAAAACCTTTCTATTTATTGGTAAAGATAGCTGGTACTCTATTATTCCCTCCTCAAATTCCTCAGCAATGTCATAAGCTCTTGAGGCTGTTATTGAAAAGAGTATTGATGTATAAATGCCAAGTAGATAGAACTTATAGTATTGCTGTGGATCTAACCCAACGTTTCTCGTGCTAATCATGTAGGATAGCGCTATTCCAAATAAGGTGACTTGTACAGCAAACCATGTTGCTCTCATTACGACAAATATTACTCTTCTAACAATTTTTGTTAGATCCCATTGTATCAATAGTAACATTTGATTTAGGCTACGTGATGTGAAAACCATTTTCCCCACACTATTTCTACTTCTACTCTTTGAGTTTTGCTTTAGTGATGTAGAAGAATACGTCATCAAGTGTAGGTTCTTTTACCATAATTCTTGTTACTCTAATCCCCACCTTCTCCAGTGCATCAATTATTTCAATAGCTTTTTCCTCCCCTCTGTTCAAATACACCATAAACTGAAGCCCATTAGCGCCTACCTTTCCAAAGCTACTCAGTATCTTCACAGCTCTTTCGGCATCTTCCTGCTTAGCTATGGAAACCTCAACTATATCTCCATATGGAACCAGATCCTTTAACTCTTTCACAGCCCCCAAAGCCCTAAGTCTACCTCTATATATTATTGCAATTCTCTCACACATCCTTTCAGCCTCAAACATATCATTTGTTGCAAGTATTATTGTTGAGCCACTATTCCTGAGCTCCCTAATGGCGTCCCACATAGCGTGCTTTGAAGTAACATCCACCTGTGCTGTTGGCTCATCAAATATTGCTACCTTTGGTCTCTGTATAAGTATTTTAGCTATCTCCACTTTCTTCCTAGTTCCTCCACTAAGCTGATAAAAATACTTATTTCTATACTCCCAAAGCCCTAAAGATTCCATAACCCCCTTAACAACCTTTTTTGCATCATTAAATGAATACCCCACTACTCTTGCATGCCAGAGCAACAAGTCATAAGGTTTATCTATGCCAAGCGCCTTAGGATCTTGAAACGCAATTCCAATAAGCTTCCTAACCTTATCACCATAATTTACAACACTATATCCATAAACCCTTACATCCCCTGAAGTAGGCTTATATACTGTAGCTATCGTAAGAAGTGTCGTAGTTTTGCCACTACCATTAGGTCCTAGAAAACCAAATATCTCCCCTTCATATATATCTAGGGAAAGATTATCCACCGCAATAGTATCTCCAAATCTCTTAACCAAATTAACGATTTCAATAGCCTTTCTCATTAGGCATCTCGAAACCATGTTTCAAATTAGCTTTGAAATAAAAGCTTTATTAATAAAACGCATATGACCTTTTTCAATGAGAGATTGAAATACTGGGTGTCCTTAAAAGGTTGATTGCTGGTATTGTTATCTGCTATCTCTATTCTTTGTTTTATACGAGTATTCGATGTGAAAGCATATGCTCTAGATTTTTCTTCACAGTCTCTATGAACTCTTCTGTTGTTACAACAGCGTTTATGGGGGGTTCGCTAATCTTTGCTATATCTTGTGTTACTACCCTATCCACTTCTATAGTCTTTTTAACTGCTTCTTCAAGGTTTTTAGCATATAATATGAGATCCTCATTTTTATCCAGCTCACCCCTCCTCCTAAGCCCCTTGCTCCATGCCAAGATTATCGCAGTTGGATTTGTTGAAGTCTTTTCACCCCTCAAATACCTGTAATAATGCCTTTGCACAGTTCCATGGGCAGCTTCTGCCATGTATACACCATCTGGTGACAAAAGCTCTGAAGTCATCATTGCTAAGCTTCCTGAAAAAGCTGATGCCATCAAGTCTGAGAGAACATCCCCATCATAGTTTTTGGCAGCCCATACAAAACCCCCTTCTGACCTAATTGCCCGCGAGTATGCATCATCTATCAGGTAGTACTCGTATGTCAGCCCTCTCCCAGAAAATTCCTCTTTAAACTCTCTCTCATAAACTTCCTGAAAAATCTCCTTAAATCTCGCGTCATAAACCTTAGATATAGTGTCTTTTGCAGCAAACCATACATTCAAGTTAGACATTAGAGCATAGCGAAATACTGACCTTGCAAATGAATATATAGATTTTTCTGCAACATGGTATGCTTGTATGATCCCTGCCCCGCCAAGGGTGCCCACCTTCACATCAATACTCTTCCCATCAACACCTTTAAAAATTACGTGAACCTCCCCAGGTCCCTCAACCCTAACTCCCGCACCAGAGTATATGTCTCCAACAGCATGCCTTGCAATAACAATGGGCTTTTTCCAGAACCTCACTGCAGGCTGGATATTCGATACAATTATTGGCGCCCTAAATATTGTTCCATCAAGCAGCTCCCTAATTGTAGCATTTGGCGATCTCCATTCCCTCTTCAAGTTATACTCCTTAACACGCTCAACATTTGGAGTAATAGTAGCACACTTAACACCTACACCAACCCTCTTGAGGGCTTCTACCGCATCTAATGTAATTCTATCCTCAGTCTCATCCCTAACCTTTATATGAAGATCGTAATACTCTACCTTAAGCTCAACATATGGCTCTATAAGCTCCTCTCTAACTAAGTGCCACATAACCCTGGCCATTTCATCCCCATCTATTTCAACAATAGGCTTCTCCATAGCAATCTTTCTCAAGTATGAAACACCATAAGATTTTACATTACCTTAGATTAAAAACTTATAACTAAAAGCATTACCATTCAGATTAAGGGAATAGGACTGTCTCACAACAATTACTACAATTTTCCTCAATAATTACCATCCCTCTGCCCTTTACAAGAACATTGATTAAATATATACATTCTCAAAGCTTAGAACCTCAATAGCATTGATTTGTAATAAAGCTATTTGAAAACAAAATAGTGGTCATGGAGCTAGATAATTAAGATTACTTTGTAGTTATTCACAGAGCTTGCAATCAATTATGATACACCATGACTGCAGTGTTTTACTTACAATTATGAAGCTTTTCCTCAACAAATTCCTTCATTCTATTTATGCCTTCTACTATCAGCTTTTCATCTAGTGCAAAGCTAAGTCTAATGTAGTTTTTTCCCATTTCACTTTCTGAGAAAACCGTCCCTGGTAATATGACTACATGTTTTTCATTAAGTAGTTTTTCTGCTAGAGTCTCTACGTTCATGTTGAGCTTCTCTAAGAGGTCCTTTATATTTGGATAGAGATAGAATGCCCCTCTACTCTTCCACACTTCAATACCTTTAATCTTCCTAAGCTCTTTAAACATGGTATCTCTTCTCCTCTTATAAAGCTCTATCATCTCTTTGACTGGCTCCCAAGAGCCCTTCAATGCTACTACGCCTGCTTTTTGAGCGAATGATGGGGCACAAGTCCATATATTTACAGCTAGCTTTGTTAATTTGGATGCCACTTCTCTTCTAACCACTAAGTATCCCAGTCTCCAACCAGTCATTGAAAATGTTTTTGAAAAACCGTTTGCATAAACTATGTAATCTCTCCACTCAGAAATGCTCATGAATGATTTGAATCCCTCTTCATAAACAAAGTTATCGTAAATCTCATCAACAATCACAACAAGGTTTCTCTCCTTTGCCACTTCAAACACCTTCTCAATTTCTCTATAAGAGAAAACAGCTCCCGTTGGGTTGTGGGGATTATTCACCACTATAGCTCTAGTCTTCTCAGATACAGCATTTTCTAAAGCCCTTGCATCTAGCTCAAAACCCTCTTCATCACCACGCCACTTAAGCGGTACATACACAGGTTTTCCGCCAAGAAACTTCGTTACCTCGGGATACATATAGTACGAGGGGTCAGGGATTATAACCTCATCACCAGGTCTTATATAGGCAGCAAAAGCTAGGAAAAGGGCTGCCTTAGCACCGGGGGTGACTATAACCTCCTCTGACCTTACATCAGACCCATAACGCTCATTCAAGTACTCTGCTACTGCCTGCCTAAGCTCTGGAATACCAGCAACTTCTGTATAGCCAGTGAGCCCTGCGTCAAGAGCCTTCTTAGCCTCTTCAACTATGTGCCTCGGTGTAGGTAAATCTGGCTGCCCAACACCAAAGTTTACTACTTTAAACCCCTTTTTAGCGAGCTCTCTAGCCCTTGCTGTGTATATAAAGCCTGTCTCCCCTCTAAGTACATCAATTATTTCCCTAATCCCACTAACTGGTGTTTGAGGCAATGAATCTCCACCAAAAGCTATTAAATTGCTGAGCTAGGCTATAAAAATGTGAAAGTACTTTACTTGGGGCAGCATTATGGAGATCGCTGTGATAGGTTTTGGAAGAATGGGAAAAGCAATTGCATTGGGTCTTTCAAGAGCGAACATAGATAAAGAGTCTATAATTGTTTACGATATGCTTCCTGAGGTCTTGGAAGAGGCTTCAAAACTCGGTTTCAAAACGAGTGAAAGCGCCTCTTCGGCTGCAAGACAAGCTGATGTAGTTATAGTTGCTGTTAAACCTGGTGATGTGGAGAAGGCTTTGAAAAGCTTTGCTGATGAAGTGAGCGGAAAGGTAGTGGTATCCATAGCAGCACTCATAAAGCTAAAGGTTCTCGAAAGCATTGTGCCTAAGTCCATGGTCTACAGGGCTATGCCAAATATAGCTGTAGAGATAAACAAAGGCTTTACAGCTCTAACACCTGCGGAAAGAAAGAATGATGTTGTCGAAAAGGTTTTTAGAGCTTTGGGAGAGGTTATGTGGGTAAATGAAAAGGTTTTGGATATGCTCACATTCTTCTCAGCTTCAACGCCAGCCATAGTAGCTGAACTCTACGACGCATTCCTGCTCTCAGCTCTAAAAGCAGGCGTACCTTATCATGTAGCTAGAAAAGCAATTGCCACTGTTTTTCAAGGTGTGGGAGCATTGACGGCGCTTAAGGAGGTAAGTAGTATAAGGGATAGCGTGATAACACCTGGAGGAGTCACAATAAGAATTATTGAAAAGTTCTATACCTATGGAGCTAAGCAGAAACTCATAGAGGTGCTTAGAGACGCTTATGAAGAGTATGAACACATGCTAAACAATTAATTTGCGTAAGCCTCTAAGGCACGTACTAAAATCTCCTTCTCTAAACAAGTTTTTCTAAACCTACCTGCTTCAACTCTCAACACAGTAGCAACACCATCCCCAGAAACATCATCTCCATACCTAACATCAGGTAGATAATTCCTGAGCCACCCCTCGTCAATCTTCCTAACTATGTATACAACATTGAAACAGTTGCCATCAAGAACACTGTCTATAAGTTTTTTAAGGAATTCAATATCTCTGCACACATAATAACCTTTACCAAGTACTAAAAGCGTAGGTGGATGTAACCCAACTAAAGCTATTCTAAGCTTCTTATCTGCAGCACCAGCTCTACTATACATTCGCGACAGCGTCTCTACCTCAATACACTTAACCACGTTTTACACACCATATGGTAAATATCTCCATAATGCTTTTATCCTATACTAAGTGTTACCAACATAGTTTATAAATATTTCGCTATATAAACCATAACACAATACAAAGAAAGTCTTGGTAAACCGAAATCCAAAAGACGAACATTACCTAAACCCTAGACACAATAAACACTTATTAAATACTAAACGAAATCTCGACACACTGTTTTTGAGTTTCATACTGATTTGTATGATTTGGCATTATTTATCTGCTATAATCATTACATGAACTCTTTTACCATATAACGGCCTTACCTCCTCCAGTACTTTGCCAATAGTTATAGAATAGCTACTCCACCTCTGAATTTAATCTCAGTATACAGAGCTTGACCATGACAAATACCTAATAAAAGTCTAAACTCTGCATCTCGAGAGTTATCGATGAAGGTGGTTGCATAATGATATAATTATCTTCTTTTCTGAAAGCTTAGCCAAATTGCCTTTCGTAGCTGTTTCTAGTTTCACACAGGTTTATAAGGTTTGACACTATTACACATCTTGATGAGATTCCCTGTGAGTGGTGAAGAGCCCATAGGGGGCTCTCCCCAAGGACGGCAATAACCCAAGGTGTGGGGTTCCCGGGGTGGTTCTGAACGCCCCCAAGGCATATGCAAACCCTAGAAACAGTGCAGGGGAATGGAGATGAGGCTATGACCATAAAGCAATATGAATCTATATAAGAGCTGAACCCCTTCGCTTATCACCATATTTGCTGACTTTCTTTACACATTGATGATATGTGCAGTATGGTATGAACTTCTTTAGAAGAAACATGTGGAGAAAGCTGATTAAAATTAATTAAGAGGTTAGTTTTGAGAAAGCATAAGGTGTACATAATTTTGTTAGTTTATGATTTGTGGCAGATAGTTAGCTTTATTGTTTTTGCGGCCCTCGCAGATTCTATAGATCCTTGCATATTTGCATTATACACATCTCTCCTACTTTCAGCCTCTATTGGGGGTTTGAAGAGGGTTTCTAGAGTTGCTACAGCATTTATTTCTAGTGTTTACATTGGGTATCTCATTTTTGGAGCAATTCTGAAGCTGCTTTTCAATCTCACTAATCCTCCACGCTGGGTTTTATCAGCTATTCTCCTTTGCTATGGTGTTGCAATGCTTATATACACGCTTTTAGCTAGTGATGAGGGGTTTGATATAGCTGTTTGTAGAGAGGATAGAGCTGTTTGTAGATTGGCAAAGAAGCTGAGGCTTGATGCCATTGATCCGAATAGATATGGTGTTGTTGGAATTGTGCTACTAGGCTTCATAGCCTCATTCACGCTAATGCCGTGTAGTGCAGGGCTATACGTAACGTTCAACATTATAACAAAGGATGTGGGATTCGCAGCTTGGTTGCCTCTAGCATGTCTCTACACAGCATTCTTTGTTTTACCACTGATTATAATAGCTGTTGCAGTAATTGGATTGACAAAGATAAGCACCTTATACAAATATGCGCTGTCTAAGCAAAGGTTTATAAAGATTGCGGCATCAATCATTATGATGGCGATAGCTCTCTACATACTATTTGCGGCTAAGGGTTCTATACCTTAGGTTGGGAGATGCATTTGCTTGTTCATTGAAAAGGGATTAAATTGCTCAAAATATTTCTACTCTATCAAGACTTTAATCAAATTGTGTTCATCTCCACATTTCTCGGCAACTTCCTGACAGTATAATCCTTTAACAGTTTTTCTACAAGTCTTAGAATACCATTAATAGCTTTCTCACTATCAAGAGTTTCGTCCATGAGTATCAAGAGTTTGTCGTGAGATGTTATCAACATCTTTATGCTCTTCTTGAGATATGGATTCTGAGCTAGCATCTCATTGAGTTCTTTCCTTAGTACATGCACTAGTATTCCTGGGTTTCTGCTCTCAATCTCTATAGACATAGCGTTTCCGTTAAGAAGATACAGCAATTAGCTAATATTTTACAGCTATGTAGAGCCTATAGCCTGTAGCTCCTCAGTTTAGTAACACATTAATGTTACTTGTAAATAACCTAGGAATCCGCGTCTCTAAAGCATGAAGGAGGTCAGCTAGAGTCTGCAGTTTCAGAACAACATTTTAATTCAGACAATCACAATTTTTATGGTGTGTTTTATGACTCTAGCTTTTGTTAATGGCAATATCTATGTATCTTTCAAGCCTTTGAAGATTGTAGAGGCTTTCGTCGTTGAAAGTTTTAGTGGTAAGGTAATTTATATAGGTGATTCTGCAGGGGCTAGAAGAGTTGTAGACTCTCTAGGTGGCGATGTTGTTGATCTTCGTGGAAAAACTGTGTTGCCAGGTTTTGTAGATTCCCATGCCCATCTAGATCAGCTTGGCATGGATTTAAACATGCTTGATTTTCATGGTGTAGGAAGTATTGAGGAGCTTAAACAAAGGCTCTTAGAGTATAGTAAAAGAGCTGAAACTCTGTGGATCATGGGGTTTGGCTGGGATCAGGAGCTGTTCAAGGAGAAGAGATTTCCTACGAGGTGGGATCTCGATGAAGTTGTGAGCAAGAGACCTGTGATGCTTGTTAGAGTATGTATGCATGTAGCTGTTCTGAATTCCAGAGCCATTGAGATAACTGGTGTAGGGAACTTGGATTCGCCAAATGTGTTAAGAGATGTCAGGGGAATTGCAACGGGTGTTGTTAGAGAGGAGATTTTGGAATATGTAAGGAGAAAAATTGCAGAGTCTCTATCGGTAGAAGATTACAAGAAGTATATCATGGATGCAACAAGACATATGGCTTCACAAGGTGTGACTACAGTAGGTTTCGTGGGATGCAGCATCAATGCATTAAAAGCTTTAACCGAGTTGTGGGCTGAAAAGAGGCTTCCAATAAGAGTAAGGGTGTATATGGATGGAGCTGCTTCATGGGATGCTATAGATGCTTTGGAGAATGCAGGGCTTAAAGCTGGGTTTGGAGATGATTTTCTGAAAATAATGGGGATAAGGGTACATGCAGATGGCTCTCTAGGAGCCAGAACAGCATGGCTGTCAAAACCATATGCAGATGACCCGTTGACTAGTGGCAGACCCGATGTAGATTTCAGGGATTTGAAAACACTTGTGAAAAAGGTGCATAGTGCTGGGCTTCAAATGTCTATTCACGGTATTGGCGATAGAGCTATAGACATGATACTTGATGCATATAAAGAGATTGGATGTGTAGACAAAGCTAGGCACAGAATTGAACATGCATCTGTTGTTAGAGAGGATCAAGTTAAAGAAATGGCTAAGCTAGGAGTTGCTATATCAGCTCACCCACAATTCATAATCTCAGATTGGTGGGCTAAACAAAGACTTGGAGGCGATAGAATAAGATGGCTCTATCCAATAAAAACGATAGCAGAAAGCGGTGTTGCTATTGGTTTTGGTTCTGATAGCCCAGTGGAATCTTCAAACCCCTGGTCTTCCTTATACTCTGCTGTAACAAGGGGGATACATGATGGCGTCCCTCATGCAAGAGATACGGAAAACGAGAGCATCTCAATCTTGGAGGCACTACATATACATACCTATGGCTCAGCATATATAATGCATGAAGAGATGAATTTAGGATCACTTGAGGTTGGTAAGTTAGCAGACTTTATTGTTGTTGATAGAGACCCTCTTTCAGTAGATCCAAGGGAGTTGAGAAGCATAAGGGTTTTAGAGACTTATGTCAGTGGAAAGAGGGTTTGGCCCTAGTGGGCTGAGAACAATCCCTGTATTCTATTTTTGTTTTTAACTAGGTTTTCATTTCTTTAATAACCTCTGCACACATCTATGGAGATATTTAATAGGCTATAGACTCTTCTCTGTTCATCCATAATACCTACTAACTCCATCCATTTCCCTCTTGAAATAGCTGCAACAGTGTACATAGCATTTTTAGGAATTTCTGAACAGTTCTCAGCTTCGATGATAGTAGTATCACCACCTACAACGTTGAATCTGTTGTCATCTATGAGGTATCCAGAGCTCTTAAGAATGTTGATGGCTCTTGAAATCTTCTTCAATGGTACAATGTATGTAGACCACCATAACCATACCTTAACACTTGTGAATAGTGTTATGGGTAATAATGCCACGGCTAGTAGCTTTAAAGAGTACTCATAGAAATTTTCAACAAATAGCGTGCCTATTACTAGTAGAGGTAGTATCATTATTGCTGGTGGGAGAATAGTGAACATCACCAAGAATTTTATAGCGTTGTGCAAAGCTATATCAATTACGCTCATAAAATACACGCTACAACACACTACTGTAGCTTGCACACAATTTTAATCTTCATGATCTTCTAAATTAAGGGAGAGCAACTCCTATACAGGATTAGAGTGTAATAAGGTTTGGGAGATGGGTTTCATAAAAGCATTTATTTTGTGAGGCTACTGAAACCTTATGACAGTTAAATGTGAGGCTTATTTAGTTGAAGAGGCTTTGCAATCCATAAAAAATGCCTTACTAAAATACCTGCAGGCTTCCTGTAAACGTGTGCTCGCCATGGTTAGGCTTACTGGGCAAAGGAGGGTGAGGATAGATTTCTATGGGCTTTACAATTATTATGAGGGTACAGAGAGTTTTCCAAGGTTTATAGATGCATATAGCTATGCTGTGCAGTGCACAAGTTTAGACACGGTATCCCAGGTGCTTGGAGGTGTTGTTTCTGAGGGGGGTGAATCAGGCTATCAGCTCGTGCTAAGCATTGAGAGATTTGAAGATGTGTGTAGAGAGGTTTCAATACAGAGTGAAGAACAATCATAAAGTTTTATATAGCTGTGAATAGCAGTAGCATTCCTATGAATTTGAATATCGCTTTGCGCGATGTTTTAATAGCAATACCCCTCTTCATATATGTACTCATAATAGTTTCTGTTGTAACAAAGCACTTATATAGGGTTATGATTGAGAAGAGCATTCCAAGAAATGTTGCTATATATTACAATAGGAAGATAATACACATTACAACTGGAGGAGTTGTGGCACTCATATTACCAGTCCTATTCAAAGAGCCCTTTACACCATTTGCATTTGCTTTAACACTGGGTTTTATAACACTCTATCCCCACATAAGCAATAAAGAGCTTGAATGGTTTCAAGTAAAGGATAATGCCTATGAGGTTAACTTCTGCATTGCATGGGGAACAACAATACTCATTCTATGGCTTGCTTTAGGAAACCCTTGGAAAGCTATCATCCCCGCTCTTTTCATATCATTTGGAGATGCTGTAACTGGTATAGTTAGGAATGCAATGTTTGGTAGGAGAACAAAACACTGGTTAGGAAACATAGCAATGGCATTCATTGTTATACCAATAGGCTATCTGCTAGCTGGGATACCAGGGGTAGTTGCAGGAAGCATAGCTACAGTTATTGAAAGACTAGAACTTGGGTTTATTGACGATAATATACTGATAGCGTTTTCAGCAACAGCAACACTACTTCTACTCCAGACACCTTAAGACCCCTTACTTTTAAAGATGCTTGATGGTGCATTCTCAAAACTCTGTATAGGTGCACCATTGAATGCCTTTGTTTTGATTCAAGACCTCCCCACCCTAAAGAGCAGGACTTTCAGTTGTTTAGCTCTGAAGAGTTGAGCAGAGAAGGGGTGTACAAGGATTTGAGTTATGAGCTTATAGAGAAACTTTCTATGGACCATGAGTTAGAATGAATAATTTGAGTCAACTCTTTCATTAAAATGGCACTGCGTGGAAAAAGTTTATGTAATAGTAATAGAAGAATTAAAACAAATTGTAAAACAGTACATTAAGGCTTGCATATCTAGCAGCTTCCTCTACCCTGTTATGTCTGTTATGAGCAGTGCTGCGCATATTGCTAAGAAGAGTAGCAGTACAATGATCTCTATCACTTCTCTAGTTAATCTATTTCTAATTCTGCGTTCGCAAAGTAGCACTATGCCTGCTGAGCTGTGTAGTGTTGCTAAAATTGTTGTGGCTATTCTAAGTACTTTATCTGTGTGTATTGCTGTTGGATTTGGAAATAGTCTTAGCTTATCAGGGTAAAGTGTTTGGTAACCTGTTAAAATGTATAGTGCTATGAGTAGGAGTAGGGGGGTGGCTGTTGCCTCAGCCATGACAAGTGCTATATATGCTTTAGTCAATTGCATGGACTAGCCCCTCTTACTCTCTATAAACCTTGCTATATCACTAAAAGATATTCTATATGGTGTTTTTGGAACTCCAACTGGTACTATGTATAGCGGTACCTCATTTGGCTGAAGGCTTATAACGCTAGAAACTTGGTCATCATAAAACGCTCCTACAACAACTGTTCCTAGCTCAAGTGCTGTGGCCATTAGGTATATGTTTTGCCCTGCGTGACCCACCTCCATAGGCACATATCTAAGCCTACCCCTCTCACCATAGATTCTTGTAGTTCTCTCAAAAACAGCAGCTATAACTATGCTTACAGGTGCTTTACCGACCCACTCTTGACCTAGAGCAGCTTCCTGAAGCTCTTTCCTAACATCACCTAGCTTAACTGGTTTAAGGCTATGCGTATATGGATCGTATTTGTAGACCCCTGCCTCAAGATAGTGGGTCTCATTTAATGCTACACCTCTTTCACCAATAACAACATAAATCTCTAGGGGATATGTGGCACCAGCGCTGGGTGTTGTCTTAAACCCCCATCTAACATCATTGACTCCGTAGGCAGCCCATAAAAGCATTGACAATTGCACTACTGTGAGAGGTCTATCAGTATACTCCCTAATGCTTCTTCTCCAGAGCAAAGCCTCTTCAACACTGATATTAGTAATCCTTCCTGGCAAAGGAAGGTACACAGTTTTATTAACAACTCTCACAGTAAGAGGTGAAGGCATTACCACTTCTGAAACCCTTAGCAAATGCACAGCCACTACATAGCCTATGAGAAGAAGCGTTATTATGATTGAAGCTACCCAAGGAAAAGCCCTACCAAACACCATACACCTAACCTCACTTATCTCTACATGGCTTACCAATGTTATAAAGTTTAGTCTAGCAGAATTTTATCTACAGTAGGTTCTTGTACAACAAAGCTGTTGAAAAGACTGCTACAAGTTTGTAGTGATTTGTGAACAGCTGTAAACATTTTTAAATACTTGGCAAATGATGAACGCTCTGTGATAATGAGATGTAGACTAGAAAAACTTGTGAAAGCTGTTATAGCTCTGCCATGAACTACGGCAACTCTAGCATCTGCCTTGCTCTTCTTCATGGTCTCAGGGTCTGTTCGAAGCTTTGGAGTAAGAGACTCTATAATTCTAAGCATGGCAACACTTAAATTAGCAAGAGTTACACATGATACTACGACATGTAAGTCAAGAAAGGCTTCAATAAAGTATGGTAAGACTGTTGCTGCCGAAGCCTCTGTAGTGGATAAGCTGGGAGAGGTTGTATTAAGCTTGTGAAGGGAGCAGTTAGATCTAGTCAAATCTGTTGATATCATAAGGATTGAGAATACCTTTGCTGTGAGTATAGGGCAGAATAGAGCTTAGCGTTAGAAGCAAGGGAAAGACAACTGTGCTTAAACGTGAAGAGGGCTGTCTCAGGCTTTATCCATTGCATAGAATCTACCACTAAATGATTAAAAACCCTCAAGACCACTACACATAATCAGTGCCTCCGAGTCTCCGAGACCCGCAGGGCTTTGAAACCCCTGGCGACAGAGGCTGAAGCCTCTGCGGTGAGTGGGCTCGGGGAGACCGTTGAGAAGTAGATAGCGGGGAGCTGAAACCAATGGATATAAGAGGCTATGAACCGCCATCTACCGAGAAATGGCTGAAAATTAGGATGTAAAGAAACATAAATAAAGAAGATGAAATAGATATAGGGTAAGGAAAGATTCTTTAAAAAGGCAATGATTCTTCCTTGTACAATGTTTCAAGACAGGCATATAATGCGATTATAAGGCTTGTTTAAATAGCGTGCATGTTAAAGAATCTTGTTAATCTAGTAATAATTAAATAGAGTGTGAAATGAATCTATATCCCTTTTTATACAAAGTCTTCTTCTGATATACCTTCTTAGAGATGGTAGACAATTCAATGTCTTTTTTCCTTGCATTAGTAATTTGAAAATGGTGCAAATCTTTGCAGTATTTATCATTGTATTCTTACTTAATTAAATCATTTAATTCCTATAACTTTCTTTGACACTAGTTCATCTGGGCTCACTTCTGTAGCCGTAGAGATCTAGCATCACATATTTGTATCCCAATTTCTGTAATTCCTCTGCTAGCTTATCCATAATGTTTTCGTTGAAGAATCTTTTTCTCTCATCTTTGCCCACCTCTATCCTAGCGATGTATCCATGGTCCCTGACCCTAACCAGTCTTGCCCCAGTCAGTATTTTTACTACCTTTTCTGCTTCTGCAATTCTTTCCAGTTTCTCAATAGTTATACGCTCTCCATGCGGTATTCTAGTGGCGAGGCAGGACATTGGGGGTCTGTCCCAGTTCGGCAATTTTAGTGCTTTAGCAATTTCCCTCACCTCGTCTTTTGTAATCCCAGCATCTGCTAAAGGGCTTCTAACACCTGCCTCTGCAAAGGCTAGTAGACCTGGTCTATAGCTATTCAAATCCGATGCGTTGGTACCATCAACAATAGTTTTTGCACCAAACTCTCTCGCTACTTTGCTAAGCTCTTCAGCAAGATCCTTCTTACAGAAATAGCACCTGTTTGGAGGGTTAGAAATGAAATTGGTATCCTCCAGCTCGCGACTCTCAATAATTACATGCCTTACAGCAAGAATCTCAGCAATCCTCTTAGCCCACAACAAATCCTCTTCATGGTGTATAGGAGACGTAGCAGTAACAGCAATAACACTGTCTCTACCTAAAGCTAGCGAAGCAACAGCAAGCACAACAGAACTATCAACACCGCCAGAAAAAGCTACTAAAACAGGTCTCTCCACAGACTTAAACCAGTTAAACAAACTCAAAAACTTCTCTCTAACACCTCCATTCAACTCTCTTAAAACATCGACAAAATTCAAGATATAACCACCCATTTCAACGCAATTGATCAAACCACTTTTATCTAGAGGTAAAAAGTTTTAGGGTCTTTTAGGAATAATGGTTGTTGGATGAAATCTGCCTATTGTGCTCTACATAAGTAAAGCCAATGAAAGTCACAGGTGTTGCATATTTGTCGATAAGTTTAGATATCTGTGAATAGCTGTAAATACTTGGCTCTATACATAGACTTGAACATGGTAGAATGTTTAAATATCTACAGGTTATAGTTCTCTAGATAACTATGTATGTATACCTTGTTTTAAGGAATACCTCAGCTATTCTAGCTGTCTTAATCTTTGCATCGCTGAATCCTTGAATTTCTAGAAAGTTTGCTCTAGCACTCGATAGAACCGCTTTAACGTGGTTTACATGGGTTTTTATCGCTTTGTATACTTCCTCTAAGCTGTTCACTATGCTCACTAGATTCTCTACATCGATTAGACCTGCTGTTGCTCTATCAACAGGTTTCTCTACCTCCCATCTATAAACGTTTATGTATATAGCTATAGGTATAAACATAACTTTTCTAATCTTCGATAGAACCTCGAAATCCTCAATATCGTGGGCATAGTCTGTCAAAACGATTAGCGATGCTCTTTTCCTTGCAATAGGTTTAACTATCTTTAGTATACTGCTAAGCCTTGTATCCCCGCCAACGTTCCTCTCTTCGCATATAGTGTTCTCCAGGATCTTCACAGCATCTCTTCCTCTAAGACCTTGGATAACCTCTACCCCTCTACCAACTATAACTAGTGCTACCTTGTCTAACAGTCTATGTGAAAGCTCTAGGATTAGCGAAGCTGTGTAGAACATAGATGCAATCTTGTCTTCTATAAGCATAGAGTTTGTTAAATCTACTACAAGGATAACGTTCTTCATCTGCTCTACGTGGAAAACCTTTACGTAAAGCCTGTAGTCATTTGCTGAAGAGTCTAGAGATCTCGCTGTCATTCTCCAGTCTACATACCTAATATCGTCTCCCTCTTGATACTCCCTGAAATCAGCGTACTCAAGACCTATACCTAGGAATCTCGATCTACTCACCCCTAACTCCATAGACGTAGCTGCGCTCTGTCCAAATCTAGTAGCTGCTCTAGCGATATTACACAGATCTCTACTTAGATATGACAACATCCCCAACCTTCACAACATCACTAAAGGAAATATCTTCAAACTCTATAGCCCCAGGTTCAACCTCTACGAACTCCTGTAGAAGAACTACTACTTTATCCTTCTCCTTCAGATCTTTCAAAACCTCCTCAACATCTTTAGCAATAGATACATCTAGCTTACTGAATCTGTAAGGATCTCTAAACTCTACAAGTCTCTCATAAGCCTCTTTAAAACCGAGCCTCTTCACCTGGGCTGTAAATGCAATCCAGTTGACAACCTTCTTAAAACTTCTAACTCTGTAAACCCTGAAACCAATCTCACCAGCACCAACAACAACTTCTTTAGCAATCCCTAGAACACCTCTAGACATGCTCACAATAATCTTATTAAGCACCTGATCCACTCTGTAAACAGGTTTTGAACCCCGGGCTGGCAATCCTCTAAATATAGCTTCTCTCGGTGTTTTGAGGAGAATTACTTTAATGAGGGAATCGATGTTGTCCACAGAGGTCCTCTTGATATCTATTAGCTGGATCTCTGAAACAGGTACGAAGCCTTTTAACCATTTAACTTCTTTCTCAGCAACTTTATACGGTATATCGAGACCATCTCTTCTAGCGAGAGATACAAGTAGCTCCAGAGGTTCATCACCTCTAAGACTAGCTCTACTAGAGAGTATAGACTGCAGTTTCTCAACATCTACTACAGGTTCATTAACTCTAGAGGATATGTATACAGCTAATCCAACATCTTCTTCAAGAACTTGTAGATCCTTCACATAGCCGTAGATAAAACCCTCCGAATCTATGACCATGGCATCCCTAATCTCGTCTAAACTGAAAAACCTTCTCTGCATATCCATCCACGCCACCTCTATATAGATATTACAGGATAAAGGTTTAATACCTTGATGTTCTGGAGAACCTATGCGTAGAGGTGCCTCTTTGACTACTCCAAGAATCGATATAGACTCTATCAGGGGTGTTGTTCAGGAGATACATAAGCAACTTGATAGAGCTGTTGTTGGTTACGAAGTTGAGAAGAGAATAATCTTAGCATCTCTATTGGCAAATGGGCACATTCTGCTAGAGGGTGTTCCTGGGATAGCTAAGACAACTCTTGTAAAAGCTCTTGCTAGAACACTTGGTTTATCTGAGAAAAGTGTTGTTGAGATCAACGGTGTTCCATACAAAGGTTTCTCGAGAATACAGCTCACTCCAGACCTAATGCCATCCGATATCGTGGGCTCCCTAGTGTTCAACATGACTTCGAGAGAGTTTGAGGTTAGGTTTGGACCTGTCTTCGCGTATATAGTTCTTGCTGATGAGATTAACAGAGCTGTTCCAAGAACTCAGTCAGCTCTTCTCCAAGCTATGCAGGAGAGAGAGGTTACTATAGGTGGAACTACATATCCTCTGGAGGTTAGGGATAAGGGGAAGTTCTTCTTCGTTCTTGCTACTCAGAATCCTATTGAACAGGAAGGTACATATCCTCTTCCAGAAGCACAGCTAGATAGGTTCATGGTTAGAATTATCATGGGATATCCGAAGAGCTTGGAAGAGGAAAGGAGAATACTAGAGCTACACATGACTAGGTTTACAGAACCTATTGAAGATATAGAGAGAGTTGTTGACCCAGTCTGGGTTGTAGTAACTCAGGAATACATAGCTAAAAACGTTAAAGTCGATAGCTATGTAATTAACTACATAGTCTCTCTGATCAGAGCTACAAGACCAGAGATCTTCGAATCTATATCTAGATACTTTGAGCTTGGTTCAAGCCCAAGAGCTTCAATAGCCCTTATGAGGCTAGCAAAAGCTTTAGCAGCTATAAGGGGATCTGAAGCTGTAGCTATTGAGGATATAGATACTGCTGTTTTCTATGTTCTTAACCACAGAGTTCTACCAAACCTAGAGACAGTTATGGAGCTCGGTGGAGGTTTTAAAGTTAGGATAGCAGTTATATCTGAAGGTCTTGAGATGGCTAAGAAGGTTGCTAGGGGTGGTAGGTAGTGACAATGGTAGAGTTTAGAGAGGTTAGCAAAAAGTTTGGGAAAGTAGAGGCTCTGAAGAACATCTCATTTACAATTCCTGAAAAAACTGTAACAGCTTTTCTAGGGCCTAATGGTGCTGGGAAGACGACCTCTATGAAGCTTGTAATGGGGTTCCTAAAGCCAACTAAGGGTGTAGTGTTTGTGTGGGGTGAGGAGCCATGGAGGAGTGAGGGTGTTAGGAGTAGGATTGGGTATCTACCAGAGAGACCTGTATATCCAATGGATATAGCTGTAGAGAATTTCTTGAACCACTTAGCAAAGCTTAAGAAACTTAGCAAAATAGATGTTAATAGAGTTATAAGGCTTGTTGGTCTTGAAAACCTTGTCGATAGAAAGATAGGCACCCTGTCTAGAGGCTACATACAGAGGGTTGGAATTGCGCAGAGCCTCCTAGGAGACCCAGAGCTATTGATCCTCGACGAACCAACAGCAAACCTAGATCCCTCAGCGAGGAGGGAGATCATAGAGCTTTTGAAGACTCTACACAAGGAGCTCAAGGTATCAATGATAATATCTTCTCACATAATCCCAGAGCTTCAGGAAATAGCAAACTATGCAGTGATTATAAATAGTGGTATTGCGCTTGAGTATGGCTATTTAAACGATTTGTGGAGAAAGTATGAGATAGAAGCCATATTCATAATCAAGACGGTAGATGTTGAAGCTGCTGCCAGGATACTTATAGATAAATCCTATGTTCACTACGTTAAGAAAGTTAGCAACAGTTTAGAGGTCTCTATAGATCCAGAGCACTACAAATCTTTTGAAAACTTGTTGACAGAGTTGAGTGGCTTGATAAAGAACTACACATTCAAAACAGCTAGCCTTGGTGATCTATACGAGAAGGTGGTGAAGAGTGGATCTCAGGAAAGTGTTTGAGCATACAACTTATGCAGTGAATAGAAGGCTACTAGCGTATACGATAACAATCATTGTTATGAGCATCATAACATCGTTGATGCTCCTTTTCCCAGGCTATGGAACACCCATCGATGTATGGATATCTGGGCAGTTAACAATAGTTTCAATAATATTCAAAATCTTGATAGCACTTCAAATCTCTAGAATTGCTAGAGAGATTACATCAGGAGAGATCCAACTATACCTAGCGCACACATTAACAAGGTCAGAGTATGTGTTAAGCATGTTGTTAGCGTCGTGGTTTACACCAACACTAATCCTAGTCTCCTCATACATAGTAACATTCACTATCGCAGCACCTAATCTGGTAATATCTGGTGAACTACTTAAACCCCTTATCCATCTAGTACCAGACCTACTATTCATAGCATCGATAACACTGTTCTTCGCTAGCAGAGGAAGAGAAGGAATAGCAACAACAATAGGTGCAGCGCTACCAATACTCCTACCACTCTCACTATCAATAGCGTTCTCAGGCTATATGAACACCTCACACCCTGTTTATACGCAGATTTTCTACGTATTCACTATAGTACTAGGTTTGATGACTCCTTACACCTACAACCTTCTCTATGTAAACTACCAAAACATTTCCTACCCTCTTCAAGGTAATTTATCTAAATTAGCAAACCCAACACTAAACACATTAGCATCACTAGCACTATCAATAGCAATTATAACGCTCACTTTTGTATTGTTTAAGAAGAAAGACCTCTAGCTCTAGGTGGTGAAAATGTTTCGAGCACTACTCATAACACTAACCATATCAGTGCTAATATTACTCGGAGTCCTTGTATACGGAGCTATGAAACCTATAGTAATATCGTCAGGTGATCTAGGGCAGAGTATTTCAATGCAGAACCCTGGCCCATTAGCAATAGCTTTAGTGAACAATAAGGTGTGCTTCCTCTATATCTACGATGTTAGCTTCAGTTCTATGCCTGGGGGATTACAGCAACCTTATCAATCGTTAAGCGATCTATACTATCAGGAGATTAGAGATAGAAGACTTACTTTCAATATATATGGTTCTGCTGTAGGGAATTTGACAAATAGTAGTGTTGCTATTCGTATCCTCGAGGTTAATACAGTTGCAGCATTAGAACTTCAGAGAATAATTAAGGAAGAGCTGGATAGATCGAATCTTTCGAAATACCACCCCATAGTAACCGATGAGGGGTTCACAAGGATAGTTGGATACGCTGAGCAAAAATCTCTTCATATCTACAACAAGTGTAATGTTATTGAGCTTCCATGGAGTAGAATGGTTGTTAAAATAAGTTTCCCTAACGGAACTACAAGGAATTTCATCTTCATAGAGCCTCTATTCATATGCAATGCTACGTCAATACCCCAGCAGGGAAATACCCATGTAGTTGAGCTATGTTTTGATAAAGATCTGAAGATTACACCTATTATCTCGGGGAATTTGACTTCGATTGGCGAAGTAGTTGAGAAGGCAATTAATGCTAGCCATTTTAATGATTATAGTACACTTAAAACAGTTGATCTATACCTACGCAACCCCATAATGAATATCATATTGAGGTACAGCTACCTCTTGATGCTTAAACCTAGGTTAGAGCATATTTTAAGAGCCCTGGCTTTCCTAACAATATTTACTGGGTTTACAGTTATTCACTATAGGTTTAGACCCTATGAATACACTTTTATTGCAAGGTTTGCTAGAAGGTTACGCCAGAGAATCTATAGACGATAAATCTGTGTATAATGTATAGCATTAGTGTTGCTATGAGCATGTATCCTATAAGTGGTGTGTAGACCTCTACTCTTTTCATTATCTTTGCCTCTACCTCGACTTTTTGAATAGTTTGAGCAGCTCCTCTAAGAGCTTCGCCAAGAGCTGCAGGTAGTTCGCGAGCTGTTTGAGCTACAAAACTTTTGCCCCCTGTCTTATTAGCTATCATCTTCATCTCCTCTATACCCTCATTCTCAAAGCCTATAAATACAGTGTATATTGGTATCCCTCTATCCTTGAACTCCTTGAGGAGCTCTCTATACTCCTTAATATCTGCTGGCAAACCATCAGAAATGAACACTATTGCTACAGAGATGTTCATCTCTCTATAAGGTGTTAACCAGTTGAGAGCTACTTTAAGTGGGTAGCTATACATCGTCCCTCCAAGGGCTTGAGCTTTCTCAACAGCTTCTACAACTTTTCCCCAGTCATCTGTAGGTGCAATAGCTTGTTTAACACTGTGGTCGAAATCTATGAACCCTATATCTATAGATATGTTTAGGTTCTCGATAAAGTCTTTGATAACGTTTTTAGCTGTCTCTATCTTCTCCCCAGCCATGCTACCAGATGTATCGAGGATTACAACCATAGCTGGTTTTGTTTTAAACCTCAGCTCTGAAAGTTGTTTAGACTCTACGTATGCCACCTGCTCCGAAACTATGTAGGGCTGTGCAAATGCTAAGGCTATCAGAAACACTATAGCTAGCTTTAGGACTAGACTCAGCAACCTCCTACCCCTGCTACCACTCCCCTGAATCTTCTTTAGAGCAACAGATGCTAAGCTATGTCTAAATCTATACCACTTAGAGTAGAGCATTGGGTAGTAGATATGGAAAAAAATAACAACTGCTGCTAGAATCGGGAAAGTGATTATGAATGCTGGGATATTTCTAAATGTCATCATATACCCTCAACCATAGATACTACTATTAGAGATACCATCGTTATTAACAGGTATAGTTGTATTGTGTAGTCTTTTACTGGGATAACAATGTTTAGATTTCCAGATACTTTAAGAACCTCGAACTTAGTTTTTGCATAGAGTCTCTCACTAACATATTTAACAGCTTCTTCATCTCCTAAATAACCAACCCTAAACACAGGTAACCCTCTGTCCCTACACAACTTCTCGAGATCTAGAGACCTTGGATCATTACCAATAATAATGATAACTACTGCGATACCGCTGTTCGCAACTGTATTTACAGCATCTTCTACTGGAGAACCATAGTTTATAGCACCATCAGTTACAACAACAACTGCAATCGGTATTGCAGATGCTTTTGCTACTGAGTATCCAAACATTAGTGCATCTCCAATTGCTGAAAACCTCTCTAGATCAACACCTCTAAGCCTCTCTATACATTCTCTAGCATAGCTCTCATTGTTTATACCTAGGCATAGAGGTTTCACTGTATCACTAAAAATGTGTATATCGACGATATCCTTTCTCTCTATAGCTAGACCCACGATCTTCTCAACTATACCTAGAGCTGTAGAGAACCTTGTTGACGATAATTCGCTGTATCCCATACTACGAGAGATATCGAGTAGTATAGCTATCCTAGCACTTGTAGTATTAACATCGAGAACATTATCCATAGTTACATTCACTGTAGTATAGCTAACTATGTATGGTTGTGAAGCCGTTAAAGCTATGAGTATAGGTATCAAGATTTTTACAATAGCTGTGATAACTATGAATCTAGACCTGCTTATCGAGCCAAGTCTTAGCGAGAGGATTTTAAATCTTTTACTGCTCTTCAAAAAGAGAACTGCCAGTATTGGCAGGGTCACAGGGATTAAGAGGAGCATATAGGGGTTGTCAAAACCTATGCTAATCATCTGATTCTGGAGGAGCGTAGCCAGCGCCACCACCCTGACCCTCACTATGCTGCCCCACCTGTCCCTGTCCACCATGCTGGCTACTGCATGGACAAGATTCTCTACCTCCTCCTTGTCCTTGCTGTTGTTGTATAGCTTTATTTATAAGAGTTATTAATGTGTTTTGGGTATTGCTGATATCTGGTGAGAGAGGTCCTGTAGGTTTTACGTTTTTAATTTCGTTTTCTAGTTGTTGAAGTGTTTGTATAGGTAGTGTTGTTGTGTTTGTGCATAGAGTTTCCATCTCATCTCTATACATCTCAGCTATCTTCATAAGTATGTAGGCGTTGAGCAGAGAGTTTAACGATGATTCAATTCTTCTCCTAGACATGTTAACAGCTGGTACATGGTTTTCCGCGATTAGGCTTGTGTTAACCTTCTGCAAGTTGTCTAGAGCTTGTGAAAGATTTTCTATAGCTTTAGTAACATCTTCTTCAACAACGCTAAACCTATTCAAAGCATCATTAACTCTACACATTGCTAGCAAGCTCAAAGCCTCTTTAAGCGTATCTACACTTCTGTTAGCAATTTGCAGAGCTTGTAGAGTATCTATAGATGCATCTGCAATTAGGAGGTAATTAGAGGCTACCTTAGCGAAGAAAGTTTCCTGTGATCCATAGATAGACGTTATATTCGCTAGATAAATCCTTATCCTATCCTTGTTAACATAGGTCTCCCCAATGCTTACACCAGGATCGGCAACAAAACCTGCAAGCCTTTTTGCAATAGCTGTAGAAGATTTGTTGAGGTGTGTAACAGCCTTAACATACTCTTCTAGAACATTGATACCTACAGAAACTGCTGGACGAGGCAAGAAGCTGAAGACTAGGTATAGGATAGAGGAAACGATAATAGCGATAGATGCAACTAACATCGGATCGCGTAGAAACTTACTAGGCATAGCGATACACAGGCTTAGATATAAAATTTCAAAGAATTTATATCTTTATGCAGGAGACAGCAGGGATACACATACTTAACATTTTTCATCAGCAATGTATACTGCTGACTATGCCTATGGATATCAACACATTAGCAAACCTATACCCATTCCCACTTCAGATAAAGAGCCGAGATAATGTTGCCAGCGCCAGAAGCTTAACAATGTACCTAGCCTCGTAGCTTCTGAACTCAAAGAGTCTTAGAACCTCAAAATAAGTGACCCTCTCAAAGGCTTCATGATCCTTGCTCCTAGCTTCAGAGCTGTAAGGCTCTAGATATCCTCCCCTATGTGATTTGTTGACTCCTTCCCAGTTTATACTCCCACCTACGAGCACCTACACAGACATATTCTGTAGAACTATACTTGTTAAACTATTCACATGCTCTTACCATGGCTTTATCGCTCAAGAAAGGCTTTAAACCTTCTAAGCATAAGGCTGCTTGGGAGTGGGTGAGGTTTGGTGGATGCTGCTCTAAAGGCTCTAACTGTTGTAGTGGTAGTGCTAGTTGTTGCATCGCTAGTTGCATCAGCAACAATTGTTCAGAGCACGCCTATAGAGATGGTCAGGATAATCATAGGCTTGAAGGACTACAGAGACATTGAGAAGCTTAGAATGCAGTGTGTGAGCTGCAGCCTCGTCTCTGAGATCTGAGATAAGGGCTGTCGTTGTTGAGGTGCCTAAACAAGTTGTTGATAAGTTGAAGAGCCTCCCATTCGTTGCATATGTTGAGGATGATGAGGAGGTTAAGGCGTTGCAAGAGGTTTAGTGGAACGTAGAGATGATTTATGCTCCAGATGTTTGGACAATATATAATGTTAGTTATGGTGATGCCGCCTACGGGTATCAGGTAACCATCAGGGTTGCTGTCCTTGATACAGGTATTGACTATAAGCACCCTGACCTTCAGGGAGCTGTATCCTACTGCATAGTCTCGTTAAACAATGGCAAGACATTCTATAGGGCTGTTTCAGTAAATAGGGTGGGCTAGGGTTGTTTAAGTCCTTTTAGGGCTATTAGGTATGCTGATGCCATGTGCCTGTCTAGTCTATGTTTCACCATTATTTCATTGTGTTCCCTAGAGCTTGTTGTTCCCCTCGGGTCTACGTACTCAACTTTTATATCGTATAGAGGCGCTTTCATTGCTATTCTCTCTATTACAGAGTTTCTGAAAATAGCTTTCCTGTAGTTGTAGTTCTCATGCCTCCTATCGCCGTTCCTAACCCATAGAAGCTTTAGCTTTCCTAGAACACCTGGGTCTTCTAAAAACAGTGTTTTCACACCTTGGTGATAGGCATAGCTAAGCATTTTGTGAACCTTCACACCTATAATACTTCTAGCACTCTTCCTTGGAAAACCCCTAGCTGCTGTCTCTCTAAACCAGAACGTGTAGACATCTCTAAGCTCTCCACTGCTATCAATTATTGCCAGGTTAATTCTATCAACATTTACATCCACTCCACCACAGAGCTTGCCCTTGTTTGCCTTAACTCTTGCCATGTGCCTGTAGTAGAAGTCTATTGATATTGTTATCTGCACATCTCCGCAAACCCATAACCTGTCTTTCCTAATGCCGTAGCTCTTTATAGCTACTCTCCCTGCATACTTTTGCCTCTCCTCTAGTACTTTCTCTAGGAGAAGTCTGTAACTCTCTGGTATAGCAGGCTTTACCACGTCTCTATAGATATTCTTGCTGTAGTCCACTGTTGTTATGTGGAACTCGTAGCCAGGCTTGAGAGTGATGTTCCTAGCTGGGTATTCCAACTCGCTCTGCTGAAACATTAGCCAATTAGACAGCTCAACACTTCTAAAATCTACTCCGAGTTGCCTACAAGACTCATAAACACTTCTAACAAGCATGATTACACCATCAGCATACCTCCTATTGGGAATAAACCCATAGACAATCTCTCTGAAGGTGTTCTTCCAGCCAATATCAGTACCAGGGAGAACAGGAGACTGCTTAGCAACACTAAGAAGCTTATGTGTAGCAATCTTGAACAGCCATGCAGTAGACAAAAACCTCTTCGCAACATCACAACAAACATTAAACGGAAACGTAAGCGTTATGTAAGTCATTTGGGGAATCCCTCAAGAAAATTTATAAGCTTCCGAAGCTTATAAACGTATCAGTGACCCCAGGTTTCCGAGAACCGCTCCAGAAGGGCGGTGAGGGGGCTTGGGGAGACCGTGAGGAGCCCGAGGGTGGCACTAAACAACCTTAAAACACCATAAATAACCGCTCTCGGGTGAACGGTACAGACCTCAGCAAGTGCGATGATAGGAACGGTCATGGAACGCATGTTGCTGGAATAATAGCTGCTAGGCTCAATGGATTTGGTGTTGCTGGGGTAGCTCCGAAGGCTGTTCTCTACACAGTTAAGGTTCTTAGCGCTGGTGGAAATGGCTATGTAAGCGATGTTGCGAAGGGTATTATAGAAGCTACAAAGGGTCCTGACAGTAAGCCGGGGACAGATGACGATGCTGACGTCATCTCGATGTCCCTTGGCGGACCAGACTCCCAGACGCTGCACAACGCTGTTGAGTATGCCTATAACTATAGTGTTACACTGGTTGCTGCAGCAGGTAACGAGGGTGCCTCATCACCTTCGTGCCCAGCCTGCTACCCAGAGGTAATAGCAGTTGGAGCAATTGATAGCAGTGGAAACGTGCCTAGCTGGAGCAATAAAAACCCAACTGTTGTCGCACCCGGTGTAAACATACTATCGACGTATCCAGGAGGTAAATATGCATACATGAGTGGGACTAGCATGGCATGCCCACACGTATCGGCTACGGCAGCCCTGATACAAGCTCTGAGGCTAGCGGCTCACTTGAGAAAGCTTACACCAAGCGAGGTGAAGGGGGTAATAGCATCAACAGCTATAGACCTTGGTCCACAGAGTTACGACTCGCTCTACGGCTACGGAATAGTAAACGCCCTTCGTAGCTGTTTCTAGTTTCATATAGGTTTATAAGGGTTGTTGATACTTCCCCTATTTGGGAGATGCCTCGAGATGCGGGTATATCGCGAAGACCCAAGAGAGGTGGGTTTGAGGAGGAGCCAGGATGCGGGGGTTACCCCACAGCAGTGACCCAGAGAAAGCGGTGAAGGGGGAGCTGCGGGTTGGGGTCACCCCGAGCGGGCGGAGCCCTGTGATATGGATCCCGATGAAAGGGGTCTCGAGGGCTGTGAAGCCAAGGGTAGAGGGCTTAATATCAAGCAATATCAAGCCCAATGAAACCCGAACCCCTCTGCCGCTGTACAGAAAGCCCTTTCAATAACCTAGATCCAAAAACAGCTTCTTTTTATAATCGCATCCTTTACCTGACTTTCCAGCTCACCTCTCTGACTGCTCGATGAAGCACTAGCGTAGAGCATTACTTTCCTCAGCTTGATTATGCTAGCTAATCTCAATTTCCTCCTCACTAGATTTCCACCTACCACTCTCAAGAACAGCAAGCTTAATCCAACCCCTCCTAACACACTCCCTCATAGCTAATACCGAGCCTCTTACAAACCTCCCTAGGTTTCATCAATGCTCTTCTCCAACAAAACAACTACATATAAAGCTACATAAAACCTAAATATAGAGAAGTAAGGTTTATATATAACCTCTAAGCTTTTCTACCTAGGGATAACTGTGGTGGAGAAACCTACTGGGGCATTTGTTTTATCATTGATTGGAGGGGTCTTGGTTGTATTATTTGCTTTAGTAATTATTGCTATAGGAGCATTCGGTGGGGCTGTCTTGGGGATAGTGGGGTTTGGTTGGCTAGGAGGTTTGGTTATAGTTGTGGGTGTGGTTCACTTAATCTTTGGTGCATTGATGATAGTTGGTGGTATTCAGATGAATAGTGGGGTGCCTGGGAATGTGAAGACTTGGTCAATAATAGTGCTAGTTGTATCAGTTATAGGTCTTATAATGGGTGCAGGGCTCTTCATAGGAGCCATACTGGGGTTGGTAGGAGCTATACTAGGTTTAGTTTGGAAACCATCAACCCCACTAGCTACTCAACAACCACCAACATCAACACAAACTCAATAACCTAAAACTTTTTAATTTATCCTAAGCCACAATATTTCTAATAATAGTTACTTAACTCCATAGGCACATAACTTCCCTATAACTCTCATTGCAACACCTTTTGGTTTTATTACGCTATCTCTTATTACAGAGACACATTTTATCTGTAGAATATTTGCAATTCCTTATAATACATTTGTAATTGCTTTTCTAGCTATGTTATGGTGTAGACATGCTTTTAGAGCTGATAATAGCAATGCGTCGTGGAGTATAACAACTATTGCCAGTATCGATGCTGAGTAGAAGGTGAGCATATCTAGAGCGTCTTCGTAAACCCATTTATATATGACTATGTGAAAGAGGTCATAAGGAGCTTTGTGAGGAGGTCTTAAGCAGCGTTTCCCCGCTAACGGTACTTGACGGTATTTGTAAATATTTGTAATCCCGTTAGCGGGGGTTGCACCTCTCTGTGGGTTCACTAGCATCATCCACACTCCATGGGTGCCTGTCGAGCCCAACGCCACAGGGCTCCCATCTGATTCTCCATGTCACCGCAGTGCGGGTCATCCGAGAAATTATAAAGTGGAGAGGTATTTAAACATTACTCTAAGAGCCAAGTATTTACAACTGTTTACAGATATTTAAACTTATCTTCAGCTCTGTAACAGCCTCATGACAATGTTTAGGGCTATATCAAAAGCAGAGTGTGTTGCGTCTGACCTCCTCCCCGCCCTGAAGTGCGGGGGTTCCCCTAGAGCGGGGAGGTTTGGGATTACATCCCCTCTCCCCGAGGGTTCAATCCCGGGCCTGGTCTCCGGCCCATTACCCCTATCCCTCTTGGGACTCGGGGTTATGAGTAGGCTGTTTATCATCGTCAATGGCTCAAAGAGTTTAATACTCATCACTGAGGGCAATTAGATAGAGAGAGTTTATAAGCTTTTCTACCCATCCCCGCCCTAAAAGGCGAGGCTTTCGATTGTAAAAATGGTTATAAGCATTTTTAGGTCAAGCTTTTCTAGTGCATGGCCATGGTTTGCAAACCTCTTGTAGCAATGGCGTTGATGCTGATTATTGTATCTATAGCTAGCCCTATCTTTTCATTATACACTGCTTTAGCAGAGCGCCTACCTACTATGCATGGTTTATTGGGTCCATATCTCTACTTCAGGGTTGATGCACCGAATGAGACTCTTGTGAATACATCTACAAACATTTTCTTAACTATTGCAGCTCTTGAAGATATTCATGTCAATTACATTGTTGTGGCTGTCTATGGGTGTGGCGTTAATGTTTCTGGCATACTCATAAACAATACTGTGCTTGGAGTTAATAGGAGTCTTTCTTACGTGTTCTCAGTTACTCCTAGAGCTGAAGGATTCTTAAGAATTACTATAGCTGCTCTCTACAACTACTACAACCCTTCAACAGGTAGTTACATAGCTCAGTACACTCACATAGCATTTAATGTGACGGTTGTCAGGGTCTTGACCTATAGGAGCCTCTTAGAGAAGTACAAGAGTTTAGAGGAGGAGCTCAACGCCCTTAGAGATAGTTACAGAAAACTGCTTGACAACTTCAATAACTTAACAACAACCTACATAACTATTGCTAGAGAGGGTGAAAAGCTCTATAGAGACTATAGAAATCTCACTACGATGTATACTAACGCTGTGGAGAGATTAAATAGATTAGAGCAGTTTCTCCTCAACCTAAACACCTCGTATACCACAACAAGTAAGAGCCTTAGTGATGTGGAGAAGAGACTTGAAGAACTATCTCTACTCTACAACGCTTTAAGAAGAGGCTATGAAGTGATTAACATGACACTAACAAGCACATTAAATAGCATTGCTTCTCATCAGAAAGATATTGTGCTAAGCCTCAGCACAATCAATGAGAGTGTGTTAAACCTTGAGAAAATGTATAGAGATGTTGCAGGCAATCAGAGGAATTTGACAACAAGCTTTACAGACCTTCAACAAAATTATAGAGATTTAGAGCAGAGGTATACAGAGCTCAGCAATGCATATACAAAGGCACTTCAACACATCGATACACTGAGCCAAGACATATCAACAATTCGTACACTAGCACTAATCTTAACAATAGCTGTATCAATACTCATCACATTACTCACTATCGCACTACTGAGGAAAAGGCTATAGATAGGGGGTTCAGCTCTCATATAAGTTCATGTGTTTTTCATCGCATCATCTCTATTCCCCCACACCACTCCTTGGGCCTGCATATGCCTTAGGGGCGTTCAGGGCCACCCCAGGGACCCCACATCTTGGGTTGCTGCCCTTGGGGAGAGCCCTCTACGGCTCTTCACCCCCCACAGGGAATCTCATGAAAATGTTTAGTAGTGTCAAACCTTATAAACCTTTATGAAACTAGAAACAGCTGCGAAAGGCTAGATACGAAGACTTGTTGAGCGAGACAGACAAGCACCATCCTAAATACCTAGAAAAGCTGAGACAAATTGCCCACTCCTACAACAATTCTATTTTTAATTCCCAAAGTTTAAGTATATTGAGATACCCATTGTGTATCATGTATAGAATTCGAATTCTATACGAGTATGCAAGGAGGTGAAAATATAAGTAGTTTCATATTCAATAATCGTGTAGTGTAAATGTTGGTAGATGTAGCTCTACTTTTGAATATCTTAGCAGCTATAGGTGGTATTGGAGGTTTGGGGGTAGTTGTTGGTATAACTCATTGGCTTGGTAAGAAGTTTGCAGAAGTAGATGGGAGGTTTCGTTTAATTGATGAAAAACTAGGGTTAGTAGATAAAAGAGTAGGTTTGTTGGAGGAGAGAGTTAGTTCGCTAGAAAATAGAGTTACTACTTTAGAAGTAGATGTTAAAAACTAAGTGAGAAAATTGATGGTATGGATAGGAAGTTTTTATCATTATTTACAGATCTTGTTCATAGTATTAAACATTCAACTGAGTTCTTAATTGAGGTTTTAAGTTATGAATCCATTGTCAGAAAGGAAGCTACAGAACTTATAAGAGCTGAGATATGGAAGATATACTGGTATGCTGTTGCATGGAAAGGAATAGCTTTAAGATTGCAGAAGGAGAGATCTGAAAAGAGATTAGCTTAACTTTGCTTTACACAAAGTTATCACTATATACCACTCTCTGAATTAGTGAAAATTGATTCAGTATTATATGTTTATTTGTGAAATTACCTCAATAGAGATTCTGAAATAGTTTTTCTCTTTAGAGCTAAAAGTTTTGTATTTAATGCTTCTCAAAACTTTATGATAATATCTGTATAGTTTTAGTATTCTACGCGTATGAAAGATAATAGAAATACTTTATGGTCAATATTTATTGGAGATCACTAAAAATATCTAGGGAAATAAACTATTACAAATTTATCGATAAGTTTAGATATCTGTGAATAACTGTGAATGCTTAGCACTATAGAGCAGGATTTGAATAACTCTACACTCACTATAAGCTCTCAGATGACCCACGCTGCGGTGACCCAGAGATTCAGATGAGAGCCACACGGCATTGGGCTTAACAGTCACTTGTAGGTGAGGTGGAAGTCCCTAGATGAGGTCCTAAAACCCTAAAATGAAGAGAACGACCATCTAAGGACAAAGGGAAACGCTCTACCAACATCAATATCTGTGATTGATATTGCATCTCTTTTAATCCTATTATTATTAGGGCAGATTAAATTAGAATTACTAGGGCTAGGGTGGCTAATAATTTGCATCGCTGATTATTCAAATATTCTCTTTAGTGAAGGTTAAAGTTCTTCAATAGCTTTTCTAGTAATGGGATCTGCTATTATGTATTTATTATCTTTTTTCTCAACTATTGAGAGATCAATTAGGGTGTTTAGTAGTTCGTTAAGTGTTTTATCGTTTATTGTTCTACCTTCGATATCCTCGAGTTTTTTCTTTATTTCACTCCAACTTCTTTCAATAGTCAATGTTTTTAGCAATGCTTTGTATCTTTCACTTCTTCTACTTCTCAAGAAGTTCTCTACTTCGTTTTTAGCTATGTCGATAGCTATCTTTAGAACTTTATCTATCTGTTGTGAACATGGATCTGGGTTTGTGTAGCAATTATATCCAAAGAGTGTAAGCCAACCTATGATACCTCCAAATGTTTTTGCTGCTTCTTCAATAATTTGTTTGTTTATAGAGATACCTATTTCTTTAAAACCTTTCTCAAGAAAATCTATGGATTCTTCGAGTGTTAATCTTCTTGTCGATACGATATGGATGTATCTTCCGTAGAGTGGAGAATCTCCGCTATCTAGTCTTAGAAATTTGTAGAGAAGACCAACTTCAGATCCTGTTAACACTATTTTAACATAGTCTAGATTATCGTAGATATATGCAAAAAGTCTTACAAAATCGATCCATGTTATTTTCCGAAGCTCTTGAGCTTCATCAAAAGCTACAACAACACTCTTCTTAAGTTCAGATCCAATCCTATTCAATGCTGTGAAAAGCTCTGGAAACTCTAGCTTATTATCACCCCTCCAAGAGATGTCGATAGAAGAAAACGGTATAGATATCGATACACCTTTAACACTACTTAAAACCTCAACTATCTTCTCACGAAAAGATTTATACCTTCTCACAAAATCCTCTAGAGATTCTTTCACAATATATATAAAATCTCTGTAAGTTGGATTAACAGAAAATCTTGTATCTAGATATATATAAGGATTTCCAAGCTCATTTAAAGCAACTTTAAGAAGAGAGGTTTTACCAGTTCTCCTCATACCAATTACAATAGTTATAGGACTTCTCTCAACACCTTTCATAAGTTCTTCTAACTCTTTCTCAAAATCATATAATTCATCCCTTCTCTCTTTAGGCTTAATACTGAACAGCATAGCTTGGGCTACCCCAACTATACTTGGAGTACCCCAAGCTATAAACATTTATAACGATAACGAACTAAATATCCTCTAAACATAGAACAACAGGATAAGTATAAAACGCTACTAGATTAGAATAGAATAAATGTGACAACAATAAAACATATTCACAAGCTTAAAATCATATAATATCGAATTAAACAATATTTATAACATCCCTATTGATATAATGTGGAGAATTGCTGAATCACTCTAAGTCTAAGGAGACTCACACCTTTTAGTACAGGTAGGAAGTCAGTGTTTAATATTATTTTTGGTCATTAACCCTCACACTAAACATTAATTTTAAGCACTTACAACTGAAAGCCTCGCCTTTTAAGGCGGGGATGAGTAGAAAAGCTTATAAGGTGGTTTTCTCTATTAGTTGGTTGGTGGTTGGTTGGTAAAGCTTAAATGCCCTAAGTGTGGTTATGTCTGGGACTACAAGGGGAGAAAGCAGTACTATGCTACATGTCCAAATTGCTTCAGAAAGGTCAACATAGCTAAGTATAGGGTTGAGTAGGTATGTCTTCAGGCGATGAGGGTTTGCTAACCCTGACCATTAAGATGAGGGTTAGCCCTGAGCCCAGTTTGTTTAAAGAGCTAGTAAGCTTGATGAAGAGGTATAGAGAGGCACTTAACCACGCTATTAAGGTGGTTATCGAGAATAAAGCGTTAAGCCTTGGCAAAGCCCATAAACTGCTGTACAGCATTCTCAAGGAGAGGTATGGTCTACCTTCTAAAATTGCTATAGAGAGGCTATAGCGATTGCAAGGTCTTGGCTCAGCAACTCTAATAGGGGTAGAATGCCTAGGGCTAAGACGCCTAGGCTTTGGCTAACACATGGATACAGCTACAGGGTTAGGGATGGCTATGTTGAGATTCTAGGGGGCTTTAGGCTCAGGATTATAGGCTGGGACATGAGATATGATGCATACCCTAATGGAGATGCAATACTGTTATTTAAGGATGGCAAGTTCATTCTAGGGATATCTAAGCGTGTACTCAAGCCAGCTAAGTATATACCTAGAGGCATTCTAGCTGTTGATATTAACGAGAGGCAGATTGTTATCGGTAATGGTAAAATTGAATATAGGTTTGAAACAGCTGTTAGAAGAGCTCTGCACTATAAACAATTAGCTGAGGGGCTTCAGAAAAAGTACTCCTCCCCAAAGTACAGTGCATGGCTTAGGAGGAGAGGCATTAGAGATAGGATTAGGTACTTCCACAAAAAGGCTAGGAATATTGTTGAAGATTGGGCTAAGAAGACATCGCATAAAATAGCTTCTCTAGCTAAGCAACATCTATATGCTGTTGCTAGAGAGGATTTGACAAATTTGGTGGAGAGCCTTAGGAAGCTTCCAAAGGAGCACAGAGTCTCTCTACTAATACTAAGCTACAGAAGGTTGGAGCAGTGGATTGACTGGCAATGCGAGAAAAACGGGGTGCCACTAATAGTTGTAGAACCCAGGGGAACATCAACAACATGCCCAATGTGTAGCTCTAAGCTTATCGAGAACGGCTACAGAAGATTGAGGTGCTCTAGATGCGGTTTCGAAGCCGATAGAGATACCGTAGCGGTTCTAAACATCGAGAAGAGAGCTTTAGCCCAGATGTGGGGATCTCTGACCCCCCTGAATGCCCCTCAGATGACAGATGTATCCCCGAATAGATGAGGGGAACCTGTGAACCGCCCTCGCAGGAACCCTCGCCCTTCAGGGCGGGGAGGAGGTCAGATAATGCTATTCATCTACCGTCTATAACATTTATTGTGTAATCTCTTGCCTCAAGATTATTGCAATCTCTATCAGTTCTAATAACAAAACCTATAGATTTCCACAAACCTCTGGGAGCATCCGCTATTGTTAAAAACGTCTTCCATCTACCACCACTAAACATGATTATGAAAGCATATGGGAAATACATTGCAAAGTATAGCATAGAATTAGTGCTATGAAGCATATCATAAATATTAAGTAACAACACATGTATATAGGATGTAAAGAAAAACACCAACACAATAAAATTCGCTATAGCCACAATAAGCCCAACGTCAATAAGTACCTGCACAGAAAGCTAAAGATAAACTGTCTCAGTCTTTGATATGCATTTATCACATATATGTTGAGGAAGGGTATTAGCGTTCACCACTCGCCAAGACCTGTAGTTATCTGTAAATAGCTATGAGTATTTGGCGGGCGGCTCATCACGCTACCCCCGAGCCCCCTCACCACAGTAGCTCACCGCTAGTCGCCTAGTGGCTCAAAGCCCTGCGGGTCTCGGAAACTCAGGGACGCTGATGAGCTTATAGAACTATGGATGTAGATATTATTGCAGAGGGGTGTGAGAATTTAGCCGCACCACAGCCTCTCAGAGGGGTTTGGAGGTATCTGCACTCATCAAGGAGATCATTAAGAAGCGCATTGGCAAATTCATTGATCAGTGTAGGAAGTGAGCTTTACAATTAGTGAGGCATTCTTCACTGTTCTAAATCTAAAGTTAACTCTTTACATGAAGTAAGCGTTTAAGGAGTAAGTGGAGTGGATATATATATGCCCCTATAACAGCACCCCACACAACACTTTCTATAACAGGTTTTGGCTCTCCAAAGAATGATCTCCATAAAGGAACATGGTGAGGCAATATTGTAAAAAATAAAACCCAAAATAAGCTAAACCATAAGGCAAAAAAGACAAATGTAGGTACATGTTTTCTCCAAGACATCGCCTATCACTCTTTACGACCACTCACCTGTTAAGCATCCGAGGTTCATATTTTTGCTTAGTGCATTACCATTGCTCTGAGAAGTATTTAAAGATATTTACAGCTATTCACAAATAGCTTCAAACCCGTAACAGCCCAAGCATCATAGCGGCTATAACGGGCATAAGAAATGGGATATGATTCCTAATCACACTAAGAAAGCGGAGGAGGTTTTGGAGGAGTTCTTATGAGTGCTGTATTCACTTGCACGATGCTTAACGAAATTCTAGAGTTGCCACTGAAGATGCTATAGCTATGGCTGCTTTAGCATTTTTGAAAGGAAGTCATTTACAATTTTATTGGCAATTTTCTCAACCTCTTCATCGCTAAAGTCTAGCGATGGTAGTTTGTCCACCCCTTCTTTAGCTACAACAATTTCATAAGAGATCTGTATTCCTTTATCCCTCAACGCCTTCGAGGCGCACATAAGCTGACATCCGTTTATAGCTATAACTGCTTTAGCATTCTTGAAGATATCTATATGGGTTTTGCTTCCAGCGGCAACAGCTGAGAGACAACACATTCTAACCATATTGGGATATGTTTTTGTAAGTCTTCTAGCAACTTCGTTACCTATTTGCCCAGTACTTGAAGCACCATCACATGTAGCTACAATGATCAAATCTTTAGCGTGTGTAGCGCAATGTGGTAACAATTGATATCTACTTGATCTTGGGATGCTCATTTACAACACCTATATTCATGATTATGTATGTATATTTTGTGAAACTATTTTCTAATTTAAGTTTATCTGTTATAACAGCTATAATGAAGAGATAAGGCATGGGCACAAAATTGTTATTAGTGTTTAGTTCAGATATACATGTTTGGAGATCTAGGGTAGCATAAGTGACTATCTACGCCAAAACGATGGTGTTATCATTGAAGACGCTGTAAAATTAATATACCGATCGAGAGTAGCATAAATATTGAGGATACTTTCTACCTACCTATAAAATCTCCATCAGATCTTGCTATAAGCAAACTGTTCTTCGAAACGAATCCCGTAGGTGAGGCGATCAAGACATTCAAGGAGTTTCTGAAGAAACCAAAAATCAAGATATATGTAGAAGTTGAGAAGCGCAAGAAGGATGATTATCGATTAATGGTAATTCCTAAGGAGATTGTTGAAGAGGATCTCACTATCTGCACAGCGTTAATTGATAAAGACAAGGATGTTATCAGGGCTAATGACGATAAGTACCTGCACATTAGGGATAAAAGCTCATTCGCTAAGATATGCATTCATAATTTATATGTTGCGTCGAGGAGTGTCGCCATCAACTATAGTAGCGATCGTGTGTCACAAGAACCTTAACATAAAATTCTCAAGCACTGTGAAAAAGAAGTGGAGAAGGTTTTGGAGGGGATCTAGCATAAACAATTAAAAGGTCTTTTCTTGCTACAGGTTTAGTATTTGTTTTATTTTTCTCCGAATTTCCAAACTACTATGAATAGCAAATCCCTACCTCAAAGCACTAGACCTAAACATATCTGGAGGGTCATTCCTATGCCTCCACAGACCCCTCCTAAAGCTAACCACTTGTATCCCAAGTTCATCAATTGTTGCATCCGTTATTAAAGGCTCTGTAAGACCTTCATCAACAACTAGGTATGCGTAAGTGTAGGACAGGGTATTCCCTCTTTCATCTAGTAACTCAACCTTTACCTTATCTCTAGAGATAAGGCTCCTACTAATACCAGTTGCTAACTCAACTTCAATCACATCAAAATTCTCTAAAGATGTGCCAAGCTCTAACGCATCCTCAGGTCTTAAAACAATTACAGGTTCCTCACTCTCAGCACCACCATTAACAAGAACTGTCACAACCTTTGACCTACTCCCATGTGAGACTCTAACTTTTACCCGAACAGCCACTAACAACACCTGCAACAATATACCTCTTAACAATTCTGTACTTACCAAGCTTTATCCTTTTATCCAGTACCCTAACCCTACCCTCAACAATAGCCCTTAAAACACTCTCACTCACAGTAATGCGTTTACTCATAGAGAACCCCAAGAATGTGTAACGCTCTAAAACAGTAAATAGCCTTTAACACTAAAAATCATTTGCAAGAGTTTGACCCTCTGGAGTCAGAAAGCCTATCTACACAAGTTGTTAACTCTCCCGACTGTGAGACCTTAGCAAGTAGTTGTTGCTCTAGATTCGAATTCCTAAAGTGTTAATCAGTTTCTAGAAGGGTACTGACCTCCTCTCCGCCATAAAGGGCGAGGCTTTTGGTTGTAATTTCGAAGTTAATAGAGATACAGTAGCAGTACTAGGCATCGAGAAGAGAACTCTAGACCAGTTGTGGGGAACTCTGACCACCCCGAATGCCCCTCAAATGACAGATGTAGCCCCAAATAGATGAGGGGAACTTGTGAGCCGCTCCAAGGGGGGCCCTCGCCCCTCAAGGGCGGGGAGGAGGTCAGCCTAAACATCTTGAGGGCTGCACTTGCCTATTCCTCTCACATTCTGAAGAACCGTGAGTGATATACTTCGTTAATTAATAGATTCAATGACTTTCACCATTGCATGTCCTATATTCATCACATGCAATATGAAATCAGTTTAACGACAAAAAATTGAAAATGAGTTTCATCAGCATTCAATTGTGTGGCGGGCCCGGGGGGATTCGAACCCCCGACCACCGGCTTAGGAGGCCGGCGCTCTATCCTGGCTGAGCTACGGGCCCTTTTAAAAATGGTTTTGTTGTGTTAGGTTTTTATGTTTTCATAGGTTTGTTTAAATAGTATTGCGTCTTCTTCTAGGTTTGGGGATTCGCTTATTACTACTCCTCTTACTTTGAATTCTTTTAGTGTTTTTGCTAGGTTTTGGTAGTTGAAGTCTGATTCCTTCAGATTTAGATGTTTTATCTCTCCCTTGTTTCCATATTCTATTCCACTTATGTGGATGTGCATGTTTTCTAGGGCTGTTTTTCCCAGTCTCTTCTCTATGAATTCTAGTACTTCTTTGAATTCTTCGTATGTGTTGTATTTGCCCACAGTTCTTGCATGTAGATGCGCAAAATCTATGCAGGGTAGAACGTTTTCTCCTATTTCTTCAGCGAGCTTGGTTACTTCTTCTAAGGATCCCACCTCCTTTACCCCACCCATGAGCTCTGGTCTAACCCACATATCTATCCCCTCATCCTTAAGGATCTTGACAACGCTCTTCACAGCCTGCTTAACCCTCCCATAAGCCTCCTCAGCACTGGACTCACCATAGTAACCACTGTGAAAAACAACACTCCATGCACCAGCTTTGAAACCTACCCTAGCACTCTCCAGAATCCTGTTCACACTTGCCTCAACCTTAGCCTCCTCAGCAGAGTTTAGGTTTATGTAGTAGGGAGCGTGAACAGTTAGCAACACCCCAAGCTGGCTAGCCAGCGCCTTAACTTCAGCAGCTGTTTCATCACTCATTTTCACCCCTCTAACAAACTCTATCTCCATAGCGTCAAGCCCTAGCTCAGCAACCATCTTAACACCATTTGGAGTGGTTTTCCTAGGCGTTGAATTTGGGATTCCAGCTGTGCCAAAGTGCAGCTTTGTTGGTTGCCAAGGCACCCACAACTCACCAAAAGCTCTACTTATGTTGAACACGCTCAAAAACTGCGTTGCTTAAGACTTGTATGGTTATGCCGCTTCAAGAAATGCATTGAGCTTCTTATCCAACTCCTTTGCTAAGATGTTTAGAGAGGCTATTGTTAGTGCTATTATTGCTATAGGTGTTGCAACAAGCCAGGGAGCAACAAATACATAGTCTTTGTACTCTGAGATCATGTTCCCCAGACTAGGTGTGGGAGGGTTTACCCCAAGACCAACAACACTCAGCGTTGCTTCAAGAGCTATAGCATCTGAAAGCATGTAAACAGCTGCAGGAATTACAACAGCCATGAGCTCCCTACCAACATAGTTCAGGGCTATTCTAAGAGTTGATGCTCCCAAAGCTTTAGCCACCTCTACATACTGCTTAACCAGGACACCTCTTGTAGCAGATCTGCTAAGCCTGAAAAATATGGGTGTTAGTGTAAGGGATATGGCTGCGGCTGTCCCCATAACTCCTGAACCTATTATGAGAAGAATTGCTATGGCTATGAAAAAACCTGGCATAGCGTAAACCACATCAAAAATCCATGAAAGAACAGCATCTGTCACACTACCTAGAATTGCTGAGACCATGCCCAGAACTGTGCCTATGAGCAGCGCTACAGCTAGCGATAGTATGGCTACAGCAAAGGATATTCTAAGTGCGTATACAAGCCTCGAAAACACGTCTCTACCTAGCGGATCTGTGCCAAGAATGTGTGTAGGTGATGGTGGTCTAAGCCTGTTTTCAAGATCTACCTTGTAATATGGGTAGGGAGCTATGAAGTTAGCTAGTAACGCTAGAAAAATCTCTGCAAAGATTATTCCCAGCGAGATTTTTGCAACTAAGCCCCTCACTTCTCTTCCCTAATCCTTGGATCTATATACATGTGCAAAAGGTCTCCAAATATGTTGAGCAGAGCTAGCGTTGATGAAATCATTGCTGACCACCCCAACAAAACAGGGTAGTCTCTAGATGAAAATGCATCCACAAGTAGCTTGCCCATGCCAGGATAGCTGAAGAGGGTTTCTGTAGCTATCGCCCCAGCTACTATGAGCCCCAATCTATAGAGCACAGCAGTGACATACACTGGCATGGCGTAGTGTAGAGCTCTAATGAATAGCCTTGCCCTAGACATGCCAACAGCTCTGTACATCTCTATAAAGGGCTCTGAAAACGCCTTTTCTATAAGGTTCTTCAAAATAGTGTAAAAAATGCCAACACCAGCTATAGTTAGTGTTGCTAGAGGCATGACAATGGAGCCAAAGGGTATTGGCATCTTCAACAATGCCAAGACTAGCATGAGGACAATGCCCCATAGCACTGCTGGCATCGAGGTAGAAACTGTAGCAAGCTGTGTAAAGATCTTATCATAGCCCTTTACTGTAGAGAGGTAGACCAAGAGTACGCAAAGAGCTGTAGTGGTTATGGTGGTTGCTAGTGCTAGAGCAAGTGAGTTGATGTATCTACGAAGTATGAGGGTTAGTACAGGTTCTCCTGAAAATATTGAGACTCCCCAATCCCCTGTGAACAGCCTCTTCCAGTAGAGTAATAGCTGTGCATATATGGGCTTGTCAAGCCAAAGCCTGGCTTCAAGAAGCTTCCTAATATCTGGAGATGGGGCTGTCTCTCCATAGAGAACCGTTATAGGGTCTCCTGGAAAGAGCCTTGCCACAGAGTATAGAACAGCTGTAGTGGTTAGAACGACTAAAAGTACATAGAAAAGCTTTTTGAGTATATGTAACCACATACCCCTACCCAATATACACACTGTCTAGCACAAGCTTCTGAAATGGAAGTATCTGCAATCCCTTGACACTAGGTCTTGCAGCAACCACTACATCCTCGAAGTAAAGCCACATAGCTGGAGCATCCCTCCATATAACCTCCTGCACATCTCTATAGAGCTCCAGCCTCTTAGACTCATTCACTTCTCTAGCAATTCTATCTAAAAGCATATCTACCTCGGGATTGCTATACTGTGGACCGTTTAAAGAGGCATTAGTTCTCCAGTATGTTAGTGCATAGTATAATGAAGAAGGTGATGGTCCGTATATTGCGAGGTCAAAGTCGTGGTCTATAAACACCCTTTTCAGAAACGCTGTGTGCTCCATCTGCACTATTTCGACATCTACCCCCACAGCCTTTAAATATTGCTGAACTACTTGAGCTAGCTGCACATCCTTAGGGCTTCTCGTAGAAACTAAGAGCATCAACTTCTTACCAGCAAACCCCGCTTCCTCAATTAGTTCGCGAGCCTTGGAAACATTGTAGTTATAAGGCTCTAAAACAGCTGCACCAGGGAAAACAGGTGAGGCAATGCCCATAGCCACTTGTGCATAGCCATCCATAAGCTCCTTCACAATAGCACTTCTGTTTATAGCATAGTTCAGCGCCTGCCTCACTCTAACATCTGGAATCCTCAAGCAGTTTATCGCAACTAGAACTAGCCTTACACCTGTGACTCTATATACCTCAATACCTTGTGCTCTGAGGGTGTTCACCATGTCTGGAGAGACCCCTGTAGCTATATCGACAGAGCCGCTGAGTATGGCTGAGATCCTAGCATTTGCATCTGGAAGTATTAGATACACAAGGTTTTGTATAGCTGGTTTCCTCCCCCAGTACCCATCAAACCTCTTTAGCACAGCTCTAGAGCCTTTCTCATACGACTCCAACATAAAGGGCCCTGTCCCTATAACATCCTGCGTAGAGTTTATAGGACCATTCCAGTACTTCAATGCTATATCCCTCGGCATTATGGCTGTTGATAAGTGTGCTAAGTGCTCTATCAATGGGGTGAAAGGCTCTCTCAACATAATGATGAAAGCTGTATCATTAATAATAACTATATCTGATATTATTGGCCTCCCCTTACCATCTGTTAGCAACTGCTTACCTATACCAGAAAGCCTCATAGATCTCTCCAAGCTGGCTTTCACATCATAAGCTGTGAGTCTCTCTCCATTTTGAAACATTATTCCATTCCTTAACACAAATAGCCATGCAGTATCATTCAATTGCTTAAACTCCTTAACAAGCCACGGGATATAAGCGAGTTTACTACCATTATAAGTTATTCTGAAGAGGGATTCATAGACATTTCCAAGCACTTCAAAATCTGCAACACCAGTAGCATAGTGTATGTCTATAGTTGAGATATCTGTAGATAGAGCTATCCTCAGTGTAGCATTTTGCATAGGATTTGAAAGCAAATATACTGTTGTTGAGGTAGTAGGCACAGTAATTGTGATGGAAGCACCTCTTCTCGTCAAAAAGCTTTCACTAACATAACTAGCCAAAACCGCAATTATGATGAGTATGACTAGGTAAAGAAATTTCCTATTCATAATTCTCTCGCCAGTTAAAAAATTAATGTGTTTAAATTAATTAAACCTTATGTTATAATATATTTAAACTATTTAAACTATGATTTGAAGTGGCGAACAATATAACTACAATTAGACACAACCAAGTTTAATGCTTTACCTCGAGTGAGTGGAGAGGTTCAGTGATGTGGGCTTCAATAAAAAGTGTCTTAAGTTATGAGGCTAAGGGTAGAGAGCATAAGACTATACGAAGCTCTATAAAATCTAAACCCTTATTTGCAGGGACATGTACATAGATTTATTATCTCTATGTATTCTGCCAAGCTTTTCTCATTGAGTTTTTCAACAACTCTTTCCGTGGCGCTCAATGGAATTATATATACACCTCCTGCTAGGGCAACCCCTTTTACCTCTTCTACTAAACCCCTGCTCCTATAGCCTTTGCCCTTTATAGTTACAGTGGTTCCCTTCATAAGCTTCCTTATCCTTGTTTTAACTTCTTTTGGTGCTTTTTCAGAGACCTTTATCAGTACATAGCCTTGTGCGCTCACTTATGTACAACCTCTTCAATGCATATGTCTTCTCTACACCTAACGCTTGCCTCAGTCAATATGTTTGCCGCTTTCTTTCCTCTCTCAATTATCTTCAGCGCTCCCTCGAGAATGTTCCTCCTAACACCCAGCAATATCTTGACATTTTCTGCAATTATGGGATCCTCTGAGCTTCTAAACCTCTTCAAAAGCTTCTCTATACACTCGTCAACATGTATCAGAGCTGTTGTAACATGCTTTAAGGCGCACCATATGCTCTCCCAAGATGACCTCAACTCATTACCTGATTTCATAGCCTCAAGTTTCTCTACAGCAAATAGTACTTGGCCCACAAGCTTTCTTTGCTCTCTAAAGAAATCTATGAGATCCCCGAAGAGGGGTAAACCAATAATCGAATCATCCTCCATCAAGTGTTGCTCAATATGATTCAAATGACCAATGGCGTAGATAAACTCCTGCAACAACGCCTCCTCCCACACAGCCGACGCCTTTGCCTCACCACTATCCTTAGCTATAGCTTGAGCTGACTGAGTAGCTGTTTCAGAGCCCTTGGAGCTGAAATCCTTTGCACCTGTAGCTAAATCCACTTTAACCACCTTTTTATGCCCATATAGGCATAAATATACTAGATTACAGAGCTTATAAGCTCTACACCTAATCTAATAACTATAACCAAAGACCCTACCTTCCAATGCGAGATGAAGAGAAAAGTGGTTAAGACCTTTAGATGAACAAGCTAGAAGCCTGGATAAAGGTTGTGTCTGTGCAATCAGTTTTTGTATAGGGAGGGGAAAGCATCCTCATAAAAGTTTTAAAGAGTAGTAATTTGTATAGTGTTCTTTATAAAAATGTTGAGCTATTTCGTGTAGAATAGGAGGCATAAATATTTGTGGGTGTAGGTATGGAGTATAAGAGTATCCTTGGTGAGAGAGGAAGAGCTGCTGATGAACAGGTATTGTATGATTTACGGATATCAGAGCTGTTGGAGGATATCCTTGGTAGGGAGAGGGATGAATTTTTAAGGAGTTTGTATTTGGAGCCTCTAAATAATGAGGAGATAGCTGTTTTCAGACTTAACGTATTTCGAGATTTGATGAGGAATGAGGTATACAATGCTGTAGAGAACTTCGTTGAGAAGATTAGGGAGAGTATAGATTACATCGAGCTGGAGAAGGAGGCGTATGAGCAGCATAAGCTTGGGCTTCACCTAGATGCAGCGTTATCATATATTGAAGCTGTTGAGTCATTTTACAATGACTTGAAGGTTTTGGGAATCAGATCCCAAGGACTTCTCAATTTCCTTAACTATCTCCAGAGCATTGTGGAAAGCAGGTCTTTTCGCTTAATGAAAGAGCGTGCCTATGAAGCGAAAAAAGCTAGAGATGAGATTAAGATAAGAGTGAAGATAATTGGGAATAGGATAAAGGTGCGGAGGTATGATGAAGGGAAGGACCTCTCTGCAATAATCAAAAATCTGTTCTCAAGGTTTAAGGAAAGTGAGGTTGAGGAGGTTAAACACATTAGGGTGACAAGCGAAATGTCTCACATACATGCTGCAATACTTGAAGGTGCTTTTAAGTTTTATAGGAAGGAGTATGAGATTCTTAAGAGGTTTATGGAGGACTTCCAAAAAATAGTAGATGATGGGGTAATGAGGTTTGCTAAAGAGGTGAAGTTCTACCTCACCTATGTAAGGTACATGAAGAAAGTTATGCAACCAGAGTACCTTTTCACCATCCCCAACTTCACCTGCGATGGCTCAATAAATGTGAAGAACTTTTACAACTTATTGCTGCTACGAAGTGGTAGAGTTGTTCACAATGACATTAGCACTGATGGTGTGAAAAGGGTTTTCGTGATTACAGGGATGAACAGCGGTGGGAAGACAACATTTGCCATATCATTTGGACAACTCGCATACCTATCCACACTAGGGTTACCTGTCCCAGCTACTGAGGCTTCACTTCCTTTCTTTACTTCAATAATGACAGCCTTTCCCGCTAGAGAAGATCCGAGAGAGAGTATGAGCAGACTTGAACAAGACATTACCAAGGCGTTAAAAATCTTGAAGCAGGCAAATAGCACCACCTTAGTAATTGCTAATGAACTCTTCTCTACTACAACTTCGGAAGAAGGCTTTCAGCTAGCCAGGTTATTCCTCAGCGAGTTGAATAGGAAGAGAGCATACTGCCTCTTCGTCACCTTCATACCTGGAGTTGCTTCTATAGACTTCACAATAAGCCTTGTGGCAATGCCCTCTCCAGAGGATCCTATGAAACCCTCATATAAAATACTTCCAGGAAGCCCACCCTCGGAATACATGGCTGTTCGTATAGCTGCTAAGCACCGGCTGCTTTACAATCATTTGAGGGAGATACTTAGATGATTCATTTCGATCTCTTGAAGATTGGAAACTCGCCCAAGATAACCACAGCTGAGGATGTGAGAGCGGATCTCGAGCTAGATAAAATCATTGGCATTGCCTCGAATAAAGATAGGCTTGTTGCTGAAACATGGCTAGAAGTCTTGTTGCTGAGGGATAGTTCTGAAGATATCATGAGGTATAGGCAAGAAGCTGTCAAAGACGCTCTTGTTAATAGGGAAGCTGTTCAGAAGATGTATTTATTAGCAAGAGAAGCCATTGAGAAAGCACGGAGAGAAGTATTCATCCCAAGACTAGATGACCCTACACTAGTTGTTTACGAAACTTCAAAGGGTATTGAGATACTTGTTGATGCAGTAGAAAAGCTTCTAACAATTCTCACATCTGCAAAATTCTCGTCAAAGGCTTTCAGCGAGCTCGTGTCCTCACTTACTGAGAACATTGATAGTGAGTTTATATCTTCTGCTAGGAATATTGCTAAGATCTTAGCCTATGGTGAAGGCATTGATTTCTCTGTGAATATAGGGAACTACAATTGCTTGAAGAACCCTGTCCTCCTGGTTCCAAAGGAGAGAAACTCGTTAATTTCTAAGATACTTAGTATTGGGAAGGAGTATACCTTTAGCATAGATCCAAGAGATGAAGCTGGTCTCCAAGTCCTTGCAGATATTAAGAGGTGGGTCCTTTCCCAAATTGCTACAACTATGCTAAATGCGTACAACAGGCTGAGGAACTTCTTTGAAGATCTTGCAAAGCAGCTTTCATTTTACATTGGAGTTATAAATATGAATGACTTCTTTGAGAAAATTGGACTTCCAAAAACATATCCCGAGGTCAATCCCAGGAAGCTCTCCTTCGAGAATTTGTATTGCCTCTCCCTAGCAATCTCAACTCTGAGTAAACCCACGCCAAATACTCTAGATAGTGATGTTGATGGCTCTTTTGCAATTCTGATCACAGGTGCTAATAGGGGTGGTAAAACAACTTTCCTTAAAGCAATTGGACAAGCCCTCTTACTTACAAGAGCTGGGCTCTTCGTCCCTGCCGAGTCTTTCATAATACCTACTCCAGGAGCTATATACACGCACTTCCTCAGAGAGGAGGAGAGGAGAATGTCTTACGGCAAGTTTGAAGATGAAATCAGGAGGTTTAGAAGCATAGTTGACTCTCTAAAGAGGGGTGACTACATCTTGATGGACGAAAGCTTCTCATCAACAAATCCTGTAGAGGCATCAATTGTTGCTGAAAACATCGTTTCAGCCCTTGTTGACTCAGGTATAAACGTGGCCTACATTACCTTCCTCCACGACTTCATATACAGGTTCACTAATCGATACAGCAAGAAAACAGTACTTCTTGTCCCAGAGAGGTTAAAGGATGGCACCAGAACTTTTAGATTGGTAAGAGGATTCATACAACCTGGATATGCAATGGAGCTTTGGAGAAAAATCTCTGCTACACTATCTTATAGTACTTCACCCTCACCAACTGTTTAGAATTCTATGCAACCTCATATCAGTTGCCATAAAACTCCATTCCACAAACCACTTACACCATATTTTGAAAGCTGGCGAGAAACGACAATATAAGTGATGAGGAGCATAGGTTTCTTAAAGTAGATGAGTATTCTCACACAGATATAGCTCAGGATGTGCTGAAGTGGGATGGAGTTGAAGCAATGATAATTGCTATGAATATATAAGAGCTATATCCATTAATACGTTACTTGCCATTCATGATAACATCCATCTCCAATAAGCATTTTTGCTTATAAAGTCTTCCAAGTTTATAACATAGGCAATAAAGTGTTTATTAAGGTGTTGATTAATGTCATTAATTGTTAGGAGAAAAACCTTTCTGGTATTTATCTTGCTGGGGTTAGTCTCTTTAACAGCTGACATGGTTTATGAGGGCGCTAGAAGCGTTGGAGGAGCATATATCGAGAGTTTGAATGGACCACCTATAGCTTCAGCCATAGCGAGTACAGGCGATCTTCTTGGCTATGTCTTCAGATTTATATCAGCAGTAATAGCCTCTTACCTAGCATCATCAGCTGCATTCTGGGGCATTACAATAGTTGGTTACGCCATTAATCTGCTTTTCATTCCCTTCCTAGGCTTTACAAATACATGGTATATCGCAACAGCACTATATCTTGTAGAGAGGACTGGTAGAGGTTTAAGAACCCCTCTGAGGGATGTTATACTTGCTGAAGTTAGTGAGGATATGGGTAAGGGCAAGGGGTTTGGAATTCATGAGTTATTGGATCAGCTAGGTGCTATAGCAGGACCCCTTTTAGTGTCTATCATGATAACTCTATATGGTTATAGAATTGCTTTTCTATCGCTACTGGCACCCGCATTCATCTCGATGTCATTTGTTACCGCTGCTTACATGCTTTACCCACGTTTAAAATCTGTTGAGCTATCACCTCCGAAAATATCATTTAGAGGGTTGGGCAGGGGGTTTTACATATACATCCTTTCAATGGCACTTTTGTCTCTAGGCTACGTTCACTGGATGAACGTCTCATACTTTCTAAAGTATTGGAACACTCTTACAGATTCTGAAATAGCGTTAGCCTATATGGTGGCAATGCTAACTGATGCAGCAATAGCTATACCCATAGGGGTTCTATATGATAAGGTTAAGTTCAAAACTCTCTACATAGCACCAACATCAGCGTTACTAGCAACAATTCTATTTATATACACACCAACTTTAGGCAAACCAATAGCGTATGCTATGGCGGGGCTGTGGGGCGTGACCATGGGATGTTTTGAAACAATTATGAGGGCCTCCATAGCCGATGTGCTACCTCAGGAAAAGAGGGCCTTGGGTTATGGTGTCTATGGGCTTATCTACGGAATTACATGGACTGTGGGAAGCTTTATATACTCCTACATACTACTAGTCTCATCAATAATAGCAACACTATATGCAATCATAACGCTAGTTGCATCAGCACTTCTAATACGACAAATAAATATCAGCTAAATAAACTTCATAACAGCGATGCACACCAACATAACGCCTTTGGCTACTGTTTTGAGTTTTGATATGGGTTCAACAGCTTTAATAGATCATATTACCAAAGGTTTATGAGCTTTGAAAAAGCTGTTTTAGTATTGCCTATGAGGGGTTAAGAACTTAGAGCCCCCCGAGAAACTGAGGTGCAGGTCTCTGAATTTTCTGAATGTCCCTAAGGTAGATGCAGATCCAAGAAGTAATGCAGGGAAAAGGAGATGAGGCGATGAAAAACATCAAGTTATATGAATCTATATAGGAGTTGAATGTCTATTGTTTCAGACTTTATATGGGGTAAGTTATTGAAATTTTATGAATCTTTACAAGTTCTTTGGATTTAAGGACTTATTTAATGGTGTGAGTAGCTGCATCTGAGTGTCATGTTTTTAGTATTTTGTTTGCGTCTCGAATTACAGTACTGTTCTCTACTTAGTTAAGAATCTTATTTTGAATGGTAGCAGATCTGTCATTAGTCTTAATCCTGGTTCTAAATATCTTATTTTCTCAGCTACGTTTAGTATTACTGCTGCTGTTCCAAGATCCCCATGGGTTCCTGTGCTCCTCCACTTTACTGTGTGCTCCTCTCCAATTATCTCTATTTCCTCAAACTCTGGAGCTTCAACATAGGCGTGGAACTCTAGTTTTATCACTTCTCTTTCTTTAACATATCCAGCTCCAAAGCCTTTTATACCCTTGTTCAATCCTTTTTCTACCATCACTCCACCAGAATCAATATTTTCCTCCGCTACTACAGGTTCTTGCCCTTCAATAACCTTATCTAATTGCAGATCTCCTGCTAATGCAATGAGGTGCACAGACTCTGCATAACCAACATGACCTGTTATCATACCTTTACTCAGTTTTTCTAGTACTATCCTCGGATCTTCGCCTACCCCTATCTTCCTTCTAAAACTCTCTCTCCTTCTAGCAGCATCAACACTTCTAACAGCCCTAATACCTTTCACCGTAGGTATGGAGGCAGCTACTACAACCACAAGTGTATCTAGAAGAAGCCCAGGATTTATCCCAGTCCCTATAACTACAACACCATTTTCTCTAGCCAGCTGATCTAACCTAATTGAGAGTATTGGATACCTGTAATACGGATATGCCAAAGTCTCACAAGTAGAAACAACGTCTATACCCATTCTCACAACAGAGGCTATTTGATTGAAAGTTTTATCAAGGTAAGAACCTGTTGCATGAATAACTACATCTGCTAACTCTAACTCACTAACATCTTTTGTAATTTTCACACCCATAGAACCTACACCAAGAACCTCACCAACATCTCTACTAACAATTATTTCATCAACATCCACAACACTCACAACATCATGACCCCTACTAAGCGCTACTCTAGCTGTAGTTTGCCAATGGATCCAAAACCATAGAACCCTATTTTCATTCAATTCACCACAGAACAATAAGATGGCAAAGAAAATAAGCATCCATGAATAACGATGCCATATAGTTTTGAGCAGCATCCCATCAATAACCCTTCTTTACACAGCATATTACATTCTCATTGCCATAAAGAGCGCCTTTCAATTACAAACCAGTTAGGGTATTATAGGTTTTAGAATCTAATACTCTTTAAAGGGTTCTAGGAATCTATTGAAATTATGTAGCGAGTTGGTTGCAATGCCCTTAGATATCCCTGCAGAGGATGGGGTCTACATTTATACTGGTAATCACTATGAGAGAATATATCCAAATGGACCTTTCGTTCCTCAAAGAGATGGAGTTTACATGATTTACTTTAGAAATAGAGAGTGCCCTGGTTGCAAGGCTTTTGATAGGTTGTGGAGCTTTTTTGCTGAAAACTTCAAAAGGGATTTCGGTACATTAGCAGTTGTTCAATGCAAAAACTTTTTCTACGACTGTTACTCCCAAGATGCTGCAGATACATTTATTTTCTACTTGGTCTTAGCCACACCTCAAGTAGTTGTAGTCATTGTTGAGAATGGCATACCTATCTACATAGAGAGGGAAATGCTGTTTGAGAGCCTCAAAGACCTTGAGGACTTCGTATATGGTGTTCATGAGCGGAGGAAACTAGCTGAAGAGAAGACAGAGCAAGAAGAAGAAGTTGAAGGTCTGTACATAGATTTTTCAAAGAGGAATTGGAAAGAGGTTGTTAAACAGCTTAAGGAACTCATATTCGAGGGTAAAAACATTAGAGAGCTATGCAATGAAAAAGGATGCAAAATAGTTATAGAATAGTGGAATAGTTCTGCATATAAAAAAAGCTTCATCATCGCAATAAAAGCTTTGCGGCAATACCCAACTCATGTACTAAGCAATGACACTATGCAAAAAATTAAGCTATAATATGCTACTGCTCTTATGTATCCAAAAACTTTTACTCTAAGACGTTTTGCAGTAATTTCTGTGATCTAAAATGCTTCGGATCTAGGATGTTTATGTTGATGGTAGAGAGGCCAGGATTCCCATAAAAGTGTATCATCCTGTTGAGAACAGGGTTAAGGGTGTTGCTGTATATCATCATTGGGGTGGTTTTATTTCTGGAGGTATCGAGGAGCCTGATGCTGAATGCAGGTTTATTTCAAGTAATTGTGGCTGCACAGTCATTTCTGTGGGATACAGGCCTTGCACCTAAGCACAGATTTCCAGTTGCTGTTGTAGACTCTTTCGATGCATTGAAATGGGTATATGATCAGGTTGAAGAGCTTGGTGGTGATAGGAGTTCTATATGTCTGACCTCCTCCCCGCCCTTAAGGGATGAGGGTTCCTGTTAGAGTGGGAAGGTTTGGGGTTACATCCCCCACTTCTGGGATTCAATCCCAGGCCGGGTCTCCAGCCTATCACCCCCTATCCATTGGACTCAGGGCTATGAATAAACAGTTTATCATTGCCAGCGGCTCAGAGAAGTCAACACTCATCACCAAGAATAATTAAGCAAGGAAGGTAATAACAACTGAAAGAGATGCAATTAGAGACCGGGGAGAGACTTATGCGAAGAGATTAAGAGGTGCTGGAGTACCAGTAATAGCTGTTAGAATTAATGGAACAGGCCACATATTGTATGAGAAGCATGGAAAGTTCGTAAACCTACTAATGACAATGTATCTCAGAAACATACTTACACATCAATTATAGCAATGGATATGCATCAGAGCTTCGCACAGCTTCTCCAAGAACTTTCACCATTTTTAATTCTTTGCCCATGCCTAGATCAGTCATTATTTATAGTTGGTTATAGTTCATTAGCAAATGTTTATAGAACTGAATAACATTGATGTGTAGAGAATTTAGGTCTTAGAATACTCAAAGGGTGATTATCTCTTCAATGTTTTCAGCTCCATGAAGAGTGGTTGCCACATCATTAGACTTCTCATAAAGAGTTTCTTGATTAGAACTATCTAAATTCAGCTTTGATGTAGTGAAGAGATTATGTGGCTGGGTATAGGGATGGTATGCTAAGTATTGAACTGTTCCGGCTGCTGATCTATAGGAAAACACCTATTCATTTGCACACAAACTTGTACGTCTCCCCTGTCCCGAAAAACTTATAATCCTCCAGAGCAGTAGAGATGCTGTGGTGTGGGTATATGGTTAAGGTAGATGAGGTAATACAGGTAAAGGATGAAACAGCGTTCCTAAGCAAGGGGATTAAGGCACTTAGATACTCAAGTGTTGCAAAAATGCTTAGAGTATTCAAGAATGAAAAGTTTGGCGCTGAATTGTCAGATGTTTTAGACAAGGGCCCTGTATACATAGTTAGATACAAGAACTACACAGTAATTGCACTGCCAGACAGAACCCATGTCATAGAAGCAAAATCTGCAGAAGAAGCAAAATCTGTCGTAGAAGAACTAAAGAGTACTCTGGCATAAAGCTAGCAAACCGTTTAAAACACAAACCCAAATCATTTTTAATCTCAAACAATTCTTAAAACACACCACTTAGCTTCGGGCAATCACTCATCAAAAATATTCTAATAGACGCCGCTGCACTCTGAAGTGAGAGAATTGCAATGCTCTTCAATATAAATGTCCATGAATAGCTAAATCTCTTATGATGTTGAGAGCAATTTTAGAGTAGCGAGGAGCTTAAAACCTTAGCAAATAGTGGTGCAACTCTGTCAACACTTTTATGTAGATACTTGATAAGCATTAGCCACACATTTCCCACCATTTCTAACTCTATGACCATGACCGGTGGTGACCTGCTCTATAGCAATGTGATAAGCTTAAATGGAGGCTTTGTAGCCTTGGGCTTAACAAGGGTTCATGAAGCATGAACAAAAGATTGGGGTGTGTAGCAACTAATGGAACTATGAGCTATTTTATAATCATCGCTAAATACTACAACATGGAAATGTTTAGTACCTTTTCAAAATTTTGAGTTGAGCTCTATAACCATAACATTTTTAAGTAATGCCATCTTTTTTCATTTGGTGTGTGCAGTTTTGAATTATAGGGAGTTTGTAGAGTATTTGATGAAATGTTGTGCGAGGTATGAATATTCTTACCTGGGTAGTTCTTGGAGTGATTTGGATTTTTGGAAAGGTGTTGCAAGGTCTAAGCTAAGAGAGCTTTTAGCTATAGAATTTTCTCCAGAGTTTTTGGATCCTTCAATAGACATGATATATAATATTGATGGGGTTTCTGTTGAGAAGGTTTCATATAGACTTGCTTATGGTGGAAGGGCTGAGGCTTTCCTGATGTACCCTAGAGATAGAGTTGGGAAAAGATTGCCAGCTGTAATCGCACTTCATGATCATGGAGGTTTCAAGTTCTTTGGGAAAGAGAAGATTGCCAGAGTTTTAGAGGAGCCAAGTATTTTAGTTGAATATAAAGTGAGGAGTTATGGTGGTAGGAGCTGGGCTTTTGAGTTAGCTAAAAAGGGTTTTGCAGTATTTGCTGTAGACACATTTCTTTTTGGTAGTAGGAGGATTGAGTTTGGAGAGGGGTCTAGCAAGGGTATAGATGATGTTATTAAGACATATAATGAGTCGTCATACAAAATTGAGAACCTTGTTGCAAAGGTTCTAAGCGTTTTTGGCTTTAATGTCCTGGGCACCGTTGTTTACGAAGATCTTGCAGCTCTTGAGTACCTGTTCTCAAGAAGTGATGTTATAGATGTTGAGAAGATTGCAGTAGCTGGATGGTCTCTAGGTGGTTTAAGAGCACTCCTATTGGGAGCTCTGGATGATAGAATTAAATGCGTTGCAGTTGCATGTGCAATGTCTACACTGGATGAAATACTACTGAATGGAATTGAACATGCCTGGACTCTCTACATACTCAACGCCGCGAGATATTTTGACCTGCCAGACATAGCCTCAATACACATGCCAAGACCAATGTTAGTGCAGTACTGTAGAGAAGACAAGATATTTCCATTAAAAGGACAGATAAAGGCACATGAAAAGCTTTCTAATTTATATAAAAAAGCTGGTGCAATTCAGAATTATCTAGGGATATTCTATCAGAAGCCACATATATTTGATGTAGAGATGCAGGAAGATGCATTCAACTGGATTGAAAGATGCTTAGCAGACTAACCTCCTCCCCACCATGAAGGACAGGCTTTCAGCTGTAATGTAGTAGTAGTAAGTAAACCCTGCCACAGTCGCTATTACAACAACTGCTACTATAATCCAAACCAAGGTTTTCTTAGCTAAGGGTGATACTTCTATGCACCAAATTGTGGCTAAAGTTTCTTATATAAAAGCTTTACTTTTAATACTTTATAAATACGATACTCATCTATACATATTTTACATTATTGCACTTTTAATTCGTATCAGAGTTACACTCAGAGATAAGTTTTAAAAGCTTGAAGTACCTACTTGTTATGAATAGCATTAGATCTGTGGATGAGTGGCATGAATAGAAATGATGATCTGTTAATTCTGGCTTTTGATTTGGGTGCTAGTAGTGGGCGTGCAATAATAGGTAAGGTTGATCTTGATGCTAAAAAGGTTGTTATGGAAGAGGTGTATAGGTTTTCAAATGGTCCTGTGAGAGTTAAGGGGCATTTGTACTGGGATGTTCTGAGGATATGGAGTGAGGTGAAGGAGGGTATTTTGCAAGCGTATAGGAGGTATGGTGACAACATTGCATCGATTGGTGTAGATACCTGGGGGGTAGACTTTGCATTACTTGATAATAGAGGTGAGCTGGCTGGTTTGCCGTATTGTTATCGTGATCCTAGGCGTAGTCAGGCAATGAGGGAGTTGCTAAGTGTTGTACCGCCTGAGAAGATATATATGAGGACTGGTATTCAATTCATGCCCATAAATCCTCTTTACCAACTATATGCTCTTGTTAAAGATAAATCCTCTTTACTTAACTCGTCAAGGACATTTCTAATGATCCCAGATCTATTTAACTATTGGCTGTCAGGCACTATAGCCTCTGAATACACTGATGCTTCAACAACGCAGTTCTTAGATCCATGGACAAAGAAATGGGCTTTTGATTTACTTGAAGAGATAGGGTTCTCCACTAACATCTTTCCCAATATAATAGAGCCTGGAACAGATATTGGTGTTATTGACCCTGAACTAGCTGAAGAAATCGGGGTATCGAGAAAGATTAGGGTAGTAGCACCTGCAACTCATGACACAGCTTCTGCAGTAGTTGCTACACCTATAGATGAGGACTCAGCTTATATTAGTTGTGGTACCTGGAGTTTGGTAGGTGTAGAGCTTAAGGAGCCTCTGGTTAGTAAAAAGGCTATGGAGTATAATTTCACTAATGAGGGAGGAGCATTCAATACTATAAGGTTCTTGAAGAATGTCCAAGGAATGTGGTTTATGCAGGAAATCAGAAGAGCTCTAGCCAAGCGTGGACAGGACTATAGCTATGAGGAGCTTACAGATATTGCTTCAAAGGCTAGAGGTTTCATAGGTTTTATAGACCCTGATGACCCAAGATTCTTGGCCCCAATAGACATGGTGGAAGAAATAATGAGATTTCTTGAAGAAACTGGGCAAGAAAAGCCGAAAAACATAGGTGAACTTGTGAAAATGGTTCTTGAAAGCTTAGCACTAAAATATAGGCTTGTGATAGAGAGAATAGAGGATTTGATTGGCAGAAAAATAAAGAGAATAAATATTGTTGGTGGAGGCTCTAGAAATTGGCTTCACAACCAATTAGTAGCGGATTTCACAAATAGAGTGGTTGAAGCGGGGCCTGAAGAAGCCACTTCCATAGGTAACATACTAGTTCAACTAGTAGGTTTAGGCTATGTAAGCTCATTGACAGAGATAAGGAGGTATGTGCGCAACTCCTTTGAAATAAAGAGGTATGTACCTAATTACACATCGAAACATGAAGATGCATATTCAAAATTCCTAAGCTTGCTTGAGAAAACAGGGGGATTAGCTGGGTGGGCATTGAGGTTCTAGCACTTTCTCTTTCATATAAAGTTTCAACTTTTTGATCATAGTGAGGCATGATGTGATAAAAAATTGTCTTAGAGAAAACTGCAAACCATATACATTAAAACTCTCAAAATGATGTATTTAAAAAGATTGATTACTGCTTCACTTATAAACCTTGCTACCCCCCATATGGCAAAGCTTTTGATTGGAAAAATAGTTATTGAATTTAAACTATTTTCTCAACTGTGTCTAAATTATTACTGTTCTTATCCCCACGAGCTTTGCAAAGTTTGCTATTGGCTCTACATAGTCTCCATAGATCATGCTTGCGTGGTGCACAAAGCCTTCTTCTATTAGTGTTCTGTATACTTTGTCTAGGTCTTCTACTTCTACCCATACCCAGCTTCCTCTGAATGGCCCTTCTTCTTCTAGTGCTCTTCCCCTAGTTATGAATAGTTTGAATTCTCCGTTATACTCTACCAATCTGCTTATGGTGACTACACCTGGTTTTAATCTTCCTTCGTATGTTCCGTAGGAGCTCTCAATCCCTACATCTCTATACATTATGCTATGGTATAGTAGTGGGCACTTTACTTGGCAGAGTGCTGGTGGGGCATTGCCGCAGTGCCATGCTAAGAAGACGTTTGGCTTTGTTGGATGCTTTATGGTCCAGTCTATGAAGAATGGGGGTGTTGCTTCTAATGAGGCTTCATACTGTATGAGCATTGTTAGTGCTCCATATATATCAACTTCGCATGATGACATTATGCCTGATTGTGTTAACCTTGCCAGTACGTGGCAAGGTGTTATACCATAGTATCTCTGTATCTCAGTCCAGCACCTGAATCCAAGTCCTGAAAGCTTCTTCTCACTAGCTATTTTTCTTAGCACTGCCTCGAGTTTGGCTATTTTGAGCAGTGCTTCTCTGGGGATTTTAGATGTGTCTGCATAAGAACTTATCTCCTCAACTATCTCATTAACCTTAGGATCGTTGTCAGGAAGGCGCCTAGCCTCTTCTACCACCTCCAATAGCGTTACATGAACAACCCTCTGCTTGAATCTCTCAGCCATAACTGCCTCATTAAATGTTACAGTCTCGAACCTCTCTGGCCTAGGACCTATAAGACCTATTCTTGCGCCAATGAATTTCCTGTGTACTGCTATCACGCGTATGAATGTGTCAAGAGACTTCGCGAAGCTGTCATCTTCTGGAAAAACTATGCCGCCAAATAGAAATGGTATCCTCCTCCTATACAACGCTGAGGCTAGTGATAACGTGCCGCAGAATGAATCTGATCTCCTAAAACCTCCTGGTAGTACTGGCGGTTCTTTTGTTGCAAATATCATTATTGGATAGCCCTTGAACTCCTCAGCAACCCTAGCACCAGCAAGTTCATCGCCAAATGTTAGAGTTGCGAGCACTAAACCATTCACACCCCTACCCTTAAACAGCTCCACAACCTTCTCAGCATCATTATCATCTGTAACAAGTCCAAGCTTAGTATCACCCTCACTTGGATACACAAGCTCAACAACGTTACCAAACCTACTAGTTACAACCTCAATGAACCTTTTCTTCAACTCCTGAGCCCAGACCTCATCAAAGGGGTATCTATGTAGAGGTACAAACCCAAGCCTAATCTTCTCCAAACCAATTCACCTACTAACTTAATTAAATTTGACCACAAATTTAAACTTATTACACTACCTCATATTGTATATAAATTCATAGAATTTGTTTTGCACGAGCTTTGCACTCATATATCCTGCAAAGTTATTAAAGCTATATTTTCGTCTTTGGCAATAGCTTTAGTAGATGATGTGTTATGGGCTCTTCAACTACTGATGGATTTGCTAAAAAGTGTATAAGGTATATACTGCTTGGAGAAGAGAATCCTGCTGTGAAACGCAATTGGGTTTTGACTGCATTCATATTATCCCAGCTTCTTAATTATATGGACGAGATTAAGAGTGGTGTTTGCCCCTTCTGCAAGAGGCGTCCTCGAAACCTTTTCAATCACTTGATGTATGATGATTTCTGTGGAGCAACATTCAATTCTCTTATTAGAAGAGGTGTGGAGTTGCATAGAGTATACGGTCTCATCAATAGGCGTAATATTCGTGCAGGTACTGCAAGGATTGTGTTTGGACATAGATGCTATGTTGATATAGAAAGAGGCAGCCCCATAGAAGAGACAGCCAAAAGAATTAGAGATGCTTTAAATAAGTGCCTAGGCTAAAGATATCGAGTACCACATACCACAAATAGCTCCACATAGGCTAAATTTAAAAATTAATCATGCAACAATAACAACATTCAAAGAATGTAAGATAGAGTATGGAAGTGTCCAGATGTTTATAAGCATAAAAGATTGGCAAAAATATTCACAGCAGATATAGAGCCAACTATGGCTCAAGTTCATCAACTTTGCTATAGCTATGCTCCACCTGAATTCATGTTCACTTTAAAGAGCAGGTTTCTCAGTTGCAATCTTCTTTTCTAGGGAATCTGCTTCAATATATGTAAGTATCCACGCTATGAAACCAAGTATTGGCACAAATATGGATATTATTAGTAGTATTGCTGCTACTAAGAATAGCGTTGAGTTGAATGCATCTCTAAGTCTAAAGAAGTATATGAGGTTCCCTATCCAGCCTATGAGAAGTAGTATGCCGCCAACAATGACTAAGACAGCGCCTCCCAAGATTATTTCACTGGTTAGCGAAACTGCACCCACCACAACGATTAACAACGCTATTAATAGCATTATAGCGCCCCACAAATATCCTATGCCCATAAGTTGCGAAGGAGTTGAAAATTCTTCAGATCTCCATGAAGCAAATCGCTTTGCTGATGGCAAGAGGTATAGATAAATGCTGACAATAGCAAGTATTAGCGCAACAACTGCCAAAGCAATCCACCATATACCTGCTATTGCAATAATTCTAAAACCTATGGCTCTATGTCCTGGAACTGGAAAAAGCAGAGAGCCTAGTAACTCTAGCAACATTATGGCTGAAACCCCTGCCAATATTGCTGCAATTATTTGAAGCAGTGCAGCTAACTTCAACTTTCTCAAACCATCCACCACAACACCTCTAGCCGAAGATGTTGATTGCTGCTCTACTTGAGGAGTAGCCAACTTTCACCCCCTATAAAACACATGCTGTGACTTACCATATAAATTTTTCTCTCAGGCAACACCTTCAACAAAATGCCTCAAATAGCTACCAACAGCTAGAACATGAAAACAAAGCACGTAAAAAATGTTGAATGGTTTCAGCAATTAGAGTAACTCAGAATTATTAATGCTCCCAATTTTACTCTACTATATGATACAACTTGCTCAAAATATATTTGTGTTGCTTAGATATGTTTAGATAATCTTCTCTAATTTTTAAATTATTGAGTCAAGGTTTTGTCTATGCTATTTAGCCACTTTGGTACTGTAGCTTCTTTAACACATATACTTGGTGTATAGGGCTTTATGTCAAGAACTGGGGTTTGGTTATATAAATCAATGTTCTCTACGTAAAGCTTTCTCTCTTCCACTTTGACTAGCTTAGCTATTGTTATAGCTATTGGATTTGGTCTATGAGGAGAATGTGTTGCAAAGATACCTACTGTTGGAAGGGCTTCTAAAGGCACGCCTAGTCTTCTTGCTACTCCCCTAGGCTTCACTTGTAACACCTTTTTCTGCTCTTCTGAAACCTTATGAAGATATGCCACAATTATTATGTGAGAGAAATCTTCGAGCCCTTTCAATCCATCGATATACTCGGGTAGAAGCTCTATGACAGCATCAACCCCGTTTATAGAGTTCCTCACACTATCATCGCTGTGTTCATGTTTTACAAAGCCTATTGGTTTAAGCCTTATTTCAGCAAGCCATCCTTCGGTCACTTATCCCCCCGGCTCACCCATTTCATCATCTGAAAGCTGTTTATACCTCTGCTAGGTCTGTGTATGCCAGTGTTTTTAGGAATTCTATTCTCTTGTATGTTGGTGGATGTGTGGATAGGAGCTCTTCTAGCCCTATGAATGGCTCTGCAAAGGCATATATGAATAACGCTCTTATTTTGCTGTTCTCCACAAAGTTTCTAGCACTTCTGTACCTGCCATAGAATTTCTCAAGGGATTGCAGAGCTGATATCATTGTTGCTGGCGAAGTGACTTTCGCGCCATGTGCATCTGCATAATACTCCCTCATCCTTGACAGTGCTAGCACTGCAAGCTGTATCAATATACTTACTATTACCAGCACTACACCAATTAACAGTAATATGATCCCCTCGCCCCCACCCCTCCTTCTTTCACCACCATCCCTGTATAGCCCTGTGTACATGCCTATCAACATAAGGTACCTTCCAAGATAATACATTAGTGAAGGAAACATGCCAAAGACTAGCATAACAGTGTTATCCCTGTGCCTATGATGCCCCAGCTCATGTCCTACCACAGCCTCAAGCTCCTGCTCATTCATCGAATTCAAAAGCCCTCTAGTGACAGCTACAAACCTGCCCATAACTGGCGATGAGTATGCAAATGCATTGGGTATAGGTACCTCTGCTATCATAGCCTTTGGAGGATCTATACCAGCTCTTGCAGCAACTCTATCAACAATCTTCTGCAGATTCGGATCATGCTTACATCCATAAGAAATGTTTATCAGCGCTGGTGATATGAGCCATGCAATGAGTGATGGGATTATTGCAAAAGGTAGTGCAAAGCCTGCTAAGGCCAGCGTAATGTCAAAACCGATGAAGTTGAAGAGCAGTGCAAAGACAAATATCGTTGCTGCAACAACACCCACACCAGTGGCTGCCATAGAGCTCTTTAGGTGGCTTAGCCCTGCTGGAATCCTACCCCTAATCACCCTTTCAAGGGAAATACCTGCAATGAGTAGTGTAGCTATGGCGACAATATATGCAAGCAGGTCGATAAATAGCCATCCCCAGTAAAATGGTGGCATACCATAAATGAATGGAGCTCCTGGCGCTATGAATGAGAGTAGCACTCCTAGCAAGGACACTACAAGAAGTATTACCGCTACTAGGCTCAAGACATAGAGTAGTTTACCTCTTATAGCCAAAGCTTATACCACCCAACTCTTCAATAGCCTTTTTATTTCGCAACTTATTAACTTTTGTGCGAATTACATAAATACTGTAGCATATTTATGGGGTGCAGCATTTGAGACTTAGATGTATCCAGGAGTTTATCAAGAGCGAGTATTTTAAGAAAGATAGTGAGAGAGGACTTTTTGCAACCTTTACCTGGCTTGTTGAGGAGGTAGGGGAGCTGGCAGAAGCCCTTCTAAGCGGAAATAAAGAGAGTGTTGAGGAGGAGCTGGCAGACATCCTTGCATGGACCATAAGCGTAGCTAACCTTGTTAATGTGGATGTGGAGAAAGCGTTTTTAAAGAAATATAGCAGTGCTTTTAAGTGCTTAGAAGGCTCTTCTCTTAGCCAGTAGCTCCAGGATTTTTCTATGTGTATCCAAATCCCTGTCAGGCTTCCTCGGCTCTATGTGGACGTAGGTAAAGCTCTTAACATGCTTAGCTATCTCGCCCTTGACCTCCTCAATCACTTGATCAACATCATCCATGCTGAGCCCAGGATCTAGCTCTATATCCATGAACACTGCATATCTGTTAGGCTCAAGAGCAAATGTCTTAATAGAATTAACATCTCTTACAGCAGGGTTTGACAGAGCTATCTTCACAGCCCTGGCAATGTCGTAAGTAGGCGCGGCTCTATACACCAGCACTGCTATGCTTTCTGAAACTATTTTTGCCATGTATGTCACGAGCAGTGCGTTAAGGGCTATGGATGATATTGCATCTATGGCTGGATAAATATGTGCAAGGGGTAGCGATGTAAGTGCTATGAAGCCTCCTAGAATATCATACACATTTTCAAGCAGTATGTACCTGATCAGCGGGTTCCTATAACCCCTCTCCCTAGAGAACCTCCTACCATCTCTGTAGGCAACCACCATAGCAAGTATGTCGAGAGCTAATGCCACTGAGACAAATTCTATGCCCAAACTCACATTAGAGATAGTTGAACTGCTCTTCAGCGCTGAAATAGCTTGAGCAATACCGAACACTACAAGAGAGCCTAGGGCTATGAGCCCTATGGCAAAGCTGAATACGTAGAGATACATAGACTTCCCAAACGGGTCAAAACTCTCTTCACTCTCAAGAGCAATCTTGTTGCCTATATACGCCAGTGCACTATTTAAAAGGTCTCCAAAGCTCCTCAGAGACTCTATTAAAACAGTTTTAGAGCCTGTGAATAGGGCTGCAAATAACTTTAGCATGAATACAATTACATTGGATAGAAAGGCTATCACAGGGCTCTTCAAACCAATTGCCGAGCACCGCACCAAGAATACTATCTGTGAAAATGCTTATAAGTTTTAAACCCTCTTTTTCCCTTGCTTAAGAGGTGCTACAAGTGCCCCTCTCACCAGGTGTTGATGTACCTGCATATATAATAGCAGCTGTGCTAGGCATTGTACTATGTTTTTGGGGGCTTCAGCTATCTAGGTTCATAGCATCTCTAACTCTTGCAGCCGTCTTGGGCTACTTAACCTACACCTATACCTACACAGCTTTCAATAGCATTGCTCTAGCAGTAATATTCATGCTCATAGCTATAGCTATAGGATTTGCATTTGGATTTACATTCTTCAAGTTAGGGCTTTCAATAATATTTGGCTACATGATTGCCTCAATAATCACAAGATCTATTATAGGGTTTAGAGAAACAGCACTGATTGTTATTCTCACCATAGCTTTTGCAATACTGGTGTATGTGTTAAGCAGATATGTAATTGCATTGCTATTTGTTGCAACGGGCTCAGCATTGCTTTACAAAAGCCTTGTTGTACTAGGGCTTTCCCAAACAATCTCACTCATAGTGGTGATTATAATAGCTGCTACAGGTATCTATAACCAGATAAAGACGAAGATCTAACCCATTCTAGCTCTTTTCCTCTCCCTCACTCCCCATAAACTCCCTCTTTATAGACTCCCGTAGCTCCATAATCCTCTTTGCCTGATCCAAAGCCTTTTCAATTAATTCCTTGCTGGCCTCAATACCCTTCTTAACGAAGTAAGCTACAGCCTCGCTCCTACTCCTAAAGATGCCTACATCTATGAGCTTGTCTATAACCTCCAGCTCCCTTACACCAATTCTAGCAGAGACAACTTCGCTAACCCTCTTAGATGCTCCTCTAACAACTTCTTCAATAACATCACTAACCTCTCTAAGCATATCATCAACAAAATCTGCCAGCCCCTTGAAGGACTTTATAAAGGCTCTTGGCATTCTATCAAAACTTGGAAAAGACACCACAACACCTGCACCAATACCTTCAAATCTTTTAAAGAGTTTCTCCATATAGTTAGATACATCTCTCAACACTTCATTTACAATGCTCTTCAACTCATCTGCATCAGGAATGCCCTTGCCAGCACCTTTAGCTGCTTTCTCCAGCTCTTTTAAAGATCCCTTCAGATCCCTTAGTATATCCCTAGACCCCCCTCTCCAAAGCCTATAAGCCTCCCTTACATCGCCTCTATCTAAAAGCTCCTCAACTTTGTCCACAAGCTTCTTAATCCTCTCCTCAAACTCCCTCAAAACCTTTTCAAACTCCTTCTTAAACTCTTCACCCACCTTCAGATCACCTACAAACACCACTTAACTTTGTAACTCGAATTACAAGTAACTCTTTAACTGTGTAAGTTAATAAACTTTTATGTTAAGCAAGCTCTGAAAAAAGCTTTATATCTTCGCAATAGCTTGGTAGTTCCAAGAATTGGGAAGCAGAGCTTGTGTGGAATCATAGGATTTGCTAAAAGTAGCAAAGCCCCTTTGCGTTGCCCAGAGATCTTGAGAGATGGTCTTAGAAGATTGGAGTACAGAGGCTATGACTCTGCTGGTATTGCCGTGCTTTCCCAGGGCTTACTCACCATAGTTAAGGATGTGGGATCTGTTGAGAAGATTATTGAGAGTCCTGGGTTTAGCATGCTTGATGGTGATGTAGCTATAGGGCACACTAGGTGGGCTACACATGGTAAGCCTTCTAAGGATAATGCACATCCTCATACGGATTGCAGAAAGAGAATTGCTGTTGTTCATAACGGTATTATAGAAAACTATATGGATTTGAAGAGGTTGCTGTTGGAGGAAGGCCATGTGTTTACAAGTGAGACAGATACTGAGGTTATTGCTCATCTTATAGAGCATTTCAAGAGTTTGGGTGAAAAAAGTTTTGAGGCCTTTAAGAAGGCTGTTTCAATGCTCAGAGGTTCTTATGCGCTTGCTGTTATAGATGTGGATGAGCCTGATAAGATATTCTTTGCAAGAAATGTTTCGCCTCTGCTCATAGGGCTTGGGAGTGGTGTAAACTTTGTTTCAAGCGATCTAGCCTCATTTGTAAAATATACGAATAGAGTTGTTGTTTTGATGGATGGGGAGCTGGGCTACATATCTGCATCAGATGTGCATTTAGAGCTAGGTGGTAAACCTGTTGATATATCTTCTAGGATTAGGGTTGTAGAGCTGGATGCTCAAAGCATTGAAAAGGGGGGATTCCATCACTACATGGCTAAAGAGATTTTTGAGCAGCCTTATGCACTTGCACAAACTTTCTCAGCTTTGCAGACCCAGAACCTTTCAGAGGTTTTGAAGATTTTGGCAGAGGCGAGGAGAGTGTATATAGTTGGCGCTGGTACATCATATCATGCCTCTCTGCTAGGGGCAATAGCCTTCAAAAGGTTTCTTGGGTTAGAGGCTGAGGCTTTAATCTCATCTGAATTCAAAGTGGTTTCTAGGGCTATTAAATGGGGTGATGTAGTTATTGGAGTTAGTCAGTCTGGCGAGACCATAGACACCCTCCTAGCCCTTAGAGAGGCTAGAGAAAAAGGTGCGAAAACAGTTGCTCTGGTAAATAACCCGTTCTCTACCATAGCTAGGGAATCTGATTATGTGATCTCTATGAGGGCTGGGCCTGAGATAGCTGTGGCTGCAACAAAGACATTCACAACACAAGTACTTACACTTCTCTACATAGTTGCTAGGCTAGCTGAGTTTGTTGGCAGTATAGATGTGGATTACAGAGCTCTGATTCAAGGACTTAAGATAAGTTATGAGGTTGCTCAAAATATTCTTAAAGCAAGCATAGAAATATGTAAAGCCATTGCCACAGAGCTTGCAAGGAAGCAATCTGCTTATTACCTTGGCAGGGTTTTTGGAGTGCCCATAGCTATGGAGGGGGCGCTGAAGCTAAAGGAGATAGCATACATACATGCTGAAGCTTATCCAGCTGGAGAATCTAAGCATGGCCCAATAGCACTAATCGAAAATGGATTTCCTGTGATATTCATATACCTAGGCTTCCTAGACGAGCTACTAGAGAGCAATGTAGAAGAGATGAAGGCTAGAGGAGCCTACATCATAACAGTTGCCCAGGGAGACACTACTTTAAGTAGCATAGCAAGATACAGCAACACAATAATAAAAATGCCGAAAGCCCCCCTAGAGGCTAGGCTTGTTACCTACGCAATACCACTACAACTAATAGCATACTACACCTCCATTATGAAAGGATTGGACCCTGACAAACCAAGAAACCTTGCAAAAACAGTCACCGTAATATAACACAACAGCCTACAACCAAAAACATCAACCCTTTAGAATGGGGAAGCCAGCTACAAACCTCTAAGAAGCCATAGCACTCTATTGAGAAGCATACCTATTCATAGAGCTCCCAAAGCCCTAAACCTATGTATACTTACAAAGACCTTTAATCTCAAAGCATGTAAACTTCTTTAATCTAGCCTGATATCAGGTATCTCAACAGCTTTGGTAGCTTTGAGAGTGTGTACAGAAGCAAAAGGGCTTTGGTCTTCAAGTATGAATATTTATAATAGTGTCAACTACTTATTATCTCCTCTCTAGACCTCTAGAGTTCACGTGCTAAGCGTTAAAAATATTTGCAGCTAATTACAAATCACTTCAAACCCGTAGTAACTTCAGCTTTATTGTCATGAATAAAGCTCCTTATCTAGTCAACATGAGTCATAAAAGTTTTTCAACTTAGGTAGTAGGGACTCGTAGTTAATAACGTGCCTCAGTTCTTTTAGTGTTGAGGTGGGGGGTGTTTGCCTAAGTATGTGTTTGGACCTGTTAGGTCTAGAAGGCTTGGTGTAAGCCTTGGTGTAAACAATGTTCCTTACAAGAACTGTAGCTATAGCTGTATCTACTGTCAGCTTGGGAAAACAATTAACTTAAGTGTTGAGAGGAGGTATTTCTATGACTGGGGTGAGATTGTTGAAGATGTTAAGAGCTTTGTGCAGGTGTTTAAGCCTGCTTTTGACTACATAAGTTTTGTTCCTGATGGAGAGCCTGCTCTAGATGCCTGCATAGGTAGGGAGATAGAGGCTATAGAGAGGGAGGTGGGGGCAAGAATAGCTATACTGACAAATGCATCCATACTCTGGATACCTGACATTGCTGAGAGTCTTATGGAGGCAGATCTAGTATCTCTAAAGGTTGACGCGGTTGATGAGAGGCTTTGGAGATTTATTAACAGGCCTCATCCAGAGCTAGAGCTAGGCAATGTTATTGATGGAATGCTGAAATTCTCTAAGAGGTTTAAAAACACATTAATAACAGAGACCATGCTTATACGAGATGCAAACACCTCTCTAGAGCATTTAGAGGCTGTAGCAAGCCTCTTGAAAGAGCTCAACCCTGCCAAGGCATATATAGCTGTACCTGTTAGACCTCCTGCAGAATCCTTTGCCAAACCTGCTACAGAAGAAGAAGTTGTAAAGGCTTACGAAATCTTCTCAAATACTCTGGGAAGCGAAAAGGTAGAGTTATTAGTTTCTCAAGAACCGCCACCAGAGAAGGTCTATGGCGATCCAGAAACCTGGTTAGTAAACACAGTCTCTGTACACCCACTAAGATACGACTACGCATTGAGAACCCTGGAAAAAATTGTTGAAAACCCTGAAGAGCTTATAGAAAGTCTTGTTAAGAAAGGACTAGTGACAAAGGTAGAGTTTCAGAAATACACATATGTAGTGAGGAAACACACTACTTAGACAAGGGAGAGACCATTTCTCTGTAAATAACAATTCACCGACTCTCATTTCATTGGTTTCAGCTCCCCACCATCTACCTCTCAACAGCCCCCAAACCCACTCACTACCAGTTGCCTAGAGATCCAAAGCCCTACAGGTCACGAAAACACTGGGGGTTCAGCTCTCATATAGATTCATATTGCTTTATGGTCATAGCCTCATCTCTATTCCCCTGCACCGCTCCTCGGGTCTGCATCCGCCTTAGGGGCGTTCAGGGCCACCCCAGGGACCCCACACCTTGGGTTGCTGCCCTTGGGGAGAGCCCTCTACGGCTCTTCACCCCTCACAGGGAACCTCATCAAGATGTGTAATAGTGCCAAACCTTATAAACCCGTGTGAAACTAGAAATAGCTGCAAAAGGCTCTCTACTTAAGGCTTTAAAGTTCTATCTACAACTACTCACAAATATTGTCAAGTGCCGTTAGCGGGAAAACACATATCTATTCAACCCTATACTTAACTATATTGATTTTTCTAAAGCAGTTAGGGCATGTAGCGTAGTACTGCTTCCTACCCTTATAATCCCAAACATAATCACACTTAGGACTCTTTAACCTAACTAATAAGCCACTAATTAACATAAAGAACTTATAAACTTCTCCTTCATCCCACCTTGGAAAAGCGCTTTCGGTTATAATAATGTTTAAGGTGCTGTACAAAAGGTTTGAATTGGTTTGTTATAGTGGTAAAACTTATTGTTTTAGTTTATGGATTGCTTCTGGCGAGGGTGGTGCACTATGTGTAGAATTGGACTGTATGCAACTTTAAATGAGTTGAATAGCTTTAGAGAATTTCTATATAGTTTTGTTGAGGGTTCTGCAAATGATTTTGTCTTAGACTCCATTAAAAAGGGTAGAAGATCTCATAACCATGGATGGGGCTATGCATATGTATATAAATATCTAAATGATTTAGGTGTAATGTTCTATAAAACATCAGCTCCTATAACAAGTAATATGCCTAGGAAAATAGTTTCTTTGCCAAAGCACTTCAACTGGCTTGTGATGCTAATGCATAGTAGATTGACTTCGGGAGAACCTATAGATGTTTCAAATTCTCATCCATACCATGTTCATATACCAGGTAAACTAAGTTTATGGCTTGCACACAATGGTTCAGTAAAGAAAGATTTTATTGCAAGAGAGCTTTCAATGCTTGGCATAGTCAATATGTATTCAGATACATACTTTCTTTCACAGTGGATTGCAACAAATATTTCAAAGCCAGATATCAACGCTTTTGAAGATGCTATTAAACATTTAATTGATTTAAATATCGTAGAAACATCTCTAAATCTCGTTGCTATTGTCATGGATGAAAACAATAAAAGGGTTTTTGGTGCAGCTGTAAACTATGTCGTTGGTAAAGGTCTTGAAACATATGACTACTATAAACTATATAAAGTGGTTGTAGATAGGAAAACAATTATTATTGCATCATCAACAATATCACTGTATATGCAGAGAATATTCGGATTTAATGTGAGTGAACTAGAAAATAGAGAGTTGGTGTTTGTAGAGCCTATAGATAATGAGTTAAATATAACGAAGAGGATATTAGGATAAAAATAGAGTAGCTATTATCACCCAAGTTTCATTTTGTTACCATATCTATTCAAATGTGTTATCTCCTCAACTGGTTTTCTAGATCCCGGCTCCGGCTTCTCATTTGGCCATCCAATCGATATTATTGCAAAAGGCTTCACATCTTTAGGAACATTCAAAATCTCTCTTATCTTCTTAGCCTCCTTCTCTTTAACCCCATGCCAAGTAGCTCCAAGTCCAAGTGCATGAGTCGCTAGAAGGATATACATTGTTGCTGCTGAACAGTCTTGTTCAGCATATGGAGAGGTATTTTCATTGCATAGCACAACAATTCCTGCTGGAGCATCATATAATGGCTGTCTCCATGGATATATCGAGGCAAGTCTATTCTTCACTTCTTGATCTGTAACTATTACGAATTCCCATGGCTGGCTATTCATAGCGCTTGGAGCGTATCTAGCAACATCAACAATTTTTATTAGCAGATCTAGAGGCACAGGCTCATTTCTATATTTTCTAATGCTTCTCCTAGATAAGAGGAATTCGATTAGCTGCTGAGTATTCATATAGCTCACAAGATGCTTGAAAGTGAAATCCAAATATAAAAGCGCTTATTGAACACTACATTTAACCTCTACCTGAAAACATCTTTCAGCACAACTTGCATATATGTGAAGGGAAATGGAGACGAACTATGAAAACGACACAAAGCTATGAAAAACTATAAGAAGCTGAGCAGCCCACATACATAATGTGCAGCATTTTTAATCAAATATGGTAATAAGTTAATAAAGGATCTTCACCATATGGAGCGTAGCGGGGTTTGCATTAGCTGTAATCACTTGTGGTTAGCTGTAAATACTTGAGCTAGTTGCTTTCTATAACTACCAGCACCTTAACCCTCTTCCCATGGAACTTCCTGAGCCTCTCCTGATAATCCTTTGGTGGGTATAGAGCAATTCTGTTTCCAGAGTATTTCGATACTGATGCCTCGAACATGTAGACAAGGCTCATGAAACCACCAAAGATATAAAAACTAGAAAAATTTATAGATTTTGCTAACAGAGATTGGTTGTTGTGATAGCCTATGAGCCTCTCTATGAGGGTTTTGGCAACAGCAAAGATTGAGGCTGTTGCCCCCAAGGGAGGTGAGGCCCTCTTACACCAATTCATAAAATTGTATAGAGATGCAGTTCAATATGTAGTTGATGGTATTTGGGGTTTAGGTGATACCCCATCTGAAGAGAAGTTACATAAAATGTTCTACAGCGAGTTGAGGAGGCTTGGTTTTAGGGCTCACCATGTTTCAGAGATTTATAGGAGGGCTAGGGAGGTTGTTGAGAGTGCTAAGAGGAATAGGGGCTCTAAACCTGTTTTAAAGAAGCTGACTGCAAGGATACACCCACTAGACTATAGAGTAGACTTCAGCTCAAAAACGTTGAGAATAGCTGTTTTGAATGATGAGTGGGTTGAGCTGAGGCTCAGGTGGTATAAGTATTTAGATAAGTATCTCGATGGTTCTTGGAGACCAGGGGAGATATTGGTTAGCTGTAGAAGCAATAAGATATTTGTTTACATAACATTCCACAGAGATGTTGAGCCCATTGCCTTCAAAACTGTTATGGGTGTAGACATAAACTTCAACAACATAACATACACAGTCATAGATTTGAGTGGTAGCTTAGTCTCAATAGGTGTCATACCTTTTAAAGGTCTTAGAAGAGCTCTTCACTTGAAGAGGCTTTCTGAAGATTTGCAGAGGAGGTGCCCAAATTCTTGGAGGTTCATAAAATGGGTTAGGGGGTTAGGGGTAGGTGGCTTAACAAAGCTAAAAACATATTGATGGACTCAGCCCACAGAGTATCTAAAAGAGTTGTGGATATAGCCAAAGAGCACAGCGCTTTAATAGTCTTTGAGGATTTGGATAAGCTCAAAGAGAATGGCAATAACAGTTACAAACTCTCGTGGGAAAAGCCTCTGTGGTGTTATAGAAGAGTTCAAATATTTGCAGAGTATAAAGCTGCTTTTCACGGAATTAAAGCGGTTTATGTAAATCCATTTAAAACTTCTAGAAAATCGCCTAACGGCAAAAAGCTTAGATTTATAAACTATAGATTTGCTGAACTTGGGGGTTTAGTGACATCTAGAGATGTTGTAGCATCTTGGAACACAGCTTTGAGGGGTTTGAAGAAGTTAAAGCGTATGAGGGGCTCAAGGGTTATGTGGAGCCCTGATAGCCCTGCAGATGAGGGTGTGAGAACCTGACCCAATGCAGGGAACCCCGAGGCAAGAAAAATATATCCACAAATATGTTACAACTATTCGCAAGTAATCGCCTCGGGGAAACCCTTGGCTATTCAGCAAAATTTATATAGCTCATACCTAGACTTCTAAGTATTGTTTCTGGCGATTCTATGATAGAATCTCGTGGTGGGGAGGGATATGGATAGGTCTAGGGTTTTTGTTGTTGTTAGGAGGTTTATGGAGGGTAGGGTTCCTGGCTATTTTGAGGTTGTTGATATGCATTGTA
>Ga0080005_123383_pt1 | contig 93307 bp, 92 predicted proteins | sample JossMetagenome_2_FD_69208 | JGI IMG/M metagenome (GOLD analysis project Ga0080005, IMG submission 69208) | Hot spring sediment microbial communities from Joseph's Coat, Yellowstone National Park, USA - JC3_ASED (SPADES assembly) (version 2) | ecosystem: Environmental > Aquatic > Thermal springs >...
GGGGTATAGAGGTTGCTAAAGTAAATCCCAGGGGAACTTCTTCGAAGTGCCCTAGGTGTGGTAAGAAGCTAGCTAAAAACAAGCATAGGGTGTTGAGATGTAGGAAATGCGGCTTCGTAGGAGATAGAGACGTTACAGCAGCAATAAACCTGTACAAGAAGTACGTATCTAAGTACTCAAGATGTGGGGTCTCTGGGGTGGCCCTGAACGCCCCCAAGCCCGATGAAAACCCGAGCGGAATGCAGGGGAAAAGAGATGATGCTATGAAAAACATCAAATTATATAAAATTATATGAGAGCTGAACCCCTTTTACCCAAGTCTCATGAGCACTCTAGCAGGATTTCATTCTTTGCAGTAGAGTGGAGGGTTTCCCCGAGGCAATTACTTGTAATTAGCTGTAGTTAGTTGTGAATCTTGCCTCGGGGTTCCCTGCATTGGGTCGTGTTCTCACACCCTCATCTGCAGGGCTATCAGGGCTTCACATAACCCAAGAGCCCCTCATACGCTTCAACCCCTCGCCCACAACTTGGGGGCAACCCCATGTGGTTGCCAAACCCTCATCAATGCGGGTTCACAGGGGTTTTGAAAGCACTAGGTGTTTATCATGGTTATAAGTTTTAGAGGTTTGTGAAAATGTTGCACAGCTAGACCAATGCATTTACAGCTATTCACAGGTATATACAGCTGATGCAGACCCAGCCACGGCTGGTCAAGAAAAGATATATGTCTCTCTGTGTAAAGGCATTACAGTGTGGGTATGTGTTGCGATAGTGAGTTTTACCCAGCTGTTCTGCTTCTGCCTGTAAAAGTTGAGGATAGGGTTAGGTTTGTAACATTGTTATTCTCATCCCCAGCTGTAGTTGAAGTGCTAAATCTATTTAAGTTAGGTGAAGAGCTTTGTCAAAGAGATGTTGTCAAGGCTTTGAGTCACAGATCCAACAAGACTGTGATAGAGTCTCTAAAGAAGCTTGTTTCGCTAAGACTTTTAGCTGAGAGTGTCAAAAGAGTTGAGAGAAATGGTAAAAGGATTAGGGTGAAATGCTACAGCCTTACAGAAATTGGTAAGTGGTATGTCACTCTATTCAAAGATCCCAGAGACTTTGAACCTAACACCTTGCATCAGCTACTAGAAGAACTATTCATAAAGTTCGTGGAGAGATTCACAGAACTCGCTAAAAAAGTTGGGTTTAACGAAAATGAAATCTACCAACATCTCTTAGCCAACACCTTAAAAACACACAGCAAGAAACTTCATAAAGAAATCTCTGGTAATCAATAATAAGCACTTTAATACAACAAATCTTAGGAATAGCATGGCTAAATGATTTAAACAGCTCTAAGCAACCTCACTAAACAATAGTTTAACATAGTTTGATCTACATTGCACCTCAATTTTGTGGTTTATCGAAATTTAAAGCCTTTTTGTATAAAATGGCTTTTTTGGTGACTGGGATCTCCGATTCTGATGCGTGATGAGGCCCCGCAGTTAGGATATATACAACAATTCTAATCTTTATCTATCCAGAGGAAGTAGGCTTTGCTACTAAAGTTTTTATTGAAGAATTCGTGCATGGCTTGGCAGTGGGGGCATGTTGTGAGGCCGAAGACCACGACAATAGTGTTGTTTGTGAGCATGTTGCTCCAGAACTCCTTGTCCTGAACCTCGCCAACAACAATAGCCTTTAGGGTGCCACTAGCCTCTACAACAAGCATGTGTGGAACGCTTCCAGCAATATCTGGTGAAACCCCGTTGTTTACCTCAGCGTTGTAGAGCATTGTAAAGATGTTGCTGGCTTTAACTGTGCTTTGCTGTTGTGAGGCATTGGCAAAACCGAGCTTTGGTTGTAGCAAACTCCAGATATTGTGCCATGTATTTGTATCGATGTTTACATGTCCATAAAGCGATGCCCCTAGATATAGTGGCACGCCTGTTTCAGAGCCGTGGTGCATGTATTTTGATGACACAATCGCAATAACAGACACGGCCATAGCTATTACAGCGAGTATTAGAATGATATAGCCCTTGATCTTTTTACCTTTTTTCCTACTCTTTTTCCTAGCCATACAAACATTCACAACAGTAATGCAATGCACTCAGAGGATTTAAATTTTTGGAGAATCTCTTTATTGTTGGCACTAGCTCAACTATATGCTCAGTTGCTTCACTTTTTCAGACACTTCATTGATGCACTCCATCAACTCATCTTCTCTTAATATGAATGGCTTTGTCAAACCCCTTCTCCACATAAACAAGCTGTACACTGGACTGCGATTTGCATGCTCTAGCTCAAACTTCATAACAACATCTGATATAGCTGCATTCATTCTGTACATCTCCTCATCAATGATGCTGCCTATTCTTACTATAAGCTTTTGCTCATCCTTTAAATAGTTTAGCTGGTTGTAGAGGTTCTGCATATAATTACCTCTATCGTGAACAACCATCTGAAGCACATCTATGCCGTGAAATGCAATGATGTCGTCATCTTCTAAAATCATTGACAACTCCTTGTGCAACAACTCGCCTATGCTATACATAAATGGGTTTAGGCTGCTTATTCTAACAAATCTATTTACAATTCTCTCAATTCTCTCCAATTCTATGAGATCCCTAAAGCTTCTGTATATCAAAAGCTTTATTGCTTCTGGTGGGTATAGATATGATATTACATGGATTTTCATATTGTTTAGAACTGCCATGCCTATGAACAGAGGTATGTAGTTCAGTGGTCTTGCGTCTGGTGGATATGCCAGGTAGACCACCATGCCTTTATGTAAATGTGCTGACACATTCATAATGCTCTTCATTTTTCTACAAGGAATCTCTATTTCCCTCCCTTCTCTAGCTATCTTCTCAAGCATTGGTGGTATGTATACAGCTATTCCCTTTCCCTGCTCTATGGAAAACAGCATTTCTGCTATGTGTAAGGGGGCTCCCCTAGCCTTCCTAACCTCAATTCTCCTTGTAACAAGCCCTCTCTCAATGCTATGCTTGAGGATCATTATAGCATCCACAACAAACTCCATCGCCCCTAACTCAATATATTCCCTGCCAAAGGGTAGCTCAGCTACTAACACCATAACGCCATTCACAACCCTTGCTAAGTTGTAGAAGTAGTTCTGTAACCACGCCCTCTTCCCATAATCACCTTCAACAGCTTGCAGAAGAGGGTTTATGGAGTCTACTACAACAACACCAAAGCTTTCAGATGAAACTATTTTGCTAATCTCATTGGCAATTTCACTCACCTCAGAATATAGTGGAAACTCAACAAATTTGACAAGCCCCTTACCCTCAAGAGCCTCTAGATCTATGCCCAAATTCTTCATATTCCTAAACAACTTAACCTTATCCTCTTGAAGCGATACATAGAGACATCTATGACCATTAAGAGCATTGTAATAGCATACAGTTGCAGCAAGAGTTGTCTTGCCAGCACCCGGATGCCCAGCAATGGCAATTGTTGCAGGAGGCTTCAGAACATCGCTGAAAAGCTTATCAAGGCCTTCAACCCCGAAAACAAGCTTGTTGCTCATCGCATTACACCGCACATCTACAGAGACTAAATAAACACTCCCCTATAATAGTTTATATAGTTTATAGTCCTGCTTATCATAATGCATTGCAATGTGAAATGCATAATCCTGTCAACAAATGGATCTAAAACGCTACCTAGCAAAGTAAGCAAGGTGGATGAAGACATAGCTTTTCTGTTCTGCAAACACTAATTATCCCTCACCTTAAGCACTCTAATAGTTGTTAGGTGTTGTGAGATGATTTCAATAGTTTCTTTAGCATTAGTGGCTCTATCAATGCTCATTGTTTCGCTATATCATGCAATGCTTGTGTATGGAAAGGGCATTTCCACGCATTCTGTGTATAGATCGAATGAAGGCTTGCTCTCCTTAATCACTCCTATAAAGAATGAGCCTGTAGATGTTGTTGAGAGGTATGGTAGGCATTTCGCTATGTATGTGAATACCTTTGCTATTGAGTGCATTGTTGTTGCTGATTATACTGATGACACTCTATTTAATGGTGTTTTAAAGGTGTTTCCATTTAATGACAGTGTTTTCTTGGTTAGGAGGTTTAATGGGGTTGGGGGCAGGAATGGCGCGATAAATGATGGCGCTAGGTTTTCATCTGGTGACACAATACTTTTACTAGATGTGGATGCATATCCTTCTGAAGAGGTTTTGAGAGAAGTAGCTATGTGTAGTAGTGTATGTGTTGCTAAGTGGAGTGTGTGTGAACCTGGCTATACCAGGATTTCCAGAACAATAGCGTTTATGACGGATTATGGTAGCTGGCTTTACTATAAATTGAAGAGCTTGAAAGGGTTGTTTATTTATCCACTTGGAAGTGGTACTGCAATCAGAAGGAGGCTTTTCGAAGAAATAGGGGGTTTTAGACTGGATGTGATTCAGGATGATATGTGGCTAGGCACACAATTGATGCGCAGAAGAGTTAAGCCGCATTTAGTTGGCGAAATGTGTGTAGGTGCTCCACAAACTCTTTCAGCATTCCTTACTCAGCAGAGGAGGTGGGCTTATGGTACGACAGATGTGATGAAGAGATTTGGTAGAGATATTTTAAATGCATCTGTAGAGCCTGTTCTAAAGTTCGAGGCTTTGTTCTACCTCCTTCAACCACTGATAGCCTCAACAACAGGGCTAGGATTTATACTAGCAATACCAGCATCATTTTCAGAATCTCAGCACATGGGATTGTTAGAGCTAGTTCTTTTATCACTACTTGGAATTTCCCTAGCATTGGAATTTCTCTGTATCAAGAAGTTTGCTAGAGAAGCTAGAGGGTATGACCCTCCATACGTTTATGGAAGATCTTCAGCAATATCAACACTGCTAACCATAGAGGTGCTTCCCTACGTTGTAGCCGCTATCATGGGTATAAGAATACCCTATAAAATCACGCCAAAAAGCAGGGAAAAAGCTAGAGAGCTCTCGCCATTGATAATAATGTTGCTGTTTACAGCATCTCTTACAGCATCAATTATTAGAAATAACAGCATTACATTAATACTTTCTGCAATGCCTTTAACAGCAGCGTTATACACCCTCCTAAGACTTTAGTTAAAGCCATGGCTTTCATGAAGCAAGAACAAGATGCTCAAAGATGTTTTAATAGAGTTGAGATGTTCTTCTGTTTTCAAGAAGCATTTTTAATGACTGCCTTGAGCTTTTAACTACTTCTATTGTCTAAGCTTATAGTGGTTGTGAAACTTGGAGGTTTATGTGGGTACATCTGGCTGGCTCTACGATTGGAATGAGGCTGGCTCTTTTGATTGGTATCTCGAAAACTCTGGGCTAAATGCTGTAGAGCTTAATGCCTCTTTCTACAGATTCCCCTTTAGAAATCAGGTTGTTGGTTGGGCTAGGAAAACAAGTGTGAAGCCTATTAGATGGGCTGTGAAGGTGCATAGAAGCATAACTCATGTCCATAGGCTTAGGGAGGGGTCTTACCAGATTTGGAGCAGGTTTTATGAGCTTTTCAAGCCTCTTGATCCATATATAGACTTCTACTTGTTTCAGCTTCCACCAACATTCAAGTTTAGTGAGGAAAGTGTTGAGAGGGTTAAGAGGTTTGCTGAGTTTAGTGGGCTTAGCTTTAGAATGGCTGTGGAGTTTAGGGATCCAAGCTGGTTTAATAGGGAAACAGTAGATGTGTTTAGAGAGAGTGGGCTCACAGTAGTTTCAATAGATTCGCCCATAGGGAAGTGGATAACTTCATCAAATAACATCGTATACCTGAGGCTACATGGAGCTGCTGAGTGGTATGCTTATGAATATACAGATGATGAGCTCAAGGAGCTGGCAGAAGCTGTGCTGATGCTCAAACCACAGAAAATCTATGTGTTTTTCAACAACAACCACTGGATGCTGGGAAATGCAAGGAAAATGCTTGAACTCCTAGTTGCAAAACAATTATAAAAAATGGTTTTAATTTAGCATGTTTTAAGTGATTTCACTAATACCTCTACTCTATATTGCCTTTATGTATCCATCCTTATCTCTCTCATAACATACTGGACCAATGGGGCCGGCTATTACTGGCACACATGTGATAAACCCAGTTCTCATCCTGTTGTTTGCAAGCTCTATGACTCCTTCCCCAACTCTCTTGCTCTCAGAGCTACTTGTACTACTAATTTTTGAAGACACTATCTTTACAGCTGATGTAAGTGTTCTGAGTATACCCATCTTGAACATGTTTTACTCACCTCGAGTCTGAGTATACTCTTACAGAGTTTATAAAATCTCCGCCACTATAGAGTATATCAGAGTATATTCAAGAAATAAAACAATTATTGACAAAAAAGTATAAATGGTTTACTGTTTCTTACCCAGTTCTTCAAGGCTCTTCAAATCATCTTGCGATAAGTTTACTTCTAGAGCGCCCATAGCCTCTTCAAGGTGATTCACCTTTGTGACTCCTACTATGGGTATAATTGTTACTCCAAGCTCTTCTGACTTCTTCAAAATCCATGCAAGTGCTAGTTGCGTTGGCGTAACACCTTTTGCTCTTGCAAACTCTATGAACCCCATAACCTTCTTGAGATTTTCATCAGTAAGCATTTTCCTAACACCTTCTGAAATCTCTGCCCTTGATCCAGGTGGAATAATCCACTTCTTCTCATTGAGATCCACATACTTTCCTGTGAGAATACCTTGTGCTAGTGGTGAGTATACTGTTAATCCCATGCCAAACCTCTTTGCAATGGGGATTATATCATTTTCTATTGCTCTATCGAGCCAATTATATCTATACTGCAACACCGCCACAGGTTCGTAGTTAAGGTGCTCTGCAAGCATCTGAAACTCTACAAGGTCTTGAGGAGGTATGTTACTCATACCTATGTATCTCGCTAAACCCGTTCTAACTATGTCGCTAAAAGCTGATAGCACCTCTCTCTTAGGCGTCTCCGGGTCATGTCTATGTGCATAGTATATGTCCACATAATCCATTTGAAGCCTCTTCAAACTCTCTCTTATCTGCCACATTACATGTTTTCTGCTCAACCCCGTGCCATTTGGCCACGGAGCCATATCGCCGCCAACCTTCGTGGCTATCACAAGGCTCTCTCTATCAACACCTAGCTCCTTCAGCAAACGTCCTAAGAGCTTCTCAGCATAACCCACATGCGTAAGGGGGATAGGTGCTACTGCACCATGATATCTATTTGCAGTGTCTATAAAGTTTATACCGAGATCAAAAGCCTTGGTTAAAATCCTTCTAGTCTCCTCAACATCTATCTGATGAACACCAAATTCATCCACAACCTGAGCTCTTGGCAAGTACCATGTGCCTAAGCATAGTGTCGAAACCTTTACACCACTATTCTGAGACAGCCTAATGTATTTCATTATAGCAACCCCCAGGACATAGAAGAGCGTATAGTGTATAAATATTTTTCTGTAGTCATAAAACCAGGTTTTATTGGCATTGTCCAGGCATATGCATTGGCTATGCATATGAAACCTTATTATCTTCTACAACAGCTCTACACAATGTGTGTAACTGTGCTTGAGGGATACGATTTAAATAGCATCTCTATAGCTACACTAGCTAGTCACTCCTCGTTACAGATATTTCACGGTGCTAAGCAAGAGGGGTTTAAAACTGTAGCTGTGGTTGTTGAGGATAGGCTTTGGTTCTATAAGCAATTTAGCCACCTAGTAGACTATTTCATAGTTTTGGGGAGTTGGAGAGAGCTGTGCAGAAGGGATGTTGTTGAGAAGCTGAGAAAACTCAGCGCTGTTTTGATTCCTCATGGAAGCTATGTTGAGTATGTTGGGCTAGGGTGTGCTGAGAATATCGAGGTACCGATTTTTGGTTTGAGGAAGCTGTTTAGAGTTGAGGCTGATCAGTGGGCTAAGATGGAGCTGCTTCAAAGAGCTGGAATACCTACTCCAATGCTTTTCAGAATAGGTGAAGATGTTGATAGACCTGTTATTGTTAAGCTTCCTGGTGCTAAGGGTGGCAGGGGATATTTCATAGCTAGGAGTAGTCAGGAGGTTTTGCAGGGGCTTAGGAGGAGAGTTGAGGAGGGCTTGATAAAGTCTCCTGAAGAGGCAATGATCCAGGAGTATCTTGTTGGCGTGCCTGCATACTACCACTATTTCTATAGCCCAGTTCTAGATAGAGTAGAGATATTGGGGGCTGATATAAGATATGAAACTAATGTAGATGGCTTAAAGAGACTACCACCACAAGTTGCTGTAGAGCTTGACGTAGAGCCCTCATTTATAGTTGTTGGTAACATGCCGCTTGTTCTGCGAGAAAGCCTATTACCAAAAGTGCTAGATTATGGAATCAGATTTGTGAATGCAACAAAAAGAGAGCTACCACCCGGCGTAATAGGGCCCTTCTGCTTAGAGAGCATAATAAGCGATGATATGGAGATAAGGGTATTCGAATTCTCTGGCAGAATAGTTGCAGGGACAAACATATATGTGAATGGAAGTCCTTACTCATATCTATACTGGAGCGAGCCTATGAGCACAGGTAGGAGGATAGCAAGGGAATTGAAAATGGCTATAGAGAAGAACATGCTAGAGAAAATTATTACATAAAACCATATGCTACTTGTTCCCATAGATCAAGAATTTTATAGTTTCAGACATCAATAATAAGCTCAATACCAAACCTCTACATATTGCACTAGCTTATTGCATTTATCTGCATAAGCTTTTTCACAGTCTCCTTAAAAATCTTCTCATCTATCTCTATACTGTACTCCCCCTTAAAAGCCAGTGCAAATACCTCGCAATGCATCTCCAAAACCTTTGAAGCACATTCAGGATCCTTTACACAGCTAGCGGGATCCACGTGATAGAAGCTCTCTATCCAGGTACCTGCAAACCACAGCATCTTCTCAAGCTCATCACCGCTAAGACCATCGTAACACATAACCTTAGACTCTGCACACATCAGTTTAGCCAAGTTCAAAAGTTTTTGAAGTTGCATAGAGGAGCACTACATATTCATATTTTTAATACGTGTTCAAGATCTTTTAGTTTAGTGACTGATAATAGTTTAGGATAAAAACATTTTATAAATTTTTATGGGTTCCAATTTTTGAGTATCTTTGCAATTCCTGTACAAATGTCTTACCTTGACATGAAAATAGTGAGAAATAGCTTTAGTTATAAAAGTCTCAGGAACAGTGCTATACATAATTCTGCATTGCAAAAAACATTGCTTCAGGAGCTGACGGCTCCCCGCCATGAATGGCGAGGGTTCTGCACCCACTGGGGCTTTCCCTCATCTTTCGGGAGCCCATCACGGGTGCAGCATCATGAGGTCAGGCCCCGCCGCCAGCTTCGGGGAGGTGCAGGCTCATAGCCTGCTAAGCTCGCCTACACCCAACACCGAAAATAGATGCTGTAGCAAAAGATTTATAAGCTTTTCTACCCATCCCCGCCTTAAAAGGCGAGGCTTCCATTTGTGAGGTGAAGAGCAGTAGCGTTATTTATGCTTCTCCTAGTTCTTTTCTCAGGGATCTGTACTCATCAATTATTTGAGTAGCGGAGCTTGTGCCTATAACGTCAGCTCCAGCTTCTATCAATGCTATGGCGTCTAGTGCATGCCTTATTCCACCAGCTGCCTTAACCTTGATCCTTCCTCTAGATGCATTTTTGAGCAGAGTTACATCGTGTATCGTTGCCCCTGGGACTTCGTGGTGAAAGCCTGTAGAGGTTTTCACAAAGTGTGCACCTGCTTTAGCAATTATTTCTACGGCTAACACTTTTTCGCTATCGCTTAAAAACCCCGTCTCTATAATCACCTTAACCACTCCGCCGAACTCCTTAGCCACCTCAACAACTGTCGCTATGTCATCTTCAAAAAGCTTAGTGTCACCTGCTTTCAGAGCTTGTATATTGGAAACCATGTCAATCTCCTTAGCGCCTAGTGCAAACAGCTTCCTAGCTTCAGCAACCTTAGCCTCTGTAACTGTGTAACCATTGGGAAAACCTATTACCGAGGCTATACATATCTCCCCTCTAACCATGCCCCTTCTACTTAGTACATACAAGTGGTAAGGAGATATAGCAAAACATCTAAACCCATACTTCAAGAACTCCTCAAAAGCTTTTTCAAGAGTCTTCATATCAGCATTTACCCTGAGCATCGTATGGTCTATCATCTTAGCAAAATCCTCTACAGAAACACTACGCACAAAGTTTTTGAATAAGCTCATAGTATTTTGACCTCTTTTCAGCACTAAGTACAAGAACACCTTGAGAGATTCGCTTTAAATTTTCTTCAGGTGTTTAACCATAGAAATCGCTTCTGACCCATTGACCCTATCCCAAATAGTGTTTCGAGTTATAGCTAAGAACCCAGAAAAATTAGCGTTGACTGATGCTCAGGAGCTTAACAAAATGAATGATATGATATGAGGAGGGTTGTGAGAGAAACAATGAGTTCCTAAGGGGATATGAAATGGAGCTAAAGCTATACACAACACTAGTCAAAGCACTATTCATATACCCAAAGATAGCAAAGCTTAAGGAGGGGTCACTAGGGCTTAAGGAGGAAGCTAAGCAGAAAAAGAGGCATTAAAGCCTAACTTCTACCTCTACACCCCTACTCTTCCTATGAATGTTGTGCTCCCTCAATTGCCTACGAACCTCAATAACAATCTTGCTCAAAATAATATCTGTGCTTAGCAACTTGCCGCAAACGGGGCATTTACTACCTAAATACTTCTTTATTACACCTGATGATGAAGGAATTTCATACAAGAGCTTGTCATCTCCACTATATACAGTTATTATTGAGCTACACTTAGAGTGCCTATAGACTATGCTTAGCACCTTCTCTACCCCCAGGAAATGTTTAGAAAGAATATAAGTATGCAGTGTAGGAGCTCCTTGGGTCTTGAACTACAAAGCTTATATATCTCTAGTCATAGTTCCCTCGTAATACTCTTTCAATGCATTGATGATGGGTGCTGAAGAGGAGTGGTGGTCTACAACAACTATGGTCAAATCTTTGATTTTTGAAAGTTTTTTCAGTAATTCGACTGTGTTTAGAGATATTGCTAAGTCTAGTAATACAACGACCTCTACACCTTCTTTCAAAGATTTTGAAACTCTATCCAAATCCTCGTGGAGTCTCCATGGGTGTGAATATTTTAGCATGATTTTGCCAGGGAAATAGTCGAGTAGAAAATGCCTTATATACAAACCCGCTGCTATAACCCCATCACAATCACCATGATATAAGACCACAGATTTTATAACCATTATAACACCTAGCATAGATATAGTTGCGCAAGGCTAGCACTCTCTTCAAACATTAGACTCAGCAAAGAAAATTTATAAGTGATTCACAGCTCAAAACCCATAGAATTCACATAAAAATATAGCCTTAGCTAGATATTAACCTAACTTGAGAGCATTAGTTTTTATTTCTTGTTATGGGAAAAGTTAGACCAGAGACTTTAGTGAATTTCATTGTTTACTTTGTTGGGATGTACTGCTTCAGATATTTGATGGACTCCTCCACATCTTTAAGTACAAGGTCGTCTGGGTACTCAAATGGTGGTATATATTCTAGGAACAGGTATACTTCTTTAGCTCCTGAAGTATCTATTGATTCAACAACTTTATCAGGCTTTATTATCCCAATCTTGTTGTAGTGTTCTGTGAAGGGCCAGTGCCTATCTCCCTTGCCATCAGTCTGCTGAATGTGTATAGCAGGAGACTTTGGAGCAAATCTTCTTAGCCACTCGTATGGATCTGCTTCAATTCCTTGTAATGTGCACTGATGTCCCAGATCCAAGTTTAGCAGGACTGGTACTCCTAGACCCTGGTTCGCTTTCTCAAGGACTTCTTCAGTTTCTTTCATTGTCCAGGGAAACTCTCTTGGAACCGGCAGCGGCTCCCAAAGAATCATTTGCAGGCCCTTTGCCTGAGCATACCTCCTCAAAGCATTTACCAAATCAAATACAACAGAATTTATATAGTCTTTTCTAGTAGGATTACTATAGTCTTTAACACTTTTGACAGCTATTATTGTTCCCGTTGCTTTCACACCTATTCTAGCTGTGAAGTCTATAGCCCTCATAAACCATTCTAAAGCATCATATCTCATTACAGGGTCTGGGTGAGCCAATTGGTTATAGCTATACGCAGCTAAACCCGTAAATGTGGAGTGTATTGTAAGTCCATATCTCTTCAAGGCGTCCTGTATCAGGTTAACCATGTGCTCAACAGCTGTAGGCGTTGATCGCGGGTCTACTAAGTCAAATGAGAACTGAATATATTTCACATCCAATTTAGAAGCAATCTCAGCCCAATCCTCAGGCATAGGCCACCTCTTAACAGCCCAGCTAAGGTTTAAACCTAACATCACCTTAGCCATATCTGCTCACTACCTTACTTTTAATTGAGAGGGTGATATAAGTTTATATGATTATTGGTCATGGCTTTAAAGGAATGCTCTCTATTCCACTATACAGAAAATTCATTGCATTTTAGATTAGCTTGACCTTTAGAGCTAAACTCTTATCCTTCAATGCTGATATGTAGTAGGATTTTACACGCTACATAGGAATAGCATTGATAAAAACACGTTAGAGGGTATTGATATTGAGAAGTTAATCGAGATATTGGCATTTATACAAGCAGTAAGCTTCACCTGCGTCACAATGTCTGATGTAACTACATATGTCCTAAAAAGCTATATTGAAGCACTTTTAAGGATCTAGTGCATCAGCGTAAAATAGGATCAAAATAGAGAAACTTGTAATTGAGTAAATGAAGTAATAAGTAGTGCAATTTTCGATAAAAATAAATAGCTCTCCCTACAAACTTCTATAAGGTTTCCAGGCGTTAAATTTGGGTCTTGAAACTGTTATAAGTAATGCTTTAGATAAGAATAGGGGTGTTCTTAGGTTAAAGCCTAATTTTGTTGCAAGGTTTTATCCTGCCTATGGTAGACTCGGTATTAAGGAGATCTATGCCCCTGCTTTGGGGTGGTATAGTGAGAGGTGGCTAGCTTCTTGCACAACAGTATTGGGCTCTTCTGTCGATGGGCTTTCTAAAGTTGTTTTGGATGGTGTTGAAGTGTTTTTTAGGGATGTTGTAAAGGCTTTGCCTGAGAGGGTGTTGGGTTCTGCATATGCTAAGCTTAATAACTATAGCTTTGGAGTGTTGACAAAGATTCTAGATCCTGGTGTTCAAATTCCACTGCATTTCCATGCCAGGGATATTCATGCTAAGAGGTATTGGGGCTCGAATCCGAAGGAAGAGGCTTATCACTATCTAGAGAACTCTATAGGCTCTACACCCTATATCCACCTCGGATTCTTTCCAGATGTTTCTAAAGAAGAGGTTCTAGATTACTTGAAGAAGTGGAAGGGAGATGAGATACTCGATCTATCGCCTGCATATAGATGTAGAGTTGGGGAAGGATTTCACGTACTTGCAGGTGTTGTTCATGCCCCATGCACACTACTCACTCTCGAGGTTCAGGAGGAATCTGATGTGGGTACCATTATCCAAGCTGAGTATCAAGGAGGCTCTATTCCAAAAGATCAGTACCTATTAAATGGGCCTAGGACTGAGGAAGAGGTTATTGAGATGATTGATTGGCAGATAAATAGGGATCCAGAGTTCCATAGAAAATATAGACTTAAACCCGAAGTTGTATATTCAGATAGCAATATAGTTGAGAAGTGGGTAATCCCACCGAAGAAGGTAAAGAAGTTTTCGGTATTAGAGGTTAGGATAGCGCCAAATACGAGAGTGAAACAGGGTAGAAAAGGCCCTTTCCTACTCTTCGCATATAGGGGGAGGGGCTCAGTGAACGGGGTTAAGATAGAGGGTGGCGTCCCTGGAATGGATGAGATATTCGTAACCTTTGAAGCTATGGAGGATCACACCATCATAAATGAGGGTAGTGAGCACCTTGTCTTATACGAGGTTTTTGGGCCCCATATCTATTAGTGAAGATAATTCAATTATATTCAAGTCGCTGTTATTATCAATAGTGCTACTCCTCGTATTGGCAACAACTAATGGCACTATTTGTAATGGTATGTATAGTTCTGGTGATTGGTTTGTTTACAGAGTATTGCATCGTGTGGGAAGCTATGAATGTGTACTTTACCAGAGGGTTGAGTTAGTGAGTGTTAGTTCAAAGCATGTATCATATGGTGTTAGCTATATGAAAATATGTGGGGATTTCTGGGCATGCGCAGATCTTCTCCCCCTAGCTAACAAGACTCTATACATATCTGAAGATATTGATAGGGGACCCGAATCCATGGCTCTATTCATAGATCCTCAGTATAGTGGGATATACATAAGCAATAACACCATACTGCAATACTACAGAGGAGTTTTAATCTATGCTGCGAACACTACCCAGCTTCAACAAGGTGAATGCTGCAGAATTGCAATAACATATACAATAGAATTGGTTAACTCGAGTCGCAAAGACCTCTTCACAGCGGCTCTACAGAGTAGCGGAATAAGCTCTGTAACTATAGAAAGAGAACAGAAAGAAAAAGAAAAAATGATCCTCCTAGTAATAACCTCAGCAATAGCCTCATTTGCACTGGGCCTCTTAGCAGGGCGTTACTTAAGTGAAATGAAGCTTAGAAGAACTTAAAACAATTTTATTCCTCAATGCAATGTAGATTCGCAGGTATCTGACCTCCTCCAAGCCCAAAGTATGAGGAATTCTTTTGGCGATTCATAGACTCGGCAACCACAGTTTTTAATATTATTCATAATCAAAAGTAATTAAACAAACATGTCTTATGATCTTTTCTCCTTATCCCCACCTTTAGAAGGCGAAGCTTTTAGTTGTAAGTATATAAACCACGTCCTTGTCTTCATTCAGTTACCTGTACATGTTGAGGTGTTTTGCATGGACTCCTTGCAGGCCTTTGTCATTGCCTTGGCTATGATTGTTGCGGGGGTGTTTTTAGAGCTTCCTCAGTATGTAACCATGCTACTCTCTCTCACATTGTTATCTATTCTTGTCTTTGGCTCTAGCTTTCCTGCTATATGGCTTGGGGCATTTAATGAGAGTATGCTTACTGTTATTACATCTCTTGTTTTCGCCATGTACTTGGCGGAGCTGTTTAAGGGATGCAAAGCCTCTGAAGATGCTGTAAATGCTCTTGAGGCTTTGAGTCCGCGGCTTGCCTCTATGGCTATACCCGCGCTGGTGGGGCTTTTACCTATGCCTGGAGGGGCATATGTGTCTGCAACACTTGTGAACAGCATTTACAGCAGGGGTGGGTTAAGGAATGAGGAGAAGACATTTATCAACTTCTGGTTTAGGCATATATGGATTGCTGTGTGGCCTCTGTATCAAGGGGTTTTAATAGCTTCTTACGCCCTTGGCTTGGGGGTGGATAGAATTATATCAGATAACTGGCCCATTCTCCTAGCATCTATCATAACGGGGGTTATAATGTCGTGGAGAGCTCTGTCAAGGTATGTAGAGAGCTCTGCTAGAGGCAAGGTCTCTAATATTGTTCATATATGGCCCTTTGCCTCTATAGCTTTCTTCAACCTTTGTCTAAAGCTTGATGTAGCACTTTCAACACTAATAACAATAGCGCTATTCACAGCTATCTATAGACCTGGTCTCGCTGAGCATTTAAGGGCTTTAAAGCACAGCTTAAACCCATCAATACTGATTCTCATAGTATCATCCCTCATCTATAGCTATACACTTTCCCAGAGTGGGGTAGCAGGAAGAATAGCCTCTATACTCAACACACCTGAATTAGTCTGCTACCTAATACCAGCCATCATAGTGTTTGCAACAGGGTTTGAATTCACCTTCAGCGCCATAGCACTGCCAGTACTGAAAAACCTCATCAACTCCTACACACTGTTCCTCCTATTCCTAGGCGGTTTTATAGGGAGCATACTGAGCCCAGTACACGTATGCCTAGTACTCTCAGCACAATACTTCAAAGCAGATCTAAGAAAGGTGTACAGATACACTGTGCCATCAACGCTATTAACGACAGTCCTCTCCCTAGCCATAGCGTACCCAATTTACGCGCATAGCTGACCTCCTCCCTATCCTAAAGGGTGAGGGTTCTTGTTAGTGGGGAGGTTTGGGACTATATCTCTTTCATAGATTCAATCTCTGGCCTGGTCTCCAGCCCACTACCCCTGTCCATTGGACTCGGTGTTATAATAAACTGTTTATCATTGTCAATAGCTCAGAGAATTTAACACTCATCACCAGGGACTATTAAACAAGGAAGGTTTATAATCCTTTTAATTTATCCTTAGAAAGCCCATCGACAGAAGAGCCCAATACTGTTGTGCAAGAAGCTAGCCACCTCTCACTATACCACCCCAAACCAGGGGCATAGATCTCCTTAATACCGAGTCTACCATAGGCAGGATAAAACCTTGCAACAAAATTAGGCTTTAACCTAAGAACACCCCTACCTTTATCCAACACACTGCTCAAAAGAGTCTCAGGACTCTCCATAACACACTCACACTCTTCTTCAAATCATGATAGTTGTTAGTATGAGATATTCTATTTATAGCTTTATGATGTGTTTCCAAGAATTTCTATACATATCGCCTGCATGAATAAATTTTTAGCATCAATCCATATGAAACATAAAATGGCAGTCAAAGGCTGAGGAATTTATTTGTGGGGAAGTGGTGAAAAAGTGAAATGTGGTTTAATTTAAAACAATTGATTTTATTTACTTAGCAGGTTTAAATATGTATTCATAGAGCGCTGCTCCTATTATACCCCCTATCACAGGTCCTACTAGGTATATCCAGACCTTGGATAGTGGGAGTACATCACCAGCTATGGCAGCAGCAATTGCGGGTGCTAGAGATCTTGCAAAGTTCATGCTAGCTCCCGTTAAAGGTCCTCCAATCCATATATCAGCAGCAACTATCATCCCTATGGTGAAGCCTGCCCAGCCTGGCGGGGCTCTTTTGTCAACAGCGACGCCCATGATCACAAATAGTAGCCACATAGTTAGCAGGATTTCTATAACTACTGCAGCCCCATCGCCTACGCCAGTACCTGGTAGAGTAGAGCCAAAGTGCACAGCCTTGCCTGTGCTTGGATACATACCGTAGAGACAGAGACCAGCTATTATAGAGCCCACGATTTGCGCAGCAATGTATAGACCTATGAGTTTGGAGGGGAATCTACCTATTGTTGCAAGAGCTATGGTTACAGAGGGATTTATGTGTGTGCCTGAGATGTGCCCTAGAACATATATCATTATCATGACTATGAAACCAAAGGTAGCACCAATGCCGAAAAGCGCAGCAGCACCACCACCGAGTATGGATATTAGCGTTATGACTGAAGCAGGGCCGAATAGTGTCAGAGCCCATGTGCCGAACAACTCTGCAGCAAATATTTGTGCTGGTGTTGGCTGGGTTTTCTGGCTAGACATATGCTCACCCTATAGATATATGTTGGTAGCAAGGTATATAAACTTTTCTCAGAATAGAGAAAATAGTTTTAAACCTACATCAATTTAAAGATAAAAATAGTTAATTTAAGGTATTATTTTATTAATTCAAGTTTTATACCGCTTCTATCCCAGCTGTCAATGGCACTTCCTTAGCTATGCCTCTCCTATACCAGCACCACTTGCATCTGCCACTCAGGAATGTCTGGCTAACTCCACATGCCTTGCATATTGGTGGTGGTGCTATTGGTTTGTCAGGATGTAGCGCCACAATGTATGTGTTGATTGTTGCTGTAACAGGCTCGCTTGTCAATAGGCATGGGAAGTCTGCTAATCTCATGAGGGCTGAGAACCTTACTGTTATTGCACATCCTGGATATGCATATCTCTGTGGGTTCATCAACACAGCGTTCCTCTTTATCGGTGATAGATCGATCTTGAGACCTTTTAGCACATATCCATCTCTTCCATATGGAGCTGGTTTAATGACATCTGCACCTCTCATGATAAGGTCGATGAAGTCTACGTTGTGCAGCTCAGCTGCAACACTTCTAGTAGGGTACTTGAGTATGAAGTTGTGAAATCTCTTAACAAGCAGGTCAACAACCATGTCAGCTGTGAATCCATCTAGCTCAAGTATAAATGCTGTAGCACCAGCTAGAGATCTGCCAGCAGCTAATAGAACATCGTATTCGCTCTTTACAAGACCTTCTTTAACACCCTTAGTTAATGTAGCATCTAATACATCTGTCACACCCTCCATAACCGCCATAACAACGTCATCTTTAGCCATGTTGTACATGCTTTGAGATATGTGATGAGCTACATCACCAACTCCATACGCTGGCACAACTGTCAAGTTAGCTGGGTGAACACCTGCACCATAAGCAGCTTTTATATATGGATAGATTCTGTCCCTGAACTTCTTCATATATGTTGCAGGATCGAAGCTCCTGTGACCAGCCTCCTTCATCACCTCTTCCTGCATCTTTGTGGGCTCTAGCCACATCTTCTTCAATGCTTCGATTTCTTCCTTCACAGCCTCCTCAAGAGTTTTGCCAGCTTCAACAGCTGTTATGAATTTTGCTCCAAAGCCATAGCTTGTGTTCATACCCCAGCTCTTAGCCGCTAGTATAATTTCTTTGTGCACCTTTGGAATGTCTAGCTTCTCTAGAATAGCTGCATCGATTCCAGCCATCCCACCAACAGCATAACCGAAGTCAACTACACATGTAGGTCCATAGAAACCTCCATACTTCCTAATAAGCTCTCTGCCTAGAAATGCCTTGTTATCTTCTAAAGCTTTTACAAATTTTTCAACAGATTCCCTAAACTTGGGGTCAAGTTCATAGAGAATTTCGAGAACTACAGGTGTTTGATAATGCTCTACATAAGGATCGTCCTCAGGAACAACAGTTTTATCAACAGCAATCTCGTTTAGAATCTCGTAATGCGCAACTACACTAGCAACAAATAGATCTATAACCTCTTTCTTCATAGGACCAACAGCAGCCATCTTCTTCGTGGCTTCAACATATGGCGCTGCATCAGGTATAACAAACCTGCCTCCACGCCTCTCTCTAATGACTGAAATATCAGCTTTTTGAGCAGCAATAGCATCTTCAGCTATTTTAGCAATTACTTCAGGTGGAAGACTAGGACTACTCACACTTACCCACCTAAATATCAAACCTGTTAAGCAGGTATTTAAAGCTTTCGCAGAAATACTTAATTGATTAACAGAATTTTTAAATATATTATTTATGAAAATATGCATTCAATGAATATATTAGTTTCCATTAATAAAAATAAGAATAACTTAGATATATGATAATGAAACAATATTGTTAGTTAAATAAAAAACTAATTAAAATATAACTTACTTTGACATAATGTTAATATGTTAGACAATAGGTTTAAAAGATCAACAAGTGTTTAGTTTTACATAATATAAAAAAGTCTATACCTAAGATATGATGCTAAGAAAGAGTTTAAAAATTTGTTGAAAATGATATGTGGACAAAGCCTTATCTAGGATTATTCAATTCTAGGCTTTAGTACTCTAAGATACAAGGGCTGTTTCCACGATCATGGTGATTTAGGGTGATTAAAATCCTTATAAGAAAATACTTGTAAACTCTCATAGTTTGTAGACCTCCTGGTTACTGCCATTTAAATCTCAATGTTGTATCAGAAGTCTCTCACCTAGCATACAAAGCTCTTAAGATCGCTATGGGTTTATTGATAGTTGTTGAGCCCAGGAGCAATGGTTCTTATACACCTTTAGCATGCTTTAAGAGCAGAACCTTCACTGTCTAAGCGGGTTCTGAGGACATAGATGAAAACATATAAATTCGACTTCCAATCATCGCTTTTGAAACAACTTGAGTTCCTTAAAAGCATGTTTTGTGTTGTTGTGCATATGTTTTGTTGATTATATGGGTTTATATATGGATGCATGTTTTATTATTGCGGTGTTTGTGTATGGTTCAGCAGGCTGGCAATCCATTTGAGGAGTACTTAAAGGTTTTGTCAACAGATCCTCTAGACATTTTAAAGGCTGTTCCTGCACCCACTAAAGGTCCTTTTAAGCCTGATTGGGGGTCTTTGAAGAGTTACAGGGTTCCGAAGTGGTTTGTAGATGCGAAGCTAGGTATATTCATTCATTGGGGTGTATACTCTGTTCCTGCTTTTGGTAGTGAGTGGTATCCTAGATTTATGTACATGCCTGATAGACCTGAGCACCAGTTTCATTTGAAGAGCTTTGGGTCTGTTGCTGAGTTTGGCTACAAAGACTTTATACCGATGTTCACTGCTGAGAATTGGGATCCAGATGAATGGGCGAAGATTTTTGAGAGGAGTGATGCAAAGTTTGTTGTTCTGGTTGCTGAGCATCATGATGGATTTGCGCTGTGGGATTCTGGCTATACTAGGTGGTGTGCTGCTAGGGTGGGGCCTAGGAGGGATGTTGTTGGAGAGCTTAAGGAGGCTGTAGAGTCCAGGGGGCTAGTATTTGGTGTTTCATATCATAGAGCTGAGCACTGGTTCTTCTTTGAGCCAGGGACTAGGATAGAATCAGATGTGAGGAACCCGAAGTACCTCGATCTTTATGGACCTGCAAAGCCTGCTTCCCTAGATCCCAGAGCCCCGCCAGGGCCAGAGAATCAGTATCCAGATAAAGAGTTCTTAATGGACTGGCTCCTGAAGTTGGTTGAGGTTGTTGAGAAGTATAGGCCTTGGCTAGTGTACTTCGATTGGTGGATTGCAAACCCCGCTTTCGAGCCATATCTAAGAGCGTTTGCTGCATACTATTACAATAGGTGCTATAGGTGGGGTGTTGAACCCGTCATAGTATATAAGCACAACGCATTTAGAGAGGGAACAGCTGTGCCAGATATTGAGAGGGGCACTGTAAAGGAGGTTCAGATACATCCATGGGTCTCAGACACCTCTGTAGATTACAAGTCCTGGGGCTACATAAGAGATGCTGAGTACAAGCCTGTTGAGGCAATAATGCAGCACATGGTCGATGTTGTGAGTAAGAATGGGGTATTCTTGCTGAACATAGGGCCAAAGCCTGATGGAACTATACCTGAGGAGGTGAAGAGAATCCTGGCAGAGATTGGTAGTAGGCTACAAGTGCAGGGTGAGGCTATCTATGGCTCACAGCCTTGGAGAGTGTTTGGAGAAGGTCCAACAAAGCTAGTGGAAGAAGGCTTTTTTACAGAGAGAAAGCTGGTTTTCGTAGAAGAGGATGTTAGGTATACAGTTAAGAAGGCATATCCATTGGGGGAGATAATCTATGCAACTGTACTTGGAAGACCTAGGGAGAGAATCACTCTAAAAGCACTGGCGAAGAGGATTAACATGGTTGAGGGAGAGATACTAAACGTCGATTTGCTTGGCTCTAAAGAAAAGATTGAGTGGATGCATACAGATGATGGGCTAGAAGTTAAAATACCGCTGCAGAGAATAGAGAAATATCCCTATACAATAAGAATACTTATCAGAAAATAGCCTTTCGTAGCTGTTTCTAGTTTCATAAAGGTTTATAATGTTGCATTATTACACATCTTCATGAGATTCCCTGTGAGGGTGAAGAGCCCATAGGGGGCTCTCCCCAAGGGCAGCAACCAAGGTGTGGAGTCCCTAAATTTTCTGAACGCCCCTAAGGCGGATGCAGACCCAAGGAGCGGTGCAGGGGAATAGAGATGAGGCTATGACCATAAAGCAATATGAATCTATATAAGAGCTGAACCCCAGAACCTCTTCGCCGCATGGTAAGCACAAAATCCATCAATCTTTATTCCATCCCCAAATATCTTATAACATCGTCTATGTATCTGAGTATTGAGTCTGCTGCTATGGTTACTATGTTCCCCCTCTTCAGCTCTTCAGCTATTTTCAGTGCTGCAACAATGTTTGCAGCTGATGATATCCCCACTAGAAGCCCCTCCTCCCTCGCTAGCCTTGCAGCCGTGTCCATGGCCTCTCTGTACGAGACCTCAACAACTCTATCTATGATACTTCTGTCGAGTAGTGGTGGTATGTCTGTATAGAGAAGCCCTTCTATCCTATCACCTATAGTGCCGCCGGCGAGTGGCGATCCCTTTGGAGTCACAGCAACCACGAGCACATCTCTCTTCATCTCCTTCAAAAACCTTCCAACACCAGTAATTGTCCCACCTGTTCCAACACCCATTACAAAAGCATCTATATCACCATTCAGAGCTCTCCATATCTCCCTAGCTGTGGTCTCGTAGTGAGCAAGAGCATTTGCAGGATTTGCATACTGGTTTAGGAAGACCCCTCCACACTCCTTTGCAAGTCTCTCACCAAGCTTTATGTAGTAGTCCTCTGCTAAAGGGTTGTCACCCCCTTCAACAACATCTGCACCCAATAGCTTTAAAACAGCTATCTTACTTCTGCTAGTACCCCTAGGAACCACTATCAGAGGTCTCAAGCCAAACCTCTTAGCAATGAAAGTGACGGAAATAGCTGTATTGCCACTAGAAGCCTCTACAACAACATCGCCAGGTCTTAAACCATGTCGCTTAATAGCATCTCTAATCATGTAGAGAGCAATTCTATCCTTATGACTGCCAGTAGGGTTGAAGAACTCTAGTTTAACAAAAACCCTAGCACCCCCTAGAGGCTTTACCCTCTGAAGCTCAACAACAGGGGTGTTTCCAATCAGATCAATAACTGTTACCATATCCACTCACAGGGAAATATCGTGCTACGCACAGAAAAATAACAGTTTTGCTCTCTATAAAAGAGCGTTTTCTCCTCATATACACCAAAGTATTAGAGAGTTACTAATGCGCCACAGTATGCAACTCTATTTAGTGGTTGCTAAGTATTCCTCTCTTATTATTGCCCCTGTGCTTTTGCTGTACTCAACAATCTTTATACCTTTTCTCCCATTGAGCGTCTCATAAAATGTCCTTATGATTAGGTACATAGCTGTGGCACCAGGATCCTGCTTCCCAACACTTCTTTCACCCAGATAACTTGCTCTACCCTTTCTAGCCCTCATGCTAATAGTCTTCTCTAGATGCATCCTCGCTACCTGTATTAATAATTCAAATAGTTTCACCATATCTATATCCTTCTCTTTCTCTACAATATTCTTCACCTCATCTGCAACTGGCTGAAGAACATCAACTATTGTTTTATCACCCACTTCAGCACCTCCAATAAGCTTAGCTGCTCTAAGCATAGAACTGAACATGTCTATAAAATCATTTACATACACCATTTTCTTTCCTTTCATAGTTTTAGATGCTTCTAGAAGCATCATACCTATTAAAGGACCTGAAGCACCTCCAGATACCTGCATAAACTGCATAGCAGCTTCATGAAGTATTGTACCTATATCTAGTTGCTCTACATCTTTTCTCTGCTGAAGCAAATCTCTAATTTTTCTAAATCCTCTACCAACATTTGTTCCAAAGTCGCCATCACCTATCTGACCATCGAGCCAGTTGAGATATTCCTCGTTAGCTGAGAAACATTCAGCGATATTCATAAGTATTTCGCAGAACTTTTTAGAATCTATAGAGTATATTTTCTCATTCATTCGCTATCCCATAATATAGTTTTAGAGTTAAGCGTATATATATTCGGTATTGGTTGAATCTCTGTATCGAAGCCAAGCTAGTGCTAAATAAAGATTTTAAATCTTTCTGATGATTGGTAAGAGCTGGTGAGAGTTTTGGTTATAAAGAAGTTGATTAATGAGCCTGATAGAGTTGTTAGGGATATGCTTGAGGGTATGGAGCTTGCTTTTCCTGAGATTATAAGGTTAGATCCTCAGTGGAATAATGTTTATAGGAGGTATAGAAAGCCTAGTTATAAAGTTACTTTGCTATCTGGTGGTGGGAGTGGTCATGAACCTGCTTTCGCAGGTTATGTAGGCTACGGCATGCTTGATGCTGTTTGTGCTGGCCATGTATATACAGCTCCAACAGTTCCTCAAGTATATTCCGCTATAAAGGAGATCGCTACGGATGCTGGGATATGGGTGTTTTTCGGGAATTACACAGGTGATTTGATGAATTTTGTGCCAGCTATTGAAATGGCTAGGAGAGAAGGTATAAAGATAGACTACATAGCTGTTAACGATGATGTTGCAATACCTGTGAAAGAGAAGAGAAGGGGAACAACAATACATATACTTGTGCATAAGATAGCGGGTGCAGCTGCTGAAGAAGGATACTCATTTGAAGAAGTTGGTAGAGTTGCCAGAAAGGTTATAGAGAGTGGTAGAGATGTAGGCGTAGCATTAACACCATCAACAATGCCTACAACAGGCAAGCCAACATTCGAGCTGCCAGAGGATGAGATAGAGTTCGGTATAGGGGTGCATGGAGAACCAGGTATAAAACGAATGAAAGTTGTTTCATCAAGAGAGCTTGCAAAGCTAATGATTGACAAGATAACTGAGGATTTAAAGCTTCAGAAAGGTGATGAAGTAGCTTTAATTGTTCAAGGAACCGGGGGGACGCCATATATGGAGAAATTCATATTCTATAGAGATGCTAGAAAATATGTAGAAGAAGCACTAGGTCTAAAAGTTTATGTTAGCTGGGTTGGAGAATTCATAACTTCACTAGATATGCAAGGAGGAAGAATAGCAATACTTAAACTAGACGATGAATTAAAAAGACTCTTAGTAGCACCAGCTTTAACAATAGCAATAAAAATACCACCACCTAATGTAGTTTCGTAAACAGCAGATAAACAATCTCTTAATACGATATAGAGCTCTAACACTATAACTATTTTCTATTCGCTTCTATATTTTTCTCTACAGTCTATAAACAAACCAACTTCTTAATGTATTATATAGTAGAATGGGATAACTTTTGAATAGCCTGGGAATTAATCTAAGGTGTAGAATTGAAAGTAGAATAGCAATGCTATAAGAACTATTATCTTGTGTTATTTACATCTATACGTACAGCATGTAGTATTCTGTTTTCTCTATTCTTCCTGTCACAGGGTCTACTTTAAGACCTAATGTTTCGAGGGTATCAACACCTATTACAGGTATAGCATTTTCAAAAGCAAGGATTCTCACAGGACCTTTCCTACCCTCAATTTCACATTCTGCTACAAATACCTTAGCTTTAACTGTTCGTCCATCGCCAAGCTTTAGCTCAGCTGTAAAAGGTGTCTCAATAAAATATCTCTCAGCGATATCTATAGGCATAACAGTAAAGGAAGCTCCTGTATCGACGAGAATCTTCTCAAATTCTATTACATCTCTACCTCTGAACCTAACTTTAACGAAGATATGACCCATAGAGATAAACCTCTTGCTATGTAGATTACTCCTTAACCCGAATATATACGCTATTACGATATCTATACTATGTGTGCTCCTGGAGCTGTTCTAGCTATAATTAGTATAGCTTCAACACATTTTTGAATATGCGTTAGCCATAGATTCAGCTACTTCTTCAGCATGATCTCTACTTTTTGTTAAAGCTATTATACTAGAACCTGCACCACTTACTGTTACACCTAGGGCTGTGTATGTTTTGCTAATATGTTTACTTAGCTTTGGTTGGTTAACTTTTTTAAGGTTGGTTAGCCTTACTATATCTCAGCAATTCATCTATGGCACTTTTATTTTGAAGGTTAGGAAGAGGGGTGTAGTTGTATTGCCTAAGGAGCTGAGGACTAAAGCTGGTATAGAAGAGGATTGTGAGGTTGTTGCTGAGATTAGGGGTAATGAGGTGTTGTTGAGGCCGCTTAAGCCGGTTATTGTAAGAGTTGACTGGGCTGCTGTTGAAAAGATTTTGGGTGAGGAGGATGAGATAGAGGAGGAGAAATTGCGTAAAATCCTCAAAGAGTTGCGTTCTTGATACAAGTGTTGCACTAGCTTACATAGTTAAAAATGCTCCTGGTAGAGACAGGGTTGTAGAGATTTTTAATGCGGCTAAAGAAGGTAGGATGAAGCTGTATACAGCCCTACCCTGTGCTAAGCGAAGTACTGTATGCAGCGTCCAGAATATATAGTGTAGCAGGATTTGCTGAACACAATAGAATGGCTCTAGACCTAGTGCTGTGGATTAAAAATGTGACTGAGGTCACTGAAATAACGCTGGACATTGCTTTGAGAGCTGGAGAACTTAAGAAGCTTCTAGGGATAGCATTAACAGACTGCTACGTCATTGCAACAGCAGAGACCTTGAATGCTACAGCTCTATTCCTGAAAATTGAGGAAGAAATGAAGAAAAGAATGCACCTTATTGAAAAGCTACCTGTAGAGTTCATAGTCGAAGCACTGTAATTGCTATACTTAGCAAACTTTTTATAAACACGCAAAGCACGCTAACCCTAAACAACTTGACTCGTGTTAAGAGTTGATTATGTGCAGATAAGCTTTTCAAGTAGTTCTGGTTGCAGTATTTGCATTTCTTGTCACAATTGTCATCATAGTAATGGTGATGACAACTCCAGTGCTTTAGCAATTCTTTTATCTGCCGAGAACAACTATCTCTAGCAATGAAGCTACTATTAGTACCCCTTCTATGTACAGCTTTTTGCTAAGCATGAAGATGTTGAAAAGGTGATTGTAGCAGACTTAAGCTCAGATAAAGAGTTTAACAGTGCTAAGGGTGTGAAGGCGAGTCAGAGTGTTTTAGTAAGCTTGAGGTGGGTGAACCGAAGTTCTTGGCTCTGTCTTTGCTGTAGCTGTTTCACACTATTTCAGTGAATGGAATTGCGTGTAGTAGTGATGTTGGTAAGAGTTTGAAGGCTTCTGCATATTTTACACCTATCTTCTTACCATATAGGATTGCTAGGTATCTTAACAACGCTTCCCAGTAACCCCAGTTAGAGCTTACTTGAGATTTGTGGGCTTTTAAAGCCTCTAGCTTTACCTCAATAGTATCTGTTATGTCATAGAATGTGTTTGGTCTTGAGGTGTAGTAGAAGGCTATGTAGCTAACATGCCAAGGCTCTAAACCGATGATAAGATTCTCTTCAGTGTAGTGCGGTAGTGATGCAAATAGAACAGCCTCTGCTGTTACTAACCCCGTGTTTCTGTGGTCTAGATGAGCTTCGTAAGGAAGCCAGGCATCTGGTGCAAATACTAGCTCGGGTTTGAGAAGCCTGATTAAGGTGATGAGCTTTGTCCTAGCCTCTTTATCGTAAGGCATATACCCATCTCTGTAACCAAGCCACATAACCTTTTCAACACCTAGAACACTTGCTGCCTCTTCCTGCTCTTGCCTCCTAACCTCAGCCAGCCTCTGAGGAGCTATGGCGGGGTCTGAGGTGCCTAGAGAGCCATCTGTAGCAATAACCATGTAAACCCTCTTACCCTTCCTAGATAGAGAAGCTATTGTACCCCCAACACCAAATTCACAGTCATCTGGATGAGGAGCTACACAAAGAACCCTGTTAACAACTTCGAAAACCCTATCAAAATCAGGTGCTATGAACTTTCTAACAACAAGCTTAACAGATTCTTCTAGAGGAAGCTGAGCCAATTCCCCAACCACTTTAGACATGTCCACGCTCACGAAAACCACCATACTCAAGAACCCTATAGATAAGCAGTATATAACCCTAGATGAAGATTTTGATAGACCTAGAACTATACCAATACAACACATTACAGACAATACATCATACAGAGCCTAGGAGCTTCTCATCTACGGCATTGAGGAGGTTAGACCAAATACCTTGCCTAGCACCGTGCCCAGCATGTAGAGAAGTATTGATACTCCAAAGATCAGTAGTGTTGTTTCTACGACTCCTCTCTCATAGCTCCTTCCATGCAGTATAGCTACATAGAAAGTCATGTAGGTCACTACAACCCTACCTCACTTCATAATAAACGACCTCATATCAGTATTCACAACTATGATAATTGTTGCAATGGCTGTTAGAGACCTTAAGGAGCTTGTTGTTGGCAAAAGCCTTATTTAGTTTTAAGCATCATCCGCCTATAGAGAACTTTGAACACATTCATTTATTCTATAATTAGTAGAATTAGTAGTTGTTTGTAAACTGGTAAAAACTATTTTAGAAGCTAGCCATAGCCAAGTCTTTTTGAAAGGGGTTAGAATGGTTGATATGAGAGGTAGTAGATGGCATAACTTATCTTAATTGCTCTGCTAAGCTCGTCTATGGCAAGCCAATCATCTTGATTAAGCCTCCATCCAACAGTATTTGCAAGTTCTTCTACTTGTTCAGGGGTTTCCCCGAGGCAATCATCTGTGAATAGCTATAATTGGTTGTGGATATATTTTTCTTGCCTCGGGGTTCCCCCGCTTTGCTCGGGTTTTCATTGCTTCATTGCGGGGGCTATCAGGGCTCAACTTAACCCAAGAGCCCCTCATACGCTTTAACTTCTTCAAACCCCTCAAAGCTATGTTCCAAGAAGCTATAACATCTCTAGATGTTATTACATTGCCTAGCATGACATATCTGTAGTTTATGAAACTCAGCTTTTTGCCGTTAGGCGATTTTCTAGATGTTTTTGATGGATTCACATAAACTGCTTTAATTCCGTAGACCATTGCTTTGTACTCTGCAAACATCTGTATTCTCTTATAGCACCACAGAGACTTTTCCCACAAGAGTTTGTAACCGTTATTGCTATTCTCTTTGAGCCTATCCAAATCCTCAAAAACAATTAATGCTCTATACTCTCTGGCTATATCCACAAGCCTCTTAGACACTCTGTGAGCAGAGTCCATCAATATGTTCCTAGCTTTACTAAGCCACCTACCCCTAACCCCCCTAACCCATTTTATGAACCTCCAAGAATTTGGATACCTCCTCTGCAAATCTTCAGAAAGCTTCTTTAGGTGAAGAGACCTCTCCAATCCTTTAAAAGGTATAACACCAATCGTGATTAGATTTCCACTCAAGTCTAGAACTGTGTATGTCACATTATTAAAGTTTATGTCTACACCCATAACGGTTTTGAAGGCAATGGGCTCAACATCTCTGTGAAATGTTATGTAAACAAATATCCTCTCATCCCTATAGCTAACCAATATCTCACCAGGCTTCCAAGAGCCATCAAGGTACTTGTCTAAGTACTTATACCACTTGAGCCTCAGCTCAACCCACTGATTATTCAAAACAGCTATTCTCAACACCTTTGCGCTGAAGTCTGCTCTATAGTCTAGTGGGTGTATCCTTGCAGTCAACTTCTTTAAAACAGGTTTAGAACCGTTATTCCTCTTAGTTGCTTCAACAACCTCCCTAGCCCTCCTATAGATCTCAGAGACGTGATGAGCCCTAAAGCCAAGCCTCCTCAACTCGCTGTAGAACATTTTATGCAGCTTCTCTTCAGATGGAACATCGTTCAAAAGCCAAATCCCATCAACTATATACTGAACTGCATCTCTATATGCTTTTAGGAATTGGTGTAAGAGGGTCTCACCTCCCTCGGGGGCAGCCGCCTCAATCTTTGCGGTTGCCAGAACCCTCATAGAGAGGCTCATTGGCGTTCACAGCAAGTAGAAAATTTGCTAACAATGCTTATAAATATTGTTGACTTCTAAAGCTTTGGTGGTTCCATGAGCATTGTTTATATGTTTGAAGCTAGTGTAGTTAAGATATCTGGTGATAGATATGTTATATACCCACCAAAAGACTACCAACTAAAGCTCAGGAAGTTCCATGGGAAAAGAGTCAAGGTGTTAGTAGTTATAGAAAGTGATTAAGCTACATATTTACAACTATTCATAGGTATTCACAGTTGATATAGACCCGGCTACGGCTGTTGTAGATTTGAAGTTATTTGTGTACAGCTGTCTAGATACTTCTTAAAGCTGTGGGCTGTTTCTGAGTTGATGATTAGGAGTTAGATTTGTAAGCTTTGACCCTGTTTATATCCCCTGGACTGTTTAGGTGATGGGAGCTCTGCTCCAAGCCTTAGCGAGCCAGACATAAATGGGAGCCCTGTTCCGCTTGGCTCGACAGCCATCCATGAACCCACACCAATTGCAGTGAGGTGTGGGCGAGGTGGAAGCCCTCTAGATGCAACGAATAAACATAAACAAATGAGAATGAGCATTAGGGGCAAACGGTGTGCTGATGCTATGTGTTTGTCTGGTCTATACCTCTTTACAACTTCTTTATGCTCTCTAGAGTTTATAGCCAAGCAAAACTTGTAAATAATAAAGCTTAATATACCTCATGGCTACTCCAAGCCCAAGATATGCAGGGCGATGAACAACTAGGTAACTAGTGGTGGACCTCTGTGGTGAGCAGGCTTGAGGGTAGTGTGATGGGTTGCTTACCATATAATCATAGCTAATTTCAAAGCATGGCGAGTGGCAAACGCTTTATGAAAACTGGAGCCACACTCACGCTCTTATTTGCCGAGCCAAAGCTCTAAATCCAATAGCGCATCTGAGTATTATTGCTAAAAAACTTCAATAATTTCTACGAATCCTATGGCAGAAAGATGTAAAGCTATGGCAAGTGGCAAGTAAGTAACATAACCGGGTGATGCTATAGTATATCTTGCCTGAAACGGTTTTAGTACCCTGCACAAGGTTCCTCTGTCAGTTAGTAAAAGACTTTTTTGAGTAAGGCTCCAAAATCCCTCAATAACCTTTAGCACGTTCTTTAATATCAAACCTGCCTCATCTTCACCGATGTTTGCCTGTCCTATGACAGCCTTACTTAAAGCAAGTTGAATTAAAATCCTTGTTATTGAGGACTTCGAGACCTCATAATCGTTGCAGAGTTTTTCAAATCCCTTGCTTGCATTCTCTAAGCACCATGCTTTCATAATCAGAGCTTCTCTATTTATTGTTTCTATAGCTGCGTATATTTCTTTTGACTCTATTTTCTCATTTTCAATACATTCTTCAAAAATCTTTTTGAGTCTCTCATATACCTCAACAGACATCAATTATCTACCTTAACTCATTTAGTTTGCTATAGATTACCTTGCTATAGATATGAATTCAGCAACACCTTTAAAAATGAGGTACGAGGCATAGGCATACTCTAGCTTCACAATGTCTCCTCGTCTTAGTTTGAAAGCTCTATCAATGATCGTAATCGCTGGTAGATCTACAACTATTCTAATCTTAAAAAGTTCGTCTAAGCCCTCTATTGAAACCTCATAATGACTTAATTCAAAGTATGTCAAATCCTTTATCAAAAATGCTTTCCAACCTGTTTTTCCATTCAAGCTATTGGGCACTCTTACTAAATGAGTTGTATCTATGGTTACTTTAGAATCTATCGGTATACTCAGATCATCTAGAATTTCATCAATATTGTCTGTTAAGATCTTTACAAGTTGCATAAGTCTATCACTTTCAATTTCATCTAAGCGATTCATTAAAAACTCTCTAAGCTTTATATCTGCTACTTTCTTGAGCAATGACTTTGCTATCCTCCTCTTTATTCCCCCATTACCCATTCTTGGCAATGAATATATTAAGTTCTTTTTGCTTCTATCAGCCACATACATATTCTTGATAACCTTTTTATAGGCATCAGTGAGCACAATGTATGATACTAATTCCCTCCTGCTTTCTGAATCCATTGCATCATAAGGACTAGATAATTCTACTACTAGATGAAATCCTCTATTACCTGAAAAGCTCATCTTATAATTATCAAAGCCAAAGTCATTTTCGATAATATCTACAAGATTTCTCAAATACTCAAATGCAAGCTTTATGCACTCAGGCTCAACATGCTCAAATTTCGTTAGTTCACCATCACACAAAGGACACTTTTTTTCGCTGCTTTCCATTGGAGCTATATAACCACATTTCCTGCAGAACCTGATTTCTATAACTTTATCCTTACATTGCAGAATTTCATTTGCATCTATATCGAAAACAAGATCACTTCCTATCCATCCTTTTTCATTCATAATCTGATTACCAGGGTCTCTATATTTAGCAGATGAATAATAGAGATGCCTTGGTATATGAACCTCTGTAATGTAATCCGTTAGTTGCTTCCTCGATTCAAAAACTAAGTGCCGTATATAGTAATCCCCATCAATAGGCTGTAAAGCTATCTCCCTAAGTGGCAAATCTTGTGGTATTTCAAGCCATGCTTGCTTATAATACTTCTTAAACAGTTGCCCAAAAACTAGCTTATCATTATAATTCTTTTCGCTCTCCATTATTATGGCAACTCCTCATTCAATTCTTGGTGCAACATACACCTTTAACTGAGCACCACTAGTTATATCCAATGCTATTTCACAAGGCGCCTCTGGAACAAGCTTTATAGAAATTGTTTCTGCAAGTTTTGATATTTGCGATAACATAGATATGTATTCCATTGAATAAGTGTTAGAGAATTCCTGAGTTTCATCAGCTATTTGATAATCTATTAAAGTACCCGAAGTAGTAGTGAAAAGAAACTCTGTTTCACCTAATTCTGATGAGGAGGATATAGCAAGACCTTCATGTAAAGCTTTAAATTTTATTGCTTCACCCACCTCTTCTAGAACCGATATAGCAGTAGCAAATACAGGTCCAATAACCTTAGCCGTAACTTTGAATTCTAATGAAAGCTCTGGGATTTCTTCATAAGTTGAAGATATGAGGGGTAATGTAAAGCTCCTTTGCGTACCCCCCTTAGATATTAAAGCTATGGTGAGTTTTGTACCATCACTAGAAAGCGCAAACTTATCTGTTTTAGCAGCTCTTCTCAATATCTTTGAGACATTTTCTAAATTGAGGAATAGTGTCTCATCCTTTTCAACGACAAACTCTTCGAAAGCTGTTGTTGGTATACTGAAATCTAATAGCATGACTCTACTAGGATCCATAGCTTTTATCCTAACTCCTTCACCTGGGCTTATTTTCATTCCTACAACTTCTAAGTAGTCTGCTAGGATTCTCAATACATATCTCCAAATCCTAGCATCTGCAAACACAAATCTTATTGTTGAACTCATGCTAACGCACCACACTACTACACATGTTAATAGTTTAGGAAACTAATAAAGTATAGCACCTCGTCAAAGACGTTAAAAACGTTAGTATTATGGATTTGTAGAGAAACAATGTAAATTACTATTGCTTAAACTTCTCAAGATCTTCTCTTCTACAATGAATCTACATTTAAATTTGCTACAAGAAGCATCATAGCATCTGCAATTAAAAGCGATTACATTGCCACTTATTTTACTAAGCAATTCTATAACATTCCCTAGATTATCTACCATCCTACAAATAACTAGGTTGCTTGTCTTGATATTGCGTAACTCAATTTTCTGCTCTTCTTCATCAATCAATAGAATTAGTTTATCTCCCTCCTCTACACCAAAAAGCAACCTTATTGCTGATGGTATTGTTATTCTTCCCTTCGAATCAACCTTTACAATATCACTATACATACATCATATCCTCTTAAGATCTTGGAGCAATCCATATTGCAACTTTTCCTCCACCCAATACATCAAAAGATATTTTTAATGGTTTGTCAGAACCAAATGAAATGCTACATTCATCTGCTAAATCCAGAAGCTTTGCAACAGCTTTCAAATGCTCGACACTATACCTTGCTAAGACATTGCTCACAGAGGATTCTAGGTATGTTAAGGGCTGGAATTGCTTTAATACTGTTTCATAAGATCCTACATCTCCGTGGGCCGAAACCTTTATACCATTTAACTCAGAAGAATACATAAATGTAATCTCCTCACTTACTACGTCAGCATCCTTGATTACAGCTATAAATTCTGGTGAAGGTATGCTAGCTGAGACTTCGAGTTGTATATCTATTTCACCCACTCTTTCAAAACCTACTTCAGATAGAGATACGCTATATTCTCTTTCTAAATTTGCTCTAACATTGAATACCTTAACCTTGAGCTCCCTAGTACCCTCCGTATATTCCAGGGTTACCTTATCTCTCTTAGTAGCCCTCTTTAACGCTCTTGCGAGTTCGTCCCTATCAGCGACAATGCTTATCTCACCACTTAAGTTATACTCCTCAAACGCTGTTGAAGGTATTGACACAACTATCATAGAAACTTTATCTGGTGAGAATGCCTCTATAGAAAATTGATCTAAGCTTATTACTATCGGCACCTGATCTACAATGCGCTTCAATACTTGTGATACATTTTTCAATACAGATCCAACAGGATACGTTAATCTAGCACTCATGCTTCAAACCCGGAGAAAACTTTTGCTCTACTCAAATCTAAAAAATTATCGGCTTAAAAACTTGAAAGTGCAATAATAATCCCTTAGTGAGGTGAATTGGCTCAGAGAGTTAAGTTGTTTACAATGCTTGGCGATTATGTTGCTATTGAGGTGGAGGCAGGCACCTCGATAGAATTATTAAGAAAAATGCAGAAAGCTTTGGGTAAAGGAGGAGAAGATGTAGAAGATAGTATAAGAATGGTGTTACACTTTGATACCTTCTATTCCTTAATTCAAAGAAAGTTCAAAGATTTTCTAACGCCAAAGAAAAACATAAGTGAATTATTACGTGGAAATGTTCTGGTGGATAAGATTAAACTTATTAAAAAAGATGATAAGAAAGTTGTTGTAATAGTTTTTGACAAATCACTCAATAGAGATCTCGTTGAAAAAGCTCTAATTGAGTTAGGCTATGAAGTCGCATAGCTCAAAATAATTGCTTTAATCTTAGAAGGGCAATCCTATTCTTATACTTTACGAACTTCTTCTACGCCTCTTTTTACCTCTACTTGGCGTTGCCTTTCTCTGACCTGCACTTTTTTGCTGTGATTCCAAGATGCTTTTTGCTTCATTTAGCGATATCTCTCCTTTAGCAATTCTATCCCATGTTTCTGAACGTGTTAAGAATTGCTCAAGTTCTTGAGGCGAAAATGCTATGTATTCTACTTCTGTTTCTTCATAATACGATTCGCTGACTTCTTCCATTGCTTGCTTTTCCTCTTGAGCTAATGATTCGCTGACTTCTTCTTCACTCAACTTAATATCCCAAACTCTTTGGTTTTATCATTTATAAGATGTTAAAAGCTTTTATATTGTTTTCATTGTTGGAGAGCTAATATGCTATATTTCAATTATTGTATTTGCTCCCTCGTTTATGATTTCATCATGCGGCTATGCTGGTATATCATGATAATTGTAGTTACTAATATAAAAACAATTGAAATCAACACTACTGTTAAATCAATATTTCTGTAAAGCATGAGTAATGTTATAACCGCAAATAGATTAAATAGTATTATCTTTTTAATAAGCTCATCCTCCAAGGAGACTTTCCCCATCTTAGAAGAGTAAAATCTGTTTTAACATCACGGTATTACTCTAATCCTTGAAACACCTCCTAATAATTTTGCAAGACCAACACTTATCGATAAGAGTAATGATGTATAGAGTGCTGCCCCCACTACATCTATGTACATAATTCGCGTTATTTCATCAAGTAATCCAGGGGCATTACTATAATCCATTAGTGCCAATTGCGCTTCATATACATATGTTTCATCTGGCTCAATATTTGAGCTTGCATCTTTGTCTAATTCAATTTCTATTCGGTGAACTCCTGGCGGTATGGAAATTTCATATGTTTTGCCGTTCAGATTATACCAGTACCATTTGTATTTAAAAACGCTGTTTACATCGCTAATGCTCTTGCCATCAATTTTCAGCGATTTAATTGTGTAGCTATCTACTATAGATATGTAGAAACTGTATTCAGTATCAGAATCTGTATAAACTTCTATATAAGTTGAGGTAAAAGTTGTTATATTTACTGATTTTGGAAATGGCATAGCATGCAATGCTATTCCTTCTCTATACACTATTAAGCCATACACCATTATATCGACTCTGCATAGAGGTGCATTAGTTTGTAACATGCTTTTACAGAGACTTGCCATAGACGCTCTAGAAATGTTTGTATAGAACTGATGACCACAAACATCATAATACATGGTTAAATTTTGTTGCAGGAATCCTGTAGCAGAAATAATGTATACAGATGAATATACTGGTAGAGGTCCTATATATCCACTAGGATACTCCAATCCTATATAGCCAGTATACAAAGGTTGTCTAGCCATGTTAATGACGTTACCAAAAATTATTGGAGTGCTGAGCTCCTTATCTTCAGAAATTATGAGCATTTTTGCAAACTGTATATACAATGGTAATGCAGTATTGAAAACTAGAGCAAATGCTATGAGGAAGGCGCCAGCTCCACGAGATATTCTGAATGGTATGGCCATTAATGCCAAGCCTATCATTATGAGCGTCCAGAAAGAGTATCTAACTAGGGTTGCAATTGCGTACATTATTGTAAAAGCATAGAGCGAAGCAGAAATGCTCCCCATAATCATTGAAATTATCCTTGTAAAACCCAATAAGAATTTGAGATTGGATAGAATACCATTTATAGAACCTAAAAACACTAATAATTGTGATCTAAAAAATATCGAAGCCTTCATATATGATAAGAAAAAATTCCAATTCCCGCCCAACAACCCTTGAAGAATCTCTGAAAAACTCACCACTGATGACATGCTGAACAATAACGTCATAATATAAAAGGCATCTGCTATTAGTCTTGGCGCCCATCGCTTTAAACCACTAAGTGGTATTGGCAAAGAGTATATCAGCACTCCTAAGTAGAAGGTTAGGATGGTTAGGTAATACGTAACTAAAAACATATACATGTTTATCACATACAATTGCTGTTAAATGCTAATGAGCCTGACTTTAGTCAAGGCTATTGGTTTATGGTACTTGTGGTGTAGGTGGTGATGGAAGTGCATTACCCAAATAAGATGATATGTAAGTGATAAACCAAAATATTGTTGTTCCAACAGCAATCCAAAAAGCACCCCATACAGCATCTTCAATCAGGCTTTGTCCTAACTTTCTAGCTCTACCCATAGGTATTGGCGCTCCTTTTATGGCCCATCCTATAATCCATGAAAGGAAAAATAATAGCCACGCAATCATAACTGTTTTGCTTATTAAGTCTTTTATCAGCGATACTATATCCATCTTTATCTCCCAAAACTTCTCGTATTTATAAAATGTTTCAACTATGAGTATCTTAATCCCAGTATTTCCGTGTTCTAAGGTAATTCTCTTCATATTCTAATATATTAGATATGAGAGAATCCCAGTTATGTGACTTTGCTAAAACCCTTTTCGCAAATTCAATGCCAATGCCAATACCTTGAAGAGCTATAAGAGCCGCTAATCCGTACTCCATTATGAGATTTGCTACTTTTGAAGCTCTTTCTATATTTTCATATTCACCTATATCTGTTTTTGAAAACCCTCTTTTCTTTAATTTAATTAACATGTCCTTAAACTCTTGTAATTCATTATCATTCTCTAAAACAGTTAATGCTTTGGATGTACAATAAGGGCATGAGATGAAGCACTTGAATGGGTTTTTCTCCACACACTTCTCTGCAAGGTATTCACCTATATTAATCTCGAACACATTACCACATACGAGGCAAATTAGCTTAGACCTCTTGTTTAGCAATCTCTGCTTTGTTATTTCAATAACTAGGTTTCTTGGCAATGTAGAGCTCCTGATAATATATCGTAATGAACCTAATTGTGATATTTCTTGTAAGAATGGTGATGCAGTCTTTGTCATAACAATCTTAACTTTTTTGCTTTCCACAACCTTCTGTAAAAGTTCCTCAACTACATTTATGTCAATATTTTCTACAAGAAGCTCTCTAATAGCTTCATCCACTATTAGCTCCATGTCAAGTAATGCACTAAGCACTTTCCTTACCTCTTCTATACTACTATCCTTAGCTATTATACCCATTTTCTTGGCAACTTCAATAACACGTCTTTTAAATAAAGATGATTTTTTCAATTCATCTATTATAATACCTTTCAGCAAATTCTTTTTATGAAGTTGAATTAAGGTTGTAAGAGCCTTTTTAAGCTCGTCAATAGATAAGGATCTGTTCGTTAAAATTACTGTCCCAAGTTGATGAGATTTATAACTACCGCCTACATTAAGGTATTCTCTAAGAATTCTTAGCAACGCCAATGAAAAAGCTTCAGAACCTCTTGAACCTAAACAGTGATACACAGCTATGAGTGACTTATCTTCTTTAGGGATTCTATGCAGCTCTATTGTAAGTATATTATCACTTGGATAAACTTTGCATAAATTGTCTTTATTTGCAACTAGGAACACTCTTACCGACTCATTGATTTTATAAGAATTGAAAAGCCTGTCGACACATGTTTCATCTCTGCAAGCACAGAAACGTCTAAGAAATGAACATGTTTCCCTTGCTACTTTTTCATGTACAGGTATATTCTCGCCAATCCATTTAGGTAAAATAACTTGTCTAGCATCTAGTAGAGGAGATAACCACACCGATTTCTCATCATAATCTACATTAATGATACGCCAGGCATTTCCACCAAGAACTATAACATCATCCTGATTGCAAAGAGCAACAAAATCTTCGTCTAGTAATGCTATTACTTTATGATCTGTAATAGATTTTGCACGATATTCATTAGTATTGGGTATCATGTTTGTTGTTACATAGTATATGTATCCTCTCTTTGTAGCGTTACATATAACATCCTGCTCGTCTTGATGACATTTTAAGAGTCCGATATCGTTAAGAAACTGTGTTAATTTCTTTACCGTGTCAAAACTTGTGTCTTGAAATAGAAGTGATCTTTTTGCTATTTTCCAGAAGTGTGTCAATAAAATTGAATCCCTTTCTAAGGCTAAACCCACAAGCTGATGTGCTAAAACAGCTAAGCTATTTACATGAATGTTTAGCGGCTCTAAATCACCTCTTTCTAATCTCTTAGCTATTATTATTGATTCAACAAGTTCTGAAATTATCGGTGGTGATACTATTACTCCTTTCGACACCTCATCTTCTCTATGACCTGCCCTACCAATTCTTTGTAAAAGTTTTGTTACTTGTCTAGGTGACAAATACTGGATAACAAGATCTACAGCGCCTATGTCAATACCAAGTTCAAGGCTAGATGTTGAAATAGCAACCCTTATCTGTCCCTCTTTAAAATTCTTTTCAATAGCTTCCCTAACACCTCTTGATAGCGATCCATGATGCAATCCTATAGCATTCTCATCTAATTCTCCTTCAGATTTTAGCAAGTAGCTTAGCTCTTCTGCTGAGGTCCTAGTGTTCGTAAATATTAGTATCTGACGGTGTTGCTTGCTTTTAACTATTTCACTAATTTTCTTAACAATATCTCCTACCGCGAAGAAGCCCCATTGATAATTCCCTGTAGATAGCATTACATCTGCTTCATACCTCTTCTTAGAATCAGCTATAGCCACATCAAAATGTCTGTTAGAAAACAGAACCTTACCCATAAATCTCAAGTTATCTTCATTTAATGTAGCTGTTATTGCTATTCTTCTGATATGCCTACCTAACATTGTGTCAAGTCTTTCCATAGCTAAAAGTAATTCTGCACCCCTTTCATCTTGTATCAATTCCTGTATCTCATCAATAATTACTGCATACAATTTGCTAAAATGTTTTATGAATTCCTTTTTGATTAACAATATTTGAAGGCTCTCAGGAGTTGTTAAAAGTATATGAGGAGGTGCTTTGATTATTTTCTTTCTTGTAGTAGAAGGAGTGTCACTGTGCCATATATCAACATTGCAAACAAAAACTTTGCAAATGCTATTTAATCTTTTTCCAAGGTCTCTATTTAGAGCTCTGAGGGGTGTTATATATAGTACCAGAATGCCTTCACTGCGTAAAAGTCCTTTCTCAGCTAGTTTAATGAGCAGCGGTATAATGACTGCTTCTGTTTTACCAGAACCTGTTGGCGCTGACACAATTAAGTCCATGTCATGATTCAATATCTTAGTATAAGTCACTCTTTGAATCTCAGTCAGATTGGTAAAGCCTAGTTTTATATAGTGTTTTAGTACCTTCTCATCATAACTCATAAAAACACGTACCCTAAACTACTGGAAAATGTTTTCGGTAGTGGCGTTTTAAGTGCAACAAATGTTATTATCTTTAAATTGAAAATATATTTTAGCATTAACTAATGCAGTGCATTAGTATCGAATTCAATAGCTTAAGAAGCTGATAAGTTATGCATAAAAACCTCATAGAATCACTATGCAACATCTACTCTATTTTGTACGGCATACTATTCTTACACGTATATAAGCTGTTCTTGTTTAGCACTTCTCTGAGTATATACACTTATATATTATCAGCAGCGCTCTTCTTCAGCAAGATTAATACTAATCTCCTAACTCTTCTTAACAATTTCCTAAGATTCACATTTATTCTGATGCCATTGTTGTTAATAGAGCTCTTGGTTGTGCTCTACTACGGAAAAAGCTATCAAGTGTTTATTGAAGCATTTCTTTTCTTCTTATTTACTGGAGACTTTATTATACTAATAGAGTTAACTGTCTTACCTATTCCTATTATCAAAGTTATGCAGTTTTTTGTAAGCTTCAAAAATAGGATTTGCAATGCTAAACAAACCATGCAACAACTATATGCTTTGTCTTATGATAAACTAGTTGATGTGTTATTGCATATAGGTGCAACACTTGTTGCCCTATCATTTGAAGCAATGCTATATAACTTCATAACGCTAGTAGCTATATTATTATATATCATTCTATCTGCCATAGTGATATTCCTAGAAAGAGAACGTGACACAATGAAAAACTTTTTATCGAGTATTCCCCCACTAGGAATTTTAATTGCATTGCGCAGTTCTTGTAAACATTAATAATGAATTAGAAGGTTACTTGATTTCAACACTTTCTATTTTATACCATGATATGATATTTGATGCACTCTTCAATACTATATTTTCTATATTTTTATAGAGTTTATCTAAAGGTGTAAGAGTGGAAGAACACTCTATATAAAAAAGCCTTTTTATAACGCTACTAGGGTGTATCTTATAGACGCAAGCATTTTCTTTACAGAATTCTTCTAGCATACTATTTATGAGATTTATACTATTCTCATCATTAAGGAGCAGAAAGATGTTCAATCTTTTTGTATACTTCGATGACAACATAACATTTCCCTTCCTTCTTCCAATACTGTATTACAACTATTTCATATCCAATATTCAGATAGGGGATCCTGTCATCATTGACTCAGCACTCGGCAGTCACATCATTATATATTATCTTGAAAGTCTCTCCATTATATCTAGAGCTCTATATTCTGGTGCAAGCCTAACATACGCCTTTTTATAACCATCGCGGTCGATTAATGTATTAACTTTAACTACCTTAACATTAAAGGTCTTTTCAATAAACTCTTTAATATCCTTCTTATTGGCATTCCTATATGTTTTTACCGTTAAGTAATTATATTTTTCAGCAAGCAGATATGCTTTCTCACTTGTTACAACCATTACTAAGATATCTTTAGACATTTATAATCACCTTCAACATTAATTAAGGCTTTTCAACAATGTAAATCCTTGATAACTCTTCTAAAGCTTTTTGTGTAATTATTGCAAGCCTGCCTGGCATGCCGCCAGGTGCAAGCTTAAGAATGTTCATTGTAGTAGGCGTCAAGTAATCAACTCCAGGAAGGCTTTTAATAGCGTTAACTACTGGTACATGTACTGAAGATACTATAAATAATATGCTTTTGCTTTCCTTGTATTTCCTGCCCCTCATTTTTCCTTTTCCACTCCTAATCCTAGTACTATCTTGCGATTTTTCTATGTTTTGCCATAGCCCTATTCTCTTCAGCCACTCTCTAACATCTTTTGTTGAATTGAAAGATTCAAAATCATTGACCACAATTATTGGTGTGAATTCTATTCCCTGCGGTATTATGTAGTTCCTCCTCAACACAATCTTTTTATCGCTCAACGCTGCTAACGCTGAGATTATTGCTAGCCTCATCTCCTTTCTATTTATCTCTTCTCGAACTCTCTCAAGGGGTGTGGGTGCAAATTGCCTTCTACCACCACGAGCATTTGGCACAAAAACAGCTCTGCCATTATTCAGTCTCGGCACTCTTGCAACGCTGTGCCCAATACCCCACGACTCACCAACTCTTCTCTTTCCAGCAAGTGGGTCTCTACCCTTTGGCTGAATTTGTGCTGTGAAAGCAGATAAAACGGCTCTTCTAATTAGGTCTATGCGTACTGGATAGTTAAATAAATTAGGTAATTCTATCCTATCTACAACATTCCCATTAAGATCCACTAGCGATCCATATCTCTTTTGTATAGGATATACAAGTATGTATCTTGTTTCCATCAACATCCTCACCTAACTGATTTTGCTCTGCAGACTCACATAAACAATTTTCGGAGGTTTATTTGGCTGCCATTTAGGAGGTCTTATGGGCCATCTGAGTATGAGCGGCCTTTTTGGAACACCTATGCAGCTACCCCAAATCATCAGCCACCTTGATTTAATAACACCATAATGTGGAAAGCCTCCACTTGGGGTTATTTCATAACCGTTATCTCCCATAGCGATAATCCTCTTATTAAATTCTGTACGGCGATGAAATCCCATTTGCCCTGGTTGAGGCACTTCAGACATTGCTCCTATTGTTGGACTCCTACTGCCAATCCTTCTGCTACCTTTTCTATGTTTATGCCATCTAGGCAACTCCTTTACACCAAATCTTTTTATCACTCCCTGAAATCCTTTACCTTTGGTCACACCTATGATGTCTGTAAATTGCCCAGGAGTAAAGACATTGTCAACATGTATTGCTTTCCCTAGTACATCCAAGGCATAGGCTATTTTTTGTGCTATATCTCCACCCTCAATCACAGCTTCAAAAATGTCTGGAGTCTTTTTACTTAAACCACCAACAGATTTAACATTTGCTGCCATAATCAAAGATACGCGTCTTACATCCTGTAAATGATTCTTAATCCATTCAATTCTTTCACTAATATTAGTTGAAGGTCTGTATGTGGGAATCCTCCTCCAAATCTCAATTTCTTTTGGAGGCTCTATCCAAATATCCTTTAGTACAGCATAGCCTCCATACTCATTAATACCATACACTCTTAATGCTATTGGGATAACCGGAGGAGTTTCAATTATTGTTACGGGGACAAAAATCTCCTTACCTTGTGTAGGTGTACCAGGTCTATCATCTACTAATATTACATGTGTCATACCAACTTTGTAGCCTAGAAACCCTATAATTCTAGGACTCTCCAGCTGCAGTGAAGGCCAGCTTCTTATATGTGGAATAAACTCAGATGCTCTTTTTCTAGGTCTAACACCTAGGCTTCCACGTTTAGGTGCGCTAGTCTTCCTATGCGCCACGTTGCATCACCTGTATTAAAAACACCTTATCATATTAGCTCTTTTTCTCCTTCTGCTTCTTAGGTCTCTCTTCTTGCTGACTACTACTCTTTACAATAAATAGCGTTGTTTTTTGCTTACCTCCCATCAATAACTACCTCAATGCCAATAATCAATATTGCTATTAACATCTTGATTTTCATATATAAAACTGTTAATAAGTTTTTCTAAACCCTTAGGATAATAATTCACGAAATTTACATTTATTAATGTAGAGAAACATCACATAATATCTACTATTATAGAGAGTTGAAAATAACAATAAAAGATCTAATGCAAAGGCATATTCTTGAGGAAGGAATGAGCTGATACGAATTTATAAGCTCGTCAAAAACCTAGTTAAGCAAGAAAGGTTGAATACTTTATGAGTAAGCAGTGCTGGGAGCCACCTATTGAATGGAAGAAGTTTAGATATAGAGGTAAAAGCTTAGATGAGCTCTTAGAAATGCCCATGGACGAGCTCGTAAAGCTCTTGCCTAGCAGAGCTCGCAGAAGTTTAACAAGAGGATTTTCACCAAGGCACAGAAGGCTCCTTGAAAAAATTTTAGTAGCTCGGCAAAAACTTGTAAACGAATGCAAAGAGGTCACGATAAAGACACGTGTAAGAGATATGATAATTCTTCCTATTATGGTAGGATTGACCATAGCTATTTACAATGGCAAAGAATTTGCTCCCGTAAAAATTGTTCCGGAAATGATAGGGCATTACCTTGGCGAATTTGCACCTACAACAAAACAAGTTAAGCATGGAGAACCTGGTCTAAAAGCCACAAGGAGTACCCTCTTTGTAGCCCTGAAGTAAGCTGCCTTATGGTGTGGCTGTATGGGTAAGAGAATTCTTGCTCAAAGAATGGGTAGAGGGACTTCAACATTTAGAAGTCCTAGCCATTTGAGAACAGCCCCGGTAAAATACCCTAACATCACCGCTGACAAGTTAGTAAAGGGTATTGTTGTCGACATCTTGCATGACCCTGGAAGAGGAGCACCCATAGCTTTAGTAAAACTTGAGAATGGTGAAGAATTCTACAATATTGCTGTTGAAGGACTTAAATCAGGGCAAATAATTGAAATAGGATCCAACGCCGAACCCAATATTGGTAATATACTCCCACTCAGAAACATTCCTGAAGGTACGAAGATATGTAACATAGAATTAAGACCTTATGACGGTGGCAAACTTGTCAGAAGTGGTGGCTCTTATGCTGTTTTAACTGGCAAAACCTCCACACATGCCATAATAACACTACCTAGTGGTAAACAAAAAGCGGTATTTCTTGACTCAAGAGCTACTATAGGCGTAGTTGCAGGTGGTGGTAGAGTAGAGAAACCTCTGCTTAAAGCAGGTAATGCATATTATAAGTGGAGGGTGAGAGCAAGAAAATGGCCTCGTGTAAGAGGTGTTGCAATGAATGCTGTTGATCACCCACATGGAGGAGGATCTCATCAAAGCGAGTCTAGACCTACAACAGTATCTAGAAGGGCTCCACCAGGCAGAAAAGTTGGGCATATTGCAGCGAAGAGAACAGGTAGGAAGAAAGGCGCACACTGAATTGCATTAATGAGTTATATGCCATAGAATCTTTTAAGAATTCTTTCCACAGACTCATAACCTTGGCTCATATTCTCTAACACTTTTAATCTATACTCATACTCTGCTTCAATATCGTCTCTTATCAACCTTTTTGAAAGTCTTTTCATTGTATAACTCTTTAAAATATTATCAACCTTTTCAGGAACAAATATTTCCTTCCATTCATCACTAACCCTTTCATAAATCCTCCATATCCTCCTTTCAACTTTATAACCCTTACGAATTCTTGATACGAGTATCATCAACGCTGTATTTAGAGAAAGCATTGTATATAAGTCCTGCGAGAGAAGCCCTCGAATAGCCATTTCATATTCTTCAGGTGTCGATGCATGAAAAGTTGTTGCTGAACCCGATCCTGAAGCCACAGCTCTAACTAAAGCTATTACTTCCTTTCCTCTCACCTCACCCACTATCAGCATGTCAGGTCTATATCTTAGTGCTGTAAAGCATCTCTGAAGCAGTTCTTCCGAATCCTCGCCATAGAACTGTATAAATCTGGGTCTTAGTGGAAGCTTTACTTCAGGAACATCCTGAACTACTATAATCTTCCAATTAGGGTTACTTAGCTGCAAAAAGGCATTTAAAAGAGTTGTTTTTCCAGAACCACTACCACCAATAATTACATAGAAGAGCTTGGCATCATTAACAAGCCACAGAAGCGCTGCAATTCTATTATCTACAATATCTTGTTTAATTAGTGTCACCACATCTATAGGTATTTCTGTAAGTTTCCTAATATCGAATGTAGGACTAGATCCTATTGGTTCTCCAATAGTAGCTGCAATTCTAAAGCCCTCAGGTAATGTGGCGTGGAGTTCTGGTTTTTTTATTGATATAGATTTTCCACATTTTATTGCAAGTCTATCTATATAATTTCTTGCTTCTTCCTCACTTTGAAACTGAATATTAGTTACAAGTGCTTCATATGATAGAAAATCCCTGTGAACAACTGTAATGGGTCTATTCCAGTGTGATAATTCAATATCTTCTACACTATCATCTCTTAGTACCACATCTAAAATTCCATATCCCTTAACATCTCTATGTATATAATATATTATTGTATCGTAATACTTATGCATTAAATCATGTAAGTCTAGCTCTTTTGCTATTGCCTCTAACGCCTTCTTAAGATCATCAAACGTCTCTAGACTAAGATAAGAAGTATAAAGATTTTCCATGAGGCTTTCATATAATTTGCGAAGCTCTGTATTTATTTGCGGCTCATTAATGAAATATCTCGCTGTTCCCTGCTTGTCTATACATATTATAACCTCTGCTAGACCTATATTGTATCTCCTCAAAACCTCCAAGCACAAATCTTGTATATTTTCAATTCTTAAAAACCTGAGCTGCTTTATAGCACCTTTAATATTGTTTCTCATAACAAGTTTATCTCTGCTTTTCTTTATTAATAACAATAGTCTCCCGTAATGATTCAAGCTTTAAATAATGTTGATTTACTTGAGTATTTTGCAATTGGTTGATTTATTTAACTTGCTTTGTCTTTACGATGACATCTGCCACTACATGGTACTTTCTTGAAGCTACACCTCTGATTACATGACCCCCTATAGGCTCTACAATACTGCCAGCCTCCTTAGCAATATTAATTACTATCTCAAAGGCTTTTTGTAATGCATTCTTCTTATTTTCAGCAATTACAAAGAGATGTGGATGTAGGTAACCTCCCAATTTCACAGCTTCTAATGAGACCCTCAAAGCCTTTTCAAAAAGTTCTGGATATGGCATTAAGATTCTATCAAATTTTTCACTAAAAGACTCTGTTAGTAGCAGAGCATCACCATGCAGAATCTCATTAATGGCTGAGACTTTGTTTAGCTCCGCATTTATTCTAGCATATCTTACTGCAATTTTGTTTAAGTCTATAGAGACAACATAGGAGGGTTGCGCATATCTGGATATTATAATGCTGTACGGTGCAAATCCTGCAAACATGTTTAACACTTTTTCCCCTTTTCTAACCATTCTAGCTGTTCTCATGTGATCAAAGCCTAAGACTGGTGATACATATACCTTTGTGAAGTCAACTTTAAACATACATCCATGCTCTCTATAAAAAACCTCTGTCTTTATCTCACCAGCCAAATGAATATATTCCCTAACCCTTTCAAATCCATGAACAGGTGATGTTGAAAGCCACACGCTCTTGATGTAAGGAAGTGATCGTAAAAGTTCTTCACCAATAGCCTTAAAAGCGTCTGTAGGCAAATCAAACGATTTTCTAATTACTGCAACATCACCCAATATCTCAATCCTTTTCCAAATTAGTTCGCCATATTCCGGCCCTAGAACCTTTATGGCAATTCTTCTCAATAAAGATCCTCTAGACATTAAACACCCCATTAATGTTACTTTAGCTTATTTCCTCACCACGCTAAAGGAGTGCTTATCCTTAAAGACTATGCACTAGCTTCTCACATACATTTTAAAGTCTACTATTCTAAATAAAAATTTTCTCAATAAAAATAAGGAAAAGATATGTATAAGCAATAAAGTTGTGTAATCATGAAACAACTTTTTATCACATTATTATGAAAAGATTGAACATTTCGCTGATAAAATTGTTATTAAAGTTAAATTATGGTAAACTGAGAGGGGTCAATAGTGTGAATGCTAAAATAGAATGTTTTCATGTAGTTTCATCAGAATTTCCGGCTCTCTTCATCAAGGACATTCATGAGACCCTCTGGTCATCATCCTCCAAGTATTGGTAGCCGGGCGGGGATTCGAACCCCGGTCACGGGGGCCAAAGCCCCGCATCCTTGGCCGCTAGACGACCCGGCTACTACTGCTATGCTACAGTTAGTGTAATGCAAGGTTATAAAGCTTTTATGGGTTTCTCAGGATATTTACTTTGTAAAAGCCTCAATTATTTGTGTATATATTTCTGAAGCACCCCATCGCATATTGAGTAAATAACATGCCTTAGTATTGTTATTGGTATTATAGTTTTAAATTTGCCTCAAATTCGTTAAATATACTTGAGGTGTAATGTAATGCAGCCCAGCTTTGTTGCTGAAGAATTTCAGAAGATATATAGAGAGTCTCCAGATGTTGTGTGCTCTGCGCCAGGTCGTTTAGATTTTTTGAATACTCATCAAGATTATAAAGGTTTGCCCGTTGTTGCTATTGGTGTGAATTTAAGGACTTACATAGCTCTAAAAAGAGTTAGAGGAACTCGTATATATGTAGCTTCTGGAAATTTGATGGATGAAGGTGGAGAATATGTTGACGAATTTGATGTTTCTGATTTGAGTCTAATAGAAAAGCCAAAGTGGTTTGGAAACTATTTAAGGGCTGCTACTATAGCTCTTAAACAAAGTGGTTATAAATTTGGAGGTTTTATTGGGTGGATTAGAAGCTGGGTTCCCATAGCATCTGGTTTAGGTAGTAGTGGTACTCTTCTTGTTGCATTTATTTCAGCTTTAAACGAGCTTTATAACCTTGGTCTTAAGACGAAGGATATTGCTGAGCTTGCCTACATAGCTGAACACGATATTATGAACATACCCTGTGGAAGACTTGATCAATACGCAGCTGCATATGGTCATATAGCTGTAATTGAAACTATACCTCCTTATAATGTTGAAACCTTGGAATTGCTAGAAGGTGTTTTCGTTGCAATAGATAGTGGCATTAGACATAGTACTGCCGAAATACATCCCCAAAGGCAGAGGGAAATTGAAAATGGGTTAAAGGTGCTTATGGAATCAGTACCACTAAATTTAAAGAAATTGCTTGGATATAGATATTGGGAGCCAAAGTGGAGCTCAATAACGTTAGAGATGCTCCAACCGTATCTCATGCAACTCAGTGAAAAAGCCAGAAACAGGATTATATACACGATTAAAGCGCATAAATCAACAATACTTGCACTAAATATTATGAAGGGGTACAGAGTAACGCCAGCCGATATTGCACAGGTATTAGAACTTGAAATTAAAAAAGCGCAGGAAATATATGATGCAGGTAAACTCAACATCATAGGCCATGTCATGACTTATCAACACATGTTATTAAGTAAGCTATATGATGTAAGCTTGCCAGAGCTAGACAACATTGTAGACACATTATTAGAGAATGGAGCCTTAGGTGCAAAACTTTCTGGAGCTGGATTAGGAGGTACTGTAATTGCGTTATTTAGAAATGAGACTATAGCTGAGGAAGCCATTAAAAAGATTATTTCAAAAGGATTAGGAACTAGAGCATGGGTATTAAAGGTAGATGGTGGGGTAACAAAGCACAGCATAGCCTCCTCTACATCCTGAAGGGAAAATAATTTAAGCAGATCACCAACTTCTCATATCTGACCACTTCTCAGATATGTCATATGTAAGATTATTTGAAGAGTAAACACCCCTCACTCAGTTCTCATGGTTCTATAATTGATTGTAAATCAAATAAATAGGTGTATAGAGCTTATCGAGCTACTTTAAAGAAGCTATTGTCCTTTAACATGGAGGGAGATCAGAGCTTTAATGAAGTAGCTTAGTGATTTAAGCATTTTTCAATTTTTTCTTTGATCCTTATAGCGTTGTATTCCGGTATGGAGTCATATGTAAAGTTTCCACCTCCAGTCTCCATCCCTGCTGCATACTTTAGCTTGCCCTCTTCACGAAGCATTCCGTAAATTTCTATGTGTAAGTGATAAAAAATGTGATCACCTTTTAATGGTGCTTGATGTAGTACCATTATGTATGGCATTGGTTTTGAAAAGAGGTTCTTTAATCCACATAAGCTGTATTTAAGAATTTGCGCTAATTGCTCTATTTCCTTACTTGTGAGTTGTGTAAGGAGTTGTACATGTCTCTTCGGATATATATGCACTTCGAAGGGCCAGTGTGCATAGAATGGCATAAATGAGACCCAAAACTCATTTTCTAAAAGAACTCTAATTTTATCTTCCTTCTCAATATCAATAATATCGCAGAAGAGGCACCTCCTATTTTCATGCCAATACCTTTCAGCATTGTTTAGTTCTCGTAAAACTCTTATGGGAATAAAGGGTGTTACATATATTTGGCTATGAGGATGTGTTAAGGATACCCCTATTTCTTTACCCTTGTTTCTGAACCATAGAAAATATTGAGCATGCCTTTTTTCTGACTCTTCTCTCTGTTTTTCACCAATGAGATTAATTACGTATGATATCTGGTCGATAGATAGATCGCTAAGATCATCAATACTGTGCTCCGGGGTTTCCACAACAACATAACACTTTCCATAAGACTTTGCAGTTTTATAGAATCTGTGTGTGGAGGGCTCTGGAGGCAACTCCATTAACATAGGAAACCTATTCTCTAGTATTAAAGCCCTCCATCCATACCCTGTCTCCTCATTACCTGGACAAAATGGGCAAAAAGATGTAGGTTGCCACGGCCTTGCACTTCTAACATTTGACACCATAACCCATTCTCCTAACGTAGGATCCCATCGGAGCTCTATAACAAACTTTTTGTCATCATCCATACCTCATCACATCTAAGTCACTTTTAACACTAACAATATACTAAGTACAGATCGTCAAAGATTATAAGCTGTAAGTTTATTGATTAAAAGGCTTTAATCCTCATAAGCATGTTAGTATACAAACATAGAGATTTTATGAGAATATCCTTAATCCACATTCCTACTAGATCAGCAATGCTTACACCAAACATTTTCTAATTATTTACAGGGCTGCAAAGCCCTTAGTATTCATCCTAGGAAGAACCATGTCGAGGAAATTTATAGGTGTTCTCTTCATTTTGCCATAAATGGTGAGGCTTTTAGTTGTAAATTTCTGAAATGCAGCATCTCTTTAATAGAACATTTTGTGCAGCTCTTTCCCGGCATGGTATTTATTCAAAGTTCTAAATCTTGTCTATAATAAGCTAGGTGATATATTTCTATGAGTGTCGAGGAATTTGGGTAAGTGAAGTGCGTTTTTCGGTATTAGATGTGTTTATTATGACTATGATAAAGTTTTAAGCAAGCATGGCATTTGATGTGGGAAAAGATGATTAGGTCGTCAGGGCAATAGCATCTAATATGAATCTGCATTGGAAAATGCTTTAATATTTGCTGGGAGGCTGTTTCTCCATTACTGATTTTCAAGTGGTTGCAAGTATTTAAAATTGTTGTCAAGGTCAGCGCAATCCGTGTCTATGGAATGTTCTACAGACATAGTTTTATTCTCTAATGTGAAGAGATTGGTAACATTTCTCTATAGCCTTACTAGTTGCCACTTTTGTGTTTCGAAATGCTTTTTTCCCATATTCAAAAATTTCTACTGTTATGCAATTGTTGCATAGTTTAATTGCCTTTACTAGAATTTCACGATGATGTTTAGGTAAAATGGCTGCTACATATTTGTGATATGCAAGTTTAGGCAAAATCTTTGAAAGCATGTTAATAAATGTAGTTTTGTATTCTTCATTCAATTCATGAACAGGATAGTCATAATTTGCAAATGGATAATATATATCGAGTTCTCTGGGAACCAGCAACATTGGTTCTGAAAGCACATAAATTTGAATGATATTATCCGCATTTGCAAGCTCTATCTCCTCATCAACTATTTTATGTATAGGCGAGAGCCTGTATGGCTTTATACTGCTACAAGGTAAGATCAGTGCACAAGGTTTTTCAGTCAACATAGAATTGAATATATTAATTAGAAAGCTGTGCCAATAAGCAACATGCTTGTGCTCAAATAGATTCACAGAAGAATTTTTTAAGGCTATAACACCTGGCCTTATGCCCATAATATGTGCAATGTCATGACCAAAGATCTCATGAAGATAATCCAAATAAAGTTTTTCTAGAAGCGTCATCGCATTCTCAAATCTAATTCTCGAACAATATATTTTATTTAAGCAATAAACCAAATGAATCAGTTTTGAACATGAAAAACTGCAAAACGTGTTTGGAAATTACTCCCTGAATGCTCGTAGATCTGACCTCCTCCCCGCCCTGAAGAGCGGGGGTTCCCCTAGAGCGGGGAGGTTTGGGATTACATCCCCTCTCCCCGAGGGCTCAATCCTGGGCCAGGTCTCCGGCCCGTTACCCCTATCCCTTTCGGGACTCGGGGTTATGAGTAGGCTGTTTATCATCGTCAATGGCTCAAAGAGTTTAATACTCATCACTGAGGGCAATTAGATAGAGAGAGTTTATAAGCTTTCATATTTCATCCCCGCCTTAAAAGGCGAGGCTTTCAGTTGTAAACCTAGATAGATGTAGAGCCCTCACCTTTAGGGTGGGGAGGAGGTCAGATATTACTAGGTTGTTCAACTTCTTTTGAATTCTTTCCTGTGCCTAACTTTGACAAATATTCGCCATAATATTGTTTTAGAAGCCTTGTTATGTCTACCATTTGTGTAAAGGTTTTATAGCTGTTGTAAGCAATTTCATAGAATTTTTCCCTATCTCTTTCATATAAGTCGATTATTGATTCAAGTCTCTTTACGAAATCTGTATACTCCTCTTCATCAATTTTTCCAGCATCTTCACTTTCAAGGTCTATGATTTGATTCAATTCTCTGCCGAAGAACCAGCCATTAAATCCATCCTCTATGAGTTCTAAGCTTGCGCCATCTCTTGAGGAGAGCGTTGGTACACCATTTGCCCCTGCCTTCATCATACTCGTTCCACTAGCTTCCCAGCAGCTAAATGGTGTAAATAGGAGGAGATCCGAGGCTGATAATGCGTAATAGGCAAAGTCTGTTCCATAGCTTGGATAATAAAAGAAGTTGCTAAGAGTTCTACTAAACCTAGCAAATATTGTTGCCATCTCTTTACCCCACGTGTCACTTGGATGAGGCTTACCTGCAGTAACTATAAATATCCTGTCTTTCAAATCACTGTTTTCCTCAACAAGCCATTCAATAAAGTAGGGCCTCTTATACTTTACTATTCTTCTAACCCATGACACTAGCATTCTACTACCTATATTTTTTCCTGTAAGGGCTTTGATAATGGAGCTAAACTCATTCTTTAAACCTTCATGAACCTCTGCAAACTCTTTTGCAGATCCTGGGTCTCTCTTCACTCTTTGCCATCTCTCAACATCTATAGCGTTTGTAACATAGCTCATCTTATTGATATACTTAGGAAAGAATGTCTTTGTAATCTCAAAGTGTTTTCTCGATACTGTAAAAACCTTTTCAACTACCTCCATAGCAACTTCAGTCATTGTCTTTACATTTGGTAGCGAAATTCCTAAAATCTCTTCAGCTTCTTTACATAGCTTTGGATGACCCCAGGGACCAGGTGTATGGGTAACAAACCTTGTTCTAATATCCTTTGGCAAGAGATAAGGCACTAGAGCTAAGTGTGCTTCCTGCACATCCACAACATAAACCCCTTCATCACTAGCAAGCCTCCTTATGATTTCACTTGCCACAGCTGCTGCAACAATATAGTATGTGCATTCGTCACTATGATGCCTATAGAGATATCTAAAAAGCCTAGCAACAGATATGGGTTTTCTGATTCTATACAGAATAGCCCTAGCAGAACCATGAGGATATTCAAATACATCTGCTTCAGCTAAAAGCCTGCCATCACTTCTCTTCACCTCGATGCTTCTCAAGAAACGCAACCTGCTTAAAAATGCCAGGCTATGTCTATGTCTGGTTTCGATAAATCTAACTTTATTAGTGTAATCCCAATCAACGTAACCACTAGGATAGAAAGGCGATACAACAATATAAGGTAAGCCCAGTCTTGAAGCACCATAAAACTTGTCAGCCTCTAAAACCCCTAAACCTCCTGCATAGTTAGCAGATCCCTCTAAGGCTATTTCCATAGTAACACTAACTATGCTCTTCTGCATGATAGCAGCATCCCAAAGAATTACCTACTCGAATAACGCAATTTTAAGAAGTGAATCAAATAAAAGAATACAATATGATTATTATTGAGATATAGCTACATAACTAGTATACTACACTCAGAACAACTTTACCTCAAGAAAGTCGCCTCTAATCCTCACTCCAAAGGATGGAACCTTTAGTACACAACACTAGCGAGAAACTTGACATAACTTCAATCTCTTGACAAGTTCTTCAAGAGCACTTGGTTTTAGAGCCCTCTTAGTCGTTTCCAATGCTAAGTATTTCAACTACTTCGCTAAAGTTGAAGGTCTTGACCACTTGTATACCATGGGAAGGTCTTAGACATCTTTCAAGTATAAGCCCTAAAACAATGCGCAAGGCATCTTGGAGGATCCTAGAGCAGGTAATGTCACGTGAGGTCGCAAGGTTTATACAGTACTTAACAAGCTAAAGACCTATGAAGCTCGATATGAGGATCTATTGAGTGAAGCTGACGAACACTACCCAAGATACCTAGAGAAGTTACAACAGATTGTCTACTCCTCTCATATGCAAAAAACCCGCAAGTAACATACTTCAGGACAATGGGTAGAATCAATGGGTTTCTCCATTGCATATCTGATACTCATCACATGCAATATGAAATCAGTTTAATGATAAGAAATTGAAGATGAGCTCCATCACCATTCAATTGTGTGGCGGGCCCGCCGGGATTTGAACCCGGGACCGCCGGCTCCGCAGGCCGGCGCTCTATCCTGGCTGAGCTACGGGCCCAGAGAATATGATGAGAGCCGTTAGCATTTCCCTGCTAACGCTACTCAATGGTATCTGCAAATGTCTGTAGTTCTGTTTGTAGTTGCTCCTCTGCGTAGGTTCATTAACTTCACCTACATCATCATGGGCGCCCGTCGAGCTCAACACCATGAGGCCCCATCTGCGCTCTTATGTCACTGCGGTGCGGATCATACAAAGATGTTTGTAGTAAAATTATTTAATTTTTATGAGGATAAGAGGGTATGTATTTTATAGATATACATAGCTATATACAAGTTATTTCAAACTTGTAACAATTAATCTAGGTGATGGCAGCTCTGTTTTAAGCTTGGGTGAGTTGAAGGTGTATAGAAACCTTCTGTCGCTGGATTCAACAGCTGTGCGAACCCATAACAGTCTTAAGAGCTCTGTGGACGAGGTGGAAGTCGCTAGATGCGTGAATAGACATGAATCAATGGGGATGAGCATCTAGAGACACAAATGGAAACTTGTGTAAGCGTTTTTCATAAATTTCTGCCCATTATACTATTGTTCTTTTATACTCATATCTTATTTTTATGTATAAAAAAGCTTTTTATAAGGTTATAGAGAGTTGTGTGATGCTGAGGGTAATATTAGTGTATGGTGTATAATAAATGAGCCTGCTAGAACTCAGTATGTGGCTGGGTTTGTTTTCGGGTGTTGTGGGAGTAGTATATGTAGTGAGCTTAATATTTCACATAACGGGAATCAAGATAGATACAGGTAGTGAGGAAGCTAAGCGCGCGCATCAGATTCATGAGTACATAAGGAGCGCATCTATAGCTTATATCAAAGCTCAGTACACCATTATTCTATCCATAATATCGATCATCTCTGTAATTTTGATTGCGATAGGCATAGAAAAACAAAGCTCCCTGGTGCTGTGGACAGGAGTTTCTTATCTACTTGGCGGATTAAGCTCAGCAACTGTAAGCATAGTTGGTATGTTGATGGGGGTTCTCAGCAACATTAGAGTACTCAACACAATAACTAAAAAAGGTTTGAGGAGTGCACTATCTCTGGCATTCAGAGGGGGCTCCGTGACAGGCTTTCTCGTTGGCGGAATAGGACTTCTAGGAACAGCAGGGCTATTCATAGCATTAAACGGCTTTTCAGATCCCAAATCTGTTACGCAAATACTCCTTGGCTATGCTTTTGGTGCAAGCACAGCAGCATTATTTGCTAGAGTTGGAGGAGGAATATACACTAAAGCGGCTGATATAGGTGCAGACCTTGTAGGTAAAGTCGAGGTAGGGATACCTGAAGACGATCCAAGGAATCCAGGTGTTATAGCAGATAACGTTGGCGATAATGTTGGTGACTGCGCCGGGATGGGAGCAGACCTATTTGAATCCTATGTCGAAGGCATGATCGCGCCCATGGCAATAGCAGCTGTTTTGAGTCATCCAGACCTCGTAGCATATCCTGTGCTATTTTCAGCCATAGCACTTCTCACCTCAATAATTACAGCACAATTTGTAGCACTATCGCCATTCAAACAGCCTGGGAGAAATCTTACAGCAGCATCAATATTTTCAATAGTAGCGGCAGCAATAGTTAATGGTATTGCAACATACATCCTAGCACCCACAATAGCTCCAGCACTCATAGCTGGCATTCTAGGACTCATTGCAGGAGCTGTTGTAGGTTTCACCTCAGACTACTTTACATCACCACAGTACATACCTGTTAAAACTGTTGCAAAAAACTCGCAGTTTGGACCTGCTTTAACAATACTTAGTGGCTTATCGATGGGCTTTTACAGCACATTCATACCAAGTGTTGCAATAGCTCTCGCAGCTCTAGGCTCCTATGCCATAGGCTCAACACTAAGTGCCACAGAAAAGCTGCTGGCAGGGATATACTCGGCTGCGTTAGCTGGTACGGGAATGCTTGCTGTTGCACCAATAGTTGTATCAGCCGATGCCTATGGCCCGATAGTCGACAATGCAGCTGGCCTAGCAGAGCAGGCTGGGTATGAAGAGAATGTTAGGTCTCTTGCAGATATGCTGGACTCTGCAGGGAATACCATGAAGTCCATATCAAAGGGTTATGCCATAGGCTCGGCAGCACTTACAGCACTAGCTCTGCTATTCAGTTTCGCAAGTGTGCTTGCGAGCCGAAGTAGCTTAAGGGTTGATACAGTAATGCAAACAATATTTAATGCGGGGCATCCTGAATATGGCGCTTATTTCATCAGCGGCATTATGATAGGTGTTGTGGTAGTCGCACTCTTTGTAGCTATGGTAATCCAAGGCGTTACAGCTGCAGCAGGAAGGCTTGTAGATGAGATAAGAAGGCAATTTAGGGAAAAGCCTGGAATACTGGAGTGGAAGGAGAGACCAGAATATGAAAGAGCTGTACAGATAGTCACATTCTATGCCCTTAGAAGATTAATAACACCAGGTGTTCTAGCCTTGCTGACTCCAATAGTAATAGCACTTGTAGGACCCATTACAGGGGATTGGGGTAAAGCCGGTGCATTATTAGGAGGACTACTAACAGGCTCTATAGGTTCAGGTCTATTGCTAGGGCTTTTCCAAGGAAATGTAGGTAATACATGGGATAATGCAAAGAAGTTTATTGAAGCAGGCAATTTTGGTGGAAAGGGAACTGAAACCCATAAAGCAGCAGTAGTTGGCGACACTGTAGGTGATCCACTAAAAGATTCTGCAGGTCCTGCAATAAACATTATGATCAAAGTAATGACAGTATCCTCCTCAGTAATAATACCCATAATATTGTTCGGAATCTGAATTCCATTTTTTAATAATCTTTATTGCGACAACTTTATAAGATTTGAATTTCAATAGGATTTCTTACAATTCTTTTTGCATATTTAAAATTCTCATACCTATAACCACAATACTTACAAACCCCATTACGATCCATGCTCAGTCTAATTAATTGGCCTCCCTGCCTCAAAATAATAGGATTTCTACATGCCTTGCAAAACGTTGAAGCAATTTCAACAGAGTCCTCAAGCGGTGCTTGAGCAATTATACCAAGCTCTCTAAATCTATCAAGAATGCCTAGCTTGTAATTCAAAGAAGTTGCCTCTAGAAATATCCAGTTTAATGGCGTTGATGAGTTTTTAAAGAACTCTTTCAATATGATTATAACGTTGATTAGGTTTTCAGTACAACTTCTTGTAGTTGCTACTGCTATTACCTCAATGCCCTTATGCTGAGAAAATATTGAATGTAAGAAGTAGTTAACATCATTTACAACTTGTTGATTAATCTGACAGAAATGTACATCTACAAACTCTACTAATACTAAATCACTGTAATGCAAGAGCTCATTAAAGCGTTCTTTTGCTGAAATAGCATGAAAAATGTTTGCCTTTATGCCGATAAACCCCTTGTAACTACCACGAATCTCCTCTAAGAGCTTATCCACTCCTTTTACAGTATATGGTTCGCCACCATGGAGCATAACAATATCGGGTGAATACCTATCTATAATCTCTACGATTTCAACGTGCCTTACATTCAACAACTCTGCACTCCTTTGACTCAAATTAGCTTCCCAAGGACATGCATTGCATGAAAGTGGGCATTCCACAAAGTTGAGATTTAAAGCTATACCACCACTGCAACAAAACGATAATGGTACTTTCTCTACATTTGTTAATGTTACTGAAGAGAGTGAATAAACCATTTATCTAAAACACCAAAATATGCTTAGTAATGATGTGATGAAACTAATTCATAAATTTATATCCTTCTTGAAACAAATTTTGATATGGTGTAATTACATGTTCTTACTACCCCTCTCTGGAACGCCACAATCCTTAGTGAATAGTTTGAGAAACTATTGCAATTTATCTCTAGCTGAGAAACTACATAAGAGGTTTCCAGATGGTGAACAGTACATTAGAATAACATCTGATATGAGAAATAAGATAATCATCGTTGTACAATCGCTCTATCCTGAACAGGATAGTAAGCTAGTAGAGCTTTACCTAGCATTAGAAGCCTTAGAGGGATTGAATTTGACAGAAGTTGAGCTTGTCATTCCTTACATGGCTTATTCTAGGCAGGACAAGAGATTTTTAGCTGGGGAACCTATGAGTGTAAAAGCTGTGTATATGCCTCTACGTCTATTCAATCTGCGTAAGATACTAGCTTTAGATCTTCATTCCCCCAAAATACCTGAAGTTATAGGGCTTGCTATCCAAAATATTCTTCCCCATACATATATGGTCAAAAAAGTAGGTATTGAGGTGGATTTCATCTTAGCACCAGATAAAGGTGCTCTACATAGAGCTCGGATACTGGCTGAAAACATTGGCAAACCATTTGACTATTTAGAGAAATATAGAGATAGAATTACTGGTGAAATAAATGTCTCCATACGAGAACTAGATGTAAAAAACTTACGCATAGCAATAGTAGATGACATAGTTAGTACAGGTGGCACTCTTGCTAAGGCTGCTCAAATACTTTATGATTTAGGAGCAAGCAAAGTATATGCTGTTGTTACACATGCGCTGATATCTGAGAAAACAATCCAAACTTTAAGCGCATCAGGATTGGATATGCTCATCACTACAAACAGTATTTTGCATCCTGAGGCGCTGCCTAAGTGGATACAAGTTACTGATGTGGGTGAACTTCTGTGCAGTGAGCTGAAGAGTCTGTGACACCTATGAATAGAAACATCTTTGTATTTAGATTAAGCAATGAACTTTTCTCTCTTGCACTTTCTGAGCTGAAGGCTATTCTATTATCTGATGCAATGGAATTAAAGATTGGTGATAGAATAGATGAGTTTTTATTTATATATACAGATACTAAAACAGCGCTCAACATATGTGATAGAGCTTCGCTCGTCATTGAAATGGGGCCCCTCATCGACATAGTTGATGAGAGTGACGTGGCAGAGATTATAAGAGTAGTTAAAGATCTGCAACATGAAGTTGATATATGCATATTTCTTGATTCAGTTAGAGGCTTTGGAAAGGAGTATATAAAGCAGTTCTTGAATGCGTACAACCTTGGGCACAAGCTATGGAGGAGATGTAGTAAATCACTAAAGATCTCTTTCGTAAATGGCATAGCTATAGTGTATGAGGTTTTATACAGAAGAAGACAGCTGAAATTCGAAGAAAGAGAGCCTCAGAAAAGACCATGTTACAGACCAGGAACTATGAAACCCCAGTTAGCGAGAACCTTAGTTAATCTCTCTAGAGTTTCACCAAGATTAAAACACTTGTTACTAGACCCCTTTTGTGGTGTTGGAGGAATAGTTTTGGAGGCCTGCTCTATGAACATCCCTGCTCTATGCAGTGATTTGGATGTGAAAATGTGTCTCTGTGCAAAGAAAAATATTGAGCATTTTTACTGTGACAACAAGGTTGATATATTAATAGCTGATGCGACGAGAAACAGTCTCAGAGGGTACACTGCCGATGCCATTGTTACAGATCCTCCATATGGAATACAAAGCATACCTGTAGGTACTTCACTTGTTAATCTAGTTAAAGAATTCATCGCCATATCATCGGATGTAATAAAAAGTGGAAGATACATGGTTTTTGCAGTGCCAATAGAACTTGAGGTAAAGGTCGATAAACTGCTGACAAACTATGGATTTGAAATTGAGGAAAAACATTTAAATATGGTTCACGGATCTTTAACTAGAGTGATTTACGTAGCTGTAAGGCTATGAAAATAGTGTTCCTAGGTACTGGAGCTACAACTCCTTCACAAACACGTTATACACCTAGTATAGCTGTATGTGCGGCAAGAGATTGCATGTTACTTGACTGTGGGGAAGGGGTTCAGATAAGATTACAGGAAGCAGGAATTGATGTGCTAAGAATAAGTTATGTTGTGATAACACATATACATGGAGACCACATTTACGGGCTTATGCCACTTATCGATAGTTTTACAATGAAGGTGCTTAGCCAGAGAATCAGAGAAAAGAAACTCCATATTTATGCACCTAGGGGTCTCTGTAATTCAAATAACCAGCACTTTACAGAGATCATCAAATGCCATGAAATATCCCCTCAAATTAATAATGGCTTTATTGAAATAGGGGAATTTAAATTCAAGCCCCTTCCCATGCTTCACGGAAATATAGATGCCCTTGGAATTTACATAACTAGTGAAAGTAATGCAAAGCGCAAGGCAGACCTCTTTTATTCAGGTGATGGATTATGTTCAGAAGAGTGCATGAAATTCCTCAAGAAAGCTAAGCCCTGCATTATAATTCATGACGCCTCATTTCTAGATTACCATGACGATGTAATAAAAGCTAGGGAAAAGTTTCATGCAACAGTAGCTGACGCAGCAAAACTTGCCCTAGAAGTTGATGCAAAGATACTCATCCTTACACATATAAGCAATAGGTATCGTAATGACGATCTCAGAGATTTTCTATCAAGAGCTAGTAGGATATTTCAGGGGGACATATTCATAGCTTCTGATCTATCCACATTATGGCTAGATAAATTATGGTGCGTATAGATCTGGTCTCCATCTTCAAAGAACAAACACTCTTAATAAAGCAGAGTTCAGGTTACAATTGAAAGCTTTGCTATTTATGGTAAGGATGCTGAAGAAAGTTTATGGGCTATCTTTGTTTTAATTGCTAGTAATGAATGTCAGGTTTTGTGAGCAGTTGGCAATGATCAACAGCATACCCATAACCCTGAGCCCAATGGATAGGAATTATAGGTTGGAGACCCAGCTTGGAATTGAATTCCTAAAGTAGGGAGATATAATCCTAAACCTCTCCATCTCTGCAAGAACCTAGATGGGAAAGAGGTTAGACCACCGTTTGCCCCTAGATGCTCACTCTCATTTATTTATGTTTATTCGTTGCATCTAAGGGCTTCCATCTCGCCCACAGGGCTCTAGCGATCACTGTGGGTTCATGGGTGGCTGTCGAGCCAAGCGGAATGTGGCTCCCATCACCTAGGCAGGCTCTAAACAGTAGCAATAGATAGAACCAGAGCTTATAAACTCAACTCTTAAACATCAGCTACGAAACAGCCATTTGCTGAAAGTATGATTTGTCTATGCATCTTCTGGTGGGGGGGATTCCCATAATGGTCTTCCACGGGATGTTTTTGGCGTTATCCAATCAATTATTGCATTAATATTTTTACTAGAAATGACAACTGATATGGGTCCTAGGGGGCTTTCAGAATCTGAATCAACAAAGCTTACAATACCTTGATATGCAGCCTGTTTATTTAATTTAACTTCAATGGTTTCACCTTTTAAATTCTTCAAAAATATGCTTCTAGCTGTATCAAGTATCCTCTGTCTTCTCATAGCGTTATACATTTTTCTCAATGTTTCTAAGCTAGTCTCTTCAATGATTATTAGCTTTCTTTCGCTTCCGAGGTCTTCTGTCTTAATATTCTTGAAAATGAATAGATTTTTTAGTGCTTTAAGCACCTTCTCAAAGTCTTCTGTAGGCCTGACCTCCGTTTCTATTCTTATGTACACCAATCTCTTGTCACCTTGAGTAAAAAGTTCTCTATCTCAGTTATAAATCGTTCAAGAGTGTTCTCATTTATAATAATGATATCAGCCAATGCAATAACATTTCCTATACCCCATGAGAGCTCTTCAAAATCCCTCTTCTTGAATTCTTCAAAACTCTTTGGATCCCCCTGTTTACCCCTGATCACAATTCTTGTAAACCTGGTTTTTGGCGATGCATGGATTGCTAAAATTGTGAAATGTGCTTCAATGTTCTTCTCAAGTATATCTACCTCTTCCAGGTTACGTATGCCATCAACAATAACTATACAACTACTTAAACAAGTGTTCATTATTTTATTAATGGCAAGCTTAGCTATAGCATCTTTGCCCAGTGTCCTTCTCAATTCATTTGCTACACTCAAGAGATTAGTAAGTGTTGGCTCCAATCCTCTTTTAATAATCTCCTCTCTAACAACATCACCAAGTGATATTACTGGTATACCCTTTTTCCTAGCAACATCTGCAAAAACGCTCTTGCCAGCACCAGGCATTCCAGTTAGCAATATGATGGCCTTGCACATAGATCTCATCACATCTAACAACAGTTATTATAATATACTCAAGCATTTTTATTTATATTCGATATCTCACATTTTTATGAAATTGGTGAGAACAGGCTTGAGTTACAGAGTAAAAGATTTGTCACTAGCTGAGAGAGGTAAGATGCAAATTGCGTGGGCTAGCAAGCATATGCCTGTTTTAAATTTGATCTCCAAGGAGTTTTTTGAAGAAAGACCTTTGAAGGGAGTGAGGGTTGCTGCAGTTCTGCACGTGACCAAGGAAACAGCTGTTCTAGTTAAAACGTTGGTTAGTGGTGGTGCGGAGGTTTGGCTTGCTGCTAGCAATCCAATGTCTACACAAGATGATGTTGCTGCTGCGCTAGCAGCTGAAGATGTTCATGTTTATGCCTGGAGAGGTGAGACTCTGGAGGAATATTTTGATGCCATAAAGACGATAGCAAGATCTGAACCACATATAATAATAGATGATGGGGGAGACTTTCATGCTTATCTTCATTCTTCGGCCTTGGAAATAGCTGAAAAAGTTTATGGAGGCACTGAAGAGACTACAACAGGTATTACAAGGCTTCGTGCAATGGAGAGGCAAGGTGTTTTGCGATACCCTGTTATAGCTGTCAATAATGCTCTGACAAAGTTTATGTTTGATAATAGGTATGGTACTGGACAAAGTACATTAGATGGTGTTTTGAGGGCTACTAATATACTTCTATCTGGAAAAATTGTTGTAGTAGCCGGGTATGGTTGGGTTGGCAGAGGTATTGCATTGAGAGCTAGGGGGATGGGTGCAAGAGTTATAGTAACTGAAGTGAACCCAATAAGAGCCTTAGAAGCCGTAATGGATGGTTTTGAGGTTATGAAAATGGATAGGGCATGTGAAATAGGAGACATTTTCATAACAGCTACAGGCAATATCAATGTAATAACAAGGAGGCATTTTGAGAAAATGAAGGATGGAGCTATACTTGCAAACGCAGGTCATTTTGATGTGGAGGTTAGCGTGAGAGATCTCGAGGAAATGGCTGTGTCAAAGAAAGATGTGAGGGAGTGCATAACTGAATACATGCTACCAAATGGAAAGAAGCTTTACTTACTTGGTAAAGGAAGGCTTGTAAACCTTGTTTGTGCTGAGGGGCATCCAAGCGAAGTCATGGACATGAGCTTTGCGAATCAGGCTCTCGCAGCAAAATACATAGTAAGGAATAGAAATATGCTTCAAAAAAAGGTTTATGAGGTGCCTAGAGAAGTCGACATGCATATTGCAGAACTGAAATTGAAGTCCATGGGTATAGAGATAGATTCTCTAACTGAAGAGCAGAGAAAGTACTTAGAGAGCTGGATCTAGCATCTCTCCATAAAATTTATGGAGCCAAAAGATTTCTTAAAACCATAGCTTTTTAAAGGATGAAATTTCACTAAATGATGAACTCTATAAAGCGTTGCTACGATATTAAAATGCATGATTTAATTACATTTTTAGGTAGTGAATATATTGATGGACCGGCCGGGATTTGAACCCGGGGCCTCTCGGATGCCAACCGAGCGCTCTTCCAGCTGAGCTACCGGCCCACTTAGACATCCGTAGAACAGTATTCATTACTTTCAGCTTAAATCTGTTTTAGTTGTTCGCTTTTCTACTACTTTATGTTATTGAGAGATTATAACATATCCATAAATTGAATTATAGTATTGCTGGGTTGCAATAGCTATGCAGTCGGGCACCATTGATATGCTGGATGAAATATTTGCCAATACCTTGAAATCCAAAATTTTTGTCAATAGAGATGTTCTTAGACCAGATTATATACCTGATGAGCTTCCACATAGAGAGGATCAGATAACAAAACTTGGCTCTATTCTTGCACCTGCATTGAAAGGGGCTAAGCCTAGTAATATATTCATATATGGGCTCACAGGTACTGGCAAGACAGCTGTTACAAAGTATGTACTTAAAAGGCTTTATGCCAAGGCATTTGAATTGGGAATCGATATAATTCCATGTTATATTAATACTAGGCAGGATGACACAACTTACAGGGTTTTATTAAAGTTGAGTGAGTGTATTGGGCTGAGGCTTCCATTTACGGGCATCTCAACTTCAGAAGCGTATAGAAGGTTCATAAAGATCTTAGACTCTAAATCAGCTATAATGCTAACAGTGCTTGATGAAATAGACTTTCTTATTAGAAGAGCTGGAGATGAAATTCTATATAGGCTAACCAGAAGCAGCGATGATTTATCATCATCAAAAGTAACAATAATAGGTATCACAAATGATTTAAAGCTCGTTGAAGATCTAGATCCTAGAGTTAGAAGCAGTCTAGGTGAAATAGAGCTTGTTTTTCCACCATATAATGCTGTTCAACTAGAAGATATATTGATGAGAAGAGCTAAAATTGCCTTTAACCCTGGAGTAGTGGATAAATCTATTATTAGCTTGTGTGCCGCTCTAGCTGCTCGTGAACATGGTGATGCAAGACGCGCACTTGATCTGCTAAGAGTTGCAGGTGAAATTGCTGAGAGGGAAGGAGTTGAAAAAGTTTTAACAGAACATGTATATAAGGCTTTAAGGGAAATAGAAGCTGATAGAGCTAGTGAGGTTATTGCCACAATGCCTTTGCATAGCAAACTAGTATTGCTGGCAATACTAAACCTTGTAAAAAGTAATGAGGGTAAGACAACTACAGGGGAGGTATATATACATTATAAAACTCTGTGCTCAAAACTTGGAATTGAAAATGTGACCCAAAGAAGAGTTAGTGACATTGTAGGAGAGCTAGATATGGCAGGTATAATAACAGCTAGAGTTATAAGTAGAGGAAGATATGGAAAAACTAGAGTAATATCATTGGCAGTTCCAGAAGGTGCAATACTAAAAGCATTAAGTGAAGATCCATATGTATCGCAACTGCTTTCTGGGCTTAGATGATGGCTACTTTGATATTGCTTTTAAAAGGCTTGAGCATAAAGGAGAGACATATCTTGTAGGTGTTGTAACATGTCCTTGGATCATCAGAGATGTACTCATCGATACAATAACAATAGATGGGCTTGAAGGGACAAAAAAGGCTTTAAAAATAATTGAAAATGCATTACCTTTATACGCAATCAATGCAGTATTTCTCGATGGTGTTACCTATGCTGGCTTTAACATAGTTAATCCATTCAAAATCTTTAACATTCTAGAAATACCTGTAATAACAATCTTTAGACATAACCTTGAATTAGATAAGATCCTTGCTGCTCTAAAAAAGCACTTCAATGATTATGCATATAGATATTCCATTATTAAACAGGTTTATACATTGTCACATGAAATGTTTATCGATAACTCAAGGTTTAGATATACCTCTATAGGGCTTTCTACAAGTAGAGCAGAAAGTATATTGAAAGCTCTATGCAAATTCTATATATATCCTTACCCACTTCATGTTGCAGATAAAACAGCTTCTCTACTTGGAAGGATGAAGTTTAAGTCTTTCGATAAATAGTCTATTCTATGTTATTGAAGCTATGAAATATTAAAAGAATTCAGAACGCCAAGATTTAAATGATATTTAGAACTCTAAGCTGAATCATGTTAAATAATTCCCTCGGTTTACATAAGACTTATTATGACGTTTAATCTCTGTTATAAGCAGTGATGAAATGCTATGTACTATGTGTTCTTACTGGGTCCTGCAGGTTCTGGCAAAAGTCTCTTAACTGCAGTATTTCATGATTGGCTAGAAGAACATGGAATATCTGTAGCAACATTGAATCTAGATCCAGCGGCTGATTGGCTGCCTTACACACCTGATGTTGATATAAGAAGCTATATAACAGTTGAGGATGTTATGAAGAGGTATAACCTAGGCCCCAATGGCGCTCTTGTGACAGCAGTTGACCTTTCAATAAACTATATTAAAGAGCTTGTAGATGAAATAGATGAAATGAGACCAAACTATGTAATAGTAGATACACCAGGGCAGCTTGAGGTATTTGCATTTAGAAAGGCAGGATCTATAATGATAGATTCCTTGTCTAAGAACTTCAAAACAGTTGTGCTATTCTTACTGGAATCCTATTCTCTCTTAAAGCCTTCAACACTTATACCACTCTCAGTACTATCATTAGCAACATCATTATCGCATAAAAAGCCTCAAATAACTGTTATAACAAAATCCGATCTCCTGTCGAAAGAAGAAAGCATGCTGCTAACTAAATTGTTAGAGAACCCGCTAGACACTTTGACAATACTCAAAGAACGCGAATTCTTTGCTATAAGTGAGACGCTTTCTGATGGGATCATGGCAATAATTGAAACTGCTATTAGGAACACCTTAGAAGAAGCTGTTTTAGTATCAGCTATAATTGGTCAAGGTATTGATGAACTTTATGCTAGCATCCAAAGAATTTTAGCTGGAGGTGAAGACTTTTATACTGAAGAACCTAGTGAAGCTTTATAGAAGAAGTAGTTGTGGGTGGGATCTTGACACAGCTTAATGAGGAAAAGCTTTTAACAGAACTCGGTTCTCTGCGAGAAGAACTCCAAAATTTAATGTTGAAGAAGGAAGAACTAAGAACAGCTTTGCATAGGATAAGGGAAGAGCTCAACAACAAAAGAGATGAATTGAGAAAAAAGAAAAATGAGCTAGCTGATGTAAGGTCAAGACTGACTTTGGTAAGAGAGGAGATTACAAAAGCAAAAAACAATATGAAGGTTCTGAAGGAAAAGTTCACAAATGCTTTAAATAATTTTAGGCAAGCATCATCTGAGCTAAGGGCAATAACAAGAAGTAGTAGCTATAATGTGGCCATAGATGAACTTAGACAAAGAATAGAAGGACTAGAATGGAGCCTAATTACAACACCTAATATTAGTATTGAAAAAGAGAAACAAATTGTGAATGAAATTTCTAAGCTTGAACAGAAGTTGAAGACATTAGTCTCACAACAATTAAGGTACAGCAAAGTTGTAGAAGACTATGAAAAAAGCAGAAGGGAACTAAATGAATTGAGAGAACATATCAATAAAGAGAAAGAACACTTAAATGAATTATCAAAGCAATTAACTAGTTTAAAGGAGAGTAGAGGTAAAATAAAAAGCGAAATTGTAGCACTAATAGACAACATAAAACAGCTTAAAAATGAACGCAATGAACTTAAAACGCAGCTCACATCTATAAATAATACAATCAGAGAAAAAAGATTTCAATATCAAGAGATAGTAAAGGAATTAAGGAGATTAAGAGAAGAAAGCAAAAGAAAAGAGCAATATAAGGTTCTAAAAGAGAAGAAAGAGCATGTAATGGAGAGAATAAATAAGGGTGAAAGGGTAACAATATATGATCTCTATATAGTGTATGGATCAGAAGCAAATGAAAATGAGAATGATTATTCATAGAATTAGTTTATTTTCTTAAAATAAAGAAAACAATTTATTTTCCAAGTCAGGCACTTTATAAGAGTGCTATTAAGATTGTAGCTCAGCTAATGATTATTAACAGGTATTTATATTTGTATTGTGGTGAGCTATTTTTGTTGTAAGAGTGCTTTGATTTAAAATTTCTGCTAATTGATTATTGAGATCCTAACCATATTGCAAGCTTTATATTTCTATCTTCCAAATCTTCTTTCTCTTTGTTGGTATGATCTTATGGCTCTGTATAGGTCTATTTTTCTAAAGTCTGGCCAATAAATATCGCAGAAGTATAGTTCGCTATAGGCTATTTGCCAGAGAAGGAAGTTACTTATTCTCATCTCGCCTGAAGTTCTAATTACAAGGTCTGGTTCTGAGAGATGTTCTAGGTGCGAAGTAAAGATATATTTTTGCACTAGATCCTCATTAATGTCCTCTATACTTAACTTGCCTAGTAGAGAATCTTTTACAATTGATTTTATAGCATCGATTATCTCCTGCCTACCACCATAACAAAGAGCTATGTTGAGAAATCTCTCATTGAACTTAGACGAAAGCTTCTCTATCTCTAATACAAGCTCTACAACATCTTTCTTAGCTAATTCCAGCTTTCCAAATACCTTAACATTGATTTTATGCCTCTGAATTATCCCATCATCTAGTAGCGTCTGTAAACCAATTTTAATTATATTGAAAAGATTGTCTTTCTCAGCTTCATCTCTATATAAGCAGTTTTCGTAAGACATTGCATATATTGTCACCACCTTTACCCCCATATTGTATAACTCCTGGAGCACTTCCTTCATCTTTTCATAGCCATACCTATGCCCTTCTTTTGGATCTAAACCATGTTCCTTAGCCCACCTCCTATTTCCATCAGGAATTATAGCAATATGCTGTGGCATTGGACCTTTTAGTATCTGTTTATATAAATAGCGTTCATAAATAGAGTAAAGCATGTCCATAAATGGCTGTAAGAATTTTTGCGTCTGAGGCTTTAGTAACAAGTCAAAAATCTTGTCAATCACCACTTCATAAAAGCTCTTTCCAGCTTTCCCAACATTCATGGAATATCACAAATATCACAAGTTGTTCTCCTATACCGGTAACTAGCTCAATAGCAAGGAAGGTATTAAAGCTTAAAAAGCTGAACAAGAGTACAACAACAAAAATGGTTCAAAAAGTCGCTAGCAGATCACATCTTAGGTGACAGACCTAATGGGTTTTTATCGAGGAAATGACCTCAAAAAGATTTCAGGAGGCCGAAAAAGACCATATAGAAAGCCTAGAAAATATGAGATTGGTGGGTATCCCATTGAAACAAAGCTATATGATAGAGATGTGCGGGTATCTGAAAAGGTCTATGGAGGTAATATAAAGGTTCGCTTAAAGTATGCGGCTTTCGCAAACATTTACAATCCAAAAACAAAGCAAAGTTCAAAAGTTAAAATACTTAGTGTTATTGAAACCCCTGCTAATAGGGAGCTGGCAAGACGTGGTATAATTACAAAGGGAGCTATTATAGCTACTGAGTTGGGAAAAGCAAAGGTTGTGTCAAGACCTTCTCAGGAAGGCGTTGTGAATGCGATACTAATTGAAGAAGTAAAATCCTCTTAACAATTCGTGAACAACGTTATGATAAATGATTTAAGCTAAAGCTATATTATTGTAATGGATGCAATTATGGATGTAAAGATATTATGGATGCATTACTTCGATTGTTCATTACCAAGGAGACTAGGGCGAAAACTGCCAAAGCACCTGTGTATCGAGAGACCTAAGCCTGATGAAATTTTAGATGCTTGCAAAGAAATTGGGATATCCTGTGAGTACCTAGAGAATAAAAAATATCCCCGCATCTGGTATAAATTAAGTGGCATGATCTTAGCACATACTGCTGAGAGAAAATATCAGTTACTCAAAAAAATCGCTGTGATCATGTTAAAGAGGCGAAGAAGTAAAACATCGACTTGAATTGATTCAATTACTTTTCTATGATAATCCAAAGTACAAGAATTCAAAGTGTTCGACAGGTATTGTCTCCACAAATTATGCTAAATTTTGTCTCTGAGTTTCAATTAGTTTACCATGCTTAAAGAGTTATGTTTTTGCATGCGACACGAGCTAGTAGTATTTGACTAATATTTTAAAAATTCGTCATAGCATTAGTGCTTATATGGTGTTACTCCGTTGAGTGTAAAGCCCTTGGGAAGTGTGGTACATGTAACTAGGTCAAATTATATTATTGTAAAAATATCTAAGAGCAGCGAATTGCCCCGTATAGGTGTAGATGTTGTTGATGCAAATAATGAGGTCATCGGCAAGCTCATTGATATAATAGGCCCTGTTGCGCAACCCTTTGCTGTGATAAAGCCTGCGAAACCTGCTATAACATCGCTTCTCAAATCATCAACATTTCTATTCTATAGATTACCTAGAAGAAGCAATAGGAAGGGAAAGAGGTATGAACTGCACTAATGTGATTTTTGATAATGAAAGAGGCACGTTAATATGTCTCGATACTGGTGAAGTTATTGAAGAGAATAGCATTGTTCTCAGTCCTGAGTGGCGTGCTTACACACCTGAGGAGTGGTCTCAGAAGGCTCACACAAGTACTATAACGCATAAAGTTCATGATTCTGGGCTATCTACAGAGATTGATATATCTGTTAAGAAATACCGTGAAGCTATAAAGAGTAGGAAGCTTGCTCTTTTACAGAGGAAGACACGTGTAGATAAGACTGAGAGAAAAATCGTTGAAGCATTAACGTATCTTAATCAAATGGCCGCATTAACTACTCTCCCTAACAGAGTCATTGAAACAGCAGCAATAATTCTCAAAAAAATATTCAATGCTATTCAGCCACGTACCGACAAATTGAAGACCCTAGCCTTAGCATCACTAGTTATTGCGGCTAGGAAACATGAAATCCCGGTGAGAATTAGAGAACTACTGGCAAAATTCAATGTTGATGAGGAGGAGTACTGGAAATTTATATCCGATATATATTTCAAGGTAAATATCAGTGAATTCAAAGCTTATATAGACCCCCGCAAATATCTGCCATCAATAATAGCTAATTTGAACCTATCGCAAAAAGCATACTTGCTTGCAGCAAGAATGATAGAAATAATGAGAAAGGAAGGCTTGACTGAAGGAAAGGACCCTGCTGGAATAGCTGCAGCCTGCGTTTACATAGCCTCCATATTAACCGATGAAAAGAAGACTCAGAAGCAGGTAGCTGAAGCCGCCAATGTAACGGAGGTCACTATCAGAAACCGCTATAGAGATATCATCGACAAGTTGAATATAACAATTTACCTGTAGCAGTTCAATCGAAATTGCATCTCAGCTTTCTTGTTTTAATCCTTATATCTGTGGAAATAATCAAATATTTGAATAGAATGAAAATAAGAAACTATGCGGAATGTACGTGTGGTGTAGAGAACTAGAGGTGTATGGTTAAAGTTGTTGCATTTACCTTGTGGTTTAGAATTATGCTGTGAAATTCATTGTACTTAAAGTTATGCGTTTATTAAACCGCTTTACAAATATATAAGAGGAGATTAGGTGAGTAGAAATTTCATTGGCTAATCTTAATGATGTAGAGAAAACTGTGTATGAAGTTATACTGAGGGAGACTGAGATTAATGGAGGAGTTATGCAGAGAAAATTAAAGGAGATAGAGGAGTTAAAGAGCATTAAACCAAGGCAACTGCAACACATAGTGAAAAGGCTTATTAAAATGAAACTAGTAAGAAGGCTGAAGGTACCAAATAATGGAAGAACATCGTATCTTCTGCAAGCAGTTGCAGTATTAGAAAAACCAGTAGAGAGTAAGGAGGCTTTTACAATAAAATTATCTATAGATGATATAATCGAAATTCCTTGCTTGACATGCAAATATATAACTATCTGTGGTACTAGTAGACTACATAGTTCAAGTAAATGCAATCTTTTAACAAAATACTTGATTTCAAAAACTTTTAAATCTTTTGATAGCACCAATCAAAGGAATAAACACTAAAATTTATGTTACGTCAACTACCTTAAACCTCATTAAATTCATGCTTATTGCCATAAAATTTGATCACAAATGAATAGACTATCTGATCTAGGGATTGAACTCTCAAAGATGTAATTCCAAACCTCCTTATATTAGCGGGAATACTCGTTCTTTATGGTATAGAGGAATAAAATAGCTCAGAAACTGAAACTCATAAACCAGTTGAAAACTTTCCTGAGGTAATGAGTATAAAGTAGTGTCGTGAACTTATGTAGAGGCTGACCCCCTCTTAGAGATGCATATGGTTACTATATCAGTTGGGGCATTGGTATTAATCCCGTCATTATAGCACATATTCAAAGTTGCTTCATAACCGTAGCTCTTTATACATTCTATTACTCTATTTCTCGGTGGTGTACTCATTTTAAATCTTCTGGCTAAATATGTCATTCTAATAACAGGAGCTGAAGTAATTGTATTGCTTAGCATTGTGATTAAATTTAGAGAGCTTTTTGCTAACCAAGGCATTTTTTCTACAATATTTAGTGTCTCCTTAACATACTTAGCATCAACTAGATCACATATCCATAGAGGACTTATAATAGTCATATCCCCACCACATAACGGACATTTCATCTCTTTTTGAGAAGTGTAGTCAAGTTTTTCGAAATAGCTAAAACTACAATTAGGACAATGCCACATTTTACCAATGCACTTATCTAGATAAATGCTAGATTTTAAGGCTCCATCGAAAACCTTGACAAAAACTCTAACATAGTGCTTTATATGATAAGAGAGAAGGGGATCTACATATCTATCATATATAGCGGCAGCTCTTAATACAAATGATAGTAACACCCTTATTGCAACCTCCTTTGATATAAGGCTTTTCACCCCTCTTACACCATATCTTCTGAATAAGGTATTAGGGTATTTTCCCTCAAGTACAGCAATATCCGTAGCTGTAATTCCCACAATACCCCCATTATTCACAGATTGCAAGGCTGCGTGGATATATGGCGCAGGCGTTCCAAAGGGATCTATATCAATATAATTCAAGGCCACGCCTGATCTTCGCAAATGGTACATTTGTTCATTTGCCTCCATATGATTCACTTGTATAGATATATTATGTATAGAATCTACACCACTAACTCTTAAGTTATGCTTCATCAATTCTACAGCAATAGAAGATATATCGCCCATGAACAAGTTCACATCTTTACCACTTTGGTTTGCAACCTCTAAAGCAAATCTAATTCCCCTAACTCCTGTTGCTGCCATGGGATCTAAAAAATTGAATTCTTTCCCCCATGAAATTAATATAGCCTTTAACAAAGACATTGTTATGTCTCTATTTTCAACCATTTCAGGATTATAGAATACAGGTGCTAGTGAAGGTTCGTAAGTGCCATCAGGTCTTCTATACAAATTCTCATCTGGAGCACAAAACCTAGCTAACCCTTCAATTACTAAGTTAAATCCATCAGGACACGATTCCCTCATGACATCACCTTATGCAGTAATTGGTATTAAATCATTTCATAACATTTAAAACTAGAGCGTATAAATAAAGTATAGAATTACATTGTTATTATTATCAGAGCAACCTATTTATTAAAAATATGAGACTGTTTCAGTGTTAATGACTAGAAGCTGGGTTTATAACCTATGGTTTTATATATCTATGCTGATGAAGGGCTGTGCCCTGATAAATCAGTATAACAAGTATAACAACTCTCAAGGACTTGTGCCGCTAGTCTCAATGCTCATTGAACCCTCTCTAGAGGTAACTGTACTATTTATGGAGAGGTGGGCAAGGTGAAAGCCCCTAGATGCGACAAATAAGCATGAAATGATGGGCATCTAAGGACAAATAGCATTTGCACTCTTTTGTGCATGGTTATGACTGTTACATGTGAAAGTATTTCAGTTCTTTGTCGCTAGTATTTCACTCTTTACCTTATTCAAAACCTCTTCATAAATTCTATTTCTATTTAACTTAGTTAGCGTCAATATCTGGACACCTTTTTTATTCAATGCGTTAATAATTTCAAAATCTTTCATATTTCTATGGATAGCAACTAGGATGTCTGTGGCCTCATAAAGTGCTTGAATAATAGCTTTGCGTAAGCCTGTTATAGATAGCTCCATAGGGCCTATTTCATCTATTACTAATACCCCTTTCTGTTGTCGTATTAATGATTCTCTTCCTATTCTCTCTGCCTCTCCTTCTATCGTAACATACTTTCCAACTCTCTTCATGTTATTTATATCGTAACCTAGTTCAATTGCTTTCTCAGGAATGACAGCAAGCCATCCTTGTGTACCTCTGGCTATGTCAACTATTTTAAAACCTATCCTTTTCCCTATCTCCCTGACCTCTGGACAATAAAAGCCATAAACATATATACTCCTTGATCTCATAAACTCTACTATTTTCATTAACAGCGTTGTTTTACCTACTCCTGGATCACCTGTTATTGCTAAGGCAATCACACGTCATCTCCTAAACTCTTCGATAATCTCCTTAGCCAGCTCTTCCAGATCAGTAATCTTCTTAGTAATTCCATACTCTTCAGCTTGACTTAATACCGCTCGATCCACATCTTCATCAGCTATAACTATAGGATTTCCCTCAAATATTTTTGCAAACATGTAATTCTCTCTACATTTCACCTCTATTTCATAACTATTTAAATTTTTACCTAGATAAGATATGAAAAACCTTGGCTGTCTACTACTTAAGATAGCATCTGATGGAATTGCGTTGTACAGAGTCACATCTAAGCCATATTCCTTTAATTTTTCAGCGATTTTATAGCGCTTATCGACATCAACCTTCCTATACATCTTTCTAGGCATCGAGGTTTCGCGCTCCTTATCTCTTTGAATAATCCTATCGCTAAATATATCAATCTCTCTCACCACATCTTCGAATTCTCTTCCTAGAACTTCTAGAAATCTGTACGCTTTTTCTATACTCATATCTATGTTTCCTTCTTCATACTCTCTCAACGTTTTTGCAGAAATTCCGATCATGTTAGCTAATTCATGTGTTCTATACCTCTTCTTCTCTCTTAACTCCTTTAGTTTCTTGTTATCTATCTTTATATAGAACATTCCATTGAATTCATATATAAACACCTTTTCATTATTGATATAACGTTTTAATGTAATTCTCGATACTATGCCTATACGATTCCTAATGTATATAATGTCATGTAGTAGCTCCCTGTCATTAAATCTATCTGCGATTATTAGAGAACTTACTTTAAGCTCTTCTGATAGCTTCTTGAGCTCCTGATACAATTTACTTCTTGAAGAGAGTGACTTAAAGAATTTTACTAAAGCCTTCTTATTCATGTATTCCACAACATAATCCACAGCTCTTTCTTCAGGAGGATACATTATGCCATGAAGTACCTTAATACCCCTACCCCTGACTAATTCATCCATAAGCTCATTATCTGACTTATCATCTATACTGGGCTTGCTCGACACAGAAATACCCTAACTATTATTCTACTAAGGAAATTAAAAATGTTATGTTCCTCGTAACCCTCTTATGAGGCTACTTCTTATATATCGCGTAAACCATTGCATGATCTTTATCAAAAGGCTCTAGATGTACAACATCAACTATTTCAAACCCTCTATTAATTAATGTATCTATCTCCCTTCTATAAACCTCACTAGGCTCTGCTGTGACATCTATGCTCCTAGCTTTTATCGCCAGCAAAAGCCATCCACTGCTCTTCAAAAACGTATCAGCATTATCTGCAACAATACTTGCCTGTTCAGGTTGTGCAACATCAGCATAAATGCCTTCAACTTCTTCCACCATAACCCTGTACCTAGTTGGAAACCTAGCATCTTCTAATATTGGCACAATGTTAGGTCTGTCATCAGCCACCACAATGAGTTCTCTCATTACTCGTGGAGCAAATTCAACAGCATATATCATACCTTTACGTCCTATCAGATCTGATATGTGACTTGCTGTAGTACCGGAGCCTGCACCTAGGTATAGGATTTTCTGCCCCTCTTTTATGGGCAACTCTTTTAATCCTTTAATGAGGGCCCCTGCCAGCTTGCTTCTATATGCGTTCCACTCCCTATACTCCTCATCTTTCCATTTAAATAAGTGCTCTCCATATACCTTCTTCCCTGGCACAAGGTTCTTTGTTGCAAGTCTACTGCTACCATCCTCAAGTTCTACAACATATACATTGCGATACTTTTGATGTTCATATATATTTACAGGCAATAAGTGCGACATTTACACTGCACCATATTCATTTTATACGATCAAGACTTAAATTTTTATTGCCTTCTCTCTTTTCTAGGTCTGTGTCTTTCCTCTTTCTTCACTTCCTTCTTTGGCGGCTTTGGATAGAGCTTCTTTATCTCCTCAATCCTCTCAATTAACTTTTGCTTAAGCTCGTCACCTACATATCTACCTGTGAAGTAATCTATTCTTGCTGCTATGCTTAACTTTGTTGCTAGTGCCCTAGCTATCTTGCCTCTCTGCCACTTTGGCGCCTTCCTAATCTCTGGAAACTGAAATATAACACCATGCTTTGGCGGTCTTCCACCTGTTCGCAGAGCTCTGAATAGCGCTTTCTCAGCTCCAAGAACTTGAACTGTGCTTGCAGGTAGCTTTGCAAGTTCTTCTAAACTACCTGCAAGGCTCAAAAGCCTTGCACCTAGTAACGGTCCTACAAGTGCTGACAAATTTGGTGCTACTTCTTTCATAACTTGCGTTATATAATCTGTAAGTTTCTGCCTTAGCTCAAGCAACTCAAGCCATATGTTTGCAACAGTTTGCACCATGGATAAGTCCATTTCTGAAAGCTCCGCTCCTATACTCTTTTTAGCTGCCTCCATTATTCTCTTAGCCCTTCCCTCACTAAAACCAAGCTTTGTAAGTGCTTCAACAGTTATATTATCTCTAAACCCTAATTCAGCTACCACCTTTAAGTACTCTTCATGCTCCTTGGCAAGGTCGTCTAATTCTGGGAAATGGATACTATACCACTCTCTTAGCCTTGCAACAAGTAGATTCAGTGTTTTGTCTATGTCATCTATAGCTCTTATTGCTTGAACAGCTAGCAGGTCTCTTTTCTGAGCAAACTTCCTAAGCTTCCTCCTGGTAAGTTCTAGTGACATTGTGTGAATGAATTCCCTATACTCATCTTCAGATCCAAAAAGCCCCAGCTTAACTGCTAGTAATGGCAGTTCCTTGCGCATTCTCTTAGCAATAATGTTCCCAGCTTCAGCAGTAGCATTAAAACCCCTCTCACTTATCCTTCTTGATAACTCTGAGTCTTCAAACACCAATGTTATGGTACTTAAATTCATCTTATTCTTTAAGGACTCCAATAGCTGAAGCAATGAATTGCACTCCTTATTTTCACTTAGCAGCAATAGTTCTTCAATAACCTTACCTAAATCCTTAGGGTACAATACTTTGTCAATTATATCACCTGATTCGCGCACCGCGAAAATGCCTATAGGAGTATCCACAACATATATTCTCTCACTCATCACTTTTCACCATATCAGCAGGTATCATATCCTACAGAGAAATATATAAGTTAATTATAAAGTTGCTGAAGATCATATAAGCATTATAGAAAAGCTTTATAAGACTCAGCAGCTAAAAACTTTGGTAAGCAAGAATAAAACTCTAAATACTAAGGTGATGATATATGCCATCACACGGTTCACTGACAAAAGCAGGGAAAGTGAGAAGCCAAACACCAAAAATACCTCCTAAGCCAAAGAGAAATCTCACACCCAGAATAAGAAATAGACGTGAGTATTGGATTAGACAGAGAAAAGCCCAAGGACTTCCTGTACCTACAGTAATTCCACCATCATCTGTGCCTAGAAAGACCAAGTCACAAAGTCTTACAACAGCCTCTAAAACATGAAGCTATAATGAATTTTATTATTTGGATGCTGGTATAACCTTCAAAAGATAAAGCATTCTAGGTTTTTGCCTTTAACTATGAACAACTTTTTCTAGTGATGGATCATAGATTAGTGAAAGTTTTGATAATCGCATCATTACATTATTGACAAAAGGATCTAAAAGCTTGAGATCTGCACCACGTTGTTTTATAGTATTCTTAACCATAGTTTCAACAACAGAATAACTCTTGTATTCTTCATTAAGCTTTTTCCATGGTATTCCTGTAAGTGCTTTGGCTAAAATTTCATCATATGGCAACACCCCTTTAATCATGAGGAAGGCTATTATAGGGTAACCCACATAACCTCTAAGTTTAGTTCCATTATCATCACTATAAACAGCGCTTCTCTGTAGATCCACGTAAACATGATATTCTCTACTACCATCTGATGAAACTACCTTAGCGCGGTTATCATCCAAAATAATTATCCTTCTGTCAGCTATACAGCCAAGAGCCTCTAAGACTTTTATTCTCGGGGGATTTCTAAGCTTCATAACCATAGGAAACCCTTAGCTTATAATTTTCTTAACAAATTTAAAATTTGTTACACTACTGTTAATTTATGGATGAAGAGTCCCGCGCTCTTGATCAAAAGATGAAGAGAAACGCGGCCGCCACGGACAATAATACAATACGGGGTGTTGACAACACGAGTATTGGTACAGTATACAAGAAGCTTACTAATGATGATTTTCAATTATTAGAACACTTTATTTCTAATTTAAAGAAGTTTGAGTACATACCATTAGAAGTTATCGTTAAACATTTTAAAAAAAGGTTTACAGAAAAGGAAATTGTAGCACGAGTCAAAAAGCTTGCTAAGATGAAGTTGATAGAGCGTCATCCAATTACAGAGGCATATAAATTACGTTTTCTAGGTTTAGACTGTGCCGCTCTCCATAGGTTAGTGACAAAAGATGTTATTAAAGCAATAGGAGACGAAATTGGAACTGGTAAAGAAAGCAAGTTATATATTGGCATTTCTGAAGATGATAGTATCGTAGTTGTAAAGTTTTATAGAATTTGGAAAAGCTTTAGAAATATAAGTAAGATGAGGAGTTATGGTAATGATGTTGGAGGTGTAACATGGCTAGTGAAGAGCATAGTATCTGGTAGGAGGGAAAGAGAAGCACTAACAATACTAAATAAGCACTCTGTGGACGGTGTTCCAAAACTTTATGGAGGGGCTCTGCATGCGGTCGTTATAGAGTATATACCTGGGAGAGACTTGTATGCTGTAACACAGTTTGATAATCCTGAAGAAATATTGCAACAAATAATAGACATCATTAAAGAGGCTTATATCAAGGCAAACATTGTTCATGGCGATCTTAGTGAGTACAATGTTGTGATAGATTTAGAGGACATGAAGAGCTACATAATAGACTGGCCTCAATATGTTTCAACAGCAGAGCCCAAGGCATACGAAGTTCTCAGGAGAGATGTTGAAAACGTTTTGAAATTTTTCAGAAGAAAATTTAGAGTAGATAAGGATTTAAATGAAGTTATAAAATACATAGTAGAGGGAAAGAGTACTTCAAGCTAAGTATAGTGATATTATGAAGGTAATGGGTATAGATATAGTTAAGGGAAGCCCACTTTCACAATCCAATCCACCACTTTATGCAACTGTAATAATTAATGAAAACCTAGACGTTCTTTATGAATCTATTGAAGTCCCTCTGAAGGGTCTTATTAGAATAGCATGGGAGTTTAAGGTTGATAAGATAGGGATAGATAACATCTTTGAGCTTGCACCTACAAAGAAGTATCTAGGTAAAATTTTTGAGCTCTTTCCGCAAAATGCACTAATATACCAAGTTACGCTAGAAAATGGAAGATATGCAGATTTACTGAAACAAGCAGAAAAAGTTGGGATAAGTGTAAGCTCAAAGCCAAAGCCTTTACAAACAGCATACATTTGTGCTGTGCTTGCACTTAACAATGTGGGTACTATTGTTAGAGGTGTGGGAACTAAGACCAAGATTTTAGTGTCTAGGGCTAGGTCTCCAGGATCAGGTGGAAGCAGGGCTAACATCTTTGCCCGTGGAATGAGGACAGCTATACTTAGGGCTGTAAAGGAGATTAGAAAGAGGCTTGACGAAGCTCAGATATTTTATGATATAATTCTTAAGAGGGGTAGAGGGGGATTAGAAGGTGCAGTGTTTGTGGCTTACGCAGACATTACAACAGTTAAGAGATTTGTAAAGCCGTTTCATGGCAACGATATAAGGATTCTTATAAAACCTGAATTTACAACAGTACAATTTGTTGACAAGGAGCAGGCTAAAAAACCCGTTATAGTAGGCATAGATCCTGGCATAGAAACAGGCATAGCAGTAGTAGATCTTTCGCTTAAGCAATGCTATACATTTTCATCGAAGGAGTTCGATAAACTATCCATAATAAATAAAGTGTATGCAATAGGAACGCCTATTCTCATTGCTACAGATAAAAATCCCCCACCTGATAGCGTCAAGAAAATAGCATCCATACTTGGATTACAGCTATATGCACCACAAAAAAGCTTGGCAGTTGAAGATAAAGAAGAGTTAATAAACTGGATTCTTAAAAGAGGTTTAACAATAGAGATTAGAACTACACATGAAAGAGATGCATTAGCAGCTGCACTAAGAGCATACAAAGCATTTGAGAAAAAGCTTATTGAAGTTGAGAGGAAGATTAGTGAGCTAGGCTTAGATGTAGATGTAGACGACATTAAATTGCAGATATTAAAGGGAAAGACAGTTAATGAAGCCATAGAGTATGCAATTGAAGAACATTTGAAAAACATTTACTACTCTACAGATACAACTCCTGGAACAACCCTGCTTCGCAACATTACCAACACTATTGACTATAATGATAAGGTAAAGTTATTGGAAGAGAAACTAAGTGAATTAATTAAAGAGAGGGAGCTTTTAAAGAAACGTATAGCTGAGTTGGAAGACAGGCTTCAAGATCTAGAATTTGAGAGAAGATTTGAATTTAGAAACACAGTTGATATTGAAGTTATAAGAGATAGAACAATCAATGAACTAAGGGAACAGATCAAACAACTACGTACATATATATCAACACTTGAAGATAAATTGAGGGAATATATTAAGGAGAGAGAAAATGTAAGCGAATTTCTTAAAGGTATTGCAAATGGAGAACTGGTTCTAATACCTGTGGCTAAGGACATGGAATTCTACGAAGCTGTTCGCATAGGAGAAGCAAACGTCATCTTTACACTAAAAAATTTTATCGAATTAGATAAGTTGAAAAAAATGGAAAGACCTTTGATACTGATATTAAGTGAATGTTCAGAGGAAATGAATAGCAAATTATTGGAGCTTGGAGTTGGCACTATATGTGGAAAGCTTCAACCCTTAGCAATATTCAAAGATATAGCAATATTCAATAAAAATGAGGTTGTAGACGTCGTGGCAAAAGCGTTACATGAACTAATTGAGTATATGCATAAGAAGCGCGAAAAGGAGTCTATCAACTTAAAGAGGATGAGGGAAATAATTGAGGATTACAGAAGGAATTTATATAAAGAGCTACTTCAAAAGAGCTGAATTCTATTCTCTATAATATCATATGTTAGTTCATGGACTTTATTAATGGTTTCTTCAGCTATAGATTTAGCCTCATTAACCATGTTAGATGTAAGATTCTCCAGCGGCGCTATCTTTATATCAATGATTTGAGGCTCATTTATAGGCTTACCAATTTGGCTTAATACATTTACATAAACCTCCTTAACGCCTTTAACCTCAGTATAAATTCTATTGGCAATGATATTTGCTATAACATTGTACAACTTACCAACATGGCTTACAGGATTTTTACCCGCCGTGGCCTCTAAGCTCATAGGCCTCATTGGTGTTATAAGTCCGTTTGCTCTATTACCTCTTCCTGTAGCACCATCATCTCCATGTTCGGCAGAAGTACCCGTTACGGTGAGATAGAATATGCCTTCCTCGGGCTTATCAGCTGCATTGATATACACCTCCACATCATGATCAGAAACCCTCTTTGCCATATAATCAAGTATTCTATCCTTTATAGCGTCCTTAAGCGATAAATATTCATCTCTATCTCTAACAAATCTGGATACCATGGCTATGGCTATAGTAAGTCTAATCTTCTTACCTACCCTAAGTCCCATAACCTTTACATCTTCACCTACAACAGGCAATATACTTTTCAATTCTTTTGAATTCAAAAACTTCTCAACACCATATACAGTGCTTTCTAAAGTAGATAGCGGTGCAAAACCAGTGCCAAAACTAGTGTCATTTGATAGTGGAGCTCTCTTCAAACCCAATTCAAAGAGACTAACTAGGTCTACACTTCCATGCCCAATTTTATAATCTACGACCACGTGTTCTTCGGGATCTAAAAATCTAAAGTTTTCTCTAATCCAATTCTTAGCAGCTTTTAGTACTAAAGTTCCAATTGGTATGAATTCTAAACCATCTCTTGTTTTAATATATGATGATGCTCTGCCTGATACAACTATGTATATTGGTTGCAGAACCTCTCCTCCACCAAATGTGGGGTGAGCTTGTCCTCCAACGATAAGAACTTTATCCACATTGTGATGAAGTATTGTATTAAACCTTTTAATGTAATACTTACTTAGTTCCCTACTTACAGCCTCAGCAATTCCATCGGCCATGTAGTCCGGATGTCCAACACCCTTTCTCTCAACAATTTCAACATCAAGATTCTCAACACCCACCCATCTGTACTCAGACACGCTAATATTTGTCATAACCCCTCTCCACAACTATCTTTAGCCATTTTAACTTATGTTGCGGCTTATATACTTATATTCTTATATTTACCTTTGATCTGAACTAATTCATACCATGGAAAGGAATTAGTAATGATGCCAAAACATTTTTTATTACTTACCTTTTCTACTGCCAATATTCTTACTTAGCCTCTCAGCTTTTGTAAAAATGTTGAAGCAAACATCAAAATATTTACACACTTTGCAATCGATATTATCAACCGAGAACTCAAAGTTTATTGGGCAAGTGCTAGGCAATCGCAACCTTTTCATAGCACTTCACTATGTTGAGGCTTGCCTTAGCTGCGCCTCTGTATAGTCTACACATATATATAGTATTTGACTTCCCCTAACCAGTATCTTGCCATACTTTGCAACCACCTCTGCACCTCCATCTTTGTACTCTGTTGCCTCTTCCAAGACAACGTTCATTGTTGGGTCTGTCATAATGAGTTTTCCAACAAATTCAGTATTTTCCTTGACCTTAACTAGAACTGTTTTATTCATAGCGCCCCTCAATACCTTTAGAGGTGTTAATGTTATTCTCTGCTGTGCTACAACCATTGTGTTCAGCCTTACAGCTTCACACTATCTAATTACAATTTAAAAGTTTTTATGATGAAACTTATAAGAATGAGGATATAACAGATGTTTATACTCATTATAGAACATTTAGAGCCTTGCTTAAATAAGTGGCTTTTGAAAGAATATGAAATTGCATCAAAATTATATGAAGGAAGAGTTATGTTCACCAATGTGAAAAAGCAAAAGCATGAGCTAACATTAAAAAGGTTTGGCATAGTGATTAAAGAATCTGCAACAGAGCTATTGAGGGATAGAACAGATGTCATAGTTTTGGATCCTAAAGCAAGCACCCCACTTAAACCAGATGAATTGAAGAAAGCCGGATATGTTATTATAGGCGGTATAATGGGGTCTCATCCACCTGGCGGGAGAACACAAAGGTTTATAACTTCAAGATTGCCAAATGCACTTGCAAGGAACATAGGAAAACTTCAGTATACAATAGCAGGAGCAGTATATGTTCTAAAACTTATTGAGTGTGGAAAAGAAGTGAGTGATGTGAAGTATGTATTTGGTTTGAAGATTAGGAGGGAAATGGGTTCCTCCGTTGAGTTAGAGATAGAATTACCTTACGCATTTCCTATAAATGATGAAGGTAAAATACTGCTTCCCGAAGAATATTTCAAAATAATTGTTGAGCACACTCCTGTATATGAGACTAAGGTTTTAGCTAGAGATCAGAATATGTGTCAAGACGAATAAAACAAAGTATACTGAAAGCCCCCTGAAATACAAATCAAAGCCTTTTTTAGCTTTAAGCATCTTAGCAATTATAATGCTGGGGATGTAAAAAAGAAATACTAGTGTCCATGTAAAGTAAGGTGCTAGAGCAGAGCCCATTAAATATATTAAGAGAGATTGGTACAACATATGTACTGATGTAATATGCACTAATATAGCTGTAAAAAGGCCGTATAGACCTCTTATAGCTATGAGTTTAAGGCGCAGGTCGAGCTCTAATGAGTCAATGGCCTGGCTCTGCTGAAGATTCATCAAGTACTCGCCAGAAGAAGTCTATGAGTTGGCTAGATATAAGCGTGTGGCTCAATGAACAAAGAAGCAACATTGTAGGGTCATTTATTGACAATGTATATATGTATTCAAAAAAATTGGTAGTGCTAAGACTTAAGAAAAGTGGGAAGCAGATTAATCACCTCATTGTAGAACCTGGGAAGAGAATCTCTTTGACAGATATGCAAGTAAGTCTCAGCGTATTAAAAGGTGTAATGGATATTTGGAGAAGGCATGTTAGGGATTGCAGAGTAGCTGATATTAGTCAATATGATAAAGAAAGAGTAGTTATTTTTACATTGAGATGTGGTAATGTAGAGAAAAAATTGATTGTTGAGCTTCTTCCCAGAGGGACAATAGTGTTAACGAATTCTGATATGGAGATAATAATTGCATTGGAAAGCAAGAGAATGAAAGACAGGGTTATAGCCCCTAAGCAAAAATATCAATTTCCACCAAAGCTATGGGAGGCAGATATAGAGAGTGTAGATGTAGAGAAGGTTATAAAGGACGTTATTGAGAAGAGGCAGAATGTAGTGTCATATTTTGTAAAGATTTTAGGGCTTCCACCTGAAGTTGTGGAAGCAGCTTTGTATCTATGTGGTGTGAAGAGTAGTTATGATGAAAATGTAGACAAACATATGATAGAATGCCTTACTGCAAATGTGAAGAAATTACTAAAGGATGTAGTTGAAAGACCAGAGCCTTGCATTGCATATTTACAAAATACGCCAATAGGTTTTTACCCATTTAAACCATCACATCTTGCTAAATATAGTGGCGTCGAAATAAAATTTTTTCAATCATTTAATGAAGCCATTGACAGATACTTTGCTCATGGTATTGAAGAACTGATGCAGAGGGAAAGAACAGGCTCTATAATCAATAGCATTGAAAAGCTAAAACATACGTTACAAGATATGGATAAGAGGTTGCAAGAGTACAAAGATAAATGTGCGTTTTTGTCAAAAGCCTTAAAGGTTTTTGAAGAACACTATCTCGAACTAGAGGATATACATAAGTGCGTACAGAAGGTTGTGAAACAACGAGGATGGGACAAATTAGATTTGTGCAGTAATCTTATTAGTACCTTTGATAAGTCTAGTGGCAAGTATCATGTAGTTATAGAGAATACAGATCTTGAACTTGATGTTAAAATGAACTTAATAGACGTGTACAATAGTTATAGAAAAGAGTTTAGTGATGTAAATAAGGATATAAAAAGAATTGAAGGTGAAATGATGAGATTAAAGGAAGAAATAGATAAAAGGATGTCAATGATTGATGTAGAGAAGAAGTCAATTAAAATGATGTTACATAGATCGAGGGAGTGGTATGAGAAGTTTCACTGGGCAATAACCCCTAGAGGATTTTTAATTCTTGGTGGAAGAGATTCACAACAAAATGTTCACTTAATCAGGAAGTTTTTAGAGGAAAAGGATATAGTACTTCATGCAAATATACATGGGGGTAGTGCTGTAATCATTAAGACTGGTGGAAGAGAGGTGGATGAAGTATCATTAAAGGAGGCAGCTTCGCTTGCAGCATGCTATAGCAAAGCATGGAAATTAGGGCTACAGGTAGTTGATGTATTTTGGGTGCAGGGTTCACAAGTATCACTTTCTCCACCTCCTGGCCAGTATCTTCCACGTGGAGGATTTATGGTATATGGAAAGAAGAATTACATACATGATGTTATTTTGGAACTTGCTGTAGGTATAGAAGTACTGAAGTCTGAGATAGGCTGTACTATCAGAATTGTGGTAGGGTCTCAAGACTCTATTGCAAAGAAATGTGGGGCATATTTTGTGATTAAACCTGGAGATATGAAGATAGATGAGATTGTAGAGAGGTTTCTGAGTGAATTGAGCAAAAGAGGATTAGACGTAGTTGCAAAGGCTCTTGATGTCAATGAATTAAGAGCTAAAATACCAGGGAAGAGCAGAATAGCTAAAATAGTTGTAAGTGAAGAAATCAAAAAGGTGCTTGAAGAATGTTAAAAGTCTCTGACATAATGGTGCCAAACCCAATATGCATAGCAACAAATGCTACTGTGTATGAAGCCATTAAGATGATGGAGAAGCATAACATAGCATCCCTCATTGTTGTAGACGAGAATGGTATTGTATTTGGCGTCATAACTGCAAAAGACATTGTAATAAAGGTTTTAGCTAAAGGATTGGATCCAAATAATGTAAAAGTCACAGAAATACTATCTCGACCTGTAACAGCAGTAGAACCTAATGTACTTCTCAAAGATGTGATAAATCTAATGATAGGCACGGGCCACGGCCATATACCAGTTATTAACAAGACAGGTAAGGTCCTAGGAATCGTTACTATTGATGATGTGCTGAAGTATGTACCCGAACTACTAGAATATATGGAAATACATAGATAGAAAACTACAAGCGTTTCTCGAACTCTGTTTTAAGCTTCATATAGGCAACGATTTCATGTTATTTAGAATCGCTCTAAATGAGAGAATCATTGCTCAAGAACAATTGCTTAAGATAGCATAGAATCCTTAAAAGCTGCCATGAGCTATTTCAAGTCTTCCACTCTTTCAAAACAGCAACATAGGCTCTAACAATTTATGAGCTCTTTACACACTTATAGCTCTTATGTTATAAAAGGATTCAAATAACCATAGACCTTCACAATTAATGAAATTGTCTCCTATAGCGAATTTGATGAATAACATGAGGAGGTCAAAGCAAGGCTTCATGTCTTCAAACAAAGTTTCTAAATATTATGCAATTGTTGAGCCAAAATTCTTGCCCCACTCATCATAAAGCTTGATCATCTCATTGCTAATGCTAGGCTTTCTGCGCTGAAGAACTTGTAAGAAATCTTCCATTGTTACTGGTCTTGGATTTTCGTCTACCTTATTTGATTTGAATAACTCTCTGACGGTTCTTAAATACGCCTCTAGAACAATATCTCTAATATCGCTAGCTGAGTAGCCTTCGGTTCGCGCAGCAAGTTCATCAAAATTCACATCTGAAGCAATTTTAAAGTGCTTGGAATAGTATTCAAATAGGCTTTTTCGAGACTCTTTATTTGGTGGTGGTATGTAGATGCGCTTATTAAATCTTCTTAAGAATCCTATATCCAGCCTCCATGGCTTATTTGTAGCTGCTATAACGTATATGAAGTAGTTTTTTCCTTTATCACCGAGACCATCAAGTTCCTTTAAAAACTGATTCCTTACCCTGGCTTCTCCCCCTATTTCATGTTCATAAACGCCAAGAAGGCTATCAGCCTCATCAATAAACATTATTACAGGCTTTGAGACACCCACATTTCTTGCATACCTAAAAATTGCAGCTACTCTTCTCTCTGCTTCACCAAGCCATTTAGACATTAGGTTTGCAGCGTCAATCTGCATGAAAACAGCATCAATTTCATTGGCTACTGCAGCTGCAAGCAATGTTTTGCCACAGCCTGGAGGACCATATAATAATATATTCCTGGGCCAACCCAATGGAAAGAGATCTGGTCTTTTTGTTGGATAAACCACAGCATCAATTATAGCCTGCTTTGCCTCATCTAACCCTATTACATCCTCAAATCTAACTGGAGGTTTTTCAATAAGTATATAGTTCTTTACAATTGCTTCATCAGTCTCCTCTCTCTCCTCTTTCTCGCCTCCAACAGATATTGAGATTTTTGATTCCTCCTCCAACTCCTTAGCCTTTCTAATATATCCTTCAACTACATTCTTATATATGTAGACCATAGGATCGTTTTTGTAATTATTTATCAGCATCATAATGATTTCAGCAGCTTTTCTGTAATTCTTAGCTGCATCAACTTTATTACCAACTTTCTCATTAATCATAGCCTCATGAACATACTTTCTCGCTAAGGCCTCTAAATATTCACGACCTCCACTCATATCATCCACCAATAAATAATGTTTAAGTGTCTAAATTGAGAAAAATTATGTGACTAGTTTTATCAGACCCTTCTGTTCAAGACGCTTTAATATAGCTATGATGTCCTCTTTTGAGAGTCCAAAAATTGTGGCACATTCATCAACTTTAATTAGACCTCTATTAGCAACAATATAGTTATATATCTGATATTCGATGCCACTATCAAAGACAGCAACCCCTGGCTTATAAGTTTTTGCATATGATGTGGGCATGGTTACGCCAATTGATGTCATGTTCTCCACAACTTTGCCATGATTTAAAACATCTCGTGTTACCTGCTGTGACATAACGTTTTCTAGTTGAACAGGTATGGGCGATAGACTGTGTTTTATCTTTTCATCGGCTTGATGCTCTATCTCCCTCAGTATATCCTCAACCTCCTTAGATACGTTAGCAACATTCACATTCAATTCTGGTGTTTGTGTCTGTGCCACTATAGCATTCACATTCGTTACAATTGTGTCAAGAGTAGCTGCAAGTTCTGGCATGGTATTGGCAAACATTGTTTTAAGCTGGTTCAATACACCAATTGTTGTGGTAAGCACTCTTATATCATTCACTATATTCATTGTCTTCATGCGCTCTAGCAATCTCTCCACAGCAAGTAGAGCCATCTGAACATATTTTATCAACCTTCTGACTTCGGCTATTTCAGATGCATATATAGCTGCCCTTTCTCTATCATTTACATTCAATGCCTTAACAGCATTCGACAAAAGCTCGTCGTCTCTCTCCTTAAGTCTTTTTCTAATCTCTTCCAGCTTTATCTTAAGATCTGATAGTGAAGAAACTATGTATATCAAAGCACCTTTCTGAGGATCTTTACGAGATGATAATGAAAGCATTTTTGCGAAGTGATCGAGAATTCCAGCGGGTGCTATTGCCATCTAGCATCACTATGCTGCTTTGGATGTTAGCTAACAACCTTAACCGATAGTGGAGTAGCAGGGGTTGGTGCTGCAGCTTGTGCTGGTGGAACAAGCGTTTGTTCTTCTACACCACTAGCTGTAACTGAGGTTAATTCCTGCTCAAGTTTCTCGATTAGAGCTACATGTTTCTCTATGTCTTTCTTCTCCTCAAGAGTAGACTGTTTAGCAAATCTCATGAGATCTGCAGAGATCTTGAAGCCGTTTTCCGGTATCTCACCAGCAGTATAATTCACCATAAGATGGGTCATAGCCTTCTCTATGTGAATAACAAAGTTTTCAATTTCATATACTCTTTTACGCAATGCATCCTTGATATTCTTTATTTCAACTTTAGCTTTCTCAACCTCTTTTGAGAACTTGTCTTTAAGTTCTCGATAAGCATGTGCAGGTATTTGATTCTTCTTGTAAAGCTCTTCAGTAGCTTTAAACCTCTTTTTTAAGATGTCAAGCTTTCTTTCAAGTTTCTTAGCTTCTACAAGCCACTCAGGCAAAATTTTGAGCCCATCAACTCCATACTCAAGTCGTTCACTAGGCAGAGTCTCATACTGAGAATCATTTATCATAATTTCTATAGCCGTTACCTTGCCATCAATATCACTATAAATACCTACTAAAACACCTGCTTTTCTCCCATAGACATCAGTTATTGTTTGACCTATAACAGGAGCTACACTCTCTATGGATATACTCATAATCTTAATCCCTTTAATATTCTTGCCGAGAACTAATTTATATAAGGTATAACATTCATTTTGTAAGCAAATGCATATAGCAAATAAATTGGGTATTAAAGTTCACAGTATGAATATCTTCATTAATATAGTGATGGCTATCCATGAAATGTACAGCAAAGGTATCACAGTTTTTAAATAACCTAAAATCGCTGAACCTATTCCTGTCGCTATTTCCAGCAATCTAAAGATTTTCTCACTTGCTACTCGCATTCTAAAATTATAGCGCAAGACCTTAACCTTCGCCGTTCTTAAATCCTGTACGGATTCTATCAAGGCTTTTTCTACAGATTTCAGCAAGGCATCATTAAGCTCTACAGTATAGTAAGGTGTATCGAATACAACTCCTGCACATGTATGGTCATCTAGCGTCACAACCTCAGCATCTTTAAATCCTCTCATAAGAGCAACCTTCCTCAAGGAATCTCTAACACCAGGTTTAGCGTTATTGCCATATATGTATATTAAGGCATAGAGATTATCATTGCATTTTATTGTCAATACCTTTACTCTTCTCGTGCAAATGCCTCTAACTAACTCCTCAATATTCTCCTCTCCATAACCTACTTTGAGCTCTTTACAGATAGAACCCCTTTCAGAAAGAGCTGCCTTGATAAGGGGCTCAAATGCCCGGGTCTGAAGCTCTCTTCTCCCTTCAACGTTATGCGCATCTATTACTGCAACATCCTTAAAGCCATATATGTTAGCAATTTTTTCAGCCTCTAACTGGAGCTCGTAAGGCAGGTCATCGCCCCCCATGACAGGAGAAGATATTATTAAGAAGGCAGCGGATTCCGTGTGTAAGCATAGAGCCTCTCTTAAAGAACTAAAGGCTCTGAAAGGTTCATAAAGCTGCTCCAAATCAGAATTCTCATTAACTTTTATACTAGTTAGTTTTTGTAAAATTTCCTTAGCTAGATAATCACCATATATCTTCCTAGTTAAGTTAGATTCGTGTGAGCCTGTGCCATGCAATATAAATGCCTTTATAGAATGTGTTTCAAGTGTTTCTTCTAACATGTATGGAAAGTATGTGCTTCCAAGTGTTTTATAAGGACCAAAATGTATTGTTGGTACAATTAAAGCAATACTATCCTTACTTCTATCAAAGAACAGCACTCTGATACTAAGATCACGTTCTTCACCTATTCTATCAAGCATCTCTTCAAATTCAGCATTATTTCCTGTAAACATGAACTTTATCCATGAATTCGATATTTCAAAAACATTTATGTCTGCATATCTCTTTATAGAATTTACAAATAAGAAAGAGGACAAGAACAAAATTACTACAGCTACAAATCTCAATATAGTAACAAACATAAAGCTGTCTTTAAGTGCAAAAAGTACTTGAATTAGAAGAGACAATGCTACTGTATATGCAGTTCCTCTATAGAAACCCATAAAATTGATTAATGTTATTGTTCCAATAATAGGAATTGCGGCATATACAATGCCATAGATCTTAAGTGCTGAAGAAATAAACTCTAAAGGTATGCCAGGAGCAATTAAAAAGAATATCGCATTGGCTATTTGCCTAAGTTTCATGTACCTTATACTGGCTCTTAATGATAGTAAAAGAATTGATATAGCAACAAAGTGTAGGAAAACGAGCTCTGCTAGTTCCATCAATTCAATGTGGCGTGAGATTAGCATAGGATATGCATCAGCTGTGATGATTAAAAGAAAGATTGTTGGGTACAAAATGTGATACTTCCGAGAAGTAGTAGCGGGGATTCTCAGCATCCTATAATACTTCAGTGCAATACCGCTAAGCATGTTTAGGTCATCTCATTGAAATGCATGTTAAGAGAGATGTAAAGAAATATTAAAGTGTTTCCTATAATAACCAAAGTGGTGAAACTATGGCTATTGATGTAGAAGTGGTGAAAGATCTCCTCTTGAAAATGGGGTTCGAAAAAGTGTTTATGATAGAAAAGACATATAATTGCATCTTGTTATTAGGAAAGCTAAAAGAAATAGACATGCTAATAGGTATTTATACAGGGGAGATCTCTCTATATGCTAAGATAATTAAATCAGAAGAAATCCTTGAACCTCATTGGAAATGCGACTACTTAGAGTACTTTCCTCAAGGGCTTTACGCGTTTTCACAGTCAAAAAACTTAGATGAACTTGTACAAAACATAGTTGCAAAGGCTGAGGTTATAACCAAGAGGGGTTCAGCTCTCATATAGGTTCATATGACTTGATGTTTTCATCGCCTCATCTCTATTCCCCCGCACTGCTTCTCGGGTCTGCATCCGCCTTAGGGGCTTTCAGAGCCACCCCAGAGACCCCACATCTTAAGTATTTAGACATGTACTTCCTGTAGAGGTTTATTGTTGCAGTAACATCTCTATCGCCTATGAAGTTGCATTTCCTGCATTTCAGCACTATGTACCTGTCCTCGACAGCTTTTTACCACACCTAGGGCACTTCGAAGAAGCTCCCCTGGGATTAATTTTAACTACCTCTATACCCCTCTCTCTAGCCTCGTACTCAATACAGAAATGTATTCTGCGGTAGAACCACAGCCCAAGCCTTTTATTGAACTTTCTACTCTTTTTGTTGTTCTCCCTCAGTTTCTCTAGGTCTTTGAGGGTAATTAATGAACGATGCCTGAATGCTAATTCTGCTACTAAATCCCCCACCTTGTGGGCATAGTTCCATGAGATGCTCTTAATCCTCTCGCCATGCCTATCAATGGCCTTCTTAACACCCTTAACAAACCTCCACGACCTTGGGTACCTCCTCTGAACCCTCTCAACCCAGATCCTGTGAGTCAAAACCTTTCTGTGAGGTGTCTTAAACCTCTTCAACTTCAATAGCCTACCATCGAGAGTGAGTACTGCTAAAGTTATATTGTCGAAGTTTAGGTCAATGGACATAACTGTCCTGGGCTTCAACAGTTTAATGACTCTCCTAAAGTATATTGAGACCCAGAAACCACTCCCATCACACTTCACTACCACCTCGTAGTTTCCCCAGTCCCTGAACTTCTCAACCCTCTCCCTAGATGATACAAGCTTCAATTTAGCCTCATAGCCATTGTGGAGCTTCAGCGTCAGAGTCATGTCGTCTAGGTCTAGTTTATAGTTGTACTTATCTATTCTAGCACTTAGCTTCCTGAGAATTGGCTTTCTACCACCATTACCCCTAGCCGATTTTATTACACTCTCAGCATAGACATATATCTCTTTAGCGTGGTGTGCTCTAAAACCCAGGGAAACCAAGTCATTATAGAATAGCTTGTGTAGTTTCTTCCTAGAGAGATTATCATTAATGCTCCAAATCCTGTTAACAACCATTTGAACTGCATTGCGGTATAGCTTCAGAAACTCTAGTAAATGGTCATAGCTATCCTCGGGAAGAGCCCTCATCCTCAGAGCCTCAACAACGGGCTCT
>Ga0080005_140546_pt1 | contig 88708 bp, 83 predicted proteins | sample JossMetagenome_2_FD_69208 | JGI IMG/M metagenome (GOLD analysis project Ga0080005, IMG submission 69208) | Hot spring sediment microbial communities from Joseph's Coat, Yellowstone National Park, USA - JC3_ASED (SPADES assembly) (version 2) | ecosystem: Environmental > Aquatic > Thermal springs >...
CCTGTTGATACAGCCTGCTGTACCACTGGTAGGCGCAGAAAAACGAGGCGCCGTGTTTCACGGCTATCTTATCAAGGGGCGTCGCCTCGCCCGCCCTCTTCCTGCATATATACTCGGCGGCAACCTTGGCGCATCTATCGCCCTCGGCCCCCACGTTGGAAAGGATCGCATCTACGCAACTAGTCACGAAGTCGTCCCTGGGGGGGCAGTATGATATCACGGGGAAAAAGACGTGATGTTTATATCAGAACCGGAGGGCGGCTTCTATACTCATCGGCGGGAAGTCGTCGGGGCTTATCCTCAGCTCAAGCAACTTGAGGCCCGGCTCCGTGACGAACTCCACCGCCTTGGGGATGTCCTCATCTCTACTTATCGACATGGCCTCCACGCCGAAGGCCTCGGCGAGCTTCACGAAGTCCGGGTTCGTGTGGAGTGTGCCGAAGATCCTGCCCATCTTCTGGGCCTTCTGCCGGGCGTAGAGCACCCTGTAAGAGTTGTCGTTGATGACGAAAATCTTGACCGGTATCTTCTCCCGCACCGCGGTCTCCAGGTCCTGGACGGTCATCATGAACTCCCCGTCGCCAACCACGGCGTATACGTCCCGCTCGGGGGCGGCTAGCTTAGCTCCCAGCGCCGCGGGGAAGGCGAATCCCATAGCGCCGAGGTTAAAGGCCGCCAAATATCCTCGCGCCGATCTGACCCTCACGAAGCTGAAGGTGTAGACAATGTGCATGCCCTGGCCGCCAACCATCACGAAACCCCGCGGGAGGGCCTCGTCCAGCTGGCGGAAGAACTTAGACGGATTGACGAACCCCTCGTACCTCCGCGAGAGGGTCTCCTGCAGGAGGCTGTTCCAACCCACCCTAACCTCCTCGATCTCCTGAACCACTCCTCAGCTGGGCTGTACTGGAAGTCGAAGGATGCCAGCTTCCTGAGGAAGTCCACAGCGTCTGCGTAGAAGCGGAAAGTGTAGGGCACTGGCTTCTTCTCAGCCATGGGGTCCAGGTTCACCACCACTACGTCGCCTCTGGGCACGTAGTTGTAGCCATATGTAGTTGTGTCCGAGAGCCCCGCCCCTACTGCCAGCACCAGGTCGGCCCTGAGCAGGGCCTGGTCCGCGACCGGGTTCCCCCTCCAAAGCCGGACCTGCCTAGGAAGAGGGGATGGTCCTCTGGGAAGGCCCCCTGCCGTTGCCGGTGACGGCGACCGGTATCCTCCACCTCTCTGCAACCTTAAGAAGCAACGCGGCACCCTCCGCGTTATTTACGCCCCCTCCTGCCAATATCACAAGCCGTCTCGACCTCTGCAGAAGCTCCACTACTTGTTTAACGCCGTCGGGCGGGACAGTGGGCGGCGGCGTTATCTTCGCCTCGCATCCGGAAAATTCAGACGGCATAGACCACACGTCTTCCGGAACTTCCACAAAGACGGGGCCCTGGGGCTGGGAGGCGGCGACAGAATACGCCTCGGCAATTACTCTAGCGGCCTCAAGCGGCTTGTCTATTCTATATACCGCTTTTACTATGGGCCTGATTATGTCTCTCTGCGGCACCTCCAGCCAAGAGTCAAGCCCCGCTAACTTCCTCTTCACCGCGCCAGATATGAGGAGCAAAGGCGATGTGTCTTTATACGCATTTGCCACAGATATGAGCGAGTTGAGAGACCCAGGCCCTGCGTGCACCGCCGCGACGCCAGGCGCCTCCGTCATCCTGCCCTCTGCGTCCGCCATAGATACAGCCACTTGTTAGTGGCGCGTCGACACATACCTAATTCCGCTGTCTTTCAACGCATCTACGAAATCAAGGATAGAGGTGCCGATGAGGCCGTAGACCCTCTTAACGCCGAGTCGTTTCAGACACGTGACGACAACCTCGGCGACGTTCATGGCATGTTAACAACGTTCTCAGGCCTCAGCCCGCGAGGGCCCTAACACGTTTTCAATCGTCACGTTTATGATGCGCATACGCGCCTCGCTGGTGGCACCCCCTATGTGCGGGGTGACCACCACGTTGAAGCCCTCCCTAGCCGCCTGCAGAAGCGGGTGGTCGGGCGTGGGAGGCTCCACGGAGAAGACGTCCGCCCCGACCCCGGCGATCCAGCCCTCCTGCACCGCCCTCGCCAACGCCTCTTCGTCTGTTACCTCGCCCCTCGACACGTTTATGAGAATAGCCGTAGGCTTCATCATCCTTAGCTCCCTCTCGCCGATCATGCCCTTGGTCTCCGGCGTCAGAGGCACGTGGATACTCAAAATATCGCTCTCGGCCAATAACCTGTTAAACGGCCTGTACTCAACGCCCAGCTTCTCCACCTCCTCCTTGCGCACCACGTCGTAGTAAATCACCTTGGCGCCGAAGGCCAAAGCCCTAGCCGCAACCTCCCTCCCTATCCTCCCCATCCCCAGAACCCCCACGTCTTGCCGTAGATCTCGCCGATGACGTTCATTAGCTCCCCCTGAGTCCACTGCCCCCCGACGAGCTTACTGTGGGCATATACGGCGCGCTTCAACAATATCAAGGCCAGCATCACTGTGTGCTCAGCCACAGAGACAGCGTTAGCCCCGCCTATGTTCGCCACGGGGATGCCCCTCTTCGCGCAGGCCTCCACATCTATGTGGTCGTAGCCAGTGCTCGGCTGTTGGATAAGTCTCACCTTCTTCATCTTCTCACAGAGCGATGCGTCGATCTTGATCCTAAACGTGTAGTCGCCCACCACCACGTCTGCATCGGAGATTTGCCTCGCCACCTCCTCTTAGTTAGGCTCGAAAACAGTCACGACGTCGATGTCCTCCGGCGAGATGCCGTATCTCTGCGCCACTGGAGTAGCCCACATCTTAATCAAAGCTTCAGGCACAGGCGACAAGACCACAACCTTATACTTGCCCATAGACGTCTCACCGAAACAATTTAAAAGCATTAACAAAAATGTTTAGTAAAGAACAAAATCAATAAACGAAAATATTATCATGGGTGTAATATAGACAAAAACTAAAATATCACAGAAACGAGATCGAAACAGGTTCAGAACCTATACTACAAAACCCTTAAAAAACACGCGAAAATCCCGCCATGGATCTAAGCCGTTACGACCTCGACCGCCTCGCCGTGGCCACGGTGGCGTCTCACACAGCGCTCCAGATACTGAGAGGCGCCAAGCGGTACGGCTTCAGGACAATCGCCGTGGCGGGCAGGAGGGAAGCCGCCGAGTTCTACCGCCAGTTCCCCTTCATCGACGAAGTCTGGGAGGCCGATTTCTCCAACTTCAGAAAGGCGGCGGAGAAGCTGGTGGAGACAAACGCCGTCCTCATACCCCACGGCTCCTACGTGGAGTACGTCGGCTGGCGCCAGGCCCTGGAGGCGCCTGTCCCCACCCTGGGGTGTAGAGAGCTCCTTAGTTGGGAGGCCGACCAACACAAGAAGATGGAGCTCCTCAGGCTTGCCGGCATACCCACGCCGAGGACCTACACGTCGCCGGAGGAGGTGGACGGGCCGGTGATCGTGAAGCTCTTCGGCGCCAAGGGCGGCAGGGGGTACTTCTTGGCGCGGGACAGAGAGGAGCTGGCGAAGAGACTTGCCGCGGTTAAGGAGCCCCATATAATACAGGAGTACGTCTTCGGCGTACCTGCCTACTACCACTACTTCGCCTCGCAGGTCTACGGCCGGGTGGAGGTCCTCGGCGCCGACATACGCTACGAGTCTAACGTCGACGGGAGGACCTTCGGCTGGGTCGAGCCCAGCTTCGTGGTGGTGGGCAACCTGCCCCTCGTCTTGAGGGAGTCCCTCTTGCCTGCGATATGGCGCTACGGAGTCCAGTTCGCCAGAGCAGTAAAGGAGGCGGTGGGCTGCGACTTGGCGGGGCCCTACTGCCTAGAGTCCATAATAAAAGATGACATGTCTATATCTGTCTTCGAGTTCTCCGGCCGCATAGTGGCCGGCACCAACACATACATGGGCTATGGCTCCCCCTACTCTGTAATGTACTTCGACCGCCCCATGGACATGGGAGAAAGAATAGCACACGAAATAAGAGAAGCCGTTAGGCGCGGCGCGTTGGAAAGACTATTTACATGAGAATCGGCGGCTGAGACAAGAGGACACCTCCGCCACGGGGCCTCACACGTCCGTGGGGAGTCAGAGTGGGTGGTCTCGGCGCGTCGCCGGGGCTTCCGGCAGTACCGCTGGCTAGACTCGGCGACGCTTCAAAGCCCGATTCGACGAGGCGGCGTCTGGTTTGAAGAATACGCCGGCGAATGCTGGGGAGAGCTTGAGTTTATAGACGAGGTAGGGGGGCCGGCTTTCGGCGTTGCTGGTTTGGGAGCCCACATGCGGTGTTGAAGAGGCGCAGGTGGGAGGTACGTCGAGACTCCCAGACGAGATCTCAACCGACGTATAGACCTCTCGTTATTGGAGCGTTGAGCAGGCTTTTACTTAACTGACGTATCGCCAGCAGAGGTACGTCAACGAGTAGACGAATATAAGGTCTCCCGTCAACACTGCGGCGGCCGCTACGTCGAGTTGTCCGCCTCTAATGATGGTCTCTAGGTGTCGCACCGCGGCCCCCGTCGCGCCGAGGATGAACAAGGCCGTGAATACCCAGAGGCAGAGCCCCCTCTTAAGCCAACAGAAAGACAGTAGCCGCGTATATGGCCGTCAGCGTCAAGGCGACTGCAGACAGAGCCGGGAGAGGCGCCCCGGCGGCGTAGGAGAACACAACGTAGAGAGATATAAAGGCCAGCTGGACAAGAGAGGCCAAAGGAGCGCCGGACCACTTCACGTCTCCCCCTCGACCTGTGTTAATAATCTTAACCCGCAGGCCGCCTCTGCAGACCCCCTCAAGGGAGGTCAGCCCGCAGTCGCCGCGCCGTGTGTTGCAGGCGGCGCTCGTCTGGTCTGTCTCGGTAGCGTTTGCAGAGATACGTGACGACATACGTAAGCACGAAGCTTGCCGTCAGTGCGGCGGCTAGAGACACGTCGTGGCTGTGCGACGCGAGGATGGGGAAATGCCGTATCAAGGCCCCCGCGGGGCCTAGGGCAAACGCCAGGTTGAAGAGCCACATGCATAAGCTCTCCCAGCCATAGAGCTGTGGCTGCATATATCGCCATAAGCGACAGCACGACAGAGGTCAGAAGGGGGAAGGGGGCTCTCGCGGCGTATGCAGTTGCGGCGAAGGCCCAGGTGAACAAGAGCTGAAGAAGAAAAGCCCAGAGCAGTTGGTTCATCTCTACGTGGTGACCTCTGCGAGTCTTCTCTGCTCCGCCGCCTCTCTGATCTCCATGGCGATGCGTCTCCCAGTGGAGATGGGCTTGCCGAAGTAGAGCTTGCTGTACTGCCCCCCTATCCCTATGTAGACGTTGGTGCCGCCGCCGATCCTCGGCGCCACGTCGTACACCACCAGCTCCAGCTCCGGCGTCACTATGAACTGAAGCGTGAAGGGCCCGATCACGCCCGGCGGCACGAGGCGCTTGGCGGCCTCTACAAACTTGTACCCCAGGTCGAAGACCTTCTCCAGGAGGCTCTCCCTCAAGGTGGCCGGCTCGTGCCCCACCTCTATGTACCTCACGTCGGGGTCGAGGTCCAGCTGGTCCCTCGCGGGGAGTCTGAACACGCCGTCGAGATCGCTCTGTATCCTCCTGTCGAAGCTGTGCAGCTCGAGCCGCCTATATATCGGCGACTGGAAGAAATTGGCGTTGAAGTGGGCGCCCAGCACGAGCTCCTCTATGGCCGCCCCGGAGAGGTCCTCAAGCCTTATTATGCCCCTCTCCGCCAGCCTCCTGGCCTTGCGCATGAGGTCGTCCCTGTCCCTGGCCACGAAGAACCCCCGCTCCACCCTCCTCGCCGCCTCGGGCAGCTTGACCATGACCGGCCTATCCACCTCGTCGGGCGAGGCGTAGGTCCTCGGCCTCCTTACGCCGGCCTCGTCGAGAAGCCTGTAGTAGCTGTGGGGCCCGACCCTCTCCTCCCACCTCAGGAGGTGGCGGTTGCCGAATATGGGGATGGGGAACTCCCTCTCTATCGCGTCGTAGCCCACATACACGGCGAAAGACCTGTTGGGGACGAAGACCGAGCCCTTGAGCCTGTGCGCCTCCCTTATTATATCCCTGTAGTCGTCCAGGACGACCAGCTCGTCTACGACGGGGAACTCCCTATAGGCCCTCTCCCGCCCCCTCTTGGCCACCGCTATGGTCCTAAGGCCCTCGTCCTTGGCGCCGTCCAGCACGTCCAGGGCGCTGTGGGAGGCCAGCACCGATATGGATACCGACATAGCGACTTTAATTTATGAATTTTAAAAAGTTGCGGAACGCCGGACGGCCATCGGCAGTTATATTAAGCGGATGAATAATCAGCCGGCCCTCAGCCTCCAGACGCTCGGCGGCACGACGCCGCTCCTCCTGGCCAGAGGTATCTCCCGATATCTGCCCAGATCCATCACCACTACCCTCCCGTAGAGGCCCCCCAGCTCGTAGACGTCGCCGGGCCTGCCGCCGGGAATCGGAACCAGCCTGACGCCCAGCGGCTTGTCGAGGGCTGTGGCGAGCGCCATGACGTCCGCCACGAGCGCAGCGACCACGTCGGGCGGCGCGTCGCCGGGTATGCCGGCCATGTCTATGCCGGTGTTGCAGACGGCCGACATGGCCTTCAACGAGTCGAAGCCCAACGCCCCCTCCTCGGCCGCCTTGGCCATCAAGGCGTCCTCGCTGACGGGTATAAACGCGCCGCTTAGGCCGCCTATTGTGGAGGTGGCCATGGCGCCTCCCTTCTTCACGGCGTCCACGAAGAGGTGGAGGGCCAGGACGGAGCCCGGGGCGCCGGCCCTCGGGAGGCCCATGGCCTCGAGTATCCCCGCCACGCTGTCGCCGACCTTGGGCGACGGGGCCACCGAGAGGTCCACCGCGCCGAACCTCACGCCCAGCTCCCTCGCGACCTCCCTCCCCACGAGCTCGCCGAGCCTCGTGACCTTGAACGCGGCCCTCTTTATCGCGTCGTGTAGGGTCCTCAAGTCCGCGTCCTTCATGTTCCTCACGACGGCCTCTATGACCCCGGGGCCGCTCACGGCAACGTTTATCACGGCGTCGGGGAGGCCGAGGCCGTGGTGGGCCGCCGGCATGAAGGGCACGTCCTCCGGCACGTTGGCAGTCACGGCGAACCTCGCCGCGGCCTCGGGCCTCATGGAGAGGACCGCCTTCGCGGCCTCCAGGACGGCGTCCATGTTTATGCCCGTGGCCGTGGAGGCGGCGTTGACGAACCCGCCGAGCCTCTTGGTGGAGTTCAGGGCGTCGGGCAACGCGTCGATGAGGGCCCTGTCGCCTCTCGACACGCCTGCGTGCACGAAGGCGGCGAATCCGCCGACCATATCGACGCCGTGGGTCTCCGCCAGGTCGTCCAAGGCCTTGGCGATCTCGACGGCATCCTCGGCGCGGCCCAGCGGCTCGAGCATCACGCTGACCGGGCTCACGGCGAGCCTCGCCGTCACTATCCTGACGCCGAGCTTCGCCGCTATTTTGTCCACCGCGGGCCTGAAGCGCTCTAGATGCGGCCCCAGCAGGCTCCTCAAGGCGGAGAGGGCAGACCCGACGTCTCCGCGTATCGCCGGGAGCGTGTTGACGCTGAGAGTGACGGCGCGTATGTCCAGCTCGCGGAACAGCACCATCTCGAGGACCTCCCCTATCTCCTCAGGCGAGAAGGCCCTCATATCCTCTGCATATAGCGGAACACGTCTATGTGGTGCACGGCGACCATGACGCCGAGCTTCCTCCCCACCTCCTCGAGCTCCGCCCGCAGGCCCGCTATGTCCACATCGGCCTTGGATATGTCGACCACCATGACCATGGAGAATATGTCGCGGACCACCGTCTGGGCTATGTCCACTATGTTCGCGTTGTGTCTAGCCAGGACGCTCGTTATGCCGGCCACTATGCCGACCCTATCGGCGCCCAGGACCGACACGACGACGAGATCCACGGAGGGAACTATATAGGGTATATAAATATCGGGCGCGGCCGCGCCGCCGCGAGGCCCCGCAAGCTCCCCCGTCTACTTCGGCGGAATCGGCGACGGCTCCAAATGGCGCCGGGGGCCCTCGACCCGATCCAAGCCTCGCCGGACCGTCGGTCGGCCCATATCGGCGTCCACGCCCGCGGACCGCGCCGGTTCCCGACGGCCGTCAGCGCGGCTTGGATCGCCGCGGGGCTTAGACGCCGCCCCCTCTAGCGCGTGAGCGGCGCCAGTTTTTCGAGTATCTTCCTCAGCTCCTCCCTGTCTCTGTCGTCGACGGGCGGAAGGGGCTCCCGCGGCGGCCCCATGTCTATGCCGGTGGCCATCTGCGTCGCTATCTTGTAGAGGGTGGGCCACTTGCCGCCGAGCTTCCCCGTCAGCCCGCAGCCCCCCATGAAGCGCCAGAGCTCCATCAGCTTCCTGTGTATCTCGACCGCCTCGGCGATTCTCCCCTCCCTCACCATGTTGTAGAGCCTCAGCTGCAGGGGGCCCAGGAAGTTGGGGCCTCCCAGGATCCCGCCGTGGGCCCCCACTATGAGGCTCGGCACGAAGAACATGTCGACGCCCTGGAGGACGGAGATCCTGCCCCCGACCAGATATATCAGCTCCATGTGGTAGCGGAAGTCGCCCGAGCTGTCCTTGACGGCCGCCACCTGGCTGTACTCCGACGAGACCAGGTCGAAGACCTCGGCCGGTATGTTGTAGCCCACCGCGAGGGGGATCGTGTAGAGCACCGCGGGCATGTCGACGGCGTCCAGCACCTTCTTGTAGAAGGCATATATGCCGGCCCAATCGCCCTGGACGTAGTAGGGCGGGGTTATCAACACGGCGTCGACCCCAACGTCCTTATACCGCCTGGCCATCTCTATGGTGCTTATATGGTCGCCGGTGCCCGTGCCGGCTATCACGGGCACCTTGCCGCCCCCCACCTCCACCGCCAGCTCGGCCACCTTGACCCTCTCCTCGGGGGTCAGCTTGGCCACCTCGCCGGTCGACGAGGAGGGGAACAATCCGTATCCCTGCGAGGCGAGCCTGGCCAGGAGGTCCCTCAGGGCCTCGTAGTTGACGCCGTCTTTTCTAAACGGCGTGACCGTCGCCGCTATGACGCCCTCGAGCCTCATGTAGGGACCGGGGAGGCCGTTAATATCTATTCCCGGCGGGACAGTGCCCTATACGCGATAGGCGCGGCGATGCCCATGGAGATGCCCAGCGCGGCCAGCGCCAGGGACCTCCTGCCCGGGTACAGGACCAACAACAAGACGCCGAAGGCGATGGACATAGCGCTCAGCGCGTAGAGGAGCATCCCCAATCCCCTTTCCATAACTGCTCCAGCGGATCTATTTAAAAGTTTAATAGCGCAACACGGCGGCGCATCCGCCCATGGCGGTCAGCATCTGCCCCGCCTCGCCCTCAGCCGGCACGATCCTCACGGCCCCTCTGGCCGAGAAGACCAGCCTCAACACCTCGGCGTATTCCTCGGCCCGCTCCTTCAAGGCCTCGTCGACCACGGCGAACATGCGCACCCTCCCCTGCGCCGCGGCCTCCCTAACCGCGTCGAGGCCGACGGCCACCAGCTCGGGCCTCTCCGAGGCCAGCCTGAGGACCTCGCCCAGCGCCTCCGAGCCCAAGATCTCGCGGTAGGCCTCGAAATGGCCGCCGCGCTGGAATTCGTACACGCCGGCGAGGCCCCCCGACGACTGCGGCGCCAAGTCGCCCTTTATATACCGCGCCGCCATCTCTACATACAGCTGAGGGCCTGCGAGCACAACCCTATCGGGCCTGAGCCTCACCCTGTACTGATCCACGGCCTTCGCCACCTCTCTGAAGAACGGGCCGAGGGCCTCCTCCTCAGAGTCGGAGCCCGCCTCCTTAGGCCTTCTGTTCTCCAGGACGCCCAACAGCTCGACGCCCAGCGCAGTTATGTGGGCCACCGCCGCCTCATCCCCGTCGATGGACACCAGGAGAATCCTCGGCAGGGCTACGGACGCCAGCTTCGCCACCTCGTCGACGAGCTCCATGGGGTACGACTCGGGCTTGGCGATCTCTATCTCTCTGCCGGGCAACACGTCGAAGGTGTGCCTCCTGCCCTTGACGCCCTCCAGATCGCCCCCCACCTCCACGACGGTGCCCCTCACCCTGAGGCTCCCCCGGAACTTGTGGTACTCAAGCGCCTCGACCCTCACGGCCAGATACACCTTTACCCTCTCCCCCTCCTTGGCCCCCTCGGGTTTGTACTCCCTTACGGTCCAGCCCCTCACCACATCCCCCCGGTCCACCAGGAGGTAGACGAAGTAGAGATCCTCGGCCCTCTCCGGCAGCACGTCTATCAGCCTCCGCCTCCTGTCGACCGAAAGCCTCACGGCGCTACGTCGGTTGCAACCTAATATACCTTGCCGGCACCTCGGCGGCCCGCGCCCCGCCGCCAGCCTCCCCGAGCTGCCTCGCTACGGCGTCCGCGAGCTCGGCGTGGCGCATGAAGCCCTCCAGACGCCCTCCACGGCATTCCGCATCCTCCTGCTGTCCATGGGCGCACCCCCGGCTCCTTGCCCGCCGGATATGGTGGCGGCAGACCTCTCCGCACGCCCTCCCCTGCCTCCCACTATGTCGGCGGCCTCCCTGCGGAGACGGCCCAACGACGGCGCCGCCTCAGCTCCTGCCCCCTCTGCGTCTGGCGACGTGGGCAGGCTCCACGACCCCTCCCTCGGAAGGAGCAGCATCTGCCGCCCTCCGGCCGTCTGACGGCGGAGCGCTGTACGTGGTCGCTAGCCGCATCGTCGGTACGATGCGTGGACCGTGAACTCGGTCGTCGAGGTTCCGTAGTGTATAGAGCCGTATTGCGTCGCGTAGCCGTTGTAGGTGATCACCATGGTGTAGGTGTTGTACGGTATTCCGTAGTTGAACGCAGTCCACGGGACGCTGACCACCGCCGGCCTGTGCGGCGGCTGGTCGTCGAAGCTCGTGGGCACGTCGAAGGTCCCGCTCCAGACGAGGTCGCCGCTGGAGTCGTAGAGCGTCGCCGTGACGGAGCCGCCGGGCACGAGTAGCGGGCCATCCCCGATGTAGACGTAGACGGTCCAGTTGTAGGACTCCACGGGCCAGAAGCACGGGCTATCGACGACGCCGGGGCCATCCACATAAATAGAAGTCCCACTCGAATAGCCACCAAGGCCGGTCACGTTAAAGCCAAGCATATACGGATAGTAGTAGTAATTCTCCGCAGACTGGCTATACGTCACAGGCAAAACGGCGGCCAGCAAATCGCCGTAGGCAGGATAAGAAGAGGCAAAGATAACAGCTACCCTAATTATGTTTACCTGCGTGGTGGATATCTGGAGGCCGGCGACCAGGTTGGCGAGCACCGCCTCAGGTATGCTGAGCTCTCCGCCGCTGGCATAGTCTACTATCAACCCTATGGGTATCGCCCCAACCATGCCGAAAGGACTGTTGTAGGTCTGGACGTTGCTGAACCAATAGCTATATCCAGCGGGACTACTGGGCACGTATATCTCGTCAAACGGCACGTACTGCGGATTAACGCCCGTATAACTGCTGTAAAGGCTCATGAAGCCGTTTATGTACGAGATATTGCCGGAGATATACAGCTGCCCGTTGTTCGCTATTGATTCTACATATGCCTCATACGCGTATTGGTCGGTGGGCACGTCGATGGTGCCGTCGTAGCAGTACAGCTGTAGTTCGGCTGCCCCGAGCGTACCCAAGTGGTAGATGAAGCCGCCACTGGGCTTCCCAAGGCCGACGCCGAGGTCTGCGAAGTTTGCTGCGCTTACCTGGGTCGAGGTCCCTACGAATCTGTACGTTATTCCCGCCGAGCCTCCTTGGGTTATGCCCGCCGACGCGGAGAAGGAAACAGTCGCCGAAGTCTGCTGCGAGGAGTAGGCGCTAAGTTCGGCGCCTAGGTAGTTGGGCACTTCGTTGAAGATCCAGGCCACCGGTATCATCATCTGCGGCGTCTGCCAAGACCAGTTGACGAGCCAGAAGCAGCCCCATGGGGCTGGCGGCGTCGGTATCTGCTGCATGATTGCGCCCGGCGTCGACGTCCGCGCGGCTGCGCCGGATCTGCCCACCTCCGCCTTCAGGTCCAGGTCCATCTGCACCGTCTTGTAGTTGAGACTCATGGCGCCGATCAGCGGGTTGCCTAGGGCGTTCAGCAGCTGGTCCGGCCGGTACGTGGCGAACTCCATGCCGTAGTAGACCGCGGTGCCGTCCGCGTAGGTGGCCACAACCTCGACGCCTACGCCCTCGCCGCCGTAGCCCTCGTCGGCCCACCTCTCGGCTATCTTGGCCAGCGCAGTTAGGGGGACCCTTGCGACGCCGTCGAGCGCTGTGCCGTTCCATACCTCCACCAGCGACCTGTCGCCGCCCGGCGGCAGCACTGCGAAGACCTGGACGAAGGCGTCCACGGGCCTGCCGCCCGCGTAGGTCTCCACCACGAGGCTGGGGGCCAGCAGGTTGAGGGAATAGGCCGCGATGAACGCCAGGACTGCGGCGAGGACGACGGCCGCGGTCAGCCTCGCGCCGCCGCGGAGCCGGCCCCCCGTCGGGGAGATGGAGGCCATCAAGAAGCCATGCATGGGGGTTTCTAGCTTTTTCGCCTCAGGCCCTACCTCTCGATATGTATCATACGACGAAGATGGCCCCGCCGATCGTGCTCCTCTCGTCGACCGAGAGCCCTACGGCGCGATGTCGGGCGTGACGTACCAGGCGAGCCTCCAGCCGGCCTCGCCCCTCTCCAGCCTCGCCACGCCGGAATATCTAAACTTGACGACCTCCCTCTGGGGGTCGCCCACCAGGAGGAGCGACGCCAGCCTCGAGAGGTGGGGCAGATGGCCCACCAGCATCACGTCGGCCGCCAGAGCCTCGGCCCTGGAGGCCCAGATGCGCGGGTCGTCGTTGGGCGCAAGGCCGTCGACCTCCCTGACGGGTGCGCCGAGGCGGCGCGAGAATATCTCAGCCGTCTGCCTCGCCCTGGCCTTCCCGCTGTGGAGCACCTCGGCCACCTTGACGCCTACGGCGGCCAGCAGTCCGGCCACCCTCTCGGTCTCTGCGACGCCTTCGGGGGTCAGCCTCCTCTCGGGGTCCTCCGCCTCGCTGAAGGATTTGCCGTGTTGGGCCAGGTACAGCGACGCCATGGAGACGCCGGCGTAGGGGTTTAAAAGCTGCCGCCCAGATGCCGGCCGCCCGTCAGCCGTGACGCGTAGGGGGCCTCGATCTATTTACTTTGAGCTCAAATATTTTATTATGCCCCTTGCGGCGAGGACGCCGGTGGCCGCGGCCACGTTTATGCCCCTGGACAGCCCGGCCCCGTCGCCCGCGACGAAGAGGCCGGGGATCGTGGTCATCAGATCGCCATCCACCGAGGGGCGGGCCGAGTAGAACTTTATCTCGGGCGCGTATATGAGCGTCTGGGGGCTGGCGACGCCCGGCGCGAGCTCGTCGAGCTTCTTCAGCCCCTCTATTATGTCCTCCACGACGCGGTGGGGGAGGGCGAGCGATATGTCGCCCGGCGTCACGTCCTTCAGCGTGGGCGAGATGCTGGACCTCCTTATCCTCTCCCAGGTGGATCTCTGGCCCCTCTCGAGGTCGTAGAGGCGCTGTATGAGGGGCTTGCCGCCTCCGAGCTTGGTCGCAAGCCTCGCTATGGATTTGCCGTACTCTATGGTGTCCTCCATGGGATCGGTGAGCCTCAGCGTGACCAAGAAGGCGAAGTTGGTGTTGTCGCTCTTCCTCTCGAGGTAGGCCTCGCCGTTCACGCCGACTGTGCCGTCGGAGTAGACCTCCTTGACCACGAAGCCGCGGGGGTTTGTGCAGAAGGTCCTCGCCTTGTCGTCGTACTTAGACGTGTAGAGGATCACCTTGGGGTCGTGGACCGCGTCGGTGAGGGGCCTCATGACCTGGTAGGGCACCTCAACCCTGACCCCTATATCTATGGGGCCGAAGTCCAGCTTGGCCCCCAGCCCCCTCAACGTCGAGACCAGCCACTCGGCCCCTCCCCTGCCCGGCGCCAGCAGGACGGCGGGCGCCTCGAACACCCCCCTGCTGGTCTTCACCACGAACCCCTCCCGGCTCCTTTCGACCGTCAGCGCCCAGGTGGAGGTGTGGAGCGAGACGCCGCGGCCCTCCAGATATTGGGCTATCGCCTCCACCACCTTGCGCGAGCCGTCGGTGCCCAGATGCCTCTGCCTTATGGGCACAACCCTGGCGTTGACCCTAGCCGCTATGGAGGACAGCTCGTTTATGGCCTCCAGGTTCGGCTCGTACACGTCGCCGGGCGCGCCGAACTTCACGAAGACGGAGTCCACATACTCTATGAGGCCCATGGCCTTGTCCCAATCGCCCACCAGCTCGTGCAGATCCCCGCCGACATCAGGCCGCAGGTTTATGAGGCCGGAGCTGAGCGTGCCGGCGCCCCCCACGCCGTACATTATGTGGCAGGGCACGCAGAAGGTGCACCTCTGGAGGGGGGTCTGCAGGGGGCACGTCCTGCTCGACGCGCGCAGGCCGCCGTCCAGCAGAGCCACGCGGAGGCCGCCGGCCTCGGCGAGCTCGTACGCCGCGAACATCCCGGCGGGGCCGGCCCCCACTATGACCACGTCGAACCTCCCCACGTAGGCGTCCAGCGTCTTCAGGCGGGTGAGGTACTGGCTTATCACCTCCGTTCCATAAAGTAGGGCGTATATAAAGTGTGCGCGAGAAAAAAGACGGCGTAAGGCTCTCCCGGCCGCACTGCCAGACGGCCGAAAGAACGGTTAAAAATGTCATTGTGTATGCTACGTGTTGTACGTGGTCGTCGACGGGTTTTTCGGAGATACGGGCAAGGGCAAGGTGGCGGCCTACTTGGCCCTGGCCGACAAGCCGGCGCTTTGTGTGAGAACCGGCGCCCCCAACGCCGGCCACACTGTGACGTTGGAGGGCCAGCAACACGTCCTCCGGACGTTGCCCACCTGTTTCGTCAACCCGGGCACTAAGCTGGCGGTGGCGCCAGGCGCCTTGATTAAAATCGACGTGTTCCTCTCAGAGGTGGAGCGGTACGGCAAGGGCCGGTCTTACGTTGACTTCAACACCGGCGTCATAGAGGACAGACATGTGGAGGCCGAGAGGCGAGACGAGCACTTGATGAAGACGGTGGGCTCCACCGGCCAGGGCGTCGGGGCCGCGATGGTCGACAGGGTGTTGAGGCGCCTGAGGCTGGCAAGGGACTTCGAGGAGCTCAAGCCGTATCTCGCCGACGTGCCCGCCATGATACGCGGGCTGGCCGACGGCGGCGTCATAGTAGAGGGCACGCAGGGCACCTTCCTCTCGCTTTACCACGGGACCTATCCCTACGTCACCAGCAGGGACACGACGGCGTCCGGCGTGGCCAGCGAGGCGGGCATCGGGCCTAAGGACGTGGACGAGGTGGTGCTCGTCTTCAAGTCCTTCGTCACCAGGGTCGGCAACGGCCCTCTGCCGGGCGAGCTGTCGCCCGAGGAGGCCGAGAGGAGGGGCTGGATCGAGAGAGGCGCTGTGACGGGCAGGCCCAGGAGGGCCGCCCCCTTCAACCTCGAGCTCGCGAGGCGCGCCGTGGCGCTGAACTCGCCGACGCAGATAGCCATAACGAAGCTCGACGCGCTCTTCGGAGACGCCGCCGGGAAGACCAGGTGGGAGGATCTCCCCGCCGACGCGCGGAGGTGGGTGGACCAAATAGAGGCGGAGCTCGGGAGGCCCGTCACCCTGCTGGGCACGGGGCCCGAGGTGGGGCACGTTGTCGATCTCCGCAGGGCCAAGGGCGTCCTCTAGGCGCGGCGCCTCCGCGGCGGCCCGCCTCGAAGCCCATCGCTTGGGTATACCTTAAGCCGGTCGGTCCGCTAGGCGGGATGGGTCTGCCCGCCTCTGCAAGCCTCCAGCGCCAGCGCCGAGTCTATTAGCTCCCTCACGGGCCAGCCCCGCGGCAGCTCGCCGGCCCCTCCTCCGGCCTTTGCGATCCTGTAGGCCTCGCCCCTCCTGGCGCCCCTCTTGATCAGCTCCAGCATGCGGAACTCGCTGGTGATGTGCGGCAAGGCGGCCTCCAGGTTGCGCCTTATCCTCTCCTCGTCTACCCGGAGCGTCCTCAGCACGTGGGCCGTCGCGGCCAGTATCTCGTCCACGGCGAGGAGCGCCTCGGGTATCCAGATCCTCTCGTTGGCCGAGTTGGTGAGGTCGCGCTCGTGCCAGAGGGCCACGTTCTCGTGCGCCACGACCAGGAGGGATCTGACGTACCGCGCCAGGCTCACAACCCTCTCGCTGTTGGTCGGGTTGGCCTTGTGGGGCATGGCCGAGGACCCGCCGCCCACCGTCTCGAGGACCTCCCCGATCTCGGGCCTGGAGAGCTCCCTCACCTCGGTGGCGAGCCTCTCGGCGACTTCCGCCAGCAGGGCGAGGGCCGAGGCGAGATAGGCGAAGGACTCGCGGGGCGCCACCTGCGTGGATATGGGGTGGAACGGCACGCCCAGCCTTCTGCCCACCGCCTCCCTCAGCCTCAGCCCCAGGGGGCCCCAAGACGCCATGGTCCCCACGGCGCCTCCCAGCTTCCCCCTTATGCTCTCCTCCGCCCCCTCCAGGGCCCTGCAGGCTATGTACAGTTCATAGTAGTAGTTGGCGAACTTAAAGCCGAGGGTGATGGGCTCCGCCCACTGGCCGTGGGTCCGCCCGACCGCCGGCAGGTCGGCGTATTTGAGCGCAAGCCTCCTCAGCTCCTCGGCGACGGCGCGGCCCCCCTCCCGTATCGCCCCGAGCGCCCTTCTGATCAGAAGGGCCCACGCTGTGTCTATCACGTCGTTCGAAGTAGCGCCGTAGTGGACGAAACGGCATCCGCTCCTCTCCTCGAGGAGCTGGACCAGCGCGAGCACGTCGTGCCTCAGCTCCCTCTCCAGCTTGTACACCTCGTCGGCGGGGACCGAGACCCGCGAGACCGCCTCGCAGCACCCCCGCTCCGCCACGCCCAGCTCCTCCAGGGCGCAGACCAACGCCCTCTCCACCTCGACGTAGGCGTCGACGATGGACTGCCTGGAGAAAAGCCTGCGGAGGCCCTCGGAGCCGTAGCGCCAGTCGAAGGGCGATATGGGCTCCATGCAATACGGGCGTCCTAAAAATATAGGCTCCGCCGGTCCGATCAGACTACGGTCAGCCGGACGGGGCTAATGCCTAAAACCATCTGTAATTGAGCTCCCGTGTGCATCGATGCGGTCAAGGCCTATTCGCCCGAGTCGGAGAGGGCCGCCGGAAAGCTCGGCATAAGGCTCAGCGGCGATGCCGACTACGTGCTCGTCTACGGCACGGACCGCGAGATATTGGAGGCGTTGAGGAGCAGGGACGAGGTGGTTGTCGGCATATCGCCCCGGGGCATAGACGCCGAGCTGGCCTTCGCGTCCGAGGATCTGTACCCCCTGGTGGCCTCCCGGGCCGAATGCACCGTGGTCGAGATACCGAGGCTCCACGCGGAGTCCGGGGGATCTGTGGTGAGGGCCGTCAACGAGGTCGCGATATTCCCCAGGAGGTCGGCCGCCCTGACTTCCTACAAGGTCCGCGTGGACGGACGCATCGTCTTCAGCGACGTGGCCGACGGAGTGCTCGTGTCGACCCCCCTCGGCTCGTCGGCCTACGCCAGATCGGCGGGGGGCCCGGTGATAGACCTGGAGGCGGAGGTCCTCGAGATAGTGCCGGTCAACTCCACCTCCAGAAGGCCGCCGTACGTGGTGCCGCTGGGCAAAAGGATAGAGATTTCGGACGTGCGGTCCAGATTCCTGCCCGAGCTGATAGCCGACGGGCGCACGAGGATCCCGCTGGCCGACGGGAGGGCCGCCGTGTGGGCCGGATCGGCGGCGAGGCTGTTGAGGCCCGTCGCGGCCAGGAGGGAGGCGGAGCCGGCGGGGAGGCTCTCCCCCTCCATGAGGTACGTCCTCAAGACCCTCGAGGAGAGGGGGCCCTTGACGTCGAGGTCGATAGCGGAGTTCACAGGCCTGCCCCTGAGGACCGTCGAATATGCGCTGAGCGCCTTGAGGAGGGCCGGGCTTGTGGAGGCCAAGATGTTCGGCGGCCTCAGGGTCTACTCGATCAAGCCCTAGCGTAGTGCCCGCACATTCGGCAATAGCCGTCCCTCAGCCCGTATCCGCATACGGGGCACTGCGGCTCTCCGCCCCTCTCGTACGTCAAGCCCCTCTCCCTGAAGGCCTTGTAGAGATATTTCGCCGCCCCTTGGACCGGTATGTCGGCGGCGTACCCCTCGGCCCTCCGCGCCAAGACGTCGTAGAGCGCCGAGAAGCCGCTGCCGACCTCTATGGGGTCCTTCCTCCGCCAGACGATCGAGTCGGGCAGAAGGCCTTGGAACTGCCTCCTGACTATATACTTCCCGACGCCGTCCCTCACCTTCTCCTCAGCGGGGATGGATAGGGCGTACCGCACTACCTCCGGGTCCAGATAGGGGGCCTGGACCTCGACGCCCAACGCCCTCCCCACGTCGAAGGCGCAGAAATACCATCCGCCTCCGGCCAGCCTGCGTATATATTCGTCGAGTTCCCTCGGCCCCATCCTCGACATGTATTCATATCCAGCGAAGAGCTCGTCGCCTCCGTCGCCGGTGCAGACCCTCCTCACGCCCATCTCGGCGGCGGCCTTGATGCTCACGTAGGCCGCGGCGCAGTTGACGACCTCCATGGGGTTGAACACCTTCAAGATGCCCACGACGTCCTCCGCCGCCTTCACCGCCTCCTCCTCGTCCACCCAGCTCACGACAACCCTCAGCATCAAGGCCCTCGCGGCCTCCAGGAGGTGGGGCAGATCGGCGCCGGGAGCCGGCGCGTACTGCGTGTTGAAGCCCACGGGCCTGAGGTCCACCCTCCGCAGGGCCCACGCCACGGTGGCCGAGTCGAGGCCTCCCGACAGCAGGACCCCGTCGCAGCGGGCGCGCGAGGCGGCCTCGGCCAGGAGCTCGGGGAGGCTCATAGGAGGGCTATGTAGTAATCGCCGTACCTCCTGACGTCGCGGCACCTATAGGATATGGAGCCCCGGCCTCCGACCCTCACCGCCAACGTGTGGTACTCGCCGCGCTCCCCTATGGGGTCCACGCCCAGGGCCCGAGCCTTGCCGAGGAACGCCTCGGCGTTGCGGCGGCCCACCAAGTCGCACACTAGATCGGCCGCGCCTGCCCCTATAACCAGGAAGTCCATGGCCTCCGCCTCCCTCAGCAGGAGCTCCCCCGGGTCGAGGCCCCAGAGGGGCTCCCTCAGCCTGGCCCCGGCCTCGCCGGCAAGCCTCTCCACGTACTTCAGATGGTCCTCGACCGCCTGGTCGCCCGCCACCAGCTCGGAGACGCCGAGCTTCCTCAAGAAGGCCGCCTCCTGCTCGAGCTCGCGGCCTCTATCCACCTTGAGGATCGCCAGAGGTACCCCCAGCGCGTTGGCCAGCTCGACGACCTTCGGGAGGTTCAGGAGGTGGGGCGACGGCCTGGGGAACTCGTAGACAAACGTCACGAATATGTCGACTGGCCACTCAAGAAGCGCGGCGTAGACGCCGTCCTTCCCGCCGGAGAACAACGCGGCCTTCACATGCCGTAGATGGGACAAATATTAAAATACTGGATTCAGATCCCGCATCGGCGAGGGCCCCGTCCGTAGCCCTGAAGGGCGAAATTATTTAAAGTGGCCCCCATTGAGGGGCTATGTCGGCCTTGGCCCAGAAGAGCTGGAAGGAGCTGGTCTTGACGGAGGGCCACCCCATGAAGCGCATATACATAGAGAAGGTCGTGGTGAATATCGGCGTCGGCGAGGGGGGAGAGAGGCTGGAGAAGGCGCGGGCTCTCCTCGAGGAGCTGACCGGCCAGACGCCGTCGGTTAGAAAGGCCAAGAAGAGCATAAAGGAGTGGAACGTAAGGCGGGGCGAGCCCATAGCCGTCGCGGTCACCCTCAGGAGGGATAAAGCCGTGAAGTTCCTCGCGAGGGCCCTCGAGGCCGTCAACAACAGGGTGAAGTCCTCAAGCTTCGACGAGAGGGGCAACGTCTGCTTCGGGATCAAGGAGCACATAATGCTCCCGGGCGTTAAGTACGACCCAGCCGTCGGCGTGTGGGGCATGGACGTCTGCGTCAGGCTGGCGAAGCCCGGGCTGAGGGTCCAGCTGAGGCGGCGGAGGAGGAGCGAGGTCGGCAAGGGCCAGACCGTGACGAAGCAGGAGGCCATAGAGTTCTTCCAGAAGGTGCTCGGGGTGCAGGTCGACTAACCATAGGGAAAAGGCCAGCTCCCTCTGGGTTGTCGGGTTCGAGGACGGCCGGGAGGTCGACCTACGGCCCACGGCTCAATTAAGGGCCGGCTCCCGGCGCTTGCCGTGCCGCGAATCCGCCTAGATCATCAACGGGATCTCTCTCTTCTGCTGTCCCGACTGCATTAAGGCCTCTATGTTCTTCTCGACCAAGAACGCGTACTTCTGGGCGTGTTCCTGCATTTTGGATGTGTCTATAGGCACGCCCGTTATCTTGCTCACGGCGTCTATCAGCTTGAGGGCCGCGGCCACGTCGGGCCCGACCCTTCCGACCAGGTCGTTCAGTATCAACATGACGTCTCTATGGCTTCCGACCCTCCCGCTCTCGACGAGCCTCTTGACCGCCGTCAGGAGCTTGGATTCGGCTAGGATGAGCGCTCCGTCTATGGAGCGGCCCAGCACTGCGTCCAGAAAGGCGCCCTCGAGGCCGGCGACCGTGGCCTCCTTGAGCGGCGTCAGCCCATACGACTTGAATTTATCCACAAGATGCTCCTCGGTGACGAAATAGACCACGTCGCCCTCCCCGGCCGCGGCGGTGGCCGAGAGGCAGATCACGTCCCTCACCTTGTTCTCCTCGGCCCAGTCGAGCACCTTGCCCACGAACTCGGCGTATATCTGAGGCGGGACCGGCATGTGTTGCCTTATGGCGAGGAGCCCCGAGTCCTTGTTGTAGAATATCCTGTGGGGCAGCTTCGCCGCGCCGTTGACGACGGCCACGACAGGCGGGAGCTCGGGTATCCTTATCGCGCCGATCTCCTCCATGTTGAGGAGATCTATGACGTACTCCACCGCTATTACTCCCGCCAGCGAGGGCTCGGGACATGCGAGCAACAGGCTGGTCCTCCTGTCCCTCGGCAGTGCGCTTATCTTGAACTCCAGCTTCATCGCGGTAAGTGAATTGTTATTTTAAAAACACTATGCTTGTTCCATGAGGGCGATCGTATACCACGGCAGGGGCAGTTCCCCCGAGAAGGTCGATTGGCTGGTCGAGCCCCTGAGGGGGCTGGGCTACGAGGTGGTGGCCCCCTCCATAAGGGATGTGGCGGACGCCTACGAGATAGGCCTCTCGTCGCTGCCGGTGGGGGTGGCCGCAGGCCACAGCATGGGCGGGACCGCCGCGTTGCTCTTGGCCGCCAGGAATCCGGGCAAGGTGGGCTGCGTCGTGTCCGTCGCCGGGCCTGTCGACAGGAGGCTCCAGCTACGGTGGCTGGAGGGCAAGGGCGATAGGCTCTCCAAGAGGCTCGCCCACGAGCTGGCGGCCTTGGGCTCCCAGCTCGACGAAACTTCGCCGTCGCGCTACATAGGGCAGGGCATGCCGCCCGTCCTCTACATCAGAGGCGATAGAGACGACGTGGTGCCCAGAGCCCATGTGGACGTGCTCATAGGCCTCGCCGACAAGTTCGGCTTTCATGTGGACGTGGTGGAGATAGCCGGCATGGGCCACACGCCGAGGAGCGACGAGGAGAGGGAAAAGGTGGCTAAGGTTATCGCCAACTTCGTGGAGAAATACGCAGGGAGGTCCTAGCCTACGGCTTTTTCGCCGTACCTAGGAGACCTTGGGTATTATGCCTTTCCCCGTGACCAGCCTGTTGACCTTGGCCTTATCGACCTTGTACACGCTGACGGCTACCTCCTTTATTAATTTATCTGATGGCTTGCACTTCTGGAAGCCCAGCTGCAGGCAGTAGCTGTACTTATATATCTTCAGGTCGTTGGGGCTCCTTATGGCGTCGGTCGCTATGAGCTCGGCGACCTTGTAGGCCGTGTAGAAGGCCATGTACCGCACCAGCTTCTCCTCCATGTCGGTATATACGGCCTCGGCCGTCCTGACCGCCTTGACGAAAAGCGGCTCCGAGAAGACCCCTAGGACCGTGCCCGTAAATGCGTACCTCAGGAAGCGGAATATCTTGTCCTCCAGATCCTTGCCCTTTATGTCCGCGACATGTCTCTTGATATTCTCCTTGATTTCGTCGGTCACCACCTCGGTGATGTTCCTGACCATATCTAGAACCGCATGCGCCTTGTTCTCTATGTAGAATAGATTATCCAGATCGCCGGGCGCCATGGCGCCGGCGCCGTAGATGCCCACTATGTGGACGGTGGCCAGCTCCTTGTCGAATATGGACTCGGTCGAGAAGCCTCTGAGCGGCTCGACGCCGCGCCTCCTGTAGGCCTCCCTCAGGGCCTCGACCAGATCCAGCCTGGTCGTCGCCTCGCCTCTGAGCGCCTTCTCGAGGACCTCCAGGGCCGCCTCTACCCTCTCACGATGCAGCTTTTTTATCTCCATTTTTGGGCTCGACTATAAGCCTTGTCGGGAGCGGTAGTTTCGACGCGGCCCTCCTCAAGGCCTCCTTGACGTGCGGCAGATGCTCCGGCTTGAACTCTACGTACATGAGGACCTGTCCCCTCTCGACTCTGGCCGCCCTGCCGGCGGGCGATCCGAAGTTGAGCCTCATGCCCTCCTGCAGACGGTCGGCGCCCGCCATGGCCAGCATCTTGTTTTCCCTGATCACGTGGTGGGGGTAGACCTCCAGGCGGAAGTAGTAGTTGGGGTCGCCCACCTTTACCGACAGGTATTTGTAGGCCATCTGGCGCGCCGCCTCGAGGGCCTGCGCCTTTATCTGGCCCCTGCTTTCGCTCAACAGCCTGGCCGCCATGGTGAAGGCCTCCCGCGCCGACGGCGACGTGTTCCCCATGTCGAACTTGGGTATCTGAACGTAGGGGGCCCCGTGTATATATTCAAGCCTTGTGTAGGGCGGCCCCTTTATCCTTCTGTAGCATCTAGCAGGGCGCACCGGCATAGGGGGGAGGAGGCTTCTCTATTTAAGTCTAATGCCGTAGCGTCCCCCTTCGACCTGCCGGGCAGATATGCCGGCTGTAGCCGATGCCGCCGGCCGCAGACGGCGCTTCGGTCGGCGCAGAAACGGAGGCGCGTGGGGCGCTGTTTCGCAGGCCCCTCAGCCCTTCTTCCTCTGCATCAACCACATCACGGCCTGCACCAGATCGCCCTTGGCCTCCCTCAGCGCCTGTTCCGCCTCCTCCCTGGTGGCGCCCGTCTGCTCCACGACTAGGTTGATGTCCTCGTCTGTGGGCGTGTAGCCGCCGGCCGCCTGCTGCTGGACCTGCCTCTTCTGGGTCTTGACCGAGCCCTCCTGGGCCTGTACCTGGTAGACGAGGACCTTGTTGGGGAGCTTCAGCAGGGCGACCGCCGGCCCCTCTATGCGTAGCACGTCGCCGTTTCTGAGGCCTATCTCCACATAGGCGGCGTCCACCTCCTCCATCTTTATGCCCATCCTCTTGAGGTACCTCTCGAGCTCCCTGGGGTTGAGCGAGAACATCAGCCCAGAAGGCTCCGGAGGGCTTTAAATATGACCTCCATATCGCCTTGATAGACGCCTTGGGCGAAGGTCTTGGAGCCGCCTCCCTTGAATCCGTACTTCCTCAGCTCGGCCGCTATGGGGCCTACGTCGATCCCCCTCCCGCTGTAGAGCTCCAGCCTGTCGCCCCTCTTGACCACGAGCAGCAGACGCGGGTTCTTGGAGGTGGCCGCCGCCGCCACGGCTCTGGCCAGATCCTCGTCGTCGAGCTCCAGATAGGCGAGGTCGGCTTTGGGGAGCCCCTCGGCGCGTATCCTCTCGGCGAGCAGGTCGGCGTATGAGGCGGCCAGCCTTTTGTACCGCCGCTCGAGCTCCGCGGCCTTGTCCAGATGTTTGGCCAGCTGGGATGCGACGTCCTCCCTGCTCGCGCCCAGCGCCTTGGCTACGGCCGAGAGGTCGGAGTCCAGCTTCTGGATGTAGTCCACCGCATGTCTGCCGGTGGTGAAGATGAAGCGGACCACGCCGTCGGCGATACGCTCGACGCGGACCACCTTTATGGGCCCGATCTCGCCTGTGCTGGAGAGGTGGGTGCCGCCGCAGGCCTGTACGTCGTACGGCGCGTCCTCAGGCCCTATCCTCAATATCCTTATCTCCCTCGCCGGCACGACGCCGCCTTGGTATATTATGAAGCCGAACTTCGCCTCGGCCTCGTTCCTGGGCATTGTCAAGGCCTTGACGGGCACGTTGGACATCACCACCTGGTTGGCCAGCCTCTCTATCTCGGCGATCTCGCTCTCTGTGGGCAGCTTGTAGTGGGTTACGTCGAGGCGGCTGAAGGGTATGTCCTTCTGGGCGCCGGCCTGCCATATATGTCTGCCCAAGACCCTCCTGATGCTTTGTATCAAGACGTGGGTCCCCGTGTGCATCCTCATGAGGGATATGCGGCGGTCCCAGTCTATCTCGCCGACCACCTCCTCGCCCTCCCTCGGCGCCGGGCCCTCCACGACGTGGACTATGACGTTGCCCAGCCTCTGCACGTCGACCACCTTCGCCTCGCCTCCGCCGTGCCTCAAGACGCCTCTGTCGGCCGGCTGGCCTCCGCCCTCGGGGTAGAACACCGTGGCGTCGAGGACCACGTACCTCCCGTCTATCACCCGCAACACTCTGGACTTGGCGGAGCGCCGGTAGGGGTCCTCGTAGAAGAGCTCCCTGGTCCTCGGCAGATCGGCCACCTTGGCCAGCTCGACCGGTATCTTGGAGGCCTCCTCCCCCTCCGCCTTCCTGGCCTGATGCCTCGCGGCGAGCCTCGAGTAGAAATCGTCGGGCACCTCGGCGTCTGCCCCCAGCTTCTTCGCGGCGTCCCTCGCCACCTCGGGCGGCACGCCGAAGCTGTCGTAGAGCTCCACCAGATCCTCCGCGCCCAAGGCCCTCCTCCCCGCCCTCTCCAGGGCCTTCTTGACCAGCGACGGAGCCGCCTTGAGCACCTCTCTGTACTTCCTCTCCTCGAGGTCCATGAGCTCGAGGATCACGTCGCGGCTCTCCCACACCTCGGGGTAGTCGTCCCTTAGATACTTCAGGTGCAGATCGAAGAGCTCGACCAATGGGGCCTCCAGCCCGGCCAGCCACAGGCCGCGGAGTGTCCTGCGTATGAGCAACCTGGCGAGATAGCCGGCCCCCGTGTTGGAGGGCACGACGCCGTCTGCGACCATCCAGGAGACGGTTCTGCTGTGGTCGGCCAGGACGTAGAGCGCCTCCTGGGGCCTCATGACGTCGCGGAACTCCTGCGGCGATACGCCTATCCTCCTGGCCACCTCGTCGTATGCCCTCTCGAGGCCCAGGACCTCGGGATCCATCTGGCCGAAGAACACCGAGGCCTTCCCCAGGAGATCGGCGGGGGGCTCGGGCACCCCCAGCCTCTGCCTAACCGCCGAGAGGAAGGGCCCGAAGACCGCGTCGTAGACCGTCGGCGAGCCCTTCGCCATCCAGTATATGCGCTCGAGGCCGTACCCCGTGTCGACTATCTTGAGGGGCAGCTCCACGTACTTCCCGTCCTTGACCTCGTAGTGCATGAATACCAGGGTCGCCACCTCGAGGCCTCTCACGAGCACCTCGAAGCTCTCGCCGGCGTTGCCGCCGCCCTCCCAGATCGACTCCTTGAACGTGACCTCGTCCTCGGCTATGCCCAGCTCCTTGGTGAAGAACTCGTAGGCGTACTCCGTGGTCTCGCCGATCCAGTAGACGTATTTGTCGGGGTAGTTGAAAGCGTGATGCGCCATCATCTCGAAGCCCGTGAGGTGGCGCCCGCTCCTCCCCACCTTATCCACGTCGGTGAGCCTTATGGAGGGCTGGGAAATCGTCAGCGGGTTGGCCGGCGGCGGGACGGCGCCGCTTGTGACCCAAGGCTGGAAGTCGTAGATGGAGGCGCCCACCAGGAACACGTCATCCCTCCACCGCGCCACGACGGGGTACCGCCTAATCCTCGCGTGGCCCCTCCTCTCGAAGAACGAGAGGAACCTCTCTCTCAGATCCCTGATGTTGTCCACGGCGGCTCTCACCGGCGAGTTGCCTATAAAGCCGTAGGGGACGCAGGGCTGGTCCCCGCAGTAGACCTGGTCAGCCCTCTTGGTCCAGAAGTAGGATTTACATATAGGGCATTGCCTCCTGTAGAAATGACCCGACTCGAAGAGCTTGGTGGAAAGCACGGATGGGTTGAAATGAATATTAATATTTGGCGGAGGCCTAGGTTAAGATTTCAGCTCCGCTGAAGTCCTCTCACCGATCGGCTGAACCCCCTTCTCATCATATCGTATAGAGACGCATTCGGTCTTTATATCGCTGGGGCACCGCCCTATGGCGTAGAGGACGTCGGGCGCCGCGAGCTCCAGGAAGGCCCTCAGAGGCCTTTCGGGATCGAGCAGAGGGGCCTTCACGACGGCGCCGGCCGCGTACCTGTGGCCGCCTCCGCCCATCGCCATCGCTATCTTCGTGCAGTCGAACTCGCTCCCCCTCTCCGCGCCGCAGTAGAGCCTGTACCTCCTCCGGCCCAGCCTCACGAATATGTTGACGTAGACGGCGCCCTTCTTCTGTAGGGCTATGGCCAGCGACCTGTAGGATATGGGCAGCTTCACGGGGCTGTAGACCGCCAGGACCCTCCTGGGGGGTATCGCCGAGGCGATCGCGTCGACTATCGCCGCCAGCCCCCTCCCCCTCTCGACCAGAGCCGCGATGGCGGGATCCTCGAGGGCCTTGAGGCCCCTCTCGGCGAGCGCCCGCGCCACGAGCAGCTTCTCGCCGTAGCTCGCGTAGCGGACGGCTAGGTCCAGATCCCGCACGGCCTCGTCCACTATATTGGCCGTGTCGGTCTGCCGGGCCGCCTCAGCTATCTGCTCGGCCACGGGGTCGCCCGAGAGGCCAAGCGCCTTCAAGGCTAGGAGGGCGGACGCTGGCGCCTCGGGGTCGTAGAACTCCTTGGCCGCACAGGGCCTGTTGGTCACGTGGTGGTCCGCCCTGAGGTCCGCCTTGCCGGGGCAGGGCAGATCCGCCACGAAGCTCCACCGGAGCCATCTGACCCAACGCCCCCTCTGGACGTCGGTCGGGTAGGCGAGGACGACGATCCCGTCGGGATGCCGCCTCAGGAACAACGCGGCCGACGCTATGCCGTCGACGTCGTTGGCGTCGCAAAGCGCCAAGGGCCTCCCCGCCGCCTTTGCGTAGAGCGCGTCCAGCAGCCTCACGTCCGTCGGACGAAGGATATTTAAATAGCCTACGCCGAGGTGGCGTTGGAGCTGGGCTTCGTGGGCCGCCGGCGGTGCTTCGAGGAGGCCAGGAGGTACGTCTTCGAGCTAGCATACGGGCCGAGGGACGTCACCATAGTCGACTCGGCCGTGGGCGGCGCGGGCGTGGCCCTCGACTGCTCCGGCGACCTCCCCCTCCAGCTCTTCCTGGGTCTGAGCTCGGCGCTCTCCGGCGCGGTGCTCGGCGTAGATCTCGGCGCGGTGAGGAACGGCGTGGTCATGGTCTGGCGGGGCAACCCCCTGCTCCACGCGGTGGTCCCGGCCGAGGGCCTCAAGAGGATCCTGTCCGGGGTCAGGGGCGTCTCCGAAATATCCGTGGGCTTCTCCCCGTACGTCGATCCCTCCGAGATACTCGGCGTGTTGAAGGCCCTCTGCGGCGCCGCCCCCCGCGTCAAGCTGGTGGACGAGAGCAAGGCCTCGCGGGGCCGCTACTGGCTGAGGCGGAAGTACCCCGGGCTGGCCGAGGACGAGATAGACGCCCTGAGCTTCGTCTTGGCGCGGGGTATTGCACTGGATATATGCCGGAAACCTTAACCGCGGGCGGATCCACTCTCCAGCCCTCCTCACAGTCGGGGCCCTTGGGATCGGCGACTTTAGCGGTTGCACGCCAGTTCTTGATTTTACCCTAATGAGGGCTTGCCATCTGGGACTCTAACCTCAAGTCGTCTTAGGGATCTCGTTGCCGTAGTGTAAAGTTCAAATAGTCCAAGACCCGTAACGCCTATGAGATTTTGGCTTTGTAAAGCTGCGAGATATACGCCGGCACTGATAGGAAAGAGTGGATATGCATCATGGGGATCGTTTATTTTATACCAAGACCAAGTATATGGCTTTGTCTCTCTTTGCGAAGATCCACATACATGTAGGGTATCTCTCTTTCGTTCAGCCAACTTTTATACATTTAATGAAGTCGGAGAGGTGCTTTCCGATGGTTTAACCGCAGCACCGTTTATATTCGATGATAAGTTTTACTTGATCTATGTAGATAGGAAGAGGGGAAACAAAGTGAGAATTGCTGTTTCGAGAAACATAGAGGGGCCCTACAAGGACTTTGCAACTGTCGCTACCCCGGAGCTTTTTGGCGCAACTGAGATTGATCTTGGGTCAAATGTATATATACGAGGTCCTCTTGTTGATGTCATCGCGAGCAACATACTGCCGTATCCGAGGGGCCTTTGGGCATTGAGGATTAGCGTGAATGGAGGTTTTGTCAATACGTGGAGGATCTGGCAAAGCCCAGGTCTGCCAGGTCCATGGCATAGCCTACACAATGCATCATTATACAAGTTTGATGATTACTACGTGCTGCTTTCTGCGTCTAACGACTATACGGGGCCTCCATACCGTGGCTACATAGTTGGGTTCTATATGGATTCGCTCTACAATATGGATGGGGCAGTTAAGCAGATCGTGATAGACGCATCTGCGCAGTCACCAGCGCTCCTGGGAAGGGATGCCGTGCTCGGCGCAGATACGCCATCGCTCGTATTGGCGAAGGATAGGGCTATATTATACTTTAGTATTGTGGATAGATCTGTGGGAAGACCTTGGGATATCTATGTTGCGGAGTTCGTCCCATGTGACTATGCGCATTAAGGCGAGGATCTTAGTTACAGGCGTAGGGGGATCCGGCGGGTTTAATTTCGTTTCAGCGCTAAGAACCGCTGAGAGGGCTGGCGCCGCAGAGCTTTTTATAGTGGGTACCGACTACAACCGCTACCACATCTTGGCGCCAGACGTAAACCTACGCCATAGAACGCCGAGGCACAGCGACCCGGAGTTCATCCCGACCCTACTTACGCTGGCGAAACAACATACAATTGAGTTCATACATCCCCATCCCAGTAGCGAGGCAAAGGTGGTTTCAGAGATGAGAAAGAGGTTTGAGGAAGAAGGCGTATCTCTATATTTGCCTGATGCTAGCGCCATTGCGCCATCAAAAGACTATATAATAAAAAGATTAAATGATAATGGAGTACCTGTACCATCTACAAAAATTGTCAAAGAACCTGAAGACGTAGAGAACGCCTTCCGCGAGTTGGGAGGCCCCCTCTGGATAAGGGCGAGGGCCGGCGCCGGTGGGAGGTTGGGACTTAAGGTAAATACGCCTGAGGAGGCGATTCTATGGATTAGACTGAATGTGCTCCAGGGAAGGGCAACATGGAGCGACTTTTTGCTTCACAGCTACTTACCTGGACGCGATTTCGCCTTTGATTCGTTGTGGTACAGAGGTAAACTCATCACCTCCTATGCCCGCGAGCGGCTTGAATATCCGCTTAGACATATTTCTTTGTCTGGAATCACAGGCACGCCGTCAGTTGCACGCACTATACATCACGAAGAAATAAACAGAGTAGGAATCGCCGCCGTCCTAGCACTAGATCCAAGCCCGCACGGATTTTACTCGGTAGATCTTAAGGAGGGAGCCGACGGAAAAATATACGTAACTGAGGTCGACGGCAAGTGGCACACTACAGCTCCTCTATGGGGAGAGGCCATCTCGCTGGCGTATGGCGACCAAACAATGAACCTCGCCCTCCTGTATCTCCGCCTCGGCATTACCGGCGCACTTGATATAGATGTGCCGAAATATGATCTCTATCCCGAAGGACTCTACTTGATAAGACAGCTTGATACTGGCGTGATCCTGTATAGAGAGTCCGATGGAAAGACTTGGAGAATTAGATAAGATAGTTCTCGACTTTGATGGAGTAATAACATCACTCGATATAGACTGGAGAGCGCTTAGACAGAAGATTTCCGGGATTCTCGGCAGAGAAATTAACAGCATTCTGGAGGCGCTCCGTAGATATTACCGACAGCGAGAGTACTACGTAATACACGTAATAGCCGAAGAGGCGGAGCTAGATGCGGTCAAACACGCAGCGATAAATCCAGAAATTGCCGCAATTATTAGAAACGCGAAAGAACCGGTATATATAGCCACGATGCAATCCGAATTTGCTGTGTGGCGGTTTCTAAAACGCACAGGCTATGCAAAATACATAGCAGATGTATTAGGTAGACCTTCCTTTGGTTCCAAAGAGCAGGAGCTTAAATTTATTATAAAAATGTATAAAAATGTATACGATATAACCTTCATAGATGATAATAGCAATAATATAGAAATATGTAAGAAAATAGGTATATCAAAATGTATACATTATCGGATAAAATAAGCTATATAAACTCTCTATTCATAAACTCTTTATGGCTTGGCATATTTAATGGCGGGCTGAAAACGGGCGCTCTCCCCTTGCCGACAAGCAGACGCCAAGAGCTTCTTCATCCCCATTTAAGGAGCTGACGGAGAAGGAGCCGAGGGTGACTGCAAGAGCGACGGCAGGTTAGCGATAGGATGCGGCGAGGGAATCTCGACGGCCTTGCTCTCTACGCCGAGCTTGCTGACGCCATAGAGAAACGGCTTGAGGAGACAGGTCGCCGGTAGGGATAGAGGTTGATGGCGCGCTCGTCTTGGCGCGGGGTATTGCACTGGATATATGCCGGAAACCTTAATAACCGCGGGCGGGTCCATATGCGGTGTATGTGGTCAAATGCATCAGCTGCGGCTTTGAGCTCTACAGAGGCCCGGAGCCCAAGACGGTGGAGGCGGTCATGAAGATATGGGGCGGCTACTGCCCCAAGTGCCTCTCGCCCCTTGAGAAGAGGCCCATAAAGATCGCGGTTAAGCTTCTGGCCAGAGCCGGGGGGAGGGAGGCCGCCGGGCCGGGGTGAGGCTTTGGGAAAATATCTTAATAAAGCCCTCGATATCCCCATGGCCTTCACCGACAAGAGCTCCTCGGCCCAGGGCGGCCGGGCGTCTGCCGGAGGGAGGGACCTCCTCTGGACCGGGGTCGTCGCCAGCGCCCTCGCGGCGGCGTTCGCCATGGCTCTATACTTCAGGATGTATAGGGTGTACTACTGGGGCTGGTGGATAGACGAGTTCGACCCCTACATCAGATACTACCTTGCGCTCTACACGCTACAGCACGGCATCTCCTGGTGGTTCAAGGGCGCCTACTTCCCCGACTTCTGGTACCCCTGGGGAGTCAACTGGGCCACGGTCCTGATACCGGGCGTGTCCCTCTACGGCCTCTCGGTCTACTTCCTGCTCAAGCCCTTCGGGTTCGACCTATGGCACGCAGTGGTCGTCGCGCCGGCTCTCTACAACGCCCTCGCCGTGTTCACGATGTACTACTTCGTATCCAGATTCGCCGACAGGAAGGCGGCCGTCCTCGCGGCCCTGCTGACGGCCATAGCCCCCACCTACCTCCAGAGGGGCTTCGGCGGGTGGTTCGACGACGAGGCCCTGACGCTCTTCCTGGCCCCGCTCGGCCTCGGGCTCTTGATCGACGCGCTCAAGAGGAGGCCGGTCCTCTACGGCGTGCTGGGGACCGCCGCCATAGGCTTCGTGGCCTGGACCTGGGGGGCCCAGTTCTACATCTGGAACTTGGTGGGCCTCTCGGCGCTGGTCCTGGTCGCATACGCCGTCTTAAGGGCCGCGCAGGGCATGTCGCCAGGCTTCTCGTCGAGGAACCTCGCGATATCCTACGCCATATTCTACTTCCTATTCGCCGCGTTCGAGTCGGCGGTCTTGAGGTACGGCCCCCACATGCTCCGGTCTATATACAACTTCATACCGACCCTAGGGCTGCTGGCGGCCGTGGGCTACTACATAGCCGAGGCCAGGGTGGGCCTGGCCAGATCCTACAGATTCCTCAGAAGGTTCGCCTGGGTCATTGCGGCGGCCGTGGTCCTGGTGGCCGCGTCGATACCCATACTGGCCTACTTCCACGTGATATCGGGCAAGTTCCTCGCCACGATACTGCCCTTCGGGAGGTCCGCCATAGTGCAGAGCGTGGCCGAGCACAGCTACTCCACCTTCCAGCTGGAGCTGGGCTCCTACGGCCCCGTCATACCGTTCATAATAGCCTCGATCCCGTCGTTGGCCAGCCCGTACGCCCTGCCCCTCCTCGCGTATCTGGTGACAGGCAGCTATACGGCGGTCACGGAGGTGCGCCTTCTCATATTGGTGGCGCCTGCGGCGGTCGCCGCGGCGGCCGTGGGCATGGCCCAGCTGCTCAGGATAAGGCGCTTCGGCTGGGCCGTGGCTCTGATGGCGATAGCCTCGCTGGCTCTCTTCACCGCGTTGGGCTGGGGCACCGCCACGGCGCCGCAACAGATCGTCGTGTCCGCCACGGCCGGCCCGTCGGTGCCCAGCGCCGACTGGCTCGACGCGCTCATGTGGATGGCCACCAGGCTGCCGCCTAACGCCTCGGTGGCGGAGTGGTGGGACTACGGATATTGGGTCACCATATTGGGCCACCACCCGAGCCTCGCCGACAACTCCACCATAAACTCGACCCAGATAGGCACCATAGGCCTCGCCTTCATGTCGCCCGTGGAGACCGGCATAAACATATTCTCGAAGGACCTCAAGACGGACTACATAGCGGCGTTCATGCCCTGGACGGCCCTCTGCGCCTACTCCGGCTACAACCAGTTCGGGCTCTGGAGCAACCGGATAGTCCAGCTCGGCAACGCCACCGGCTGGTTCGCCCTCCCCTTCTGCTCCCTGGTCCCCGAGATCCCGGCTGGCGGCGACTTCCTCAAGTCGTACTGGATGGCCCAGATAGCCAACCAGGTCTACGGAAGCGGCGTCGTGAAGTTCGGCCTCCCCGCCAGCTACGCCGGCCATCTGGCGAATCCGTTCGGCTATTTCTTCACCGGCACCTCCCAGACCGGGCCCTATTTCGTCGTAGGCAACCAGTTCCTCATAGTGCCGTTGAACCTAACGACGTTGCTCTACGCTATGTTGTTCAACATGGAGAGGGTCTACTGGATGTGGACCGCCTACAGCCCCTACGGATACCCCACCTGGATATTCGCGGGGGTCCCCGCGGCCAACATAATCACCGGCAACGAGACGTATCTGCCTTGGGACGTCTACTATACATACGCCAAGATACGGCCGCAGAACCAGGTGGTGCTGGGCTCCCTCTGCACCGTCTCCTCGGCGGGCTTCTGCTACCCCATAGCGGGCCTCAACGCGACAGGCTTCGCCACGACCTCGCTCCCGCCGAACCTGCGGCTGGTCTACGTATCGAAGCCCTACGGCTGGGTGGTCTTATACCAGATAATCTAAAGTTTTTATAGGGAGACCTCGGGGACCGGCCATGAGGTTGGCGCGTAGGGACTTCCCGGACGTGGGCGAGCTGGTCATCGGGACCGTGAAGAAGATAGCGGACCACGGCGCCTATATATTCCTCGACGAGTACGAGGTGGAGGCCTTCGCCCCCACGCAGGAGATCGTCCAGTCTTGGTTCCACGGCATAAGGGAGTACGTCAAGGAGGGGCAGAAGGCCGTCTTCAAGGTCACGTCGGTAAACCCCAAGATGAGGGTCGTCGAGGTCTCCTTGAGGAGGGTGAGGGAGCAGGACAAGGAGAAGAAGCTGCTCCAGTGGAGGAGGGAGCTCAGGGCCTACAAGTTGCTGGAGCTGGCGGCCTCCAAGGCCGGGGTCCCGCAGCAAGAGGTCTTGAGGCTGCTCTGGTCCTTCGAGGACGCCTTCGGCGACCCCCTGAAGGCCTTCGAGGAGGCGGTGAAGACGGGGCCCGAGGTGCTGAAGGTCCTCAAGCTCCCGCCGCGTCTCGAGGAGGCCGTTCTGGAGGTCGCGCGGCAACACGTGGAGCTCCCCGACGTCAAGATATCCGGCATCTTGAAGGCGGTAAGCATAGAGGGCGATGGCGTGGATAGAATCCGCGAGACGTTGAAGGCCGTCGAGGAGGCCGTAAGGAAGAAGTACCCGGGCGTGGCGGTGAGGCTCTACGTCGTGGGCCCGCCGCGCTACAGGTTAGACCTCGTGGGCAAATTCCCCAAGCAGCTGGAGGCCGCGTTCAACGAGGTGTCTCAGGTCGTCCAAGAGGCCGCCAAGAAGTATAGGGTGGTCGCCTCCATACAGCGAATCGAGCAATGAGGTCGTTGTTGCGGCGTTGCGCCAAATGCGGCGCGTATACTTTGAAGAGGGATGTATGCCCCAAATGCGGCGGGCCTTTAGAGATCCCCCATCCGCCCAAGTACAGCCCGGAAGATAGATACCAGATCTACAGGATAAAGATGAAGGCGCTTGCGGGGAGGTTGCCGGCGAGGGAGGAGACGCGTCGGAGGATTTTGTCTCCATGAAGTATACATATATATAACAACGGGCCTAGATATATAACGCTTAGGCTTTGTTGTGGAGCAGAATAAATATAAGTAGACGTTGGTAGAGGGACGTGGCTCTGCTCGAGATCAGAGATCTACGGGTGGTCTACCGGATGCCGGACCTAGGCCTCGAGGTGAAGGCCTTAAGAGGGGTCGATCTCGACGTCGAGAGGGGCGAGATACTGGGCCTCGTGGGCGAAAGCGGCTCGGGCAAAAGCACGTTGGCGCACGCGGTGATGCGTGTACTCAAGCCGCCGGCCCGCCTCGTGTCGGGCAAGGTGCTTCTAGACGGGGTGGATATATTGTCGCTGGATCGGTCCGTCTTCGACAAGGAATATAGGTGGCGCCGCATCGCCTACGTGCCCCAGGCCAGCCAAAACGCGTTGAACCCCACGATGAGAGTCCTCGACCACTTTCTGGACACCGGGAGGGCCCACGGCCTAGACGACAGGGCTGAGGCCGAGCGGAGGGCCAGAGAGCTCTTGGCCATGACGGGGCTAGACGCCGAGAGGGTCCTGAGGCTGTATCCCCACCAGCTGTCCGGCGGGATGAAGCAACGCGTATTGATAGCGCTCTCGCTCCTCCTAGAGCCCGAGGTGTTGATACTCGACGAGCCCACGTCCGCCTTGGACGTGGTTACGCAGGCCGGGATCTTGAGAGCGATCAGGCAGATAAACAGAAGGCTCGGCGTATCCATAATACTCATAACCCACGACGTATCCCTCATGCCCTCGCTCGCCGATAGGGTGGCCGTCATGTACGCCGGGAAGGTGGTTGAGGTCGGCCCCGTCGATGGGGTCCTCTACGAGCCGCAGCACCCCTACGTATCGGCGCTTATATCGTCCATACCCTCTCTCTACGCCGACGTGGCGTCGGTGAGGCCCATACAGGGCGAGCCCCCCAGCATGGTCGCGGAGATACGGGGCTGTCCCTTCTGGCCTCGCTGCCCCTACGCCAAGGAGATCTGTAGGGAGAGGGAGCCGGCGTTGAGCTCGGTAGACGACAGATCGGTGGCGTGTTTCCTATGGAGCCGCTAGTGGAGCTCAGAGAGGTCAGGGTATACTTCGAGGAGAGCGCCGGCTTCCTGCGGAGGCGAGTGGTGAAGGCGCTGGACGGCGTGTCGTTGACCATAGGGGACGGCGGCGTCGTCTTGGTAGTCGGCGAGAGCGGGTCCGGCAAGACCACCATGGGTAGGGTCATATTGGGCCTCCAGAAGCCCACGTCGGGCCAGGCGCTGTATAGAGGACGCGACATCTATAGGCTTAGGGGCAAGGAGTACGCCGAGTTCCGCCGCGCCGTCCAGTGGGTTCCGCAGGACCCCTACTCTAGCCTGGACCCCGGCTTGACGGTGCGGGAGGCCCTCGCCGCACCCCTCAGGCGTTGGGGCTCCGACGACGTGGAGGGCGCCGCCCGGAGGTTGTTGGAGCTGGTGGGGCTGAAGCCGCCCCAGCTGTTCCTGGATAAATATCCCCATCAGCTATCGGGGGGCCAGAGGCAGAGGGTGGCCATAGCGAGGGCCCTCGCCACAGGCCCGAGGCTGTTGGTCGCCGATGAGCCCGTCACCATGATAGACGCGTCGCTCAGGATAAGCATATTGGACGTCTTGGCCGAGCTCAAGAGGAAGCTCGGCATGGCGCTCCTCTTCATAACCCACGACCTGGCCATAGCCAGGTATCTCGCCTACAGAGCGGGGGGCGGAAGGGCCGTGGTGATGCATAGGGGCGTGATAGTCGAGGAGGGGGACATAGAGTCGATAGTCAAGAGCCCCGGCTCCGACTACACGAGGCAGCTGATAGAGTCCGTGCCCGACGTCAGGAGGCCGCTAAAGCTCTAGGTCCACGTAGTAGATCTTGGACCCCCTCCCGAACCCCTCGAAGACTATCGCCGCCCCCGTCCAATCGACGAAGCCCATGCCGCGGCTTCTGTACTTAACCGGGCTTTCCACGCGGAACTCCCCGCCGTCGTTGTAGGCCACCACCAGCCTCCCCGAGGCGATCCTGATATAGGGCGTGGCCGGCGCCTCGACCCTCGCATCCCTCCACTTGACGTGTCTTCCGTCCCAATACGCCGCCGAGAGGTCGTCGGCCAACGCCGGCGCCGCGCTGCCGTCGAAGTCCTCCGCCACCGTGGACACGTATTCGGGCCTCATGGAGGGAGTCCTCTGGCAGAGGTCGGGAGACGGCCTAAACCTAACCCTCTCCAGATATAGGGCCCCCCTCCTCTCCACGTCGTAGGCCAAGGTGTAGATCCAGCCGCCTGAGTAGATCTTGGGCCCCGATCTGTACATCCCCAGCCTATTCCCGGCCGTGTCCACCACGTCTATGAGCCCATAGCCCCTTATCCTGAAATATTTATCCAACACGACGACGCCTGTTAGGTGGATCAAGCCGTCGGGCCCGTAGGGAGGATAGTTGCCGCCGCCCACGGCGTAGTAGAGCTTGCCGTCGTAGGCGACCCCCGTCAAGTTCATGTTGGCGCAGCTGCCGCTGGGGACCTTCAAGACGCGCAGAGTCCCGTCGTATACGCCTATCCAAGGCACGCAGAGCTCGGTGGGGTGGGAGCAGGGAGACCAGAGGTTGTACTGGGCGACCTCCCCGCCGCCGAAGAAGTAGACGCCGCCCGCTATCTGGGACCCCGTTATGTTGGAGTAGTCCACGTCGCGTTCGAAAGACCTCACGTTGTCGGCCAGCGCCACCACGGCCCCTCTGGCGTACAACACGGCGTAGTCGCCTCTAGAGCCCGGCAATATCTGGAAGGCGAACACGTCCTCCCTAAGCACGACGCCCGGATTCCACGCGAGGCCGCCCGGCAGATCCACGGGCAGTCTCCCCACCTCCTTCACCTTGACCATGCCCGTCGATGTCGAAAACTATATAAGCATAAAATGTATACAAATATATATTTTATATTTACATTATAGAAAAGATTTAAAAAGCTAGACAGAACCTAAGCTACATGGAAAGAGCGGGCCTACTATTATTGATTGCGCTGGCGGCCACGGCGGCGCTCTATCAGGCGGCTGCCCAATCTCTGCCGCCCATGACTCCTCAAAACACGCTATACACGGCCATAATCACATCGACGCCGCTCCTCTCCAACGAGAGCTATAACCCCAACGTCTTCAGCCCGTCCTGGAAACAGTACGGGTTGACCTACGCCTATCTGGCCATGTACAACCTCAGCAACGGGGGGTGGATACCCGACCTAGCGGACAGCTGGACCATCCAGTGGATCACCAGCGGCCCGCTGGCCGGCTGGGTCAACATAACCATCCACCTCCGCAAGAGCGGCTGGAGCGACGGCACTCCGTTCACGTGTTGGGACGTCTGGGCCCAGAACTTGGTACAGGCGCTGTTCTTCGACGCGTTGGGCAACGTGACCGTAATAAATAACTATACGTGCTCCATCCTAGTGCCTCCGGGCTCTTTCCGTGTAAACGACACAAATCTAATAATATTCTATATAATAAGTGATGGAGGCTTGCCAATGTTTATAAACTATAGAATATGGAAGCCCTTGGTCGATAACATATCAAATTATTGGAATATCTTGTACGCAGCTAATTTCGGCGTGGGGACCTCCGCCGAGATCCAAAACGGCACCGCGTATGCGAGGCAGATGTTCCAGTACTTCAAGCAGTATAAGCCCCAGTTCAAGTTCCCGCCGCCCATGAACGGGCCGTTCTATGTATGTAAAGTCACGCCTGCAGAGTACGTCCTCTGCAAGAACCCCTACTACTGGGACGCCAAGAACATAGCGATAGATTACATAGTCGTATACCAATTCGGCTCGACCGCCCAGTTGATACCCGCCCTCAAGACCGGCCAAATAACGGTCTATGTAGGGTCGTTCCCGCCGAGCGTGGCCTCCCAACTGCTCCAGAACCCCTACAACCACTACGCTCTGCTGACGGGCGCGCCGGGCTTCGGCCTATACTTCAACTTCCTGTGGCCCTACATCAACTACACCCAAGTCAGGCAGGCGTTGATATACGCCATGGACATAAACGCCGCCGTCCAGGCGGCCGGCCCGCCGCTAACCCCGCCGTTCACGCCGCTCAATACGTTGGTGTCCCCCGCCATAAACCCGGGAGCGCGCGCCATAATTGACCAGTACTTCCAGACGGCCCAGTTGCCGTTGATAAACTACACCTACGATCCGCAGAAGGCAGCGCAGCTACTTGAATCGGTCGGCTTCAAGAAGGTGGGCAATGTCTGGTACGCCCCCGACGGGAAGCCGTTCACTTTGACCATGTACGTAAGCTCCAACGACGCCTCCAATCCGCAGACAATGACTGTGCTGTCCACGATAGCGAGCCAGTTGACCAACTTCGGCATAAGCACGTCGATCTACATATTCCCCGAGGGCACGTGGCCCAAGGTGGTCTCCACAGACGCCGACAAGTACGCGTTGCTATTCCGCTACATGACGCCGGGCTTCTCCATAATAGTGCCGAGCCTATTCCCCGTAAACGGCTACTTCACGGGCTATCCCATAAACATAACCCACTGGAACGGAGTTGTGACTCTGCCCATATCAATTACTCTGCCCAACGGCACGGTGATACCCGCCGGGACCCAGGTTCACCTCTTCGGCGGCGGCTCTATACTGGGCATATGCTCCAGCTCAGCCCCCGGCAACTACACGGCCCAGATTCAGTGCATTGCGATATACGCCTGGCTGGCCAACAACTTCCCGTGGTTCATACACCTCTACACGCCGTACGCCATGGTGTGGTACAACAACCAGTACTTCCAATTCCCGCCGAGCAACAGCTGGGTCTGGTCCGAGACGCCTTCCCTGGAGATAGCAGGTCCCTTCTGGTGGAGCATAGTCACCTCGGTTAAGCCGGGGGCGCCCACCACTACCACCACGACGACGCCGACCGTGGTAACAGTGACGACGACCTACTCGACAACGGTGGTATCGGGCACAACAACCACGGTGCCCGTTACGGTGACGACCTCAGTGTCAACCACCGTATCGGCCGTGCCGTCTTGGGTATGGGGCGTGATGGGCCTGTTGATAGTCGTGATAATAGTGGTGGCTGTTTTGGCTCTGCGGAGGAAATAAATTTATAAATCACAAAACCTTTTCTTTTTATGAATTGGAAATATATAGCTAGGAGAGTTGGAATCGCTATATCTGTTATATTTTTCGTTTTATTAATAACGTATATACTCTTCGAGTACTCCCCGCTGAGGCCGATAGAGTATCTGCTCAACCAGCTAGGCCTAGCGCCGACTCAGAGCGGCGGGTTGGTGGCGACTAGGGGCTCCTTGCTGGGCGGAACTTTATCCCAGCAACAGTACGAACAGATCGTCGCATACCTAGAGACCTTCTTGCCTCACGGGAACCCCGTTATAAACGTCTTGAAGTATATATACAATATATTTAGGGGGAACTGGGGTATCTCCTTAATATATATACAGCCAGTAACCTTGTTAATAGGATCCGCCCTCCCCTGGACTCTATTCGTAGTGATTACGGCCAATATACTGAACTTCTTCGTGGGCGTCTATCTGGGCCAGCTCATGGCGTATAACAGAGGCGGGAGGTTGGACCAAGTCTTAACTCAGTTCATAACCGTCAAGAGGGCGATACCTATCTACATCTACGCCGCGCTCTTCCTCATGTTCTTCGGCTTCTACCTACGCATAGCGCCCACCTCCGGCGCCTACGGCGTGAACGTCGCGCCGGGCCTCAACCTGCCGTTCATCCTCAGCGTGTTGCACCACGCGGCGATGCCCATATTCACTCTGTTCTTCGCCACGTTTGGCGGCTGGACCCTGGCCATGAGGGGCAACGTGATATCGCAGCTGGGCGAGGACTACGTGACCTACGCCGAGGCGCGCGGACTGCCCTCGAGCTATATAAGGAGCAGATACGTGGGCCGCAACGCGTTGCTGCCCCTCTACACCTCCCTGATAATATCCATCGGCTTCTCCTTCGCCGGCTCCGTCTTCGTCGAGCAGACCTTCGCCTATCCGGGCGTGGGGAGCCTCTACGTCAACGCGCTCACCAACAGCGATTGGCTTCTCGCCATGGGCATACTCTTCATCATAGTCGTGGCGATCGCCGTGGGGATGATAGTGGCCGATCTGACGTATTCCTTGATAGACCCCAGGGTGAGGGTAGGGTGATGAGGGCTTCCGGCGTGGGGAGGGCCCTGGCCCTCATCTGGAGGAACCCATCGGCGAGGTTCGGGCTCGTCGTGGTGGCGGCGTATGTGGTGATGGCCGCCATAGGCCCGGTTCTGCTCCCCTATAGGCCTGTGTCTTTCCCGAACCCGTCGGAGATACTCCTCCCGCCTCAGCCCTGGCCGCCCTCTAGATGGCTCGGCACGGACATGACGGGGCAGGGCATATTGGTCGACATAGTCAACGGCGCGCCCTTCGTGCTCGAGGTGAGCTTTTTAGCCGGCCTCCTCACGACGCTTATAGGCCTCGCCGTGGGCATAGTCGCCGGCTACGTCGGAAGATACGTCGACGCGGTGCTCATGTGGATAACCGACACGCTCTTGACGATACCCGGCATCCTCCTCGTGGTGATAGTGGCCACCATGGTGAAGACCGAGAACCCGTTCATATTGGCCGGCATATTGAGCATAACGGGCTGGACGGGCTTGGCGAGGGCGGTCAGGTCGCAGGTCCTCGCCATAAAGAACCTGCCCTACATAGAGGTGTCGCGGGTCCTAGGGCTCGGGACCGGCTATATCTTGTTCCGCGAGATCATGCCGCCGCTCGTCCCCTATATATGGATAAACTTCATATTGAACGTGGAGGGCGCCATATACGCCGCGGTGGGCCTCTACTACCTCGGCCTGCTGCCCTTCAAGAGCTACGACTGGGGCGCCATGATAAACTTCGCCCTACAGCTCGGGGCCGTCTACGGTACAAACGCCGTCTGGTACCTCCTCTTCCCCGTGCTCTTCATATCGCTCTACATGGTCGCGTTGATGGAGTTGGCCTACGGCATAGAGGAGATCGTCAACCCGAGGCTCCGTAGATGACGCCGGAGCAAGGCAGGGCGGGCTACGCCCTGGCTGTGATAGTCTTGATACTGGCCTTCTTCGCCCTCCCGTTCTCCAGCGGAGCGTCGCTCTACGTGGATCTGATGGTGATAGCGATGGCCCTGGCCTTTCTGGCCTACATAGTCGTCTCCGTCAGAAGATCGGCGAGATCGGCGTAGGCCGACGCCGCGATTGGGCGGGCGCCTCCGCGAGCCGCCTCGCCTTCATAGAACGCCCGCCGTGATCTCCTCGGGGTCCGGCCTTCTGCTTATTATGCGTCCCCCGTCTATTATTATCTCGTTGCCAGTCATGAACGTGTTGTAGTCGGACGCGAGAAACGCCAGCAAGTTGGCGACCTCCCTCACGCGCCCCATTCTGCCCAACAGGGTCGCCGCCCTTCTGTCCAGATCCGCCGGGACCTCCTCCGATCTGTTGTATATGGGACCAGGCGAGACGGCGATTACCTGTATCCCGTATCTCCCCAGATCGACGGCGAGCGCCTTAGTCATGGCTATGAGGCCTCCCTTGACCGTCACGTAGGGGAACGACCTCTCCAGCGGGAAGTGCGCTTGTATGGCGGCTACGTTTATTATCTTGCCCCTTATGCCCCTCGCCATCATGATCCTCGCGGCCATCTTGGACAAGAGATAGGGCGCCGTCAGGTTGAGCTCCATCATGGCGTCCCACTCGTCGAGCTCCGTGTCGAGCACGGTGTGGCGGGAGTTCCGGGAGGCGTTGTTTATCAAGACGTGGATCACGCCGATCTCCTCCTCGTACCACTTGATGAAGTCGAGCACCTCGCGTCGCTTAGTTAAGTCGACCCTCTTGAAGACCACGCCGCGGGTCCTCAACTCCTCCCCCTTAGACTCGTCGAGCCCTACGCCGACGACCCTGGCGCCGAGCTCCGCGAACAGCTTCGCCGTGGCCTCGCCTATGCCGTGCGTGGCCCCCGTGATCAATACGGTCTTGCCGTCTAGTCTAATCTCCATGCTATCACCTTCAGCTCGGTCATCGCCAACATGGTGTGGTACACGCCCTCGCGGCCGACCGCGCTGCGCTTGAAGCCTCCGAAGGGCAAGGCGTCCCACCTAAGCCGCGTCGTGTCGTTGACCATTATGGTCCCGGCCTTTATCCTCGACGCCAGCCTATACGCCCTCGCGAAGTCCCTGGTGAAGATCGCGGCGTCTAGCCCGTAGTCGGTGGCGTTGGCGGCCTCGACGGCCTCCTCATCGTCCTCGACGACCACCACGGGGAAAATGGGCCCGAAGACCTCCTCCCTGAGGGACCTGGCGCCCGAACGTAGGTCGAGCCTTATGACCGTGGGCGGGAAGTAGAAGCCCTTTTCGGGGGCCTTCAACTGGACCAATATCTGTCCTCCCCTCGCCACGGCGTCCTCGAGAAACGACCTCATAGACCTCACGGCGTCTTGCGATATCAAGGGCCCTATATCCGTCCCCTCGTCCAGGGGATCGCCGACCTTCAGACGTCTCACCTCCTCGACCAAGAACTCCGCGAACCTCTCCGCCACCTCCCTCCTCACTATCAGCCTCTTGGTGGCGTTGCAGAACTGGCCGGAGTAGTCGAAACGCCCGTAGACCGCGGCCTTCGCGGCTCTGGCCAAATCGGCATCCTCCAACACCACCATGGCGTCGCTGCCGCCCAGCTCCATGATGAGCCTTTTGCCTCTGGATATGGCCCGCGGCGCTATGACGCCCAAGCCCGTCCTGTCGGAGCCCGTGAACGTTATGAGGGCTATCTTGTCGTTTGCGACGAGCTCATCGCCTATCTTGACGGGGTCGCCCGTCACGACGTTTACGCTCCCCGGCGGGAACCCCGCTTCGAGCAATATGCCTGCCATCCTTATCTGGGTCAAGGGGGCGTTGGGGGCTGGCTTATGAACCACGGTGTTCCCAACTGCGAGGGCCGGCGCCACCTTGTGCGCGAAGCTGGCCGCGGGGAAATTGAAGGGAGTTATGGAGGCGACGACTCCCACGGGCTCCCTCTTCACCATGGCTATCCTGTTCTCGTTGCCTGCGGGCCATTCGTACATCTCGAGCGGCACGAACTCCCCGGTCAAGGCCCGCCTAACCTCGGAGGCCGCCAGCTCGAAGATCTGCGCCGCCCTCTCCACCTCGAGCCTCGCGCTCCTTACGGGTCTCCCTATCTCGAGGGCCATGGTCCTCGCCAGATCCTCGAGCCTCTGCCTGATCATGTCGGCTGCCCTCAGGAGGAGCCTAGCCCTCTTGGCTATGGTGAGGGATTGCACGGAGTCCAGGGCCTCATACGCGGCGTCTATCGCCGACCTGACGTCGTCCACGGTCAAGCTCGGCACGTAGTCCACGGGCTCCCCCGTGGCCGGGTTTATCACGGGGGTTTTCTCGTCCCTATCCACCCAGCTCGCCCCTATGGGCACCTTCATGGCATCAACAACGGCGCCTGTTTTTAAACTATTCTATATATTTTATATAATTGTATATCGTGGAAAGCAGAAGAAATCATATAAAGGACAAGAGAGGGTCGCTGTATGTCCTTTAAGTTCGCGATACACAGCAAGGCCGACAACGTGGGCGTCGCCGTCGAGGACATAAAAGCCGGCGAGTTGGTGACCGGCGTATACCTAGAGGATAGGTCCGTCGGGCCCACGGTCAAGGCTCTGGAGGACATACCTCTCGGCCACAAGATAGCGCTGAGGGATATAGAGCAGGGCGAGGCCGCGATCAAGTACGGCAGGCCCATAGGCAGAGCCACGAGGAGGATAAGGGCTGGGGAGCACGTCCACGTCCACAACGTGGTAAGCATGAGGTGGAACTTCGGGAGGCGATGAGGACGTTCAAGGGCTATATAAGGGAGGACGGACGCGTCGGCATAAGGAACCACGTCGTGGCCATACCGGTCGACGACTTGAGCAATACGGCCGTTCTCGGCGTAGCCAAGCTGGTCAGATCCGTGGTGCCCATCCCGCACCCCTACGGCAGGCTCCAGTTCGGCCGGGATCTACAGCTCCTCTTCCACATATTGGCCGGGACCGGCTCAAACCCGAACGTGGCGGCGGCCATAGTGGTGGGGATAGACGACTCTTGGTCCAACAAGATCGCCGACATGATAGCGAGGACAGGCAAGCCCGTCGAGGCGATATCCATAGAGGGGCGCGGCGATCTGAGGGCCATAGAGATCGCGTCGCGCAAGGCCGCCAGGATGGTCCAGGAGGCCAGCGAGAGGCAGAGGACCGAGGTCGACGTCTCTGCCTTGACCGCCTCGATAAAATGCGGCGAGTCTGACACCACGTCGGGGCTGGCCTCGAACCCTGCGCTAGGAGTCGCCGTGGATAGGCTCGTGGACATGGGCGCCACGGTCATGTTCGGCGAAACCTCGGAGCTGACGGGCGCCGAGGACATAGTCGCGTCGCGTATACCGGACCCGGACCTCCGGGAGAAGTTCCACAGGATCTACAGGGAGTACGTCTCCGTGATAGAGTCGGAGGGCGCCGAGATGCTAGGCTCCCAGCCGACCGAGGGCAATATAAAGGGAGGGATATCCACGATAGAGGAGAAGGCGCTGGGCAATATCCAGAAGCTGGGGACGAAGCCCATAACCTGCGTCTTGGACTACCTGGACCCCCTGCCGCCCGGCAAGGGCAGGCTCTGCTTCGTCAACACCTCGTCGGCCGCGGCAGAGTTCATAACGCTCGTGGCCGCCAAGGGGTCTGTCCTGCACTTCTTCACGACAGGTCAGGGGAACGTGGTTGGCCACCCGATAGTGCCCGTCATAAAGATAACGGCGAATCCCAAGACCGCCGCGGCCATGTCGGAGCACATAGACGTCGACGTGTCCGACCTGCTGAGCCTGAAGATAGGCGTCGCGGAGGCGGGCGAGAGGATCTTGGACTACGCCTTCAAGGCGATGAACGGCCGGTTGACGGCCGCCGAGGTGCTCCAACACGACGAATTCTCGCCGATAAGGCTATACATCAGCGCGTGACGACGACGAAGTTGTCCCGCAAGAACTTCAAGACGTTGGCCTCGTGCAGCTCCATGTAGTACTCGGCGTCGCTTTGGTTCCTCGACGCTATGGCCTCCAACACGGCCTTGTGCTCCTCCACCTCTTGACGCCTCCTAGAGGCGTTGAGGAAGACCTGCAGGCGGGCCGGCGTAAGCCTCATGCGTATCTTGTTGAGGCTGTCGCGTAGGTGCCTATTGCCGGCGCCCTCTGATATAACCTCGTGGAACGCGCCGCCGAGGGTCATCAGCCTAAGGGGATCGGGGGACGCGTCTCTACAGCTCTCGGCGGACATCGCGGAGACTATCTCGGCCAATTTATCCAGGACGTGAGAGGGGGCGCGGAGCGCGGCGAGCTTGGCCGACGCCACCTCTAGGGGTATCCTCACCTCGTACATCTCGAGCACGTCCTCCTTGCTGAGGAAGGAGACGGCGTACGACCGCCCTCTCTTGACCACAAGGCCATCCCTCTCGAGGCGCGCGAGGGCCTCCCTTATGGGGGTCCTGCTCATGCCGAGCCAGGCGGAGAGATGCTCCTCCTTCAACAGCCTGCCCGGAGGCAGCCTCCCGTCTAGAATCGCCTCTAGTATAAGCCTATACGCTTTTTCGTGTAGCATATAGAGGTCAAATGGCGTATGATCTTAAAAAATTTTCTGGATTGAAGCACGTATGAAAATAACAAAGATAGAGGGGATTCCGTTGTCCGTGCCGTTGGTCCCCACAGAGCCGCGGCAGATGTGGGCCGATGCCTGGAGCAGACAGGCCCTGGTTAGGGCGTGCTCGGACTCGGGCATCTGCGGCGTCGGGGAGGTCTTCATGAACACGTCCAGCTACGGCCCCTATCTATCCCTCATCGAGGAGCTCGGCAAATACGTGGTGGGGCTTCCGGCGGATCCCGGCGCGGTGGCCGGGGTCCTGGAGCGGCGCACCTACTCCATAGGCAGAGGCGGCTTGGTCGTCTCGGTCATAGGCGGGATAGAGGTGGCCGTCTACGACCTATTGGCCGAGAGCCTGGGGCAGCCCCTCCACAAGCTTCTCGGCGGCAAGAGGAGGGATTGGGTCAAGGCCTACGCGAGCTTGGCCAGATACAGGAGCTGCGGCGACGTGGAGAGGGTGGTCGAGTACGCCTTGGCCAGAGGCTTCAAGGCCGTGAAGCTCCACCAGCACGGGGAGGAGGTGGTGGACTGCGTAGCCAAGATAAGGGGGGATCTCGGCTACGGCTTCGAGCTCATGGTCGACCTCAACACCACTCTCGGCCCTGGATCTGCCGTCGGCGTGTTGAGGAAGCTGGAGAGGTACGAGCTGGCTTGGGTGGAGGAGCCCATATGGCCGCCGGAGGACTACAAGGCCTTGGGCCGCCTCGCGAGGCAGACGTCCATACCCATAGCCGCGGGCGAGAACGAGTACACGTTGAGGGGATTTGCCGAGCTCGTCGAGGAGGGCGGCGCCTCGATACTACAGCCGGACGCGGCCAAGGTGGGCGGTCTGGGCAAGATGGCGAAGGTCGCGGGGCTGGCTGAGGCGTTGGGCGCCGTCGTCGTGCCCCATTCCCGGCCCCACTCGCTCTGGGTCAACACGCTGGTCGCCGTCCACTTCGTGGCGACGCTACCGTACGAGTCCATGGTTGAGATCTCGCCGACGCCGCCGGTGCAGGAGCCGTTCACCGCGCCGGTGGAGTTCAAGGACGGGGCCATCAAGGTCCCCGATGCGCCGGGCATAGGCGTCAGGAACGGCGGTTGGTTCGACCTATATCCGCCCAGAGAGGGGGAGACCTTGGACTACCACGCGCGGTAATGTATACACCGCATCGTTTTAACTCGTCGCGTCGATGGCTCCATGAGGCCGAAGCCCGGGCAGTCGATTCCCATAGGCGGCATAGGCGCTGGCTACGCGGCCTTCGACGCGGACTTGACCATAGACAGACTGGCGATGTTCAACGACTGGTCCAACCCGATGAGGGTCGTCCGCGGGTTCCACCTCGTGCTTCTCGGCGAAGAGCCGTTGTTCCTGCAGGGAAACCCCGGCAGAAACGTCGAGACACCGCCGCGGTACTCCAGGGCCAAGATAGTCGACGTAGACGCCGTGTGGCCCAAGATCAAGTACGCCTTCGAGGGGCCCATAAAGGAGGTCGAGATATACTCCCCCATAATACCTCGCGACCTACGGAGCTCCTCCCTCCCCCTCATATATTTCAAGATAAGGGGTAGAGGCGCGGTCGCCCTCTCGTTCCCCAACGTGACCGGCAGAAGGTACGGAAGGGCGAACTTCTCGGTGCGTAGAGGCCCTCTGTCGGGCGTCGTCATGACCAACTTAAGGTCTTCGCAGTCCGACCCGGCCCACGGCGAGATATTCATAGGCTGCGACGGCTGTAGGACCTACGCGGGCTACTCGGTCTACGTCCCGGCGGAGACGAGGGGAATGACGGAGGACGTATCCGTCTTCTACAGGCTGAAGGAGGCGGAGGACCCCGGCCACTACTACATCGAGAAGTACGCGAGGGAGGAGATAGCGGGCGTCGTGTGGAGGGAGATCGACGGCGAGGGGCTCTTCGTCCTCTCCTGGTACGCGAGGGGGAGGCCCTACCACTACCCCTACGGCCATTACTACGAGAGTTGGTTCCCGGACGCCGTAAGCATCGCCGAGTACGGGCTCCGCGAGAGGCTCGAGCCGAGGCTCGACGTGGAGGCCGAGGGATGGCTGAGGGACGCCCTACTCAACAGCCTCTACGTGCTCTCGACCACGTCCTGGCTGACCAAGGACGGGAGATTCGCCCTGTACGAGACGCCGTGGATAGCGCCGTTGATGAACACAATAGGCTCCATGACGTGGGACGGTGCCGGGTTCGCCCTGCTCGAGCTCTTCCCAGACCTCGTAGTCAAGGCGGACGAGATGTTCGCGGCGTACAGGAGAGGGGGCGAGATCCCCCACGACTACGGCGAGGAGAGCCTCGAGGATCCCATATACGGCGCCACGTACATAACACCGTGGAAGGACCTGGCGTCCACCTGGGTCCTGATGATATACCGCGACTACTACTACACGGGCGATCTGGGGATACTGCGGAGGAACATAGAGGCCATGAAGGACGCCGTGGATTGGCTCATGTCGTTGGACAGAGACGGCGACTGTATACCGGACTCCCGCGGGAGGAACGACAACTCGTACGACGGCTCCAACATGTACGGGAGGGCCTCCTACGTGGCCTCGCTCTTCCTGTGTGCGTTGACGGCGTATGTAAAGGCCGCGGAGAGGCTCGGCCTATCCGTCGACGGAAGGTATCTGGAATGTCTGGAGAGGGGGAAGAGGTCCTTCGAGGGGCTGTGGAACGGCAGGTGTTACTCGGCGTGGGTCGACGGCGCCAGGCGCAAGGACACCTGCATGAGCTCCCAGCTGCTGGGCCAGTTCTGGTGCGACATGTTGGACCTCCCGCCGATAGTCCCCGAGGACAGGGCGAAGGCCGCGTTGAGGTCCATCTATGAGCTGGGCATGAAGGCCTCCAGGCACTGCGTGCCCAACTCGATGACCCTCGAGGGCGAGGTGGACAGAGAGACCGACCAGCTGCGCTCTTGTTGGACCAGGGTGAACTTCGCCGTGGCCGCCCATATGTTGTTGCGCGGGATGGAGAAGGAGGGCTGGGACGTGGCCGAGAGGGAGTGGAGGACCATATCGGAGCTCGACCCGTGGAACATAAACTCCAGGATAGACGCGATCGAGGGGAGGAACGTGGGGCTCCAATACTACATAAGCAGCCCGACCGTCTGGCTCGTCTATCTAGCCGAGAGGAAGAGGAAAGGGCTTTGGCCGCCCAAAAAGCGTTGACGTTGTCACCTGGCCGAGGGCCGCCTCCTTATACGCGCCCCAAGGATACCAGCAAGTTCCATAGGACCCTGGCGGCCCTCTCCCTACACTTGGCTCGCTCCTTCGCGTCCGGGATGCTGTCGCATATCTCGTCGGCGATCATCAACCGCCTATGGATGCGGCTATAAAAACCTTTTGCTTAAACATAAAATGGATTTTATTTAAATACAGATTGAATTGTTTTTATTGAAAACATCTCGATATATAGGTAAATGAGCCTATGTTGATATATAAGTAAATAATCGATATATATCAAATTCGGCTGACTCTACCTTAGAAACACTCACGTTACACTCCAGAGGAGCCGTCCGCCCACCATGGCGGCCACCGGCTTAAAGCCCCTGTCGAAGACGGCCACGTCGGCGGCGCATCCGGGCCTGAGGCAGCCGAGGTCCAGAAGGCCCAGGGATCTGGCCGGAGCTATCGTGGCCGCGGCCAAGGCGCGTCTCGGGTCGACGCCTAGGCCTATCAAGTTCCTTACCGCCTGGTCCAAGGTGGCGACGCTCCCCGCTATGGTGCCGTCCGCGAGAGCCGCCCTAGGCCCCTCCACGTGCACCTCGACGTCGCCCAGCCTATATACGCCGTCGCCTAGGCCCGCCGCGGCTATGGAGTCCGTCACAGCCACCGCGCGGGGCCCGGCGACGTCCAGCACGGCCAACACCACCTCGGGGGCCAGGTGGACCATGTCGGCTATGAACTCGACGTATACGTGCTCCGACCGGAGGAGGGCCAGGGCGGGGCCCGGCTCTCTGTGGTGGAACCCCCTCATGGCGTTGAATATATGGGTCGCCCTGGAGGCGCCGGCCGCCACGGCCGCCCTGGCGGTCCCGTAGTCGGCGTCCGTGTGGCCCACGCTGGGCACAACCCCCCATCTGGCCAAGGCAGACACCAGCTCCAGCCCGCCGTCCAGCTCGGGCGCTAGGGTCATCGCCTTGAGGACGCCCGTGGACGCGTAGGCCCTGGCCTCGTCCAGATCCGGACGCCTTATATGCCGGGCGTCCTGGGCGCCGCGTCTAGACGAGTTTATGAAGGGCCCCTCCATGTGCACCCCCAACACCCTCGCGCCCCCGCCTCCGTAGGCCTTAGCAGCCGCCAGAGCCCTCTCGAGGACTGGGCGGGGTGCCGTCACGGTCGTCGGCAGAATCGACGTGACGCCGTATCTCAGATACGCGGCGGCGAGCTCCCCCAGCCTCTCGGGCGACGAGGTGAAGTCTATGCCGCAACAGCCGTGGGTGTGGGTGTCCACGAGCCCAGGCGCCGCGATATAGCCTCTGAAGTCCACGTCGTAGCGGCCTCCCCCCATGGAGGCCACGCGCCTGCCCTCTATCTCCAACACGACGTCGTGCAGAACCTCATAGGGCGTGTAGAGGACGTCGAACCTAATCCTCATGCGCCGCTGCGAGGGAGCTCCCGCTCACGGCGGCCCCCACGGGCCTCTCGCGGGGCGAGGGCAGTATATGCATCACAACGAGATTTTAAGCGTTACTATCTCGTAGTTCCTGTAGGAGAACTCAACAGTGCTGCCTGATGCGGATATCTCGCGCGGCACATCTCCCCCCTCGAGGATGTCGGTGGAGCGTACGGCCGAGGGGGCGCGCCACAGCTTGAGGGTCGCCTTGCCCCTCTTGTTGAAGGCCTCGTATATTCTGAGGACCAAGCCGTCGCCGTCCTCGGCCCTCTTCGCCGACTCAAGGAGGAGATTCTCCTGGGAGAGCTCCCCGTATGACGCAGAGCCGGCCCTCCCGCGGACCACGAGGGGCCTCCATATGGCCGAGTAGGCCTCCCGCGGCACAGAGGCGGAGCGCCAATCGCCTAGGTGAGGCTCCACCACTATCAGGGATTCGTTCTCCTCGGCGTCTGCGAGGGGGTCGGGGAACACAGGCGTCGTGGCTATGCTTATGCCGACCCTCCCGCCCCTCACGGCGGCCCCGTGTTTGGAGTCGGAGAACACGGCCACCCCGTAGTCGCCCTCCGACACGTCGAGCCAATGGAGGAACGGCACCTCGAACCTGGCGATGTCCCAGCTGGTGTTCGTCGTCGTGGGCCTCTCGACGTTGCCGAAGGGTATCTCGAACATGGCTTTGTCCGCGTTTATGTCGAAGTCGAACCAGAGCTTCAGGAGCCTCTCCCTATCCCTTAACGAGGTCCTCAGCGCCATCTCCACGCGGCGCTTCCCGGCGTAGAGGCTTATGCGCTCCTCCACCGTCGACGATAGGAACTTAAAGACCAGCCTCAGGGAGGCTCTGTACGGCCCCTGCTCGACCACCTCGGCCCTCTCCAAGCCCGCCCTAACGCCGGACCTATCGAAGCGGGGCTCCACGTCCCAAGCGTCCCACGTCGGTATGTTCTCGTGGGCCACCAACACGTTCCCCTCCCCCCTCAACACCTCTCTGCCCGCCTCCTTGTCGTATATGGATCTGATGGCGCCGGTCGCCCCGTCGACGACGACCCTAAGGCTCCTGTTCTCGAGGACGAAGTCGCGGCCGGACGCCGCGGCGATCGCCCTATCCCCTACGTCGATCGGCCTAACCTCGGCGTAGCCCAACGGCGGCAGCTCCACGGGCGTTAGGCACCCTCCCTCCACTCTCTGGCAGCCGGGGACCTCGGCGTCCACGTACTCGACCCTCCTCCACGGGAGCGAGTTGAACGCAAGGAGGGAATCGCCTCGCCCGGCCAGCGCCTCGGCCGCCCTCTGGGCCTGCGCCTTGGCCTCTGCGACGACCTTCTCCAGCTCCGCATAGACGGCGCGATAGACGTCGTTTATGGCGCTGCCGGGCAGCACGTCGTGGAATTGATCCCTCAGAAGGATCCTCCACAACGGGCGCGGGTCGAAGTCTAGGCCGGCCAGGGCGCTCCAGAGCTCGGCCTCCCTCAGCCAACGCTCGGCCTCTGCGTGCAGCCGCTTCATCTTGCCATGCGACGTGTACACCCCGCGGTGCACCTCCACGTAGAGCTCCCCCCGCCACCTCGCCGCGGGCCTGGGCTCGTAGGGGCCTGTCAACTGGACGCGGGGCAATATAGGCATCTCGTCCACCGCCTCAGCCCTGTACAACATCTCCTCCGTGGGGCCCCCGCCGCCGTCGCCCCAGCCGAACGAGTAGAGCACCGGCCCGCCGCCGTTCCAAGACCTCGCCTGCTCTAGGACCGACTTGGCCGTGAAGTCTGCGTTGTAGCCGCCCCTGCCGAAGCCGAAGGCGACCGCCGGAATCGCGGTGCCGTCGAGGGCCTCCCAGAGGAACTCGTTGTAGGGGAACTTGTTGGTGTCGTTCCAGGCGACCTTGTGGGTGGCGAACACCTTGAAGCCGGACAGCCTAGCTATCTGGGGCAGCTGGGCCGAGAACCCGAAGGTGTCGGGGAGCCAGAGGATCTCCGCGAGGCGGCCGAACCTCTGGAGGAAGTACCTCTGGGAGTACAGCATCTGCCTGGCCAGGGACTCGCCGGAGACCAAGTTTGTGTCGGGCTCCACGTAGCCCCCCGCGAGGATCCAGAGGCCGCCCTCGACGGCGTCCCTTATGGGGCCCAGCAGACCCGCCTCCTCGGCCCACTCGTAGTAGAGCGCGCTGCTCTGCAGGAAGCGGAACCTCCGCCTCGACATCAACGTGAGGACCGTCGAGAAGGTCCTCTCGACCTTCCGCCTCGTCTCGTCGAAGTTCCAGAGCCACGCCGCGTCTATATGGGCGTGGCCGAACGCGGCCAGGACGCCGTCTTTCCCATAGCGCCGCCTCAACTCGGCGAGGCCCTCGCGGAGGGTCGACAAGGCCCTCCCGAAATCCGGCCTAGCCTCCCTAAAGCCGGCGGCGTCGGGCGAGAGGCCGTCGGGCAGATAGTCCAACAGATGGGAGTACCTCCTGTCGATGAGGAGGGCCGCCTCTATCTGGTCGAGGGAGACGCCGAGGAACAGCCCCCTCAAGGCCGAGTCGAGGACGTCGAGTATCTCCTCGGCCTGTCTGCCGGGGCCGAGGGCCTCTGCCAGCTCCAGCGCGGTCGCGGCGTAGGCCCAGAGCCTGAACCCCTCCTCGTCCCTCTCGGCGTAGATGGGCGTGCCCGGGCTGGCGCCGACCCTCTGGCCGAAGTCGGCGTAGGGCGTCATCCTCAGCTCGACCCTATGTCTGCCAGGAGGGAGAGGGACGTAGACGTGGGCGGCGTCGAGGCCGAAATAGGGCCGCCCGTCCAACAGAACTAGGGCGGAGCCCTTCCTGTCCTTGAAGAACAGCACGGCGCCTTCCCGCGCCTCCACCTCGAGGGATCCGTCGGGCCCCCACCGGAGCCTCTTGATATTCCTAAAGGACGACGCGAGGACGAAGAAAACCCGCCTCCTCAAGGGCTCCAGCCTGGCCTCCCAGCCCTCCGACATGGCATCTCGAGAGGCCTCCATTAAAAAGGTAGTTTGTATGCGGAGCCGGCCGCCCACCGCCGCACGTAGCCGACTCGCCGCGCCTACGGCCGACGGCGCTCGGCCCAGCCCGTCCCCGCCGCCCGAGTTGAGGCGCGGAGGCGCCTCGCGCCGACGCAGCCGAAATATGGCTTCGGCCGACGGCCAACTTTTTTATTTCTCGCCACTAGATGGTGCGTGATTAAGGCGGTGCTGCTGGATTTCGACGGCACGCTGGTGGACGACTCGGACGCGAAGAAGAGGGCGCAGTTCGCCGTCGCCAAGTTCCTGACCGAGAGGTACGGCGTCAGGCTCCACAAGACCGCCGATCTGATCGCGCAGATAGACGAGGAGATGGACGAGAGGCAGATATACTCACGGGATGAGAGGTGGCGGGAGCTGTTCAAGAGGCTCGGCCTGCTCTACGACGAGGAGATAGGCGCGTCCCTCACGGATATGTATTTCTCCGAATACGCGAGGGCGTCGCGGCTCTTCAAGGACACTCTGGTGCTTCTCCACTTCCTCAAGAGGAGGGTGAAGCTCGGGATAGTGACCGACACCGACGGGGTGCCGGGGCTCAAGAGGGAGAGGTTGAGGAGGAGCGGCGTGCCTCTAGAGCTCTTCGACGTGATAGTGGTGGCCGGGGAGGACACGGGCTCCACGAAGCCCAGCGCCACGCCTTTCAGCTTCGCTCTGGCCAAGCTGGGGCTGGGGCCCTGGCAGGCCGTATACGTCGGAGACAAGGCCTATGCGGACGTCCCAGGCGCGAGGGAGGCGGGGATGTACACGGTCATAGTCTACAGGGGCAAGCGGAGCGAGCCGAGGTCGCCGGATCAGAGGCCCGACTTGATGGTGGGGACGCTGGCCCAGCTGCAGTTCGCCATCAAGTGGCCGGAGGGGAGGCTATAGGAACTCGTCGAGGCCCCGCCCCCGCCTGGCCTTCCTCGCGGCCCGCCACTCCTCCTCGGCCGTCCTGCAGACGACGCCCAGGTCGGCGCATCTGGCCTCTATCTCGCGGGACTTGGCCTCCCACCAGCTGCGGTCCGGTCTCGCCGTTATCCCGACGGCGGCCAGCATGGAGTCGGCGCCGGGCCGCGGCCTATATCTGTCGAGGATCACCTCGCTGCCGGTCTTCTTGGCGACCTCAAGGATCGGCGCGTAGTCGCCCTCCCCGTCGTTCACGCCGGGAATCAACGGGCCCAGGAATATCCAGGTCTTCACGCCGAGCTCCGAGAGGACGTGGAGCGCGTACGCCCTGGCCCTAGGCGGGGGCGCCCCGGGCTCCAGCAGGCGCGCGACGCCCCCGCGGAACGTGGTGATCGTGAGGCCCACGTCGACCCTATCCCTATGGACGAAGAGGAGGTCCATGTCCTTGAGGACGTAGGTGGACTTGGTCTGTATAGAGGCCCTGAAGCCCGCCGGCAACAAGATCTCGAGGGATCTCCTCGTCAGCCTGTACCTGGCCTCGACGGGCTGGTAGGGGTCTGTGATGGTCGACATGCCGACGATCCCCGGCCTGGCGGTCTTGACCTCTCGGGCCAGCACGTCGGGCAGATTCACCTTGACGTAGACTACCTCCCCCCAGAGGTCGCCGGGCTCCCCCTTGGTGAAATCCCTCGCGTAGCAGTACCTACAGCCGTGCAGGCAGCCCAGGTAGGGGTTCAGGGCGTAGTCGTACTCGGGGAGGCCGGATCTGGCCAGCCCCCGCGCCGTCCTTATCTCGACTATCCTCACGGAGACTCGGCCTTACACCTACCGGCGGTCGCCTCGAAGCTGGACACCTTCAGGGGCCTGGCGTAGAGGGCGCCGCCCTCCTCGGTGAACATCACAGCGTTGTCGGCGTAGACCGAGAGGCCTCTGTCCTCTACGGCCGAGACTATCAGCGGGATGCCGGCCTCTCTCAACAGGGAGGAATTCCTCCTGAAGGTCTCCAGGGCCAGGTCGCGTCCGAGCAAGGCGAACTCCACGTCAAGCCAGTCCGTGATGACTACGTCCGGCTGGACCTCCTCAAGCGCCTTGTGGAGGCCGTAGGTAAGCCACCAATATCTCTCCGGCCGGACCTCCACCCCCTTCGCGACGACCTTGCCGCCCAGCCTCTCGACGTAGGCGCTGAAGCGCAGGGGATCGACGCTCCTGGCGGCGAAGAGCACCCTCGCGTCTCTTTTCGACATGTTGGCCGCCAGCATGGCTAAGAACTTGAGGTACGTCGCCGAGGCCGGCGCTATGAAGACGGTGACCGAGCCGGGCTCCAGCGGCCCCAGTAGCCTATCCATACACGTGTCGGTGGCCAACGGCCGGCCGGCCCCCCTTCTCGCCGGCTTGAGCTCATCCAGCAGGACTAGGCCTATCCCCTCGATTATCTCGAAGGCCTTGACGAAGCCCGCCGGCCTCCCCCGCATCTTCTCGAAGTCCATGTAGCGAGTCGCGACGCCCCTCTCCGAGACCTTCCTGACGAGGTGGACTATGTTGTCCGCTATGTAGCTAAGCGGGTTTGCCTCCTCCTCCTCGGCCGTGAGCAACACGTCGACGCCCGTGGGCCTGAGGGCCCTATACATGACGTTTGTCAGATGGCCCCTCACGTCGAGGCCCTGCAGTTGGCTTATGGAGTCCAGCACGAGAAGGGAAGGCCCCTCCTCGGTCGTCAGCGCAATTATGTAGTTGAACACGTCCTCGGCCTTGGCCAGAACGGCATCCCATATATGGGCCTTGTTGAGGTCGTAGCCGAGGGCAGCCGCGTTTTTAAGCAACAGATCCCGGTCCTCGTAGAAGGAGACCCAGAGGACCCTCTCCCCTCTCCTCAGCCTCTCTGCGGCTATGTGGGCCGCCAGCGTCGTCTTCCCCGTGCCGGGCCTGCCGTACACGAGAGTGACGCCCTTAAGATCCACACGGGCTCCGGAGCGGGGATTTTAAAGTTTAGGGGACCTCAATATCTTCACCAGGTGCGACTTGGAGTGCCAGACGTCTAGCGGCAGGCGGAGGGGCGACGCCATGTAGGCCAGAGCCTCCCCCAGGTCGTCGAACCTCTCGGGCCGTTCCCTGAAGAGCGCCCTCACGTTCTCCCTCACGAACCACACCCCGATCGGCAGGTCGAAGCCGGGATATATCTCGCGCCAGAGGACCACGGCCGCCTGTCTCCCCATGGACCTAAGGGCCTCCGCCGCCGCAAGCCTCGCCGCGTAGTAGCAGCCGCCTATAGAGGGATATGTGGACCTGCCCCGAGGCCCCTCCCAGTCCACCTCCACCTCCGGCGCCCCGCCGAAGTAGTTCCAGGCGGTGCCGGGCCACCAAGCCTCGCCCCATTCGTACATGAAGCCCCTCGGCGCGAGGAGCCCCACGAACGTGTTCCCGCGCGTCTTCCGGACGAAGACGAGGTACCTATCCACCTCAGGCATGCGCCGCACGTCCTCCAGCAGTCTGTCCGATATCTGCTTGTCCACAGCCGTTATGCTCCACCGAGTCGGCACGAGCCTCCGGCGCCGGGCGACCCCCAGGGCCCCCACGCTGAGCAGCCTGGATATGCGGTGCACGTCGATTCCGGACCTGTAGAGGCCCCATACGGCCTCGCCGGCGGGGTAGTCCGCATCGGAGAACGCCCGCTCCACGACGCGCTCGGGGGGCGGCAGAGAGCCGAGGCGGAGCGACCGCAGGGGGGACGCCGGCCCGAAGGGAGGGGAGTGCTCGTCAAGGACCGGCTCCGCCCTCAGTGGCTTCTTGAGGTCCAGCTCCACGTCCGCGGGGCGCGGCGAGAGGGCCAGCACCTGCACGTCGTGGAGCAGACGGCCGGGGCTCCGCGCCGAGTCCACGTCGAATTCGGCGGATCCCCTGGCCAAGATCAGCCGCGACGCGAGGAACTCCTCGAGCTCCATGGAGAGCCAGGCCCGGGGGTCCTCGAGCCGCGCCGTGTCCCCCTCCACGGGGGGCACCGAGGGGTAGACCCTGACGCGGGGCCATCCGACCCTCCCCACGAAGACGCTCGGCGGGGAGGAGCCGGCCACCGACGACCTCCCGGCGACGGCCTCAACGTAGGTCCTCGCCCTGGCCTTAACGAGGACGGGGCAGTAGGGGAGCCCGCACAACATCTTGGTCCCCCGGCACCTTATGCAGAGAGACGGGTCTATCCTCACGGCATATAGGCCGCACTGAATATATAAGCCGAACAGCTCGTTGAGGCGGCCGGCGGCTAGTAGCCCGCCCCTCCCCTCGACTTCTCCACGGCGGCTTCAGCCTCTGAGAGCAACTGCCTGTAGCGCTCGGGGACGTAGGGCCCTATCCTCGTGGCCGACAGCCTGATCGAAACCTGTAGGGCGACCGTCCGGTTGTACAGACTCATGTCGATCCGCATCGTGGCCGACGCAGTCAGCGGAATGCCGTAGGCCACGCAGGCCTTAGCCGTGTAGTTGCCGGTGCCGTTGAGGAGCCCGCCGAGGCCCGGGAGGGCGCCCGCCGGTATGTTCCCGCCCCCCTCAAGCTCCACCCCTGTGTAGTTGAGATAGGAGCAGTTGCCTGTTGCTCTGGTGGCGTTGATGAGGTCCGCGAAGAGCCTCAGCTCTGTCGAGTTTATCGGCTCTATCCTCCCGACGCATCTGCCCTCCGAGCAGGCCTCCACGTATGTGAGGTTTCCCTTGGACGCCGCCTTATATACAGCCTCGACGGCGCCGGCGCCGGGCATCTCGGCCGTCATGAATAACACGGTGTAGTTGCCCAAGGGCCCTACGCCCAGGAGCCACCACCCCCGCATCTCCACGGAAATCGAGCCGGCGCTGGCCGTCAAGGTCAACGTGTAGTTAGCCTCGTAGTAGCTTGCGTTAAATCCGACGGGCCGGGTCGGCGGGGGGCTCGCCGTTGTGGTCGTTAGCTCAGCGACTGTCGTTGTGGTCGTCAGCCCGGCGACTGTCGTGGTCGAGGTCTGCCGGGCGGCGGTCTGGGTCGCGACGGCCGCGGCGGTCGTGGACGTGGCGGCGCTCTGCTGGGGCCTACTTGTGCTCATTATGAGGAGCGTCGCGGCAGCCGCGGCGACTAGGGCGGCGGCGAGCACGGCCCAAGTCCTTCCCATGGGATGGCTCGAACAGATTAATAAATCTGTGCTCGGGCGGGGGCGCATAAAAAGGCGGGGCTTTTACGGCGTAGATCCTACAGAGCCTTCTCGGGGAACTTGGTCTCTACGTACTTCTGGAAAAGGCCGGGCTCCGCCTCGCCTCCGGCCAGCTTGGCCGCCGTGTCTTTGGCCTCGGCGTCGGCCCAGACGGCGTTTAGATAGGCCGACTTGGCCTTGGAGATCTTCAACAACACGCCTTGTTCCTGTCCGCTGACCAAGACCTCGACGGCGGCCTGCTTGCTCTCGAGCGCGACCATGGACACCCCGCCGTAGGTGTTGACGTACTTCAACCTGGCGTCTTTCAGCGCGTCGATCAGCTCCTCCTTTATCCTCGACGCCAGCTCGTTCACGGCCGCCTTCGCGTCGTCGAATACCTGCCTCAACGCAGCCTCAGGGGCCACTATAGTGGCCCTTCCGCCCTCCCCGCTCACGGCGAACTCCACCAAGTCGCTCAGCTTGACCGCGCGGGCCAGGATCCTCCCGCCCGCGTCCTCCACCTCCCTGTACAGATCGCCGGGTTGGTAAGCCTCGGCCGAGACGGAGGCGTAGCGGACCCTATAGCCGCCCGGGAGCCTGCAGATCTCCGCGGCCGCCTCGCCCTCGGCAAGCCTGATGCATCCCCCGGAGGCCTCGATCCTCCAGCCCGCCATATGGGTAACGACCTCCTAAAATAATATCTTCGCTCCCGCAGCCGCGCGGGAGACGCGGCTCGACGGCCAGCAGGCCCCGACCGGCGGGGAGCCGAATCTATATAAACACCGCCCTTCCGCATCACATGGACTGCGAGGGGTTCGGGATCTGGAGCGGCGCATCGCCGAGCTGATCGAGAGGAGGGCTTCCTGCCCCGAGCCTCCCTCTATCGGCGGCGAGCTCGGCGCGTTTCTGGCCTCGTTTATATCGAGGCGCCGGAGGCCCCTCGTGGCGTATCTAGGCCCCGAGAAGTCGTTCACGTGGGAGGCGGCCTCCTCCTACATGCCGGAGGCCTCCCTAGTTGCGGCCAGAACCATCGGGGAGGTCTTCGCCATGGTGGAAAACGGATCCGCCGACCTCGGCGTGGTGCCGTTCATGAACTCGCTGGAGGGGCCCGTCGGCGAGACCGTCGACTCGCTCGCCACGCGGGCCGTCCGCATATCGGCCGTCCTGGAGATGCGGATAGTGCTGTGCCTCGCGAGGAAGGGAACGCCGCGTGTGGTCTACTCGCATCCCCATGCGATAGCCCAGGCGCGCCGCCTGCTCTCCTCGCTGGGGGCGCAGGTGGTCTACACCAACAGCACCGCCGAGGCCGTCAAAGCCCTGGAGACGTGTGACGACTGCGGGGCCCTGGCCTCGCCGCGGGCCCTCGAGGGGTTCGAGGCGCAGTGCGGCGTGGAGGACGCCGAGAGCTACACCAGATTCGCCGTCATATCAACGGGGGAGGGAGGCGGCGGAGGCCGCTACGCGGCCTTGATCTTCGCCGTGCCGAACACGCCGGGCTCCCTCTACAGAGCCCTGGAGCCCATAGCCGCGGCGGGGGTCAACATGTCCCTCATATATTCGAGGCCTACGCGCCTCTCCCCGTGGGATTACTTCTTCCTTGTGGAGCTCGAGGTCGGCGACGGGCTCGACGGCTTGGTGGCCGCGCTGCGGGGCAGGACGACCCTCCTGAAGGTCGTGGGGCGGTACGACGTGGTTAGGCTCTAATCGATATCGAAAAATTTAAATATATCCGATATCTGTTTCGATACATGTGGTGGAAGGGATGGAGATGGGTGGTGGGCTGGAAGGGATGGAGGCGGATGGGAGGCTGGCCGCCTAGCTACGACGAGTGGCTCGACTACCATCTGAGGGGGGCCGTGTGGAACATGAGGGGCCTGGCCCAGTTCGTCAGAGAGAACGCGGGCAGGCTGGACCCCCAGACCAGGGAGGAGCTTGCAGGGGAGCTGGAGGAGCTGGTCAAGCATCTGAGGGGCAAGTAGCCCACTCACGAGAAGTGAGTCACCTTTTTTATGACGCCGGTTTTCCCAAGGCATGAGGCGGATCCAAATAGCCGCGATAGCCGCCGCAGTTCTGGCGGCGGCTGTGGCGTACATCGCATACGCGCAGACCCAGACGGCGACTACGGCTACAGGCAACGCCGCATGGCGGGGCGCATACGGCGCGCAGTGCACGAGAGCGGTCCCCCCGCCTGTGTGGAGGCAGGGGGCGGGGCCCGCGTGGGGGCGGCCGGGCCGGCAGCTGCCGGCCGCGGCGAACTGGAGCAGTCCGCCTGTGGCCGAGAACTTGACCCTGTCCATGAGCTCCAGCCAACTCTCCCTGCAGCTGGATCTGGTGGGCATAGTGAGGGGCCGGAGCGCCTTTGCCAGCATCGTGGCTGGTAGCGGCTCTGTGCAGGCCGGCGGGCAGTCCTACAGCGTCGTGAGCGCCAGCGGCATGGTCGGCCCGAACTTCGCCGCCTTGAGGCTGTACACGGGCAACGCCCTGATATTCGTGGTGTACCGCGGCGGGCTCTACAGGGCTGTGGTGCAGCCGCTCGGGGTGCCGCAGGCCACGATATATTACGGCAACGCCACTGCTCAAATATCGTAAGATTTTTTCTTCTCCGTGCTCCTCATCCCCGACTTAATACTCGTCGCCGTCTCCATCTACCTGATAGTCCGCGGGGCGCAGGCCTATAGGGCGTTCAGGGAGGCGAGGCTCGGGCTCTTCGCGGCTGGGCAGATCCTCTTCGCCTTCTCCCTACTGCTCGAGGGCCTGGCGACCGCGCCCGGGGTCCCCAGACCCCTCGGGCCGCTCCTCCTATCCTCATATCAGATCATGGGGGCCGGGCTTCTGCTGATAGCCATCTCGGTGACGCCGTCCGCGGCATACGCCGTCCTCCTGGCCCCTCCGGCCTATCTGCGCGGCGTCGGCGTGCTCGTGGCCGTGGACGCCGCGCTTGCGGCGTACGTCGGCGCGGTGTTGCTGTATAGATATTTCGAGGGCAGGGCGAGCCTCCTCGTCGGCGTGGCGTACCTCCTCGTGGCGGCCAGCCTCGCCGCGATCCACGTCCATTGGCTCGCGCCGATCTTGAGGACCCTCGCCGCCGTACTCCTCGCGGCCGGCGCCACCTATGCCGAGGCCGAAAAGAAGTAGGATAGAGATAATAGCCGACGTGCTGTCGGCCCTCGAGACCGGCTGCGTGAACCAGACGAGGCTGGCGGCCGAGGCCAACCTCGCCTACGACAGGCTGGCGAAGCTGCTCGACGAGCTGGAGAGCAGGGGGCTCGTGACGAGGGGGCCCGACGTGTGTATAACTAAGGAGGGCCTGAGATTCCTCGGGGAGTACAGGAGGTGGAGGAGCTTCCTAGAGACCTTCGGCCTGTTTTAAGCCCGACGCGGCTCTGGCCTGCTCCACGACGCTCGCGGCGAGCCTCTCGCCGAAGCCCGGCAGTCGGGCTATGTCGGACGGCCTGGCCCTCGCCACGTCGGCGAGGGTCCTGTATCCAGCCTGGAATAGAGCCCGGGCCCTCACGCGCCCCACGCCCCTCAGGTTCAGCACGAGCTCCAACAGCTCCTCCTTGACCCCGTAGACGACCCTGTAGGTCGCCCTCAACACGCCCCGGGCCCTCTCGGGGAGCTCCACCGCCGCGGCGAGCCTCGAGGCGGCGGTCCCAAGCCACTCGAAGAGGTCGGCGTATACCCTGATGTCGCCGGGCCCCACGCCATATTTGTCGTATATCTTGTCCTCGGGGGCCTCGTTGGCCCACTCCCACAGCATCTGCACGGTCTTCACGGTCTGCCTGAACTCCTCGTCCTCCTCGTCGAGCCGCATGTGGGGAAACGCCCTCGCTATCTCGGCCGCCGTCTTCTTGTCGAAACGGCCGCGCCATATCTTGGGGACCTCGGGGGACGAGGCCACGAGGTATATATACGCCACCGGCGAGTCCCCCCTCATGGCCTTAAGCAGATCTATGTACATGGCCGCCGTCTCCGGGTCCACGTAGAGCCGGGACACCAGCCTGCCCAGCGGCGTTGCGTAGTAGGCGTCTCCAGACTTCTCCAGAAAGCCCCAGGCGACCAGCTGGTCGAGCGCCCTCTCCGCCTTGCTCCTAGCTATGGACATCGCGGCCGGGCCCAGCTGTATGTAGGCGAGGGTGGTCGAGAGGTAGTCCACGACCTCGTCCTCGGTGTTGGCGTAGCCGCTCCCGACGACGCCCAGGAGGTGAGACCTGAGGTTCACGTCCGAGAACAGCTGCGACCTCACGGGCTCCACGGCGCCCCTTATGTACCTCTCCATTATGTACTCGGCCTCCCGCTCGCTCGACGCCACGGCGATGGCCTCGCCGTAGGGATCCAGGCCGGGCCTGCCGGCCCTCCCCGCCATCTGTCTGTACTCCATGGCCGGTATCTCCTCGAGGCCGGTGAGCGGGTCGTACCTCCTCACCTCCGCTATCACGACCCTCCGCGCGGGCAGATTCACGCCGGCCGCCAGCGTGGTGGTCGACACCACGGCCTTTATGACGCCCCTTCTGAATCCCTCCTCGACTATCCTCCTCAGCTCCAGCTCCAGGCCGGCGTTGTGGAAGGCCACGCCCCTCGCGACCACCTCGGCCAGCTCCCTCCCGATTATCCTGCTCGCCGCGGACTCCTCGACCTTCCTCGCGAGATCGGCCGCGGCCTCCGGGTCGATCAGCTCCCTGCCGCTCGCCGCCACGGCCTCCGCTATCCTCCTTGCGGTGGCCACGGTTGCGGATCTGCTGTTGACGAAGACCAAGGCCTGCCCGCCTCCCTCCACGGCGTCTAGGGCGAGCGCCACCTCGGGGTCGGCGCCCTTGGATATACGCCTCTCGCTGCCATCGGCGTAGCGGATGGCCCCGTCGGCGTAGACCCCCTCCATCAGCGGCACCGGCCTCCAGTCGGACTTGACCAGCTTGGCCCCGAGCCACCTCGCCAAGGCGTCGGGGTTCCCCACTGTGGCGCTGAGGGCCACCACCTGCGCCTTGAGGCCTAGGTACCTGACCTTAGCCGCTATGGACTCCAGGACGGGCCCCCTCTTGGGGTCCCCCACGTAGTGTATCTCGTCGAGAACTATGAGGCCCACCTTGTTGAGCCAGCTCGGCCTATGCCGCAGGAGGCTGTCGAGCTTCTCGTAGGTGGTGATCACCACGTCGTATTTGTGGAGCCATGCGTCGTCCGAGTCGTACTCCCCGGTGGAGACGGCCACGTCGGCCAGGTCGCCGTAGTGGGAGAAGTGCAGCTGTTTCTCGTACGCCAGGGCCTTGAGGGGCACCGTGAACACTGCCATGCCGCCCTCCAGCGCGGTCTTCACCGCGGCCACCTCGGCCAGCAGAGTCTTCCCGGAGGCCGTGGCCGTGACCATCACCACGTTGGCTCCCTCCAGGATCCCGGCGCGCACGGCGGCCTCCTGGGGGGGATACAGCCTCTCCACGCCCCGCCTCCTCAGGGCGTCCCTCAGCTCGGGCGGTATGGGCAACGACGAGATGTCCACGGAGGGGGCTGATGCCCGGTATTTAGGCCTTCATGGCCAGGCGGTAGGCATACGCGGCGTAGAGGAACTCCATGAACCTATGCCACTCGAGCCGGCCTCCCACGACGAATCTGCCCGCCTCGCGTAGCTCGGCCCAGACGGATTCGCCGCACGCCTGGCATTTAAGGACGGCGGCGCCGCCCCTCTCGATATATACCAGCGGGGCCCCGCAGCTGGGGCATCTATACGTCGTCTCGAACCACAGAGGGCTGAGCCTCAGGACTAAAAAGGGGATCGGTTAAGATCAGTCGGCGGCAGGCCCCCTTTCCTCGGTCTCGCCGTATTCTATCAAGCTACGTAGCGTGCTCTCCTCGCCTATGAGGTCCCTTATGGATATAACGCCGTACAGCTTCCCGCCCTTGGTCACCACGACGTGCCTTATGTTGTGGGTCCTCATGACCTCGGCGACCTTCCAAAGCGGCTCGGACGCCTCCACGGTTATGACGGGGGAGGTCATGTACTTCTCTGCCGTCGTGTTGAGGTCGACGCCTGTGGCTATGGCCCTCACTATATCCCTCTCGGATATCACCCCCAGCGGGTTCTGGGGGGCCTTCTCGTCCACGACGACGACGATGCCTATCTTCCTCTCGGCGAGGATCTTGGCGACGTCCTTCAACGTGGCTTTTGTGGACACAGTTATCGGCGGCTTTCTGGCCAGCGTCTCCGCGTTCATGGAGGGCGCGCAATGACAAGAATAAAAACATTTTCTAAATTATAGATCTAGCTTCTTCGGGCGCGGGGAGGGGAATGTTTATAACTGGGCGCGCCGGGGCCTCCATGCCTGTCGTCGTCGGCCTCGCCGAGTCGCAGAGGATCAGGATCCAGATAGTCAAGGACCTGCCCCAGTTCATGGGCCTCGGGCCCTACAAGGCCGGGACCGCGGTCCAACTCCCCGTCTACACAGCCCTGAGGCTCGTGGAGATAGGGGCGGCGAAGATCGACGAGTCGTCGCTCCTGCGGCCGCAGGAGGTGGCCGGCCTGAAGTTCGTGGAGGAGCGGGAGCAGCTGCCGGCGAAGCTCCCAGAGGATTTCTACGCCAGGCTGAGAGCCACCGTGGCGCAGCTGAAGAAGGACGGCGACTCCAAGGCCCTCAGCGCCCTGATCAGCGCGGCCAGAGACCTCCTCATAAGGAGGGTCGAGAAGATGGCCAGGCTCCTCGCCGCATCGCCGGAGCTGATAGACGACGAGGACTTCCAGGGGAGGCTGGCGCCCGAGGAGAGGGCCCTCGCCGCGGCTCTACACGGCGAGGTGAAGGCCCTTCTGGGCGAGATACTGAGCCCCTAGCGCCTAGGCCCCTATCCTCTTGACGTATCCAGGCCGGGGCGTGTAGAGCTCGCCGTTCCTCATCATGAGGTCCACGAGCCGCTGGGCCTCGGCCCTCGGCACGCCGGCCTTCTCCGCCTCTTCCAGCAGGGCGTCCAGCCTCACGGGGCCCTTGTAGACCTCCTCCATCTTCTTGAGCACCTCCGTCAGCTTTATGTAGGCCTCGCGGCGGGAGGCGGGCACGCCGGTCATTATGGAGTCGATGTCGACCACGCCGGACTCCAGGTCTATCCCCACAGACTTGAGGAAGGCCAGATAGAGCCTTATGGCCCTCTCCGCGTCCTCGCCGGTCGCTATGGGCGACAGCCTCATCTTGGCCTCGGCTATGGTGAGGCGTATGAGGGCCTCCAGCTGGCGGGCCGTTATGGCTATGGCGCTGCCCGGCCCCTGGTAGTGCCTCCTCATCTCGAGGTAGAACTGCCTTATCCTGTCCTTGGCCTCCTCGCTGAGCTGGGGCTTGACGTGCCTCCTGGCGTATATTATGTACTTGCGGAGGAGGTCCGGCCTCATTATGTCCTTAAACGACTCGGGGAGCGCGCCGGTGTGTAGATCCACTATGTGCGTGGCGACGGCCTTGTCGTAATCCTCCTGCGGCTCGTCCTTGACCACGAATATGAGGTCGAAACGGCTCAGGAGCGACACGGGGAGGTCTATGTTCTCGGCCACGGTGCGGTTGGGGAGATAGCGTCCGAAGGCCGGGTTGGCCGCCGCCAGGACGGCCGCCCTCGCGTTGAGGGTCGCCACTATGCCCGCCTTGCTTATGGAGACCGTCTGCTGCTCCATGGCCTCGTGTATGGCGACGCGGTCCTTGATGTCCATCTTGTCGATCTCGTCGATTATGGCGACTCCCTTGTCCGCGAGCACCAGCGCCCCCGCCTCCAGGTAGAAGTCGCCGGTGAGCTTGTCCCTCACCACGGCGGCCGTGAGGCCGGCCGCCGAGGATCCCTTGCCCGTCGTGTAGACCGCGCGCGGGGCCACCTTCGCCGTGAATTTGAGCAGCTGCGACTTCGCCGTGCCGGGATCGCCCACTATGAGGACGTGTATATCGCCCCTGACCCTCACGCCGTCGGGGTAGACTATCTCGTTGCCGCCGAAGAGGAGGCACGCCACGGCCTCCTTCACCTCCTCGTGGCCGTATATCGAGGGGGCTATGGACCTCACCACGAGGTCCCTCACGTCGGGCCTTCTGGAGATCTCTATGATCTTCTTCTCGTCCTCTCTGGTTATGTCCTCCACGAGCTCCTTGTTTGTGGATTCGAGGTGCACCGCCGAGAGGAAGGAGCTGAGGACCGGCGGCCTGCCCTTCTTCAGCTCGCTCAGAGCCAGGTCCAGGATGCCCGTCATGGACACTATGTCGCCGGGCTTCACCGAATCGACGAGGTCGTCCAGCACGACGACCTCGACCGAGCGCGGCAGCTGCCCAGGCGGCAGCTCCTCGGGGCGCTCCTGGACCACAAGCTTCTGCCAGTCTATATACTGCGACAGCTCGGCCACCAGCGTGAAGGACCTGGAGGCGCCGCACCTGGGGCATCTGGACGGCGGCTCCACGTGCCGCTCAAGCTCCTGGACCAGCTCCAGCTCGTATCCGCACTGGGTGCATCTATAGAGGGCCCTATGGAGGAAGTGCTTAGGCGGGGTCTGCCTCGTGACTATGCCCTCGACCTTGATCAGACGGCCTACGTACTCCGACCTCAGCTTCCTCAGGGGTATGGAGTAGGGCGACCCCCTGACGCGGAAGTAGAAACGGCGGAGGCGTCTGGCGGTCTCGGGGTCCTTCTCCTCGACGACCTCCCTGACGGCCGCGTCGGCGATCTGCAGGACCTGCCTCGGCCTCTCCACCAGGAGGTCCGCCAGCTCCTTGTCGTATATGAGGACCTCGTTGAAATCCACCTCGAGGCTCCTCTCGTGCTGGACGATCATGTTGACCACCTCGTCCAGCACCTTCTCGTTGGAGAGGATGAAGTCCTTCACCTTGTTCCGTATAGCCTCCTGCGCCAGCTCTACGGCCACGGAGAGAGGCCGCCGGGCAAATTTAAGGGCTCCATGTATGGGCATTGAGGGGGAGAGAGTATTCCGTAGATATTGCAGCCCGCCGACCTGCGCCGCCTTTGGCCAAAACTTACTGGACGGGCGGCGCGATGGGCGCGAAGGCCCGTCCTAGGCCCGCATCGCGGAGGCGGGGCGAGGTCTGCCGCTGGCCCTCGCGGCGGCCGTCGGAGGATTCGCGGCGTCGCGGAGGCCGGCTGTGGGCCTATACGTAATCCTCCCTCCTCGCGATGTTCCTGGGGGTTTCTCCGTTGACCCAGCGGAGTAGATTGTCTACGGCTTCCTCCAACATGCGGCGCCACACGAGCTCGTTGCCGTAGCCTCCGGCCACCCAAGGCGTAGCCACGACGTTGGGCAGTGATATTATGTCGGCGTCCTTGGCGAAGTCGCTTCTGCTCCACCAGACGTCGGACGCGAATATAAAGCCGGGCCTCTCCCTCAATATCCTCTCCACGGCCCCTCTCTCCACGACCTCGGCCCTCCCAACGTTCACGAAAACCCCCTCTCCATCCATGGCCGCGAGATGTTGATACTTCACGAGCCCTCTGGTGTGTTTGTTGAGGGGAAGGGCGGATACGGCTATGCGCGCGCCCGCCATGGCCTCCAGGAGGTCCGAGGTGAATACCCACGGGCCTTCCTTTCTCGTCCTCGAGAAGCCGTAGACGCGGAGGCCCAGCGCCGCCAGCATCTTGGCGACCCTCGTCCCTATCTCGCCGAGGCCCAACACGGCGGCCTTGGAGCCGACCGCCATGGGTATCCCGACGTCCCTCCCGTACTCGCCCCTCTTCATCCTCCTGTCGTAGTGGATGACCCGCTTATAGGCCCCGAGGGCCATGGCCACGGCGAACTCGGCCACCGCGTCCGCGTTAGAGCCGGCGTTGCCGGCCACGACGACGTGGGGAGGTATGGCCTCCCAGGGGAGGTGGTCCAACCCCGCCGTTATGACCTGCAGGAACCTCAGCCTCGGCATTGATTTCAACTCCTCTGGCGTTATTCTGAAACATAAGGCCGCCTCGGCCTCCCCCATGCGGTCCCTCCCCACCACCTCCACAGCCCTAGACAGCCTCTCGGCCAGATCTCGAGGCAGATCGGCCGACACGTAGACCTTCATGAAACCCCCATAGATCCGGAATTTAAGCATGGCCCCGAGCCGGCGGCGCCCGCCGCGGCGTAGCCCGTACGGCATCGCCACCGCCGCGCTTGCCGGGCGCGAGGACGCTCCCTCCAGCCCTCCTCGACCTCGGGTCCTTAATGCTCAATCCACACGTCAAATAAGCGCCTTGACTATGCGATTCCTCCGGCCCCCAAGCTCCCTGCGGATCTCCGCTAGGCGTTGGAGGCGCCAGGCGCTGTCAGCCGCCCGGCACCCTTACGAAGGTCCCCGTGGCGTTGCGGAGCGGCTTTCCGAGGATCAGCCTATCCCGCTCTAGCCAGACCCGCATCTTTATGAAGCAGTTCCTGTAGGGTGCGCCGTAGATCTTCGTCGGGGCGCCAGCTACCGCATCGGCTCTTAGATATACGGCGTCCGAGAAGACCACGTCTTCGTAGCTCAGCGCAGAGACGGTATAGTAGCCGACCCCGTCATCCACATCCACGACGAAGACCGCGTACAGCGGCCGCGGCACGAGGGTCACTGCGCATGGGCCTCCGCAGATCTTCTCAGCGCATTTCATCAGCTGTCCCGGAGCCGCGGGGAAGGTCGGCGGCATGAGGCTCCAGTAGGTGATCTTGATCACAGCCCAGGTCTTGTTGCCCACCGTGCCGGCGGCCACGCAGGCGAGCTCGTCGCTCGGAGGATATCCGCTCTCCTCCTTGTGCAGAGGCATGATGGGCGGCTCGGTCTTTATGGAGCCTGTGTAGTTGCAAGGCCCCCAAACCACGCCGGAGGCGTTGACCACGGCGCTACATACAAGCGGCGCGCCTACGTCGCAAGGACCCTCCCCGACTCCGCCCGTCTTATTCATCACAGTTGTATTCATATTATTTTTAAAATAGAGAAATAAAAATATTATAATAATTATAAATAAAGATATAAATAAAACTGTTTTTCTAGAGATCATTATGACGTATCTTGTGTTGGCATCGCAGGCGGGGAGTATACCACCTCTAAGTCGGCGTAAGGATCTACGGCCTGTACGGCCTTCTTAATCCTCTCGACGGCACGAGGATCCACTATCCTCCTCCCGTCCGGCGTCACTGTGGCGTTGGAGGTAGCAACCACTAGGCGGTCCGGCTCCACTGCGACGAACGTGATGCCCCTCATCTCAACGAAAAACGGCCTTGTCAAGCGGTCTTTCGTCTTCAGAAGCTCGCCCAGCGACCTCTTGATGGGGGCCTGTAGGACATAGACGACCTCCTTGCCCCACCTCAGCTCCCAGCCCCTTACCACCGTGATATTGCGCCAGTACCAGCCTCCGTTTGTGAAGTTGTATTCAAGCACAAGCACCCAGCTATATGCGGCCGGCGTTGCCGACGGCGTCACGCCTATTTTCCCCAGCCCGTCCAAGATAGGCTGGATATCCGTCTTGGAGAGGAGGCAGGTGAAGTTGACCGCGCCGTTTGAACATATCAGCGGCTCCGTGGTCTTCAACACATCGTAGCGGGAAAGCGCCGCGATCTTCCCGACTAGAGTCGCCTGTTGCGCCGCGTAACTATAGGCTTCAGGGTCCCCGGCCTGTCGCCCCCTCCCAGTCGCGAGCAGAAATACCGCAACGGCGACCACCGCCAACATTATCAATACTGCGATCTTCAAGCTCCAGGACTTGGACATATTCTTGGCCCATCTATGATCTTATAAACCTATTTAAAGGTACATAGCGAAAGAAGGAGAGCCCTTAGAAGACCGCTTGCGCCGAGGTATGCAGAGCCGCGGCGTCGATTGATGGTACGCCCGGCATAGGCGTTAGTCCCTCCTGCTGGCGTCGGAGGTTGGGCATGCTCCAATATGTCGAACACATGTCGCCGAGGGATCGGCGTAAAGGGCCGATGCCCATATGGAGGCATCCTTGTAGGGCCTTCCCCATAGAATGCTCCAAGCCGGCCGGAGGCCGTCTATAGCCGCGGCGGCCTAGGCCCTTGGGGCCAGCCTTGCCCCCACCCCGCCGTGTTGAGTCCAGCGGTCGCCGACCTTGACCAGGAGAGGCAGCGACACGGAGACGCCGGTGACGAGGGCGACCTCCTCGTCGAGGCCCCTCAGCTGGTAGGGGTCGTCGAGGTGCTCCGCGACCGTGGCCACGTACCTCAAGTCTATGGGGTTGATTATCCTCTTGAATATCTGGGTCATGCACTGCGAGAGGGCGTCTGGATCCAGCTTCGTGGGCCTTTGGGATATCAGGCAGAGCCCCAGCCCGAACTTCCTGCCCTCCCTCGCTATCTTGACCACGTAGGGCTTGCTCACCGGCGACTCCCTGGCGGGCACGAAGTTGTGGGCCTCCTCCACCACGACGAAGGTGGGGATGTTAGCCCTCCTCAAGGCTGCCTTGTACATGCCGTCGAGCGCCACCGCCATGAATATCCGCTGGTCGAAGAGGTCGAGGCCCGAGAGGTCCAGCACCTTGATGCCCCTAGACGTCAGAAGCTTGGCGGGCTCGAAGAGCCTCACGGGCTCCCCTCCGAAGGTCTCGCCGTAGCGCTCCAGGAAGATGGGGCTCCCCTTGAAGAGGGCCCGCAGCCTCCCGGCCAGCCCGCCCAGCGCCATCTCGCCCGCGTAGCCTCCCGGGGCCGCCGCCTTTCCGCCCTCCATCACCTCCTCTATCAACTGCTCCAGGTCGGTCAGCGGCTGTCTGTCGCCGTAGGCGGTGGCGGCCTGCCACCCCTCCTCCAGGATCCTCCGCTGGGCGTCCGTGAGGCCGTAGGTCCCCTCCAGTATCCTCTCCAGGACGCGGAGGGGGAGGGACCGCGGGTTCAAGCCCACGCGTTCGTACCGCCTGGGCGTCCCGAACCTGGCCTCGAACGCCTTGTCTTGCGCCGACGCGTCGACCTTCCCCACCACGTAGACGTCGACCGCGTCGGCCACGGCCCTCCCGGCCTCGGACCTCGCCACCTGCATGGCGGAATACTCGCCGTGGGGGTCGAACACGACTATGGAGACCTCGGCGGCGGCCGCCAGGCGCTCTATTATGACTCCGGCCAGCCAGGACTTCCCGGCGCCCGTGCTGGCGAGTATGGCGCAGTGCTGGGTCACGAGCCTCGTCCCGTCCACAGAGGCGGGTATGTCGTAGCCCCAGACGGTGCCCAGCTCCAGATGGGGCCCCTCGCCGCGCGGCGCCAGGAACTTGGCGACAAGCTCCGGCGGGGCTCTGTAGACGTAGTCCAGAGGCCTCAGGGGCCTGGAGGGCCTCCTCAGCCTCTCGCCCCTGAGGGCGCCCACGACCACCGCCTTCGCCTCGGTGTAGTAGAGGAGCGAATCAGCGCCGAGGTTTTCCTTTATGTACTTGACGGAATCCACGTCGTCCAGCTGGGCCACCAGCCTCGGGTCCACCACCGCGTTTCTCCGCCTCACCGCCACCACCTTGGCGAGCACCTGCTCGTCGGAGCCGGCCAGCAGGAGGGAGCCGCCCTCCGCCTCCACCCCGATGAAGGTGCGGAATATAAAGTAGCTGGTCGAGGGGACCTTGACCACGACTCCCACCGGGTCCACGCGTGCCCGGCGCCCGCCCCTTATTAGTGCTTCGGACAACCAGGCGGTTATACCTAACGCCGCGCGCGGAATGCGCCTACAGAAGGCGGACGACGTTCTGCGGCTTGAAGCCCTCGAGCTCGCGTAGGTTTATGACGGGGGTCCTCATCCTGTCCTGGTCGTCGAACCCTATCCTCGGGCAGGCGGTGTTGATTATCAGGTCTGCGCCTAGGTCGTCCAGAAGCTCGGGCGAGGCCTCGTCGACCTCTATCAACACGCCGCCCGTCTCGGCGGCCGCCCTCTCGGCCTCCTCGATCTGCATCTGGCCCGGCTTCCTGGACACCAGCACCACGACCCTCTCCCTGTTGGAGAGATAGGCCCTGCCCTTGAGCCCCATCAGCCTCCTGAATTCGCCCTCCACGGGGTAGGCCCTGCCCTTGAAGGGGTCGTACCCCCAGACCTCGGCGTCGGGGTAGAACAGCTTAACGGCGAGGGGGTAGAAATACCCCGACGACACCACGACGGCCGAGGCGCCGGGCGGCTCGCCGACCCAACAGCCCGTTATGGGCTCCCTGGCGACCTCCATGGAGTGCTGTAGGGCCAGCTCCTCCGCTATCAGCCTGTAGGGCACCGGGAAGTAGATCTTGCCGAGGGGGGGCCGGGGGAGGCTGGGGGGAGGGACGTAGTAGACGGGGACGAAATAGGCCTCCACCCCCTCGGTCTTGAGCAGATACGTATCTACGTCTATCCTCTCCAGCGAGCCGCCGGTGTTTTTCCTGAGGAGGTGCGCGACGTTGGGAGGCACGCCGTGGCCTAGATGGACTATCCTCCTGGCCTTCATGTACTCGGCGTCGGCCAGACCCACGTCGCAGCTTCCCCACACCGGCCTCCCCGAAACCTTGGCGCCCGTCCTCCTGGCCAGCTCCACGGCGGCCCACTTGAAGCCCGGAGGGGATTCTATCAAGGCGTCGGGCCCCAGGAGGGCCAGCACGGAGTCGGGCACTATGAGGTTACCCAGCTCCACGGCTCCTCCGCGGATCTGCATTATTGTTTTTGCCGGCGCCTCCCTCCCTCAGGGCCTTGACGAGCTCCCCGGCTATCTCGGGCCTCTTGACCTCGAGGTATTTATAGTATTTCTTGAACTCCTCCCTTATCGCCGACACGACCTTGGAGGGGTCGGCCCGCCCCGCGGCGACCTCCTGAAGGGCGGCCTCCATCTTCGACCTGACCTCCGGGTCTATTATGGGCTTGGCGTGCCTCATCAAGGCCGTGGCGAGCGACATGCCCAGAGGCGTCGGCACGCACTTCCCTCCAGCTATCTTCATGTAGCCCCTCAAGACGTTGGTATGTATGTGGTCCTGCATGGTGGCGTCGGTCCCTATGCCGTACCGCCTCATCAGCCTCAACAGCTCCGACTCGCTCATGCGGGGCGGGGGCTCGGTCTGCCTCCTCTCGATCTTAGCCGAGAGGAGCTGGGCCGGGTCGCCGCTCTTGACGCGGGGGAGGGGCTCCTCTTCCTCCTCCTCGTAGGGGTAGATGGCCCAATATCCCCTGGAGATCACCTTCCTCCCCTCGGCCTCGAGGACGAGGGGCCCGAAGGCCGCGGCGATCCTCTGCCTCTCGACCACGGCGGGCGGGCTCAAGGTGGCCAGGAAATGCCTCACGACCAGCTCGTAGATCCTCCACCCCCTCGCGCCCAGCCTCGCCTCTATCTCGCCCCTCTCGGCGCCCTTTGTGGGATGTATCGGCGGGTGGGCGCCGTCGTAGCCGCGGCCCCTTGTGGGGGTCAGAGGCCTTCCGAGCAGCGCCTCGGCGTACTCGCCGAACTGGGTCCTCCGCAGCTCCTCCAGTACCTCCCTCAGGTCGAGCGTCGGGGGGTAGATCGTGGTCTCGGTGCGGGGGTAGGATATATAGCCCAGCCTGTATAGCTCCTCCGCTATATCGAGCGTCGCCTTGGCCCTTATGTTCAGCCACCTGCTGGCCCTCCTCTCGAGCTCCACGGTCTCCAGCGGCACGGGCGGCCTCACCTCGGCCCTCTCGTATCTAGCCTCGGCGACCCTCCCCTCGGCCTTTCTGGCGGCGGCGAGCGCGGCCTCCGCGTCCTCCCTCAGCTTGAAGGGCCTGGAGCGCATCTCCACCTCCTCTCCCCCCACGCCGACCAGGGCCCTCACGACGAAATACTCCTCCGGCTTGAAGCTAAGCCTCTCCAGCTCCCTGGAGACGACGAGGCCCAGGACGGGGGTCTGGCAGGGCCCGTAGCTGAGGAACCTCCCGAATGGAAGCGCGGCGGAGTCCTCGCGGCGGACGGAAAGCGTGAGCAGCCTCGTGAACGCCGCGCCTATGGTCAAGTCGCTGGCCATCCTGGCGAAGACCTTCTCCACGACCCTCAGGTCCAAGTCGGCGGGCGCCTTGAACGCCCGCGTTATCTCGGCCTTGGTCACCGCGTTGAACCGCACGCGCTTGAACTGCGCCGTCGGGTTGACCGCCCTTACCTGTAGCGCGGCCTCGTAGGCTATGGCCTCGCCCTCGGGGTCGGCGTCCAGCGCCAGGTAGATCAGGTCCTGGCCTCTCGCCAGCGACCTGAGGGCGTAGATGTATTTCAGGGCCTCCGGCCTCGGCGTAAGCACCAGGACCTCGTCGAAGAGCCGCGCGGGGTCGACCGCCCCCCATCTATTCATCTCCTGGGGGAAGTCGAAGTCGAGTATGTGGCCGCTCAAGCCGAGGCTCACGGCGCCGGCGCCGCCGTATTTGAACCTGTAGGCCGGGACCCCCGACACCTTGAAGCTGGAGTACGTCCCCCCGAGATATCTGGCGATGGCCTGAGCCACGGACCTCTTCTCGGCAACTATGAACACATTCGGCCCCCGCCCCATCTATAAAAGCAGTGGAGCTAGATTTCCGGCGGACCGAATTCGCAACTTTTTTATATAAGGAAGTACGTAGGGGCCATGTCCAGCGAAGAGACCGGAGGCGAGGAGAGACCCCTGAGGAGGCCGCCGCTACAGAGACCCCAAGCGCAACAGCCGCCGGTCCAGGGACAGCCCCTCCCGTTGCCCCAACAGCCTGCAGCGCAGCAGCCGCAGCAGCCGCCTCCCCCTCCGCCCCTGCCGCCCCCTCCGCCGCCGGCTGCCACCGGCCCCTATCCCTATCCATATCCTCCGCCTCGGGCGACCCAGAGGGCGTATCCGCCCCCGCCTCCTCCGCCTCTGCCCCTCCAGCCGCCCACGCCGCAGCCGCAGCAGCAGGCGGCCCCGCCGTCCAGAAGGCCCGCCCAGCCGGCCGGCGGCCCATCGCCGTCGCAGACCCTCCCGCTTATCGGCGCGGTTGTGGGCATCGTCGGCGCGGTTCTAGGCATAGCGTCGTTCCTGTTCTCGCTGGGCGACGTGGGGCGGGCCGTGGAGATGCTGTCCATATCGCTGGCGGCGACAGACGTGGTGTTGGCCATAGCGCTCTTCGCCGTATGGAGGGCCTTCTTCAGGAAGAAGTAGCGAAGAACTCCTCGAGCTCCCGCCTCAGCCCGTCCTCCCCCTCGACGACCTTGGCCCCTCTCAGCAGATCTTTCAGCTGGACGTATACGTCGGGCTCCAGGAACCTGTGATCTAGGAACACCAAGGCGCCCCTATCGCCTGGGGACCTGAAGAGCCTCCCAACCGCCTGCCTGACCTTGACCACAGCGCTGTAGAGATAGACGGCGCCCCACGCCGCCTCGGGGCCCAGGCCGGGCGAGAGCTCCTCCACCTTCTTGTCGAGATAGTAGTCCCTCTCGGGGTACGGCACGCCGGCGATCACCACCGTCGACAGGAGGTTGGACCCCTCCCTGGCGTACTCCACCCCCTCGGCGAGCTTGCCCCCCGCCACGGCGAATACGGCGAATTTGGAGCCCAGCTCCATGTCCTCCAGCTCGGTGTCCCTGGCCTCCACGTAGAGCGGTATGTTGAACGTGAGGTACTTCCTGACGGCTTTAAGCACGTCGTAGCTGGGGAAGACCGCGAGCGTGCCTCTGGGCGACGCCGATACGGCCGCCGCGATCCTCCTGGCCATCGCCTTGTACATCTCCTCGCCTCTGGCGCTGTACTTCGACGTGACCGACCTATCGACGACGGCCAGGAAGTTGCCGCGGCCTATATATTTGTCGAGAGGCACGTCGAAAACCCTCGGAGGCCGCTGGAGGGGAACCGCCTTTAGGAACAGATCGACGGGGAGCGAGCCGCTCATGAGGGCGGCCGCCTTCGCCGAGCTCAACACGCCCGACACTATCCTCGACACGTCGTAGGGAACCGCCTTGAGCCTAAGCCCCTCCTCGGACTGCTCGGCGAGCACCATGTACCGCCCCCCCTCGCGCAACGTCTTCAGGAACTCAGCTATGGCGACCAGCGGCGAGTAGGGCGTCGACCCCTCGTCCGCCTTCAGCCTGACGACCTCCACGGCCGCCCTCTCTATCTGGCCCGGCTCGTCGAACAGCGAAAGGGCGTCCCCCACGGACAGAGGGCCTGCCCTCAGCTCCCTCAAGGCCCTCTGGGCCTTGTGGAGATACGCGGCGGCCTCCCTCATGCCGTACCTCTCGGCGTCGGCCCTAGCTCTCCTCACCTCCGCCTCCGTCACCGAGACGGAGTTTATGGAGGCCACGGCGTCGGGGAGCGAGTGCGCCTCGTCGACTATCAAGATGGAGCGGCCCAGGTCTATCCACTGCTCGGCTCTGGGGCTGAAGGCGTAGAAGTAGGTGGCGACCACCACGTCGGCCCAGAGCGCCAGCGCCTTCGCAGACTCGTAGGCGCAGGTCCCGGCCCCGCACGCGGCCCTGACGAAAGACCGCGGCGCCATCGGCGCCTCCGGCTCGAAGGGCTTCGGCGGATAGTACCTACATTTCCCCAGGCCCCTCAGATAGCGGCATTCGGCGAGGAACTCGGCGTAGGGGAGCCCCCTCAGCTCCCCGTAGCAACACATATCCTGCTTGTTCCTCAGGAAGGCGTACCTCACCTCGACCCCGCGGGCCCTCAGCCTCGCCAGCTCCCTCAGAGGCTGCAACATCTCGTTTTTGGTCCTCACCAGATAGAGGACCTTGGCCTCGACCTCCTCGGCGTAGGTCAGCGCGGCGGCCAGCGCCGCGGCGGTCTTGCCGAGCCCGGTCGGCGCGTTGGCCAGGACCATCCTGCCCGACCTGAAGCCGTCGAGTATCGCCGCCGCGAGCTCCCTCTGGAACGGCCTGAAGCTGTCGTAGGGGAAGAAGCGCTCCACCGGCCGGAACCCCAGCAGTGCGATAAAAAACTATTCCGCGCGGTCGAAGGGCCCCTAGGGAGTAGGTCGGCTGAATCTAGACGACGGGAACCTAGCCTCCTTGACGCGGCCCAGCGCCAGATCCGCCGCCATTCTGCCCAGCGCAGGTCCGAAGGTCCAGCCCAGCCTGCAGGCGCCGGCGGCGACGACGAGCCGCTCGCCGAGTCTCTCCACGATGGGTAGCCCGTCGGGCGTGCAGGGCCTGTAGCCGACGGCCATGTCGAGAACCTCGACGTCGCCCAGTAGCTTCCTCGCGCCGGCCAGCACCCTCTCGGCGGGCGAGTGGTCCTCCGTGGAGTCCATGTCGAAGCGGCCCGTCGCCTTTATCCACCCGCCCAGGGGAACCACGGCGACGCCCGTATCGGCGAGGTCTATGAACATGGCCCTGGGCCTTCTGGGCGTCTTGACGCGGAACCCGTAGCCCTTGAAGGGAGCCACGGGGAGCCCGAGAAGCCTCGACGTCCTCCAGCCGGCCGCAACCACCACGACGTCGGCCTCGATCCGCCTCCCGCCGGCCACGACGAAGCCGTCGCCGACGGCCTCCGCATAGGCCGCGATCCTGCCCGGCGCCGCCTCCTCGAGAATCCTCCTGGCCGCTAGATCTGTGGAGAGCCTGGCGGCCTCCAGATAGGCCACGGCCCGCCTCCCCTCGAACTCGGCCTCCTCGAACTTAGGCCTCAGAGGGTCGCGCCTCAGCTCCTCGACCTCATTATCCACATCGTCGACCAGCTCGTAGAGGGGCTCCTCGGCGTAGTCGAAGTCGTTCCGCTCCTCGGCGAGCCTCCTGTACTCAGCCCAGGAGAACCTCCCCATCTCCCTCACGGCCTCCCACGCATCCTCGCCGGGATCCCTCCCGTAGGACCTCGCGTAGGCCAATATCCACCTGGGGTCCATATGGCGAATACGCGCGGCGCCTCTGGAGAGCATCGAGAGGTAGGCCGTGGGGTACCCGACCGCGTTTATCCTGTTTATCTTGAAGCGGGTGAACTCCAGTATGCCGGCGGCGGCCCTGGAGGCCTCCCCAGGCTCTAGCCCGTCGACGAGGACGACCTCAGCCCCCTCCCTTCTCAGATAGTACGCGGCGAAGAGCCCCACCACGCCGCCTCCGACCACCAATGCCCTCATGCGCATCCCCAACGCCGCGGTTCCTCCGGCATTAGGCCTTCGTCGGGCACCAACCGCCTCAACAGCTCCGCCGCGCGCCTCTCGACGCGGCCGGCCTCAGCGGCGGTTCCCTGAAGGCGTACGGATCCCTGGGATGTATGGATCCACACGTCGTAGCCCTCAGCCGGCTTAATATCTATTCCTCTTCCTCCTCGCCCGCCACCATCTCCCTCACCTCGGCCGCCAGGAACCCGAGCACCAGCAAGGCCATGAAGCCCGTCACCACCGGGAGCGGTATGCCGCCGAGGCTCTGCAGGAGGAGGTATATCGTCAACGCGGTGGCGGCCGCGGAGAGGAGGAGCTCCAGCCTCCTCTTGGATGCCCTCTTCCACGATATCCTCAACAGGGAGAAGTTGGCGGAGACGTGGACCACCGAGTTGGCCAACATGGAGATCAACGCCAGCGTTGCGAACGCGGCGGCCAGGCCCAGGGCAAGGTAGGAGGAGTAGAGCGTCAGCGCGTATAGGGCTATCGTGGCCAGCGATGCGTAGAGCGGGCCGGACCTACCCTTGACCTCGCTCAGCTTCCTCGGTATTAGCCCGTGGAAGGACATGGCGTACAGCGTCCTCGAGGCCGCTATCATGAAGGCCAGAGTGGCCAACACGCCGTCGTTGATCGCCGCGAACAGCACGAAGGAGAGGGTCAACAGCCCGAATCTAAGCGCCATGAGGTCCAGTATCGAGCCGCCGGCCCCGCCCAAATATATGAAGTGATCCGCTATGGCGTAGACGTCTAGGGCGGCTAGGCCGCCTCCCATCAATATGACCGTGATCACGGCCAGAGGCACGTTGCGCCTGGGGTTTCTGACCTCGCCGGACACCGGCGTTATGGATCCGTAGCCTGTGGGTATGCCGGCGCCCAGTATCGCCGCGGCGGCTAGAGAGCCCGGCGCGACCGGCGCCGACAGGGGGTTGTAGAGCCGCCAGCCCGTCGAGGAGAGGAACAGGAGAGCCACGGCGGCCATGGCCGCCGCCTCGACCACGCTGGCCACCATGGCGTAGCGCGCCGTCGGCTTTATGCCCAAGATCAAGAAGATCGAGGACGCCGCGAAGATCGCCGTGAGGACGGCCAGAGGGGGGAGGCCCACCACCTCGACGAGTATCGAGGACGCGGCTATCACGTAGGCGGCGCCGTAGAGCACCGCGTATATCGTGTAGAGCCAGCCGGTCTCGAAGCCGAGCCTCTTGGTGAGGGAATAGTACGCATATGTGTAGTAGCCGCCGGTCTGCGTGAACCTCATGGACAGCCTGTAGACCACAAGCCCGTTGATCAACACCATCAGCGTCCCCAGCATTATCGCCAGAGGCGCGATGGCGCCCACCGACGTGAAGACCAATACGCCGTAGGACAAAATGCTGAGGAACGGCGACTGCCCCCCGAAGCTGAGGAAGACGAGGTCCAGAAGGCCGATCTCTCGACGCAGATGGCGGCGAGACTCATGGCCTGACCCCATCGACGTCCCTTTTACATATATATTTAAACTTTTAACAACGGCACAGACGCCGGGCCGCCCGCCTGCACGCAACCGGCCCGTCGCGCGTCGGAGGCCCGACGCCGAGAGTCGCCGTCAGTCCTCGCCCCTCACCACGCCGACGACGAACAGCGGCACCTCGAACTCGCCGCCGTAGTAGTAGAACAGAAGTATCTTGGTTATCTCTCTCAACATGAGCATGAGGGTGCCCCTCCGGATCCCGACGCCCTCGGCCGCCTCCCTCCACGGCCGTGCCTGCAGCACCTTGGATACTAGGGCCAGCTCCAAGGCCTCGCCTAGGGAGGGCCTCCTCGCCCGCGAGGAGTAGAAATATTGCGCCGCGAGGAAGTAAAGCGCGTCGGAGACGTTCTCGAACGTCATGGGGCCTACGGCGTAGGCCACAAGCCTATCTATCTGGTTGCGGGAGAGCTCCGGCTTGGGCTCTATGTCCCAGCCCCAGTCCTCCAGGAGCATTCTGGCCTCGGCGGGGTCCAGATCGCTGTAGGGGCCCATGAGGGAGTGGAGCAACCTCCTCCTGAACTCCACGTTGGCGTACCTCACGTGCTCCGCCGCCTTCCCGTTCAGAGGCTTTATCAGCAGGACGCTGTATTCGCCCGACACCGGGTTGCGCTCCGGCGATATGTGGATGGGCACGTAGCCGTTTCTTATCCAGAACCTGAGGAGCTTGCCGTAGACGCCGAAGCCGACCCCCACCCAGTCGTACCCCCTCCTCCTGGCCTCCTCCTCCACCATCCTCAAGGCCTCGGTCCCCAGCCCCATGTCCTGCGCCGCCGGGTGCGTAGCGATCCTCACGATCCTCCACCCCCTGAGCCTGGCGAATTCGGGCAGACGCCAGTACTTCAGGAAGCGGTCGGGCAGTATGTTGCCCGGCAGCTTGAGGCCCCTCAGGGCGTCCTCTATGAAGTCGTCGCCGAGGCCCCCCTCCTCGGCTAGCTCCAGCGAGACCACCACCTTGCCGTTCTCCAGAGCGACGGCGCGGGCAGTGTGGTGCGGCGCGTCGAGGAGCATCCCCAGGTCGTCGGGCTCGTTCCTGTAGTGGGCCTGGACGTATATGCCGAAAAACCGGCGTAGCCTAGCCTCGTCAGCCGCTATCTCGCCCTCGTCGAGGTAGCGCAGCCTCCTCTCCTTTATCAACGCATAGTCCTCGTCGCCGAGCTCGTCGGGCTCCGCATCGAGGAGGAACGTGTCGAAGAGCCACCTCTCCACCGGGTCGCCCTTGCCGTAGCGGATGGGCTCCTCCATCTCGTAGATCTTCACGTCCGTGTCGGGGTCCTTCTTGAGGCTCTCGAGGAACCTCATGGAGAACCCCCGCCCCGCGCCCTCGTAGCCGTGGATGGTCGTGGCGAAGATGGTCCTGTCGAACTTCCCGTGTGCGGCGTACAGTATGGGGAGGGGCACCGCCGCCGCCTCGTCGATGGCCACTATGTCTGCTCTCTCCCGCTTCAACAGCTGATAGGGAGTTATGAAGTCGACGAATATGCCCTTGGCCTTGACCGACCTGATCTCCCCCCCTTCCTTCTCGACGCCGGGCTTGTAGCCCAGCGCCTTGAGGCCCTTGAGGAGGAACTCGGCGAGGGTCTGCAGGTTGGGGTACTCCATGGCGCTCACCACCAGCTGCACCTGCGACTTCGCCTTCCTGAGCCGATGCCCGAGCCCCGCCAGGCCCAGGCCGAGCGCGGCGCTTTTGCCCCTGCCCCTGTCCGCGATCACCACCAAGGCCTGCTTCCGTCTCGGCTTCTCGTAGAGGCCCTCCATCATGCGGAGGACCTCCACCTGGTCTTGCGTAGCGGCGAGCTGGTAGATCTTGACGGGTATAACCGCCTTCTCGGGCGTCTTGACCTCCGGCTTGACCCACTCGGGAGGCTCGGACGAGGGCCTCCTCAACACCTCCCCCCTCTCCGCGTCGTATATCACTATGCCGTCGTGCTCCCAGAGCTTCCTCCAGAACCTCTCCTTCATCCTGTGCCTCACGTCGTTCGGCCTGTACTGCGGCACCAGGAGCGTCGCCTGGAACTTGGTTATGTAAGACCGCCAGACCTCCAGCGGCGGGACCGCCAAGACGTATAGGCCGCCCCCCGCCACGACTCCCCCCAGCCTCCCCACGTCGTTGGGCTTCAGATCGTTGACGAGATCCAGGACCGCGAAGTCGTATGTGGTCCCCAGAAGCCTCGGCGTGTCCTTATACGGCCTGAACTCCACCTCGAGCGACGAGCCCTCGAGGAGGTCCCTGACGTAGTTCTGCCTCCTGTTGGCGTCGGCGTATTCGGGCTGGAACATATAGAGCCCCCGCCCGCCCCCCGCGACGGATTCGAACGCCCTCAAGGCGTCCGCCACCGCCTCGGCCACCTTCCGGTCGTCCGTCCCGACGATAGCGGCGAGCCTCCGGTGGCGGGCCCTCCTGGCCTTGACGAGCTCCTCCGCCAGCTCCACTTTCAGCACTGCCGCCCCTCCCAACGGGGTTAAAACCTTTCCCCGTCGAGCGGACGACGCGGCAACGCCGGGCCTGAGCCAGGTCCGCGGGGACCGGCCCGCGAAAACGTCTCGACGGCCGGAGCGCGCCTCAGCCGAAGTGGGACATCAGCTCCGCCAGCTGCTCCTTCGTCAGCTCCAGCGGAGCCTCTGAGGGCGATCTGCCGCCGAGCAGTCTGGCCACCTCCTCCTCGTACGCCGGCAGGTCCTCCCTTCTGTAGAACACACCTATGGGTATCTTGCCGTAGGGGTCGAGCGTGGGCCACTCGAGGGCTCTCCTGTACGCCTGCTCGAAGTCGGCGGGGTCGTGGCCGGCCGACTCCAGCTTGTACACACGCGCTCTGAACCAGTCGTAGGTGTTTATGCGGTTGAACGTGACGCAGGGGCTCAAGACGTCGACGAACGCGAATCCTCTATGCCTCAAGGCCTCCGAGACTATCTGCGCCAGATGCGCCACGTCGCCGCTGAAGCCCCTCGCGACGAAGGTGGCCCCGGCCGAGAGGGCCAGCGCCAGTGGGTTTACGGGCGAGTCTATGGAGCCGTAGGGCGTGGTCTTGGTCTTGACGCCCTTGAGGGTAGTCGGCGACATCTGGCCCGTCGTGAGGCCGTAGACCTGGTTGTTGGAGACGATGTAGACAACCCCCACGTTGCGCCTAGCGGCGTGCAGGAAGTGGTTGAGGCCTATGCCGTAGCCGTCGCCGTCTCCGCCCACCCCTATCACGGTCAGCCTGGGGTTCGATATCTTTATGGCTGTGGCCACGGGGAGTATGCGGCCGTGTATGCCGTGTAAGCCGTAGGTCTTCATGAAGTGGGGCAGCTGCGAGGAACAGCCTATTCCGGACACCAAGACCACGTCCTCGTTCCTCGCCCCCACCTCGGCGAGGGCTCTCCTCAGAGCCTCCAGTATGCCGTAGTCCCCGCAGCCCGGGCACCAGATGGGGGCCCTCGCCGCGGCGAAATCCATGGGCTTCCTGTCGACTTGGACTTTGACCGACGCCATGGCTACACCAGCTCGGACAGCTCGTCCACGCTGAAGGGCTCGCCCCACCACTTAAGCACCCTCCTCTTGAACTCGACGCCCAGCTCCCTCTTGAGGTAGAGCGCCAGTTGCCCCTCGCGGTTCAGCTCCACGTCTATCAAGGCCCTTCCGCCGTCCAGCGCCTTGGCCGCCGCCTCTCTGTTCAGCGGATAGAGATCTCTGAAGACCACCGCGCCGAGGTCGCGCCGCTGGGACAGGAGGTCCAGCACAGGCATGGCGGTGGAGCCCCACGCCACCAAGGCGATCTCCCCCGAGCCGAAGGAGGCCGGCCCCTCCATCTCCTCGGCCACCTTTGCGAGCTTCCTCATCCTCTTGTCGTGCATGGCCCTCCTGACCTCGGGCAGATGTCTGTCTGTTATTACGTCGCCCCGCTCGTCGTGTTCGTCGCTCGTCGCGACGTGCATGCCGCCGGGGATCCCCGGCACCGTCCTCGGCGACACTCCGTCGTCCGTCAGCTTGTAGCGCTTGTACTCCTCCCAGACCACGGGGGAGGTGACCAGCTGCCCCCTCTCTACCTTGAACCTGCCCCAGTCTATGTCGTCCACGGTCGCGAGGGACTCGTTGAAGTAGAGGTCTGTGAGCACGACGACCGGCATCTGGTACTTCTCCGCTACGTTGAAGGCCTTGGCGGCGGCGTATAGGCCGTCCTCTATGCTGTACGGCGCAATGACGGCGTGGGGGTACTCGCCGTGCGACGGAGCCAGAGACATGAGCAGATCCGCCTGCTCCGTCTCCGTGGGGAGGCCGGTGCTCGGGCCGCCCCTCTGGCTCAAGAAGACCACGGCCGGCGTCTCGATCATGGCCGCGAGGCCGAAGCCCTCGTGCATGAGGTCGAAGCCGCCTCCCGACGTGCCCGTGGCCGCCCTGACCCCCGCGAAGGAGGCCCCCACGACCATGTTCATGGCCGCTATCTCGTCCTCGGCCTGGACCACGGCGACGCCGAACTTGGGGCCGGCCTCGGCCAGGAAGTGCATTATGGGGCTGGCCGGAGTCATGGGGTAGGCCGCGTAGAACCTCATGCCGGCCAGTATGGAGCCCACGGCCAGCGCCTCCGCCCCCGACATGAGCAGCCGCCTCTCGCCGGCCTTGGAGAGCCCCCAGACGCTCCCCGCGGCCTTGGCGGCGTGGCGCATCCCCATCTCGGCCGCCTGTATGTTCTGCTCTGCTATCTTCTCGCCCTTCTCGCCGAACTCCCTCCTGAGGAGCTCCGCGAGGATCGACAGGTCGACGCCGAGAAGCCCCATGAGGGCTCCCACGGCGACTGTGTTCCTCATTATCTTGTTGCCTGCCTTCAAGGCGTATTCCGTCAGCGGGACGGGGACCTCGCCGGCGCGCTGCGGGCTCTGCCTATCCGCCGCGTCGTAGATGACGTACCTGGCCCTCCCCTCGTAGGCCGCCAAGGCGTTTTTGTTGAGCGCCACGAGGACGTCGTAGGAGTTCCAGTTGCCGTGGCTGTATATCTTCCTGTCGGAAGCCCTGATCTGGTAGAACATGGCGGGGTTCCCCTTTATTATCGAGGCGTACTGGCGGAACGCAAAGACGTGGTAGCCAAGCCTCGCGAGGGAAAGCGCCACGAGCCTGCCGGCGGACTCCACCCCCTCGCCTTGGGCGCCGCTTATTCTGATCGTGACGTCCATGTAGGTGATTCCGTTTTCCATTAATATTAATTATGGAATCTGCTTCAAGCCGTAACGAGCGCCGCATCCCGGTATATATCAATGCGCCGGGCGTATGTACGGATAGATCGGCGTGAGCCCCTCCGCAGTCCCTCTAGACAACTTCCCGGCGCACCAAATATAAAGGTTTAGCGACGGCGTAGTTCACGGCGTGAACGGACAAGTTCACTGGGCAAACCGCGCCGTGAACCCGACGGATCCTTTTATATGCTGGGACTCACGCCCCCATGATCTTGCTCGACTACGACCCGACGTCCGGCACAGCACTCATCTCGACTGGGAAGGCCCGCTGCGGCCAGCTGGAGGTCAGACACGTGGCCGTACCCCGCCCCCCGGTCGCCCCCCCAGCGGTGGTGGACGTCATAAGGTCGCCCAACGGAGGCGTTGCGCTGGTGGGCGCCTCGCCCACCTCAGAGGAGGAAATAGTGCTCGACAACGCGGACCAGGCCATAGAGGGCGAGATAAGCCGCGGCCGCCTCCGGGGCGTGGTCTGCAACAGAGAGGTGGACATCAAGGTCTACGCCCCCTACAGAGGGCCCGCGCTGGCGTTGGTGCCCGTCAGGAGGATAGGAAAGATGCCGAAAGCCGCGGTCCGCCTATTGGTCTACAGACCCGCCCTGCCCTAGCCCGGCAACCCCGCCGCACCCGGACGTCGCGAGCCTACGGAGAGCTGCCAGAGCACCGCCGAGGGGGCTCCCATCCACGCGGCTAAGGACAGATACAGGCCCGGCATGTCGGCCTCGCCGCGAGGACTACGGACATGCTACCAGTCACGGCCTTCATAACAGGCGGCAGAGGCGAGAACCCGCATCGAACAGCGGCCTCGTTGAGATTTCTTAAAAACACGTACATCCGTATTTACGTGGATAAGCTTACCCTCTCAGTATCGAGGGATGTGGCCGAGAGGGCCAAGGCGCGGGCGAGGCGGCTAGGCTCGTTGAGCGCTGTCGTAGAGGACTTTCTCTGGACTCTAGACGGCGAGGGGCTTGCCGACGTTCTCTGCAGGGACCTTGACCTGGAATGCGGCCTCCTGCTGTCTCCGGGGGAGGTGGCGGCCGGTCGGCCGAGAGCCGTCGGCCCCCCTGCCTCTGGGCTAGTCGCCGAGCTGCGCAGAGAGCGCTACGATGATATATCTTGACACCAGCGCCTTGGTTAAACGCTACATCGAGGAGGAGGGAACCCAGGAGGTCGATAGGCTTTTCGACTCGGCCTATAGAGGATCCGCAGTTCTGGCGACCTCCGCGCTCAACCTGGGCGAGGCCTCCTCGGTCTAGAAAGGCCAGGCGGGGGGAGCTATCAGGCGACGTCAAGGCGGCCGTCTCGCTCATGTTGAGGGAAGTCAGGACGTTAGCCCGTCTGGGAAGCTTCGTCGTGGTGCCGCTGGTGGGGAAGGTCATGAGGGAATCCATCGCCGTGGTGCTTCGGCACCACGTCTACGTAGTGGACGCGTTGCAAGTCGCGAGCTGTAAGTACGTGAACTGCGAGGCGTTCTACACAGCCGACAAAGAGCTGGCCGAAATAGCCGAGGCGGAGGACGTGGCCTCGGTGCTCCTAGGCCGGCGGCCCGCCTAGCTGCGCATCCCCCAGGAGCCCCGTCGTCGCGCCAAGCTCCCCGCACGGCGAAGCCAGCCGAGCGGTAGATCGGCGCGAAGGCGCTGGAGCGACGTGCGGAAGGCGACGCAGGGCACGGCCCGTCGGCTGGCTGTGTAGAACCACTCAGCTATCTCAGGCATCCGTAGTCGACGTGGGTCCGGCGCCATGAACGCCCATCCAAGATTTCCGCCTCGCCGACGTCCCAGAATGGCGACTCCTACGCCTCCGCAACCGTGATGTTCACGGAACGCGCCCCGCGAACCTCCGCGGCCAGACCGCCGATGAGGTTCTCCGGGAATCCGCCGTGGACATGTGATCTCTGGGAAGCGCATAAGGATAGGCGGCGGTCTGCGGTCCAGCCGCCGCGAGCTCGTTTACCGTGTTCATCAAGTCGCCGTCGAGTTAGCCAGCCCCCTCCGGCCGGGGCCTAAAAAGAGCAAATGCCGTCGAAAACCTCTAGTAGTCAGAAGCACAGTAACCGCCTTCGCCGCCTCCCTCTGCGGAGCGGCCTAACCGCCGCAGCAGCTCAGCTTCGATGGGTCTGTGTAGAAGGCTAGGGCGGCTAGGCGCGCCGCCTCGCCGAGCGAGGGGAAGCTGGGCAGGAACTCCACGAGGTCGTCCACGGCGAGCCCCATCTGTATGGCGAGGGCGAAGAGGTTTATCACCTCCTCGGCCTCGGGAGCAGCGACGAGGGCCCCCGCGATTTTGCCCCGCTTCACCGACGCCCTCCAGGTCTCCGGGTAGGTGTTGATCTTTATGAAGCCCCTCAGCTGCCCCTTGGTCCATGCGGCGGCCATCGTATCCACGGGCGCCGACCTGCACCTACATCCTATGCCCCCTCCTATCATGTCCTCCTCCCTGAGGCCCACAACCGCCACGGGCGGGTCCGTGAAGACGACCCTGGGCACGGCCAGGGGGTCGAATCTGGCGTCTCCCTCCAGGGCGTTTACCGCCGCCGTCGCGCCCTGCCTCGCCGCGGCGTTCTCCAGATACCGCACGCCCCACAGACCTCCGGTCACGTCCCCCGCGGCGTAGACGCCGGGAAGGGAGGTCTCCATCCTCTCGTCCACCTCAACCCCGCCGTGGGGGCCGAGCCTCAAGAGCCCGCCCAGCGGCTCCAGGCTGGAGCCTCCCTGGGAGGCTGGTGCTCAAGGCTCCCTAGCCCGATCTGCCCCTGGAGCCTATGTTCAACGGCGTCTACGACGCGGGGGATGCGGCTGTGGTGGAACATCTCTACATCTACCCGCAGGGGGACGGCGTGATAAAGACCAACGGGCACAGGGCGAGCCGGGTGAGATAGAGGAGGCAATAAAGACGGCGCCTGGGGTCGACGTGGTGGTCCGAGAAAACCCATGCGATATGAAGTGCCTGTGGTGTATATCAAGGGCGGCGCGAACCCAGACGACGTGAAGGAAGTAGCAAGGAGAGAGCTCCCAGCCCATCGCCGACGTCGAGACAAGATCTATGTAGCAATAAGCTTTCTGAGCTTGTCCCTCAGCTCTGCCGCCGCCTTCTTAAGGACTTCAAAATCGAACCGGTCGAGATGTCCCTCATAGAAGTTTACATGTAGCTGTTCAACCGCGGCGAAG